>Ga0255780_10000363_pt1 | contig 44198 bp, 59 predicted proteins | sample 071ome_32_FD_179978 | JGI IMG/M metagenome (GOLD analysis project Ga0255780, IMG submission 179978) | Coastal salt marsh microbial communities from the Groves Creek Marsh, Skidaway Island, Georgia - 071405AT metaG (version 2) | ecosystem: Environmental > Aquatic > Marine > Intertidal zone >... | reverse complement strand
AGGCATGGACTGGTTCGCGGAACACTACCCGGACGAGTACATGGTGTTATTGGACTGATGCTGATATACGGAAACACACCCCGGGACATCATGAACATGATGTGGAGACGGAAGTTCAAGTTGCTGGCCGTCGCTGTATTGATATTGATCGCTGTGACCTCGACGGGTTGCACGAAACCTAAACCAACACTCAACGCCCTGGACCGGTTCTGGGACACCCTGGGTGGCAAGACAACGGATTTGGTCAAGGAGACCAAGTAGAAAGGACGACGACATGAAAAAGTTAATTTTAATTGGTATGATCCTGGCAGGGATGACCGGGTTCGCACAGGCAGACGTGAACAAGGTGGTCTCAGACATCGCTTCGGCACCTGCCAAGTTGCAAAACCACATCCAATCGGAAGTGGAGAAGGCCAAGGCGTACCAGAAGAACAGTTGGGCAGAGGCCAAGTTGCAGTTGCTCAGACTGAAAGCAAAATTCATCAAGAACTGATGATGAACAGGATTGGTTGTAGACTTCAACTCCCTACAACCAATCTTACTTTACCAAACAGAGTTGACGGAATTCAAAGGCGTGTTATAATAATAAAGAATCATTAATCATAAAAGGGAGGAAAGATGATCAACAAATACATAAAGATAGAACAAGGGTCTTACCGTAATCAGGACATGAGCGGTAGGATATTTCCAATCCTCAAGGACTACCAGAGATTCGCGGGCAAGGAGGGTGGCTTCGTCACCGTTGATTGCAGTGAGTTGGATGGCTTCGAGGGCCTGGACAAGGCGAGGATTAATGTACCTGCCATAACAGATCTAACAATCACGACAGAAGGTGCTTTCCAGATACAACGCGATGAGTTGAAAAAGGACACACCAGAGTCCGCGCCTGCAAAAGGCGAGGAGACGGACGAGGAGGCCATTGAGAGAATCGCGGCCAGATTCGAGATACTTGACGAGATGGCGGAGGCTGTATCAACCAGCAAGGTGAGGGCCATGATAGTGTCAGGACCCCCAGGCATCGGCAAGAGTTATGGTGTTGAACGGGCCTTGGAGAAGAGATCCATGTTCGATGACATCGCAGGATCCAGCCGTAAATTTGAAGTGGTCAAGGGTGCCATGAGTCCGATAGGACTCTACAAGAAGTTGTATGAACACTCGGCCCGAGGCCATGTGGTATGCTTCGATGACTGTGATGCCATACTGTACGATGACCTAGCACTGAACCTGTTGAAGGCCGCACTGGACACGGGCAAGAAGAGAACCCTACACTGGAACACGGAGAGCAGAACCTTGATGGCAGAGGGAATGCCCAACAGTTTCGAGTTCAATGGCGGTGTGGTGTTCATCACCAATGTGAAGTTCGACAATGTGAAAAGCAAGAAGTTGCAGGACCATTTGCAGGCATTACAATCTAGATGTCATTATCTGGATCTAACTATTGACAGTATGAGAGATCGTATGCTTAGAATCAGACAGATAGTTGCGACGGGTATGCTGGAGAAGTATGCCATGGGCAGAGAGGCAGAACAGGACCTGGTGAACTTCATCTACGAGAACAAACACAAGTTGAGAGAGATATCGTTGAGGATGGTGTTGAAGATCGCTGACTTGTGGAAGATGGCACCGGACAGATATCAGCACTTGGCGGAACAGACCTGCATGAGACCAGGAGCATGATGAACACAAAATTATGGATAGCGACTGGCATCGTGTTAGCCGTTATCCTGATAACGAATCTGGGAGGCATATGGTTGGCATCGACATTGTAGTGATAGCCACCATATTCACCCTGATCGTGTTGCTGACGGGAGGACCCAGCAATTGGCGATAGAAAAACAGAATTCTTAGGACCTCCCTCTTAAGGATAAGGTGTGTGTTGAGATTCAACTCCGGCACACACCACACACAAGGGCGAGTGGTGGAATGGTAGACACGCCAGTCTTAGGAACTGGTCTAGCAATAGGTGAAGGTTCAAGTCCTTTCTCGCCTACCAAATGCTCCTATAGTTTAGTGGTAGAACATATCCATGGTAAGGATACGGCTCAAGTTCGATTCTTGGTTGGAGCACCACAGAAAACACCCAGGAAACACCCATTTTGACAGGTTGACGGTATTACCAGATATGCTATTATTTAGAATAACTTATATGGAGAAAACAATGAAAAAACTTATTATTATGACAGCAATCCTAATAGGATTATCCGTGCCAGCAGTAGCGGAAATTGAAATCAAAGGCTTCAAATTGGACATGACCAAGAAAGAGGCCAAAGCGAATTGGAAGGAAGTACGGATCAAGAGCAAGTGGATGAACGCCAAATTGATCCCGCATCATTACATGACATTGGCAGGAATACCTGTACCCAAACCTATCATTTGGTATGACAAGAAGTCCAAAGCAAAACCCGTGACGGAGATGGCTTGGTTCTTCTGTTATGATGATGGCGACGCTTGTCAGATGCAAGGCGACAAAGGACATAGTGCCACAACCTTTTCCACTATCGTTGAAGCATTGAAAACAAAGTATCCGTTGGAATGCACGACTTCTACCCTACAGAACGGATTTGGTGCCAAGTATGAAGATAGATTGTGTATGTACGAGAGCAATGGAGTGACCCTTAAGACTGAAAGATATGAGGATGATCTCACAGGCGGTAGAATCAGCATCTACATAGACGACGGCAGAGAATTAGTTAAGACAGACGACCTATAAGTTATAATAATAAACACCAATAGGGGCGGTAGCGATATCGCCCTTTTTTTGTGGCGGTACCTTCCGTTGGTAATTGGTAAGGGCAGGAACGACCCGCGTCGAAGACGGATGCGTCAGCAAAAATTTTCAACACTTCGTTCTGCTTGGTAATCCGGCGATATGCCAACTACTTCGCAGAGCGAAGTTGCGTACGATTTTTTGACACCTTTCGTTTACTGTATCCTTTCTTGATCTACCCTTAGGCACACACCATTCCTACTGTTCTGAATGCTAGTCGGATTGATATGCAGTTCGGGATGGAAACAATACTATTAGAAGATTAATGAGTATAAGCCATATAGAGCAAGTGTTATGACTATTACACGAACAATGATCCTACTATCCCCACCGCCTATAGAATGGTCCAGGAACCGTAGGCGTCTGGCTGGATAGTGTTCTCGCTTGATATCTGGGTTATGCGAGTCTCTTTCTCTTTCTGTGGGCATGATACGAATACTTATCGTACGGTGTCTGTAGGGCGTGGAGCATTTGAACTATGCCTGCCATCCTTAGGATTTTGTTACCAAAATAGAACGCTTTGATTGTAATAATTAGGTCGTACGCCCAAAACGAGCAGAGTGTGGGGTGAGGACCGCCGGATCACCATTGGCACCACCTTGGAGTATGGTAGCAACGGCATGTGGGTCTGCAACACTATGCCATGTCGTAGGTGGGTCTACGGATCGGTGCTTCGCACCTCCGTCCGTGACTGGGATTACTTCTTGAATGTGTTCCTGAGGTATGAGGCGTATGCGAGTAGGCCCACGATCAGGATCCAGAATACTATGCTTGATATCATTGTGTGTGTATTTAACTCCGCGGCTGGTAAGCGTTGGTAATACTATATTATAATGGTGGCCCACCCAGATCGGCACAGTGGTAACAGTTGGTAGACCAAACCTAATCTGCCAATGGGTTTCGCACCGCGAGCACAGATCTTGGTAAGGGTTGGTAAGCCTCCTGCCTTCTGGGTCAAACCCTACCGTGTGAGACCTTTACCAACCTTTACCACCGCGAAGAAGGAGACTAGGGATTGATCAGAGTGTAGCAGGCATCCAGCACCAAGTGGCCGGATGGGCCAGCATGGTTGCCACATGGGCAGTCGGGCGAAGGGTGGCCAGGGTTATACACAGTCGGAATGGTGACGCACAGTGGAGAACACTCAAGGAGAGTCAGAACGGTGGGTGGTCGGCATCGAAAACTTTTTCAGAAAAAATATTTCTTGGTCGGCATGCCGTTTAAACCCCATGGTGGTAAAACTGGTAGGGCAATGATAAAATACCCCCTATATAAAAAAAATGCACAGCGGAAAAACACCCTCGCATACCCAGGTTTGACAACCGTGTCGTTTGACCGTATAATAAACCTATGCCTTACTACTATGTTCTAGCATACAAGGGATCACAATGCCATCGTCACTATGTGCAGTTGGACCCAGCGTCTGCTGATATATTACACGACTCATTACAACAACGCCATGATCTAGTGCAAGTGTGCGAGGTCAGACACTCAGAGATCGAATCACACCTACTCATCACACCCGCACCTTAAATACCCGTATGCTCGTGCGTACAGTCATACTATATGTCGCAATGACTGTGTGTGCAGTCGCTTTCCATGAGAACACGTTCGCTGTTTTCGAGTTGCGTGAGCAGTTGCAGATGCTGTACATCAACATGTGGGAGTTGCTACAACAATTGGAGTACGTGGAACCACATCAGCGTGTGATAGTGTATGAGGAGATCCAACACATACGAGAACAGATACAGCACACCATAGATCAGTTGGTCCAGCACGATCAACAGCAACACCCTCGAAACTAAAAAGCACAAAATGTGCACCAAGATCGCTATGTGCCCACGGGATCGCACTGCGACGCACCGTAAATAGATCTAGTTGGCGTACGCCCGCGGCATTGTGGTCCAGACACTCTTTATCACCCCTTCGATCCAGTGCCACGGGGCATATATACTTTACATGAAGACCGCACTGATCATCACGGCCATACTGGTGTCGCCCGGCATCATCATGGGTCTGATCAGCAGTTACAGGGCGGGCCAAAGACCCCACAGGGACCTGTACCGGCAGTTGCAAAAATTTACGCACAGGAAAAAATAACGGTAGCATACCCGGTTCGGGGCATGTTATAATTGCCGTGTATCGGATACGTGGCAACTATGGGATCGTGAAGCGAGAGTGGGTCGATCCCAACGCCATGCCGCATAGCACCTATGTCATTATAACACTAGTTTCTTCAGACACGATCAGATAAAATAAAGCAAAAACAGAGGACGAAATGTTACCATACACAGACAAAGAACAGGAATGGTTATCCGACAAACGACCACGGACCTACAAGAAATCAAACACCAACCGGCAACGTCGAGTTGAAGAAACAGAATGGGACTGCCAGGGCGGTCACTGGTTCATCAACCCCACACGTGCTTGGGGCATGAAGACAACGATAGAAGTGGACGGCCGGGAATATGTCGTTCCGGTACAGTTATAATGGAATACACAGAAAGGCACATAATATAATGAGTGAGAAAGAACTTACGGAACAGTTCAACCGAGTGGAACGAACAAAAGCAGATACCTGGGCATTCGTGGCATTCGCCGTGATCATGAGCCTGGTCAGTTGGATCAACGCATAATGCCCACACTGGCGGCATTCATGCTGATATTCGCGGTCAGCACAGCACTGAACTACCTGGTGCTGTAATAACAGCCGATATTCCAGGTTGACCTATACAGGGTTATAGTGTATTATAACACTATGCCACTTACACCAATAGTGATAGAACAGACATCCAAAGGCGAGAGAAGTTACGACATTTTCAGTAGGCTTCTGAAGGACAGGATAATCATGTTGGAAGGACCGATAGAGGAACACACCGCTTCAGTGCTGTGTGCTCAACTGTTATTCTTGGAATCACAAGATGCCCAGAAGGATATAACACTCTATATCAATTCTCCGGGCGGACTGGTAACGGCAGGCATGGCCATATACGACACCATGCAGTATGTGAGGTCTGACATACAGACCATAGTGGTGGGCCAGGCTTGTAGCATGGGCTCACTCCTGGCAAGTGCGGGTACGAAGGGCAAGCGAATGATGTTGCCACACGCACGACACATGATACACCAACCCCTGGGTGGTGCGTCAGGACAGGCCACTGATGTGGAGATCAGGGCCAACGAACTCTTACGTTGGAAACGGGAACTCACGGAGATATACCAGAAGACCACGGGACAACCACTGGACAAGCTCAAAGCGGACATGGAAAGAGACAAGTTCATGAATGCCGAGGAGGCTGTGGCATATGGACTGGTGGATCGGATAGTTTCCAGCAGGGCCGAAGACGATCAAACTAATTAACAGTATATGTTTTACATCTGGCACACACTCTTAATCGCCACGTTCATAGCGGTGGCCTACTACATGGGATATCATCATGGCGGCAAAAAAGCCCAAGTCAAAGAAACCATACGTAAAAGTTAGACTGGTACCCGAGGACTCCAACATGAAGGATCACGGGTTCTACTACTACGCCATGAAACCCGGCAAGGGCGAGAAGCAGAACCAGAAACTGCGACTTCGCAAGTTCGACCCCATCACGCAGAAGCACATATGGTGGGTGGAGAAGAAACTGCCACCACATTCCAAGTAGCCACGATCACACACCTATAAGTACTTGCGAATAATAACTATTCGCAACTAGGAGAAACATATGAGTTTTATACTACATGAACTAATGGAATTGGGATTACTGATCAGTGCTGTTGCAGTGACATGGGCAGTTCCGAGACCAGAGTGGGTGTCCAAGTTATACACCAGGATCGCCAGATTCTTTGGATCACAGAAGACGTTCAATTAAAACAGCACATATCTTGCGTTGATCCGTTGTAAGTACTTTTATGTACACAGTGGAGAAACGCAAGATGATCTACATCATCAGCAGGAAGCCAACCTGGTTCCACACGCATTGCCTCATTCCCACACCCGGCACGCCGTTATGGCATGATCCCACGTGGGTCATCGGTGACTGTGAACTGTGTAGGATGGACATAGACAACCAGGACTGGTGGAACAACTGTTCCTACAATCAGTCGCAGAGGAAGTTCTATGATACCATAGACAAGGAACTGAAGGTCTGGATTTGATTATTTGATTATTTGATATAAGGACCTTTTGCTTTTGACGTGGTCCTCAGGCGTTTGACTTTGACGTATTTCTTGTTGCCAAGTTTGTAGACAGTGGGCTTAGGTGGATCATAGGCGTCGACCAAATTTTTGATGTAAGCATCGATCCATCTTCTGATGTGTCTGAACATACTAAGCCCTCCGTCATTGTCATTATTTCTTGAACCACTTGATGGGATTGATCTTCTCGCCCAGGTTCTCTACTTTCTCGTTAACCCACCAGCCTGCGATGAATCCAACGATAAATCCAATTGTTAAAAACATTTGGTCTCCTTGTTAACCTTCCACCGGTGGTGTAGGTTCGTTTGTGATCATGAACCAAGCACCTATCACGATGATGATAGCAATACCGATCATTATCTTCTTGTGCTTCTTCATTTCTTCTATTACTTTTTTCATTGTACGCCCTCCTTAAAGGTTATCCATATTTATCGTATCTACCGATCCATTTTCTGCTCTTCTTTTCTTTTCTTCAACGGACAATCGTCTGGTGCAAACATGCAACCCAGTGCGTCCACTATGCCCACGAAGTTGGTGGGTCCGTCGTTCTCCCCCATGGCTCGCTCTCGGTCCATGGCATCCATGTCTTTGGTTATGGAGTCATTCATCTCTTGCTCGGTCTCGTGTGGTGGTTGCTTGTCTGGGTGTGGGTTTGGACCACACGCGGAAAGGCCTATCAGGATCACGGTCAGTAATATGATTATGCACCATTCTAATTTTTTATTCATACCGATTATTTACACCAACGCGAAGAACTATAGTGTGGTGTTAGATGTTACTGGAACTTGTTGGCGTCTGTGGCAACCTTGCCAGAGTTCACGCCGTTCTTGATCACATACTTCTGTGTGCCGTTGGCACCAGCATTGACCTCCTTACGCAGGTCCTTGAACAGCAATTTCTGTTTGGCCTCACGCAAGAGCTTCTGTGCATATGATGTTAATAGTTTTGTGTCTCTCATAACTTTATTATATAGATTATTTATGTGTTGTCAACATACCAGATATGCGTATAGAACATACTGCGTCTACAGTGCTTTTAAATGCTTGTAATGGGCCAGATGTACAACTTATCCTGGATGGCCTTTACCATGCGTGTGTGTGCTTCTGTGTGCGTTTAACAGGTAGACTTAAGGTGGTTTATAGTGTAGTATAATAATTGTGATGCCGCTTTAGCTCAGTTGGTAGAGCAACTGATTTGTAATCAGTAGGTCCGCGGTTCGAATCCGTGAAGCGGCACCAGATAAACCAAACATGCCAATATTACCATTAATACCAAAAAACTCAATGGTCTTGCATGTGATGGTGTATTTGGGGGATTGGTGAAGTGGGATCACGCATCCATGGCATGGATGAGTCAGGAGTTCGACTCTCCTATCCTCCACCAACAAAAATGTGCCCGTAGTTCAGTTGGATAGAATACGAGTTTCCTAAACTTGGGGTCGGAGGTTCGAATCCTTCCGGGCACACCAAAAACACAATAATTAATTGTGTGAAGAAGTTCTATTCAATCAAGTTGAAACAGTTCAAGGAGAACATACCACCCGCACTGGCGGAGACCATGTTGTTGGACGAATCCAAACTGGTCAAGTACCTATGGAAACACAAAGCGTTGGAGTTCAGGTATCCCAAACACAAAGGAAGATTGGACCTATACGCTGACGAGAAATACCTCATGATGGGCAAGTTGAAGTACCCCACCATGTTCGGCAACAGGAAAAGGATGGGCTTCATGGAACTTTACATTGTACACAGGATCAACCAGAGAATGATGAATGCGAAAGGATCCACGTAATGACGAATAACAAACTAATATTTGGTCACCAAATACCAATAGAAGTATCAGCAGAGTGTGACACATCTGTGCAAGTATTAGTGAACGACAGACCAGTTTGGGAAAACAAATACAAAAAAGGTCTCAAGCATAACGAAGTGATCGAGTTCGATGAAGACTATAAAGATGCAAAAAAAAATAAACTTACTTTTCTATTTTCTGGGACAGACGAGGTTGAAAAAAAATATCTAAAAATTTTCCAGATCACAATGAACAAACAAATTTTTAATTTATATAATGCAGAATACTTTCCTAATATAAATCGAGAATGGTGGGAACAGCTCACTCCAGATCAGAAAGATTATTACAACCAAGTAATTTACGGCAAGACAGGATCTGAGTACGGGTGGTACGGAGAGATAAATTTTTACTATTGCACGGGATTTGACTTCAGATCAAAAACACGCTATAATCAAAACACGACAGACAAGCATATACTACTCGGAGAAAAACAAAATTGGATATACCTAGACCAAGATAGCAATGGGGTACACAACAAAACAAAATGATTAATGCACACAACACATTCGATCCGTTAAAGGAAATAATAATAGGTGATGTCGATCTTGCATCTATAAAAATAGACGACCCGAGGAAGCAAAAAAGGATAGAGTACATATTCCATAAGACTAAAAACGAACTCAACCACTTTCAGACAGTTCTCGAATCTCGTAACATAAAAGTTCACAGACCTTCGTTGATAAAAAACACAGAAATAAAAACTCCGTTTTGGTCTAGCCCAGGCACAAAGATACCACTCACCCCCAGGGATCTATTCCTGGTGTTAGGCAATACGATAATCGAATCTGCAATGTGCGAGCAAGAACGTTTCTTTGAGTCATTTTATTACAGAGATATTATTATAGAGCAATTCAAGAATGGAGCAAAATGGATAGCCATGCCGGCACCAAGGCACGACTACAACAATTACGAAATTGATATAAGCGATGACATACCTAACCAAGATCCTATTATGGATGCCCCCGCATGTTTAAAATATGGAAAAGATATTTTTGTAAACACACACGGTGCCGGCAATCGACTGGGTCTGGAATGGCTTCGATCCGCATTTGATGACAGTTACACATTCCACGAGATCAATCAACCAGAGATCGTTGGTCACCTAGATTCACAATTCACAATACTAAGACCAGGACTTTTACTTACATATCATGAAAGAGAGATATTACCCGAGTACTTTAAAGATTGGGAAATAATTAATGTAAATCCCACGCAAGACAGAAGCAAGGCAAACGCACATACCTTGATAGATTCTAGGATACAGGACACGGATCCAGAAAATACTGTACTAGTCGTAAATTGCCTCAGCATAGATAGAAACACAGTTGTGATGTGGGAACATTATAACACACAGACAGAGATGCTGAAGGAATTTGAAAAACATGATATAGAAGTTTTATTTGTGCCGTTCACTTATTCTCACTTTTTTAACCAAGGTGTAACATGCCTAACACTTGATCTCGATAGACATACACCAGAAGGATTAGTGAAGTACTGATGAAGTTTGGATATTACGCAGACAATGAACTGCCAGTGAGCGTGGCACTGGATCGGTCACCATTGAAAGACTACAAGGTCAACTCTTACGGATACAGATGCCCCGAGTGGACACCAATGCCTGATGGCAAGAAGAACGTGGTGGTGCTGGGTTGCAGTCACACGTTCGGGCAAGGCAATGCAGACAACGAACACTGGGTACATTTCTTATCACAACACAACACAGATAGACTGCGTTACTGGAATCTTGGCCAGCCCGGTGCCAGTGCTGACAAGGTTGTCAGGATCCTGTACGGATGTGAAAAAGTGATCGATCCTAGGATAGTGATAGTGTGCTGGCCTTTCTGGAGTCGCAGGGAAAAGTTACACAGTTATGCACAGAGTCTTATGAGTTATGATGAGGAACTAAAGCACGAGACAGACGACTCAGACAAGAACAACTTCCTTAAAAATGTTTTCCTTGTGGAGAAGTATGCGGAGAAGAACAACTGCAAGACCTTTCATTGCTTCGCCCAGGACTCATACCATGAACACATAAAAGGGCTTAATGTTTTACAAGATTACACCTTGAAAAACTGTTGGCCTTACTGGGACAAAAGAGAGCAACCCATTCAATACACAGACCCAAGTCTAGCAAGAGACGGAGTTCATTACGGCACAGAACATCACAAACGGTTTGCAAAATTGTTTCTGGATCAATTTTCATCGAAATTGAAGTAATCGTTTACATCTATGTTACGCAAGGCATCCTGCCTGCCGATAAAATCTTCTAACTCTTTATCATTGTTTCTGTCCACTGCTATTTCTTTTGGAGACATAATTTTTGCCAATCTTGTAAACTTATTATCGTACTTTACGCTCAACACACTTGGTTGTTCCAGGAACGCCCAATCGTGTGGTATGTTCTTGTTCTTAGCAAAGTTTACTATGTCGGGCAGTGTTTTGATGTTCAGACAGCTCACTGTAGTCCAGAAATCTAGTTGCAATAGTTTGTATTGTTTCTGCAGAGCAAGATAGGCATCTAAAGTTTTCTTGTAGTTGTTCCACTTGATAGGCCAACGTGCATAGTCATGAACTTGACCGATTCCATCCAAGCTCATTGTCACTATGACCATTATGTTTCTCTTCAACACCTCCTCTATCTCTGGGATCATTCTTGATCCGTTGGTATTCATCCTTACTATCTTCACGTTCTCCGGGAGTGCCTTTAATACCTTTTTGTAGTTCTTGCTGGCAGTGGGCTCACCGCCGTTCACATCAAATTCAATAATCCTTTCCTGAGGTAACTTCTTAAACAATTCGTAATTGTCAACACGTGGATAGTCTTTAGATTCCAGGCTTCCTATCTTTGTGCTGAGTCCGGCATGGCACGACTGACAGGCACTGTTGCACACATTATCCAACACACCTCCCACTATTAGGTAGTCTTTGCGTATAGGATGTAACATCTTGTGTCTGGCTATGCTGTTGGTCCGTATGCTTTCGCCCTTGACCTTCTCCGACCTCTGACACCTGAAACATTCCATAGGCCATTGCCCTTGTTCCATTGTGGCACGGACGTTTGCCATCCAGTCGCTCTGTTCAAGTTCCTCGTGACTGCTAAACCCTTTTGCATGAATCATGTGTCCACACTTGCCCACAGAACCGTCTTGGTTAAGTCTTACAAAGTGATCTAATCTAGGACAAAACATTTTTATATTTCCTTATGATGTGTCCTAGTTCAACAGTCTGTCCTAACTGTGTCATTAGTTCATAATCGATATCGACAAACCTTTTTATTGGAGCGACCTCAATTTTAGGCATCCAGGCCAGTTCTGCTCTTTTGATGTCTGTAATTCTTTTAATGTCTTTAAACGGTAGCAAAGTCACCTTACCCCTGTAGAATTTAAACAGGTGCAATAGCCAAACGAATTGCGGACAGAAATGTCTGTCATTCACTTTTTCTTGTTCCACCAAGGACCATGTTCTCCTCACGTCGAGGGCGTTCTGCCGACAATACTCGTTGATGCCTGAAACAAATCGGATGGCAGGATCTCTCAACAGAATCTGTATGTTCTTACAATTCTTTATTTGATTGTTGGTGTAGATTATATCGGCCGCGTCTCTTAATGACGACGATCCATTCCTGAATATTGGATAGACAGTTTGTCTTCCGATGCCAACGACCTCGCAATCTGCATCGAGTAGTTTGATCCACGCAGTCGGCATTATATCAATTCCTGTTCTGTTAAAACCCTAGCAACGTATTCCTCAGCGGATATGCTATCAGGATCACTAAATGTTTGTGTGTTGACACTACCGGGCCTGATAAGTTCCATTTTGATTTTGCTAGATTGTGCCCTCAGTTGTGCGTGGGCCAGTTCTAATGCCATCTTCTGATTGCGGTATTCCATGACCTGTCTCATTGTTAGGCCGTTGATATGTTTGTCCTCTTTCCACATACACACCTGGGTTGATATGTTCCAAATGTGATGCACTTGCTCGCTGTTCTGCCATCTGTGCCACACCTCAAACAACAATTCGGTTTGGGCATACATGCTTATGGCATTGTTTATGAACATGTCACAGGGTTCAATCATAGATGCCGTGTGTGATGTCCTACGAATATTCTCGCCGTCGCTTCTCGATATACCAACTATACTGTGTCCTTTTTTGATCAGTTGCTCGGCGAATGCTTTACCGATTCCTTTTTTATGTCCTGTGATCGCAATTTTCATTTTTAATATTTAACGGTGCCCTGTGGTAATAAGTATTTTTTGTATGATAGATTACCTAGGCGATCAAACCAAATTCAAGGCATGCCATGAGCTTCCTGTGTTTAACTTGAAAGACATCAAAAGCCAGGTCATGGAATGGATACAAAACAACACAGACTTCTTGCAGGACAAAACAAGCAAAGGGTTTTGGATGAAAATTGATTACAAGGATCTCGGCAGGTCTGCTCCAGCATTAATTGAATATTTTAGACACGTCAGAATACCTATACAGGAAATTACAGTAGGAGTATTAACAGAAGCCATGACCGACGGATTTGAAATGCATCACGGATCACCCGGGAGAAATTTTAAGATAAATTTTCCAATTCACAATACCGAGGATGTTTACACAGAATGGTATGACATTCCGGATGATAAGTTGAAAGAGTTTCCCTTGATTACAAACAAACACACCCGAGAATTTTGTTACAATTTAGGTTCCATACATGATACCGTGGATAAACTTTATCCTCTGCGTGTTGCTTATAATATGCATGAATGTCCGATAGTGTTCAACAGTTATCTGCCTCACAGAGTCATGCCCGGTGCAAATGCAAAATACCCTAGAATAATGTTAGCGACAATGCCAGTCAGAGATCCCTTTGACCTAATGCAGTTGTCTTAAGGTCGCTTCCTCGACTATTTTACTTTCTCTCTTCACAAGTTTATCTAGATGTGTTCTGTAGTCACTGTGCTGTGGATGTTGTACATCAAATATGTTGTGTTCCGAGAAATTGTCCCATGTGTTCCAGTCTTGTATCCTGCTGAACCAAACCCTGTCGGCGTTGTACTTTTCTCCCAACATCACAATGTCTTCCATCTCGTGGTAATTGTCTTTTTGCACAACATAGTGCATTATAAACCTAAATCCGTGTTTGTCCTTTAGTTCAGAGATGTATTGTAGATTCTCATTTATTTTTTCCCATCTACCGCCTAGTCGCAGTTTCTCATAGGTCTCTTTCGTGGCACCGTCTATGCTCACGCCCAACTCGTTCAAGTTCCTTATGATGTAGGGCACACGAGGTGCGAAGTCCTTTAACATTAGGGCATTGGTCAGTATAGAGTACTTTATGTTATCCCGCTCTGGTGTCTGCTCCATAAAATGCCTGTACACGTGTGAGGCAAACGGATCCCCATCGGAACCTATGTGCACCTGTATTGGATGTTTGCAGTAATACAACCATTCATTTATTTTGTCCGCAAGTCTTAGGCCCAGATTGTAGGCCGATCCTTCTTTGTGGAATACCAGACTCTTACGACAACTGGGACATCTCAAATTGCAACTTTCATCGATGGCAAGTCTCAGATGCTGTATGCGATCCGGCCGGCCATGCAATACAGCATTTGACTTTATGTATGAGCACTGGTGTTCATTGCAATAACGATAGGTACCATCTGTGATGGAACTCTGCAAGTGTTGGTGCATGTCACTGCCAATAATTTCCTCCAGTGATTTTATCTGTAAGTTGCCTACGCTCTGTGGCAACCATGACTGACATTCACAGGCATAGCACGAGCCCTGCTTGTCGATCAGTATGGTGTCCCATGGACGTGGACATAGATTCTTTATCTTGAGATCCTTGGTGGTATCGACACCATACTGATCGAATATTCGTTGATTGATCATTTGTCGGGGTCCGTGATCATGTCCATGGTCAGGGGTTTGGATTCGTCTGACTTCTGCTCCGGCATCTGCTGTGCCTTCTTCCTCCGCCTCCGCTGTTCCCGTTCATGCTGTTTCTGTAATTTCTTGGCGCCTCTGGTGTTCTTGTAGTCGTAGTGTATGCCCATTGTGAACCTCCTTTGCTACCCGTAATTATACACTACAACAATGGTGTTGTAAACTATTTTGGTAATAAAAGTTGCACTTAATGGTTGCAATTCTGATAAATATGCCTTACAATCCAGAGCGGTCAATAGGCCATTGATCGCATTACAATCATAATAGATACGGGAGAAAAACAATCTATGAAAATGACAAAGAAAAAGGCGGCTATTGGTGTGGCGATTATCATCGCACTAGTGGCTATTTGGTCGGTTATGAAACCGGCACCGGCTGAAGCGGCCGAGATGAAGGTGTATGGTTCACTGAACTACATGCTGTCAAACAACGAGAATGCTTCAGGCGTGGCAACATCAAAAGCGGAGAACAACGGTTCAGCGATTGGTGTTGACTTCAATAGCAACATCGCAGAGGGAATCGACGGCTTCGCCAAGTTAGAAGTGGACATCGACGCGGATGACTCTGGTTCATCACCATTTGACTCTAAACTGGCTTACGCTGGTATTGACATGGGTGACGCGGGTGTGCTATCAGCAGGAAGACAGAACTCTGTGTTCAAGGGTGCTGTTACATCTAAGACAGATGTGTTCCCAGAATTCGGCGGAAGTGCCGCACAGAAATTGTTCAGCAGGGACTCACACACTGTTGTGTACTCGAACAGTTTGGGTGCAATCCAGATCGACAACTTGGTAAAAGTTGACGGTTCAACTGGTAAATCAGGCGTTGACGTGTACGAGACTGCGGCTTCCATGGACATCTCTGACTCACTGAACATCGGTGTTGCATACACGGATGACAAGGTGAACTCAGTTGAGTACATGGGTGCGGGTATCACATTCGACCTTTCTGATGCTACAACAATCGGTTACAACCACACAATCAAGGAAGTGGAATCTACTAGTTTAGAGACCTCTGCCAATGAAGTAGTTGCTTCACACCTGATCGGTGCGACGACTTTCTCAGTTGGTTATGGTGAGATCGAGGATGGCAACAAATACACTACGGTTGGCGCTGAGAAGAAATTCGGCGAGAACTTCAGCATGTATGGTGCTTATCAGATGACGGATGTGCCAACAGGTACAGACACAAACGACATGGCGGCTGGAATCAAGTTCACATTCTAGTTCCCAAACACTGTGGAGTCGGTCTAGATCCAAAAGGTCAAGGCCGGCTTTACGCTTTTAAACGCTTCGCGTTATTTCTAAAAAACGCATTTCCTAAAATTTAACGCTTCCGCTCCGCTCCTTAAATATCCCTATGCGAGTCGCAGTAGTAGAAGATACAGCCAACTACCCACAGTTCAAGGATGTCTTACACTCGTTTGCCAAAGGGTGTGGAGGGAACATTACCAATAGTGATGACATCAAAGGTTATGATTGTGCGGTGATTTATGGCAGTCACAAACAAACAAGAGGTAGTTCAGCGCAACAAGGCAAGAGAAAGATCATCGATAGCGGAATACCCTACATTCAACTTGAAACGCAGTTGATAGGTAGGCCAATTCACACACCTTTCCTGACGGAATTCAGGGTCGGGGTCAACGGTTTCCTTTGGGATGATGCCAAGTGGGGTTTTGAACACATACACACTGACAGATCCCAAAAGGTATTTGAACGTAACGGTTATGATCCCGAGTTACCATGGAAAACTGATGGCGATTACATCTTACTGTGTATGCAGAAAGTGGGTGACGCCAGTCTGCGTGGTACAGATATTTTCTCTTGGACAGAGCAAACTGTAAAGGAAATAAGACAAACAACAGAGAGACAGATAATTGTGAGGCCTCATCCGCTGTATAGAAGAAAAACACAACACACAAATTGCAAAAACATCGTGAGTGGATATTTCAACGTGCAATGGCAAGAAGCCGATGTCACACAAAAAGGATTTGTGCCTATACAAGAGCAATTACAAAATGCATGGTGTACGGTCACTTACAGTTCAGGCACAGGCATAGATGCTGTGATCAATGGAGTACCTAACATCGCATGCGACACAGGTAGCATGGTGTATGATGTCAGCAGTAAAAATGTTTCTGAAATCGAGAATCCCTTCAGAGGAGACAAGAAAGAATGGACAAATAAGATCGCACACTGCCAGTGGAGCATAGAAGAATTTGAGTCTGGAGAATGTTGGGAACATGTAAGTAAGAGTATATGAAGTATCATCTAAGCAACGGTTGTAGTTTCAGCACAAGGAAAAAGTTTGACAGTTGTCATCAACGTCTGGGAAAGTTGTTGAACATTGACGAACCCACGATCAGCATGGCCAAGGGTGGCAGGGGAAACGACAGGATAGTGAACACAACGATGCATTGGTTCTTCAAGAACCCTGACAAGATAAAGGACACATTCGTCAGCATAGGGTGGACCACAGGATACAGATGGGATTATGTAAGTAGTACGATGACTCCAGCAGTCAAACAGGGAGGGATCAAAGGAGAATTACTGAAGTTTGATTATCAATGGGGAACGTGGCAACTGCACCAACATGATTTCTTTATGAGGAATGAGGATTTTGATGTTGAACTTGCAAGTGCGGTAAAACTTTATACTAATATTTTATCTTTACAGTATTTCCTAAAATATCATAACATACCGTATGTGTTCTATCATGCACTCACGAATGATCTTCCAGAGACAGAGGTTGATGGGAAACCTAGACCAGATTTGAAATTATTAAAAGATCAAATAGACAGGAAGCACTTCTATAATTTTGAGAGCAGTGAGAACTCCAAAGAGAATGTGGAAATACAAAGAAATAATAGATCATCACCTGAACATAAAGCCCGAGTCAAAAAAACCAAATATGTGCAAAGTCATTTCGAATATGTTGCTATGAATGGGTGGACTAAATCTGCAAATGATGGGCACCCTAGTGAACGAGGACATCATGCATGGGCACAGAATCTAGCACAGTTTGTGCAACAAAATCAGTTATGTCCAAAAAAGTAATCGTAATCAGTCAGCCAAAAGCAGGCACTTATCTTTGTGCCAATGTGCTTCAAGAACTTGGATTAAGATTTGATGGTTATCACTTGGGAGAAAAGAAATATGAAAAATACCCACCCCCAAGTGCTCCGCATTATCAAGCGGCCATACGTGATCCTAAAACAGTTGAAACTAGACAACGTCTGCATCAATCTATCAAATTGATTGAACCGGGTGCATTTGCAGTCAGTCACTTGTTGTACACTATTGAAAATGAATTATTGCTCACAGATTATCACAAAATATGTGTCACAAGGCCCGAAACAGAAATTATCGACAGTTTGAAAAGATGGGAACAGTTCAGTGGTAGAAAACCCACAAACATAACACCCACTCTAGCAAGAATACGCAGTGTGGCCAAATGGATTGGCCGTCCGGGAGTGTTTCACCTCACATTCAATAACATGAAATCCGCTGACGCAACAAGAATTGATCAGTTACAGCAGTTTCTTGGTATTCAAGATCGTGTTGACAGCAGTCAATTGTGTGCCCGTGCTTTACAGCGTGGAAGCAAAACTAAAGTTACGTGACCACAATACAACTTGCTTGGTAGGCCCAGTTCCTATTTAACGGCTTGACTTTTCTTTTACATTCGTCCAGCCACTCGATCAATGCCAGGAACTCGTGATCCTGCCATTTGCTCATTTTGCCACTCAGTCGAAAGTTACAGAACTCGTCGAAGGTGATCACCGTTCCTGCTACGATCTGATCATTCAATGCTGTCAAAACTTCTTTAGTGGATGAATAGATATCTGCATCCATGTGCAAGAACGCGATTGGTCCTGTGTTGTGCTGTTTCCATATGGGTAGTGTATCCTTGAACCAACCTTTGTGTAGTTGGATGTGATCAGGTACAGTGGGAGGATCGCAACTCATGTCGTTTACTTTACCTGTGCCGTGATCCCAATCTTCAGGTAATCCTTGCCAAGAATCAAATGCGTGTATCACTTGCGAGGGATATCGGTCTATAAGCCACTTGAGGCTCCTGCCTTCCCTCACACCAAACTCACACCAGTGACCTTGTAGTGTCACATGTTCCGTTGATTCTATCAGGTGCACGTGTATGCTCTCTCTGTAGTTGGCAGATGTGCTCTTACCAACATATATGGGATCCAAAGCGATCCAGTCTTCCAACAGTGTTTTGCCTTTCTCAACTCCTGAAAGCAAAGATTGTAATTGTGATTTAGATTTTACTGTCTTAATTGCTTTTGACACATTTACTGTTCTTCGTCTGAGTGTAGTTCGTTTAACAGTTGTCTCAGTTTGCCACCCTCTACCGTGGCCTTGACTTTGACCCCTAGTGCATCACCCTTACGTGGATCCGGCACTTCCGGTCTCGCATCTGTGGATGCATCTCCACCCGTAACTTTGGATGTTTGTTTTAGTGAATCATAAATTTTGTTCTTGCCCTGTTGATTGTAGCTCTGTGACTCGTCTTCATCCAGGCTTCTGATTCTCAAACTGTCCACGTCAAACTCAAGATCCACTTTCTGTCCAACACCAGAACTTGATCTTGTTTTCATGAACTGTATCTGATACCTGCCACGTTCCTTCATTGCTCGGCTTGTGAATATACCTATCACGTTGTCTGCTGTCTGTATCTTAGATAGTCCGCCTGATATGTGAGAATGATCAAACTCAATCTCTTCAACCGATGCCCTGTTCAACTGTGATGCTGTGGCCAACACACACTGTTTCTCAACGACCAAGTTCCTTAGTTCCTCACTCACATACTTGTCTTTGATAAACAAGTCTGCTGGTGATATCCTTTTGCTCTTAGGCATCATGAGATCCAAGTAGTCAATCAGTATGCAGTCTATTTTCTTCTTGTTCTTGAGTTCTAGTTCCTTCAGATATGTCCTCACATCCAACACGTTGCTACCACTGGGCAAGTATTTGATCTGCAGGTTACCTGACTTCTTCTTCAACATCTTGACCTTCATCTCAACGTTTTCTATTTCAGGAAACACTCTCCTGGTCGGGATATTGGTCATCATGGCATCTAGTCTCATGGCAGTAAGTTGTTCGCTCAATTCAAAAGATATGTAACATACATTCAATCCTGCCTGTGCCCAGTTCACTGCAAGATTCTGCAAGAACAAACTCTTACCTGCACCTGATCCGCCTGCAAAGATGTTCAGTTCGCCTCGGTTGAACCCTCCAAACAGTTTCTTGTCTAGGTTCGCCCATCCTGTACTGATCTGTCCGTTGTTGTCTTTGAGTGCTTCGAGTCTTCCTTTTGGATCTTCGAAGTAGTCCGTGCCGAGATCTCTTGTGAGCCCAACCTGTACTGCTTCCTTGACCATGTCCTCGACTGGACCATAGTCACCTCTCTCTAATAGATCAGCAGACGACAGTATTGCTTGTTCAAGTGCTTTGTGTCTACAAAATGTTTCAAACTCGTCCAGCAACCAATTGAAATGGCTTGGATCCAGATCCTTCGCTGTTTTTAATTTTATATCGTGTGATGCATTAACTATGTCAACTTCCGGCATAACCTTGTACTCGTCCATGTAGTCTTTGACGAACTTGGCAATTGGTTGCAGTTTACGATCGAATGAATTAGGATTGAATATATTCTGTGCTCTAGCAAATGATTCAGCATCCGCCAACAACATCTCTATGTACAATTTCTGCACATCAAAAGAATAGTTCTTAGCCTGGTGTTGTTCGTTGTTATTATAATCAGCCATACATCTTTCTCTTCAAATCTATTTTCAGTTTACTGGACTCAGTTGTTTTCAGTATCGATTGTATAGTAAACAGTCTACCATATTTTAACACAGCATCCGCCACATCGCCAACCGTTTTGTCCCATTCTGGAAATGCCACACTCCATCCAAATTCTGTTGCTTGGTCTACCAATTTCTGTCCTGGAGCATCTCTGTCCGGCACTACAATCACCTGTCTGCCAAGTCCATCAATCAACTCTCGCTGTGTGTCATTTATCTCCGATCCCAGTATGCTCACACCAGATACGGCTATGGCGTCGAATGGTCCTTCTGTGACTATGACAAACTTCCTGGTCCAGTCCTGTGCGTCCATGTTGAACACGTATCCAGGCCACACGTCTGTGTAATACTTCACGCTATCTGATTCCTCGAACATCCTGCCTGTGAATCCTACAATCTCTCCTCGCCAGTAGAATGGTATTAGCAATCTTTGGTGCACGTCCCAGATCTTATCAGGTGAGTACATGAAGTCATACCAGTCTGCACCAATTCCTCGGCTCTCCAAATACTTTAGTAGTCCATCTATCTTCTTCCATTGTGGTTCAGTGAGATCATTGCCCACATACTTCTCCAGCCACACATCCAGTTTGTGTGTGTTCTTGGGCAGTGTCTTGTTCTTGAATGACACGAATTTCTTCTTCTCATACTTCACATCTCCTTCCTCCTCACGCATGGCCTCTATGGCCAACTTACGTATGGTGTCCTCCGGTATACCTATGTAGCCCATGAACTGTCTCATCTTGTAGGTCAGTTTACGTCCTATCACATAACTGGCCTTGAAGCCACAGTTGAAGCAGTGGTAACTCACAGTGCCATCCGCACTGGTCATCAGTCCGCCACGCTTCTTTTTGTCAGCAGTCTCCCCGTTGTAAACACAACAGGGTGCGTTGAAACTGATCCATCCGCTTGGTGTTTTCTTTCTGTTTGCAGGCAGGCTAGTCAGAATTGTATTCTGTATAAGATTCATAATCTATACTATTTTACTGTCTATATAGGATTTTGTCAATCACACCAGTGTTACCACTGTCGTTGCCCCAACTGAATCTCACACTGTGGTACACACCCGTGAAGTTGAAGTTGGTAACTGTTGTCGAGTTAGAGAAAGTATTCGCTGTGGATCCTGCACCTTCCATGGTAATATCAAAGTAGTCTGTGTTGCTCGGTGAAGCACTCATTGTACCTTGCACTCTCAACGCACCTGAGAAATTTTTTGTGTACACAGCAATCGTGTGTAAAGCCTTGTTGTTATTGATTCCTGGTCTAGAATCTATTGATCCTGATGTGTATGCCAGTGGACCACCTGATGCTGTGAAACTCGAAACACTTGTACTCGCTACGAATTCTGGATAAGCACCATCCAGTAGTTCTACTGTGCCAGCGGCCGCATAACCAGTGTCTGCGTATGTGATCTCTCTGCTACCATCTGATTTTACCTCTCTTACTGAGAAGTTATAGAACTTGGCATCCAGCGGTAATAGGTCTCCCTCCGTTATCGTGCAACTGGCATCACCCTTGGTGCTCACAGTTGAGCCATCATCCAGTATGGTTAGTGTCTTTGTCAGCACCGCTTTCTTGCTCTCAGAATCGATCATGTTGAACTCGTAGGTCTTGCTTGTTATGTCCTGTGCCTTCTGATCCTCGTTCTTGAACGTGAATGAGACTGGGTTTGATACCCCTCTGTGCAGTGTTAGGCGTCTATCGTACACTTTTGAGTTCCTTCCGTGATAACCACTTACGTAGGCTATTACCAACTGATTTATTAAATACCTTTGTACTGTTTGCATAATACATATTTAACAGTATTTATAGATATAGAATGAACGAGATTTTTAACACACTGAGGGACAAGTTCCCATTCCTTAGCCTGATCAGAAAGGGTGATTTGGAGTACGTGGGCATAGTACAGAACGAGGATGCCAACGTAATCAGTTTTTATGATTATGGAAGGCTCATGATGCCACAAGACAAGATGAAGTTCCTTAAATGTGGAGAGACCTGGTGGCACGAATCCAATCGTAAATTACCAATCAACATATTCCTCAAGGGTGAGTTCAGATATTTCCGTTCCACGTTGGTAACTCTAAATTCGAAAGACATAGAGATAGTGCATGGTCCTACAGTTAAACTTTCTGAAATTTCAAAGAAACGGGTCAAAAGAAGAACTATCCAATTAGTTAGAAGACCTACTTAATTTTAGTAGGTTCGGTCGAATTTATTCCACACACTTTTTCAACATACTTCGTCAACGGATTATTGGCCTGGTAGGAGTCTAGTTCTGATGTTAATGATGAAGCGGTATTGGATCTCTTACGTTTTTTAATGATTATTTTTTTATGTTTTTGATGGTGCATCAAAACTATATTTAGCTCTGTTTATCAGATTCATCTGCACCACTATGGCCTGTGCATATGCCACTGCGTGTGATTTCTTGAAGAAGTAACTGCCATCTGTGGGTTTGATCCAAACTTCTTTCATGATGTCTACCCAGTCCTTGTGCATTAGTTGTCTTTTGGCAGGACGTATTATGGCCAACACAGCCGCAAGTTGTTCTATGGTACGTGGTTCAAGTTTTGACACTATGTTGTAGTGGCCATTTAGGTGGAAAAGGTTTTCCACGATCTTTGGATCTTTCAGCATGTCCCAGTCTGGTTCTTGGATCATGAGCTCGACAAGTTCCTGTTCTGATTTAACGTCCTTGTATATGTTCACGTTAAGGCAGTCTATCTTGAAGTATCCTCTGTCTTCCGCTTGTTTGTAATCTAAACTTGCGTGTCCTGTCACAGGGTGTTCTGGTACTGCATGGAAGTAAACTCCCGTCTTGTGTTTCTCACTCTTGCCATCTTTGATCATTGATGCCGGAGTGTGTTTGAATAACTTCAATGTGTTGTCTCTGTCAAAAAAATCTATGTCTACATCAGGCATTAGTGTACACTCCCTTTGTCTTTCTCTGCATGTTGTATCATCTTATCACGTGATCCAGGTTGTAACACTTCCAACACGTCAAGCAGTTTCCTGTATCCTTCTGTTTTCAATATGTCCTTGTTGACTTTTGGCATTATCACTCTTCCTATGGATCCGTCCTCTTTGATTATCACTGCACAATCTCCGTCATCAAACTCCAAATTGTCAGACACTTCTAGATCTATCTTAGACAATCTTGGCCTCCCTTGCTGTGTCCTGTACCAGCATGTGATCAGCGGGATAGCTCTTCAACTTGCTTGGCCAGAAACTTGGGTTTATGAATCTTTCAATCATCTGTAATTGTTCGTCGTTGAATGATTTTAACATCCTTTTGCCTGCGTTGCAACCTAGCAACAACCAAGGACTTATCTTGCCTTGCTGTATGTGTTGTACCGCCCTGTTCTTGTTCACCAGTCTGAAGTAGTCTGACCACTGTGCGTTCTGTTCTGTGGCCCAGTCCATCATTGTGGCTATGCTCCTCTGTAGTGCGGCCTCCACGGGCTCTGACTTCAAAGCCTCAATCAAGTACATCTCATATAGGTCGTCTCTAGCCCAATGATCCAGTTTCACTTTTGACTGTAACACATAGTCTATATACTTCTCAGGATACAAAGGGTTGATGTGCATTATGAATCTTCCAAACTTGACGAATGCGTTGTAGTATGAACTCTTGACGAAATCGTCGTATGTTTTTGTTTTTGAATTGTGTTGGTGTATCTGATAGAATCTCTGGAACACCATGAACGCATTGACCACCCACTTCTCATCTCTTTGTAGGTATCTCCTCTTAGGTTCACACAGGTGAACTTGCAGTGTACGTTCTTTGGCAAATTCCTTGCCACAGTATGTGCATTTATTTGTCGATGCCATGGGCCTCCATCAATTCCTCTAGTTCTCTGTCTGTGATCACTTTGTCCAATGTCTCTAGGTCTGTTTCCTTCCATGTGGGATATATTGCCTGCAGTTTTTTCAGACTCTTGTTTGGCACACGCTTCATGGGTTTCAGCCATGGATGGAATTGCTGTATCTCTGCTCCGCACATGGCGGTCAGTATCCATAACAGTTTCTTGTGTTTGCCCAGTGTGAAGCAGTGCTTGTTCACACACTCGTTGACCATCTCCACGTAGTGTTCCACGTAGAAAGGATCCTTGGATGAAACATTGGAAACGTATCTCATCAGCGTGTAGGGAGAGTACAATGACTTCTCCTTGTCATCGATCCTGTCGAAGTAGTCCTTGTTCCTGAAGTCCACGGCCTTCAGTCCGTTCCTTAGATCAAAGAATTTTCTATTTTTTTCTGCTGGCATATTTTAGTGCGAACATCGTACAATCTTTCGCTGTTGCAAATGTTAATTTTAGTTTCTTGTTTTTGTGTTGTAAACCTGAAAATTGGAATTTGTGTTTCCGCATGAAGTCAAAGAAATTGTGCATCCAGTCTTCATCCATCCACACAGCAATCTTGTTGCTGGTTATCAGGATTGGTGCGTCAATTGTTATTGTTTTCCTACCAGACGGAGCCATAGTCCACCTGTTCACACTGTCTCGAGATGTCTTTTACGAAGTAGGCACACATGGGTTTTGGACCATTGTTCAACGGCACAGCCAACATCTGTCCTGACTTTATCTTAGGGAAATACCATTTCACTTCTGTGTAGATGTCTACCACGTCTATTGGATGGAAGTCGGGTTTTGGACTTGACAACGGATTGAATGTGAAAGCATCGAACCCTCTGTCGTTGAGACTTGTTATTGGTAAAACATGCATCTCTGATTGTCCCGCCTCACCGATCAACATCTTCCAGTCCAGTGGCATCTTTATCTTGTGTGGTCCAATCTCTAGAACCGCCGCTGGTGCATTGAAACTTTCCAAGAAGATCAAAGGTATGTAGAAGAAATCCGGATTGGTAGGATCTGAATTGTCCAGCACAGCGAATCTCAACTTCTCGTCCACCCACTCGGGTATCTTCTCTAATGTGTATGTTCTGTTATCCAGTGTAAGGATTTTCATAATTTATCTTTTCTATATTATACGGGTAATTGGCCTCTTTGTAAAACTTTTTCCTTGCCCCCAGATGTCTTTTCGCAAACTTGCAACTGCTGGTGATGTCCCAGATCTGCACACTGTCCTTGTCTTCTGCTTTCCTGATCCCACGTCCAATACTCTGTATTACCCGCACGAAAGACTTGCCTGGTTCTATGAGAACAAGATTAAAAATCCTAGGAATATTAATACCAACAGCGGCAACTCCATATGTGGCGATAATAACTTTATTTGTTGCAGTAGATATTTCATCATATTGTTCCTTCCTGTCTGTGTTTTTGGTTGATCCGGACACGAACACCGCATCCTCGATCTGCTCTTCCAAGATCTCCCCCGCGGATATCCTGTCCACAAGTATCAGTGTGTTACCTGAACTTGATATGTCCTTGATTGTGTTGGCCACCCATTTCATCCTGTTCTTGTCTGTTGTAAGCCATTTCAGTTCCTCTCCGTATGTCTTAAATTGTGGATGATCCTGTGTCTGTAGAACGTTGACATGGCAGTTCGCCAATACACCCTTGTCTTGCAGTTCGCTGGCCTGTATCCTGTTAGACACATCACCTATGCTACATTTCAAACCCATGAACTCGTAATCTGCTTTGGGTACTGTGCCTGTCAGTCCCCAACGTATTCCACAGTGTGCGAATGGACCGGTCAGCAATCTCTTCAGCACATCTGCCTTGGCCATGTGCACCTCATCGATAATCACTGTGTTGATGCCTTGTATGGCTTCTAAGAAATCCGTCGTGTGTTCGTCCTTGCTTTTCTTTTCAAGCACGTTCAGTGATTGCCATGTTGCTATTGTGTTGAAACGTCCCAGTTCTTTCCTGTCACCGTAATACACGCCCACGTCTAGGTTACAAGCAAGGAAGTCTTCCTCGGTCTGTGTCACAAGACTCTTGTTTGGTACTATAGTAAGTGTACGACCATATGGTTCGACCAATTGGCACAAGGCCGCTGTGATTATGGTCTTGCCCGCACCAGTGGCGATTTCCTGTATGCTCTGTGGATGTTCTATGAACTTGTTGATTGTTTCCACTTGGTAGTCTCTTAATTCGATTGGTTGTCCCGCGGCTGGATGATTCTCTGGCCATGTTATGTGTGATAGGTAATTCTTATCTACTTGTTTAAATTCAAAATTGTGTTGCTCCCTTCTGTCCTCAACATCTATGTAAACTCCGCCCTCATCGAGTATGGGAAGTATTTGGTCAACTAGGTTTAGATATGTTGTCCCACCCAACCCAAAAAACGACACCTTGCCGTCCCACCTACCTAACTTCACTGCTGGTAGATGCCTTGCGTATGGTATCTCATATTTGAATTTGTTGGAAAGTCTCTTACGCCATTCGAGGCTTAGGTTCTCGAACTTCACGTTCACTTCATCTTTTATTACTAGTTTACAACTGCTCATTCTAAAGTTTTACTATTATGTGATCATGCCAATCCCAACTACTCGGTTGGTGATCACTATAATACAACTTTTTTGGAAGATTTTCAAGCATTCTTTTCAGGTTGTCCGTGCCCGTGGCATAATAACCACCGCCTATTCCAACCAGTGATGCTTTTGGTTTGACTTTGCTCTTGATCAACGCCCTTGGTATTCTGTTTCTAACGAAGATGATTTTGGTTTGTTCGTTGATCAATTTGAACTGTTTGCTCATTTGATGCAACTCGTATAGGTTCTCAAAGAACTCTTCTGATTTTTGATTATCTAAAAGATAAGTCCTTTCGTTGTTGAAACGTTCTAGGTCTTTCTTGTATATGGGTTCCTTGACATCGAATCCCCAACTGCATTCATTCAACAGATCAACACCGTGTGCCTTGAACGCATTCATCCACTCCCAGAAATCCTTTACATCGTCTTCCATGTGTATGTCACCACTCACTGGCATGATCAATGGAAAACAGTTTAATTCGATGAGACCTTTGACTACCTCGTTCTTTGAAAAGCCTTTGGAATCAATCCATAACTTGTGGTAATTGTTGTGTGCTATCTTGTGACCTATCATGGTCTCTGTTGGTATATTGATTCCTTTGGTCGATATATCAAAGTTCTTCAATGAGTCTACTTGTGTTAATGCTGACTTGCCCTTTAGGTTTTCGTTCCAGTATTCCTGTAGAGATTCCGGTGCATTGTCCAATATCACCTGGCCGGCGACCAATCGTGCTGTGGGTTTGCGATGTCCTATCACTTGTTTTTTGATATTCTCGTAGTCGTCGAGCAGACTGTCGTCTGTGAATTTGAAATCGTATCTCACAGCGATCAAGGTCAGATAGTAAGCAGTAACATCACTGTGTCGGAAGGTCCACTTCTTCTTCTCGCCGTCGTATAAGGCATACATTCCAGGCAAGTCACGTGTATCTTTCAAGCAACGTATCAGTTGTATCACTTTCTTGTTGTAGGGAAATCTCATCTCTATCCTATCGATATTATCGTCGTCTGTGTACTTCTCGATGACCTTGTCAAAACTGATAACCCGGAAGTCTTCCTCATATTGTGGATTGTCTAACAATTTCTTGATATCCATTCCGTGTGCTTGGAACTTGGTCAGGTACCTTTTCAGTATCACCAATGCTAGTCTGGCCTGTTTCTCCGTCCAGGCATATTGTGACTCTGCCAAGGATCTCACAGTCTCGTAATCTTTAGGGTGTGGCTTGATTACGGCTGTATTTCCTATCATCGAAGGATTTGCCCAGAAATAATCGTTATATGCTAGTATTTTAAGTGCTTCGTTAATTGTTTTTGGCAAATCTGTGTGCATTTTCAAACCTGGTAATATTGATAATTATTAGTATATTATAGCATACTTGGTAATATAGTCAACCTATGAAAAAGACCAGTAAGAAGACTGTCACAGTCAGGAAACAATTAAAGATCAGGTTGGAAAATACTCTGACTATGCGGAAGAACACCAGGAATTTCAAACCCACACATTCTATAGCAGTAAATTGGTTCAAGCATCTCAACAAGGGATTGTTTGGTAATAAGTTACCTGCAGTACCATTGTACTTGGTAAGGATGACCAATGACTGGGGCAGATGTTGGGCCAATTGGGACAACAGGAAATGTAGGAAGGGCACATATGATCAGAGTGTGATACCCTATGACAAGACTGACGTCACTTTCGCAATAGAGATACACACCAAGTATCCAACGTTCAGAGACTTCATAGAAACACTGGCACACGAGATGGTGCACCTATACCAGATGACCGTGATCAAAGATCCTTACAGCAATCACAACGCCAACTTCTATGCATTCAAGAACAAATTCAAAAGTGCTGGACTGACCTTATCAAGAACTGGCTAACACGGTATCCTCAAACTCTTTGTAACTCATAATTCGACTGTTTCCTAGGTCTGTGCCTGTCTGTAAATGATTTAAATATTCCGGTGGATCATCATGCACCACTGTGTAGTTGACATATGGCCTCATCTTTAACATATCACGAAACTGTTTCAACCAACCTTCGAATATACTATCGTTGTTACGTTCGCCATAACAATCTGTTCCTTGGTACATGTTGTTCAGTTCGCCCTTGCCGTACTCCCTGAAATCAAAACCAATGAGGTAGATGTTCTTGTGTCCATGCACACCCGCAGTCCAAAAAGCGGCGTTGCCAGATATCCAATGTGGGTTGTTGGGTATGAGATTTATCATGCCCTTGCTCTGTTTCCTGTTGACTTCTAAAGCAGGTCCGTAGTGTATGGTCTTCAAACCCACTTCGTCCTCCACCATCTGCATTGACATCTTGGTGTCCACGGAGAATATGAAGTCAGGCATGAAGTCCCTGTACAGTGCATTACAACCGTACGTCTGTCCTGTTGCTTTTAGTTTTGTAAGATCAAAACCTTTACGTGAAGGACCGTTACCTATGCAGTAGGCGTTGCCTCGAGGTACCGCCTTGACTTTGTCTTCAAAGAACCTGATGTCTTGTATTCGTTTGCCTTGCCTGATTGTAGTGTTTACGATTACATCCTCTCCCTCATATTTTTTCCATATGATAGGCTCGATTTCTTTTTTGCCGATGTTTATAGTTTGCATTATATATATTTCTCCTGTAGCCTTGCCCTGATCCTTGCCCATGGTAGTCCTTGTTCTATCTCGTCCTCAAACCATTCCGTGTACGCTAGTTTGTTTGCCCACGTTACCCGGTTGGGCATGGCCGGTGTGTTGATGTCTGTTAACTTAATGTTACCCACATCATGGCACAGACTTGATTCCGATACGAACACAGGTATGCCTTTCATCACTGCTTCCATGGCTGGATTGCTGGAATGATTGATCACTGCCCAAGTTCTTTCAAGTGTTGCTTTAAAATCTGTGTCGTCATAGGTCCTGAAATCTCGTTTTGGTAATCTTACCTTCACATTTTTGAATTTGTTCTCATCGAATGTAATCGTGTTACGAGGATGAGGCCTTACCAAGACAGGCCTTGTGGTGTATTTCCTTATTTCATTTATCTGTTGTTCGATCCAGTTGGACATCTTAGGTAATCCTTTCCATTGCTCTGATGTGTCATGCTGACCACATATGACAATCAAGTCTCCGGTTGGATTCCATGGTCGCAATTCATGTTTGAAGAGTGGCCATCGTGCATCATCAAAATCTTGGTTGGCGAAGTCGGCATCTCTGTTTATTCCGTTTATTCCAATTTTGAAACTGAGATTCCTACGAAGTCCTCCCACCTCAATGACAATCACAGGTTTGCCTTGGCTCCTGTAACGATCCCATATCTTTTTGTAATTCTGCATCCTGCCACGCCATAACACACTCCAGATCACTGCAACGTCACCGTTGGTTTCTTTGTTCACATGTACCTGGTCTCCTGTTTTCTGCATAGATTTTATGAATTTTGCAAAGATGTCTTTGCTGTTCAATGGACCATGCATGGGCCATGCTTCTATCCTCATCAGTTGCCCTGCTTCCCTTTGGCCACCTTGCTCACTATGTCGTCAGCCTGTTTGGGATCGAACTTCACACCACCAAAAGGATCGTAGTTCTCCACGTTCTTCCAGTAGTCCTCGTTCCTGTCACCACGCAAGTCGCTCTTGCTACTTTTCCCTTGCACTTTCCTTTTGCCTTTCATGTGATCCACGTATGCTCCCAACACGCTGTTGATGAACACGTGATGTCCCTTCGCACCCGCACCTTTTCCTATGTCTACTCCGTCGTTGGGTGCGATCCTTTTCACACACTGCCAGAACAGGTAACTGTCATGCCATTCCAACTCTTTGAATATGGTGTCTTTGATGTACAGGTCTGTCCAGTACCGCATAAACTCTGTGATTTTTGAATGCTTCTTGTTGTAGCACACCCATCCGCATTCGGGATACTTTTCGCCCCTGCCCAGGAAGTTCACGAGCTTGTCTTGGGGCAGTAGTCCTGTGACGAACTCCCTTGTGATTGGTCTGAATGTGTATGTGTCAGCATCTAGCCACAGAACATAGTCTGTATCTATTGTTTTGATTGCATGATCCACTGCAAAGGTCTTGTGTGCAAACCTAACAGCGTCCCATAGGTAAGATCCTTTGCCCTTGTCATTTTTGCCTGCGTTGGGATCTCGCCTTACACCACCTGGTATCTCATCCACTTCGCCGTTGGCCACAGGATCGTCCTTGTGTCTTTGCTTGAATTTGAGCAATTCGGGATTGGCATCTTCGATGTTTATGAATTTAATCTTTGGATGTTCCAGAGTTGGCTTCTCACCTTCATGATATGCGTACAAGGTAACATCGTCAGGCCAGAATTGTATATGGCTCTCCAACATCCTTTTCGCATATGCTGTCCATCTGTTTGGCGGGAAGGTTGTAACTACAGACAATGATGTCATTATAAACCTAACCTCTGTTTGAATCTTTTGTACACTGTTCCGTCTCTTATTTCTTTTATGCTCCATAACTTGTAACCTAGGTCATTGACCCACTGTGTCCTGTCTGGTGTCTTTGGTGTTTCTATATCGTTGAGGTCCTTGTTACACACGTCCCAACACAGTGCTAGATCCGATGTGCAGAACGTTGGTATTCCTCGTATGCAACTGTCAACACTGGCAGTAGAGTTGTGTGTGACCACGGCGTGTGCATTCGCTATCGCTTCCTGGAAATGGAATCTGTAGAATTTCTTTTCATCGCCTGCGAAGTGTTGTTGTGTGTATTGCAGTTCCACGTCCTCAGGCAAGTCGCCTTTACGTGCCACAATAGATGCCACGTGGTTTGGATGTGGTCGGACTATGAACTTCCTGTCTGTGGCAGGCCTTAGTCTTTCATAAACTCCATTGAACCATTCTATGGGATCCAGTTCGTTCATGCTCCAGTTGTCCTTGGGTTGCAGTACAAATATTATGGGATCGTCTTGGTTAGACTTACGCCATGGTTCGTACTTCACTTTGAATTTTTTCACCATCATGTCCCAACGATCGCTTGGACTGTTGTCTGACAGGAAGTCGCCATCGTTCATGGGGGTGTACAACGAAACCCTGAAATGATGATCAGGTGATGTTGATACATTACCAAAACTAGATAAAAGTCCCCCATCAAATGTTATCAGCGGAATCTTTTTGTCTCTGCAATTATTTGCAAGTTCCCTACGTCTGCCTTTGGTGTGATGCATCTGTCGGTCACCGCCATATCCAAACATTGCCGCCATGGGTGCAGTGGGAGTCATCTCCCCTTCCACGGTTGGACCGGACCTGTTCTCATTGACTATGATCGCTTCATCGCCCGCGGCCTCTATGCCTTCTTTGAGATGGTAAAGCAATTCGTAACTGTTTCCACGTTTACGATCCTTTACCGTCCTTCTGAATATCTCAACTTTCATTTAACATCCTCCATGCTGTGCCGTTGGCCATTTCTTGTAGTGTCCAATTATTATACGCTAGACTGCTGAACAATGCAATCCTGTCTCCGTATTTAGGTGTTTCTATCTTGCTGAAATCTGTTTCCGATATGGGTGCCGCCGCACTGTTTTTGGGATCACAGAATACTGGCACACCGTTGACCAGGCTGGCCACCATGGTGTTGGAGTTGTAGGTCACTGTTGCATGGTAATCTGCCCAATTGATATTGCCTTTGTGGACAGTAGGCCTATCAACCTTTACAGTGGCACCCACGTGATCAATTTCGATTGTTGGGTTGTATGGTTTTTCCCTTATATCTATATCTCTGTCAGTGTTCTGTTCGAGAATCTTCAATGTGTTAGACAGCCAGTCAGAGGCATCGAAGAAGTTCGCTATTGCATTAGTTGGCGGTAGGACAAGAATTTTCTTACCCTTGTTCCAAGGTTTGATGTCTTGCCTGAAATGTTTTTCATACCTGTCTGCTGACCTCTGTTGTAGTACGTTCTGGCAGTGTTTGTTCTTGGTTATACGCAACCAATGTGGACTGTCATGTGCATTTGTGAAATAACCATGATCCATGAAATAGAAATCTCTGTGTTCCTTCTCACACCATTTGTAAACCTCGCCTGACCCGGCTAATATACCGTACATGGTCAGATTCTCTTTGGGTAATGATTTTAAATCTCTGAATTGATATATCTTGCCCTGACCAGATCCACGAACGAAAGCATCCACATAACGCTGTGTCCGTGGTTTGGTCGTGTGTATTCCTGACAACATTATTTTCTGTTTTCCTTCACTTCAAACATCTTACGGCCGGCCGCCCTATTGAATTCTGCAATTATGTTTACACTCCTCCTGTTTAGCACGGCATTTTTCCTAGCGGATACGCTGTGTACACACCTTGTTGAATTGTTACAGAATACAACCAGTGTGTTTGCTTTGTAGGGGATTGTCTTCACAATTTTGCCCGCCTTCTCTTTTACTTCTCTACCGCCGTTTTTATTCACTTCTGAAATGGTATCATGTGTTTCGTGTATCTGGAATTCTCCACCTGTGCTTTGATCCTCTTTGTATGGCATGTAAAGTAAGGCCGCGTATATCTCCCTAGGATTGTCTATGTGTGCAGTCCTTGAACTGTAGGTGATGGGCTTGTGCATCACTGTCTGACAGTCGGTTCCTATCTTGTCATGGCCTGTGTCCCATCCTCTTGGACTTAATGTTAGGTCTTCCACGTGGGGGACCAAATCGCCAAACACTCCGGTCATTTGTTTGTAAAATTCCATTGATGTGTGGTACTCGGTAAATTCTTTCCATATATTGGAAACTTTTCCCGGCTTCAACATCTCGTCTGCTTTTAACCTATAACATATACCTGAATCAAATGGCTCCGTGGATAGCAGTTGTTCTTTGGGCCACTCCTTGTCGAGTTGTTCGTACACATCTTGGGGCAGTGCATCCTCGATCACGAAATGTGGATAAGGCTCTAGTACAAGTTCAGGTTTCTTCTGTAGCACTGATAGGTTCATTCTAGGTGCTCCATGATTTCGGGTATGTTGATTTTGAATTTTATCATGTCACTAAACCTCTTGATGCCTTGGGGTTTCCTCCCATTTTCTCTGGGTATGGGTACCACATCTGCTAGATATAATTTGTGTTCTAAGTTTAGGTTGTGCGACAGTAATGGATAAACTTTCTTGTGTAGCATACTTCTGTCTTGTATCTCTAATACTTTTGTTCCAGGTTGACACCATAACAGATTTGTTAATCCTGCACCATGGGCCGCCACAACATGTGAAGCCTCGGCGAATGTTTTCATTTGTTCTTGGATGGACAATTTTTCCAATACTACAGTCTCCCAACCTTTGAGGTTCAGCATCAACTCGTCAGAGTTTTGTATTCTTCTACTTACAGCACCCGGCCTTAGCACAACTATTTTCCTGTGTGGTTTTACTCCTTTCAAATTTTTCAATCCTTTGAAATGTCTCAGCCACGGAGCCATCGGTGGCACAATTATTCCATCTTGTGTGTTGCTCGCACTTGGTACAATCAAATGTTTGAACTGCCATGTCTCGTTTTTGGGCATGACGATAATCTTAACGTCAGGAAAAAGAGCCTTACAAACTTTTTCGAAATAACGACTATGGTTCGCCAATACAAAACAAAATCTAGAAAAATTAGTTGCCCATCTTTTTTCAAGTAGGCGAAATTTTGATATGACGTCAATCCAGATGTGCCATGGATTTTCAACACTATATTCATCAATTGGGAGCCACACGTATGTGTTGGTCTCGTTGAATGATTCTTTTACTGTTGGCAATGTAAGATCAACTGTTTCATCCCATTCTGTCCAAAGCCTGTGACTCTTGTGTGGCTTGTGTCTGCTTTTGTGGGTAAGTTTCCACAAGTGTTCTGTTATTAATTTGTTTTCTCTGGTCAGCAATAATGGGCAGGTATGTATCTTGCAGTCATGGAATTCCGCAACGAAAGTTGGTAAACTTGTAAAATTAGGATTGATCGAATCATGATAGGGCACGGTGTAATTGTATTCTGGATCTACCACCTCCCACCGATCGAGGAAATACTTCATTGAACCTATGTTTTTTACAGTTTGCATATCATGAATAAGTAGTATATAATTATAATCACATGCCAACAAAAATGTTCATAAATGGTTGTTCATTCTTGACAACCAGACCCAAGTGTGGAGTCCACACACACTGTGGCGAGGAATTATCCAGAATGATGGATTTACCAATTGCTGAGAATCTAGCAGGCGGCGGACGTGGAAACAAAAGACTGATGTGGACAACTAGGGTCTGGTGTGAAAAATTCCCAAACATAGCAAAGGATTGTTTTTTCGTGATAGGATCTAGTGGCGGAAATAGATTTGATTACCCCACTGGTGATGGATTCAAAAAAGCAAAGTTTCCAACAATGGAGACCACATGGAAAACATGGGATCCAAATCGTGATAGCAGTACAGAATCATTTTTCAAATATCTTTTTAACAAAGGTCTAGACATAGAACAGGCAACGCAGATAGAGTCTCTATTAGCAATACATGACTTACAGGACTTCCTTAAATTTAGGAAATATCCATACGTGATGTACAACACCCTATCAGATGCAGAAATTACAAATCCGGATATCAAATTAATGTTTGACAAGATAGATAGGACAAGATTCTTCAGACCAGAAACAAGCCATATAGATTACACGGTAGAGAATAAACAACATTGTGTACCTGGTGATCCACATCCTAGCACAGAAGGACACAAAGAGTGGGCGGAACACTTATTAAAATTTATAGATGCTAACGATCTACGCACCATTTAGCAACAAGAAAAGCAAGGCATGGGAGGTATTCAACGGTGTTGAGAAGTCATGGCCAGACCAGATTACCAAGTTAGACAATGCTGTGGAAACAGATCCAGTCAGCAACAGCATGTTCTGGGGATTCGTCGGCAACAACAGAGAGATGGTCAAGAAGTTGGAAGCACGTAATCACAACTACTGGTTCACAGACACACCTTACTTTGGAAGATTTGACAACAACAATCTGAAACCTGACAATCATTATTGGCGTGTGTGTAAGAATGCCATACACGTGCCTTACATAAAAAATTGCAAAGCAGATAGATTTGAGAAGTTTGGAATGAAGATCAAGGCACCAAACTTCGCTGGCAAGTATGTTTTGGTATGTCCTAGTAGCACAGGCATACACAACTATCTTGGCCGACCCAATTGGACGAACGAGACCGTCGAACAGATCAAGAGATACACTGACAGACCTATCCGACTTCGACACAAGCCTAGGGGCAGGGGTACATCAGGACCAAGTGAGGCAACTGTACCCCTATCCGAGGACCTCAAGGAGGCCTGGTGCGTGGTCACAAGTTGTAGTATTGCGGCAGTGGAGGCCATGTGTGAGGGCATACCTGTGTTCTGTGATGACAAGAGTTTTGCTGTAGACGTGGGCAACGTGGAACTAGCAGACATAGAGAATCCCTACTACGGTGGTCCTGAGCCTTGGTTGTACAGTCTAGCCTACCAACAGTTCACACCGGAAGAACTAGAGGACGGTACGGCGGTGGAGATATTGATGGACAAGGGAATACTGTGAAGATAGAAAAATTGAGTGGAGGGATATGGGTACCGTCCGCAGACGCCCAGATAGAGCAATGGCGCGAAGCAGGAAATCCTCACATGCAGGACACCTGTCTCGATAAATTTCTCGAATGGTGCAAGATACAGAATAAGAAATTCAATTTCATAATCGACATAGGGGCATGGTGTGGAACATGGTCTATGGCAATGCAACAGTATGCAAAGAACATTCATTGTTATGAACCTAACAAGTTGCACTATGAATGTCTAACAAGGAACATGAGTGCTCACAGTCATGTTAGATTGTACAATCAAGCAATAGGCAATGATGATGGATTTGTGAAGTTGACCGAGGAAAGTGCCACACAAAACACTAGGGTGTTGTTGGAAAAAGGTGAAACCAAGATCAACAAGTTAGATTCTTTAGATTTACAAGGGGTGGATTTCATAAAGATAGATGTCGAGGGATTGGAGATGGAAGTGCTCAAGGGTGCGGGAAAAACTCTAGAAAACGTTGAATACTTGATGATTGAGTTGAACGGCAACAGTGAGAAATACGGTAGCAGTAAGAGAGATATCAAGGAGCATTTAAAATCCTTGGGATTCAAAGTCTTGATCAAAACTTGGCCAGATATAATCTATTACAAAGCATGATGTACGAATATTTGAAAGGATTGAAATCAAAACAAGAGTTCATGCCTTCGCGGATACTGGATATAGGTGCGTGGAATGGATTCTGGACCAAAAACGTCAAACCCATTTGGCCCGATGCTCATTACACCTGCATTGAAGCAGGACAAAAACACGAGAAAAGATTAAAAGAAGTGACGGACGATTATCATATCGCTGTGCTTGGTGACAGTGACAGGGAAATAAAAATGTACCTGCGTGAAATTGACAAGGGAAACAGGAAGAAGGTCACATACACAAAAGGCTCAACAGTGTTTGGTATTTTCAAAGATTATGAGATCAGGCAGATGAAAACGTTGGACCAATTAGTAGGTAAGGATGCCCAGTATGACTTGATCAAACAAGATGTTCAGGGTGCTGAGATAATGGTCATGAACGGTGCCCCAGATATATTCACACGTGCCAAATACGTGATACAAGAAGTCAACCTACACAAGGATAAGCAGTTTCCAGATATGCCATCTGAAAATGAAATGGACGAATACATGTTCCAACTAGGATTCAATAACAGTGAGATAATAGAACAAAAACCAAACGGCGATCAGATAGACAAGATTTATTTTTGATTTTACGAACTGAAAAGATTTATTAGTTCCTTCTTCCAGTCATCTGCATATTCACAATCTCGGTAACCATCAAACCATGGACCACCTTCCGTGTAGTGTAATACTTTCGGTGTGCCGTCCCTTGGCTCCTTGTACCAACCTACCAACCAGTTGTATTCCGCGGGCATTGAACCTATCTCGTTGTCATCTAACCAACTGAACCTGTGTAGGAACTTTGGTGATTCTTCGTTCAATAGTTCTGGTGTGAGGATTTTGTTCTTGGGGTGTTCGCAATTCCATAACACCATGCTTGACCAATTCTTCCTGGGATAAGATGTCTGTACCTGTCCGTCCATCTTGGTTGTTTCTTTTGGTGCATAGTCGTGTTGTACAACCACAACCGCTTTGCTTGGATCACAGTATTTCACAAGTTCATGGCTTGGAATCTTCCAAAGGAAATCACAATCACAGAACACTGCCCAACCCTTGAAGTCATTCATGTATGGTACGAAGAACCTTGTGAACGTGAATTCAGTTGATGCCAATTTGTCCACAGGCCTGGTGTACAGTCCTTGGTCTCGCATCTGTTTTTGCTTGAGGGGGATGACTTCTGCTGACGGATCTCTTCTTTTTATAGAATGCTCACAGACTTGGTAAGCAATGTCTTCTCTGCTGTCGTGCCCTACGTATATTTTCACATCAATATTTAACTATAAATATTTCAGTATGCAGATTTCACAACGTTGCCGAGAGTACGAAAGCAGGTTTACTCTATCGCCCAGTGGTGGTGTAGTTAATCAACAAGGATGGACACGGTACAAACAATATAGCACACCCGATCATGTTAGAAAAAACGCAAAAATGTTTTGGAACTTTGGAGTTTCCAGGGAAATTAGGTACGAAGTCAATTGCAGGAAAGATAATCGCACAGCAAAGATCTTGACCTTTGATCCAACTCCGCTATCAAAACAGACCACAGACAGTGCCAATAGAGGTGATTATAAAATTATTCATACTAGCAAAGCCTATGACACAGTTGCAGGGCAGACAATGAAGTTTTACGACGTCGCTGGCGATGGCAAATGTTTCCAATTAGATAAGCCGGAGAAATATGAGAATGTGATAGAAGTCCAAACAACAAATTTAAAAGAGATCGCTGATCAGCACGGCCCTGAAGTGGATATCATAAAATTAGATGTGGAAGGACGATGGTATGAGATGCTGAATGAAATACTGGATTTGTCTTTGCCGGCAAAAGTGATCCTGTGTGAATGCGAAATGGATATAGGCAACACAGACGTAAACTTTAATAGATTAGACGAGATAGTGGAAAAATATCAAACCAGTGGATATAAGATTTGGACAAACAGAATTGGTAAAAAACACAACATCGAACTCATCTTTACTAAAAATATTTAGATTGTTATTTTCTTCCTGAAACTATTTGGTGTATTTCTTTCCAATTATTCACACGTATTACATCAGGATGATCGAAGTCTTTATTGTATGGATGGTCTATTAATATAGGCTTTAAACCGTATTTGAGCCCGGCTACAGCGTTGTTTGGCTTGTCCTCGACCCAATACAGCCCGGTATTGTGAAACTCGGCTAAAGCACTGTCTTTGTCAGCACCCGTGCCTAGTATGTGGTAATTTGTGAACACATGATCCCCAAAAAGTTCGCCTAATCTTTTCTTACGTAACTGTTGTGCAGGTATGTCAGATGTCTGTGATGTGATTGGTATGAAGGTCCACCCCTCTGCCGCTAACAGTTTGACCCATGTCTGTGACTCCAGCATAGGCCTCTGTGTACCCATCCAAGCACTCCTGTTGAACTCTCTTATGTGTTTTCTAATTTCGTCTTTTGTCACACCAAAACGTTCTGCCATCTCGTATGTGTTCTGTTTGTCTGGTAGTAGTCTGTGTGGGTGATACCTGGCACCTTTCTCATCAAATAATGTTTTCTGCAACATCCATTTGGTGAAGTGGTGTTCCCACTCTAGTAGCACACCGTCTACGTCCGTGAGTATTATTCTATTTGATGTCTGCATCTTCCATTCCTGCTACCCTCAGTTTTACGATGTTTGTTATCTGCCATTGTTTTTGATCCAGTCCCTTTGTGATGCCCAGCCATTGATTCCTTATCAGTGCGAAGTCGTTAATGATCTTGTCCATGTCGACAACATCGTCCTCACCATCCACATACTTCTCTGCATCTCTGCTTGACAACGCCCTGTTGTAATTTTCCAAGTATTTCCTGAAGGTCTTTGATCTCAATCTCCGCAACTCGATGTTTAGGTATTCCAATATGGCTTCCAGTTGTTGCAGTTGACTGAATCTCTCTTCCACTATGCCCGGTAGTGCCGCACTGGCTCTCTCCAAGTTACCGTAGATCTTGCACTGCTTCTTGGCCTCGATCAATTCCTTGTCGAAGTATGCCACGCAGTCTGGTATCTTTGCTAGGTTCCTGCTGACTTCGTTGTACCAATTAATCATCTTCGCCGTATCCGTCTGACTCTTCGTCTTCCTCGAACACAGTGTTGATCGCTTCTTCTAACTTGGGATCGTATTCAGCAGACGCCTTGATCTCGTCGTGCTCTACTCCTATGTCCTCTAGGCTTTTGATGAAGTCTATGGCACAGTCCAGTTTCTGTCTCTCTGGAACGTAGTGTGTTATGGAGTTCCATAACCTTTCGATATCCTCGTGTGTAAAGTCTATCATTATTCTTCTTTTTTACTCTTTGCTTTTGGTTTTGTTTCTGTTTCAACTTCGATAGGGGCATCTGTGTCTTCCACTTCTTTGGGTGCTTCCTCTTTAAACTCTGCCATTATCATGTCTAATTTATCGCCAGTCCATGCTTTCCTGAAGTCTATGTGTTCCTTACCTGCTTTATCAACATACTTCAGTCTGTTTCCTGTTTGAACCAATAGACCTTTTTTCTCGAACAGGTCAACTAATCCACTGTAGGGATCCATGCCTGTGTCATAAGGAATCTTGACCTGTACACCTTCAAATGGTTTAGCGTACCTTGTCTTCATTACCTTACAAGCGGCCCTGATACCTCTCACTTCTGATATCTTGTTGCCTTTCTCGTCTTCCTTAAGTTTTAATTTCTTCATCGCGATAACGATAGAACTTGCGTAGATGAAACCTTGACCACCTGATATCTTGTCATCTGGATCAAACATGTCCTGTGATGCGTATGTGTGGTTGGTTGCTATAAGTCCCACGTTCCAACTACCAAACATGTTCACACAGTTCCTAACGAGTGCCGTCAGGGCCTTGGGTTTCCTACCCAAGTCACCTTTCATGTCTCCTGCTTCGAACTGGTTTACGTCTGTTGGTGTAAGCATCATGCCCAGACTGTCTATGACGAAAAGTACTTTAGGTGCACCTTCTTTGTTGTCTGCATGTTGTTCTCTGTAACCCTTCATGAACTCTGATATGGTCTTAGCCACATCATCTACCATGGACATGCTTAATTTCAATAATTTTTCTTCTGATGTGTCTACATTCAATGCCTGTAGCCACTGTTCGTCTAGTGCGTTCTCTGTGTCTATCAGGATAACGAATATGCCTTGTTCCTGTGCGTTCTTGATAATGTTTCCTGATGCTATGTAACTCTTACCCGCTCCTGATTCTCCTGCGAGTACAGTTACCTTGCCTAGTGGAATTCCTTTGTTAAAATCACTGGTCATTAGATAGTTCAATGCGTAATTTCCTGTCGAGATCCAATCTGTGGGATCGCTGAATCCTATGCCTAAGCCTTGTATAGACTTTGTGATACTCTTTCTAAATTTTGTTGCGTCAAATACTTTTGTCATAATTTTGTCCTTTGTGTCATCTATTTTAGCATACCTAGGCCCTAACGTCAATATTAGGGCCTTGGTAAAATGTCAGATTATTTTGCTTGTCTTGATCTAATCAACTTCAAGATGTCTTCCGCTCTCTTGGCACTGTCGCCCGCCGGAGCCGCCGTCGCCGGAGCCGCCTCGGGTTGTGGTGCTGGTGCACTTTCAGTCACAGGTGCCGCTGTTGGAGCCGCCTCTGCCACTGGTGTCGCCGCTGGAGCCGATGCTGTTGGTACTGCTACCTGTGGTTTACCTTGGTAAGCCACGCCCGCCGGTCTGAAGTACTGTCCATACTGCTCGAGATCATAAGCCTCACCTTCCACAGATTTCGCAAATAGTTCTGCGATTATTTTAACCTCTGCTTCTGTTGGTTCTTTTGGTCTGAAGTCACCTAGGTTGTGCAACCCATGTGTGTCGATCGCGGCTCTCTCTGCCTCGTCCAACGGTCTTTCTCTTCTTGACCATTTTGATGTTGAGTAGTCAGCATAACCACCTTTAGTTGTCTTGGTGATCCTGAAGTCCACACCCTTCAAGTAATCAGTTGGCATTTCCTCCATCTCTGGATCCATGAGTGCTCCTCTGATTATGTTGAAGATCTGAGGTCCAATGATGAATCTTCTGATTGGATTCTCAGGTGTTGAGTCTTCTGCTAGTGGATTCGTTGTGACAAAACCCTGGAAAATGTAACTTTTCTTCTTCCAGTATTTTCTGCCCATGTCTTCCATGCTCTTGTCTTTGAACCACGGTCTCACCTCTGTGAGTACTGGACAAGTCTTCCCATACATTTCCATGCACGGTACTTGCACTGTCACTGGTCTCGAATCAGTCTGACCTTTGATACCTGCGAATGGTAACTTGATCATGTTTCTCTCAGTCCAGAAGAATGTGTTGGTCTCGTCCTTGTCTGGTAAGAACCTGACCACTGCTTCAGAACCTTCTGCGATATTCCAGTGTGGGTAGATGGCGTTGTCTCCGCCTGTGTTGGAAGTGGAGCGATTCACTTCTTGAGATTTCAACTTCGCTCTTATTTCAGCCAATGATGCCATAATGTAAGCCTCCTTAATTGTGCCTATGTTTGTTTTTTGCCTAAATGTATATTAGACATATAGTACGTAATATACAACTATATTTATCTAATGTCTACTAGTATTATTGGTAAAGTGCTAGGTTTTTGATACGATCTATTTGGTTATCGTATGCGATCTCTTCTTCTGAATAGAATTCATTAAGATCTAGTCCTGCCATCTCTATGGCATCTTTGAGCGTGTATTCCTGGTCACCAACTTTAAATTTGTCACCTGATTTCATGCCTGCCGCTTTGGCTTTCTGTACTGCCTGTGCGAATTGGTTGCCCTCAAACTTGCCTGCGTGTGCACCGCCCTGCATCTTCTCATAGTGTTCCGCGGCCTCTTCTGGTGTAAGTCCTAGTTCGTCTGCCTTGCTCATGAATTCATCTTTACTCATGCTCTGTGCCATGTCTGCTATCTTGTCGCCCATTCCTTCAGTTTTATCTGCGTACTTGGGATCACCCGCTTTCATTTTTTGATACGCTGGCGTGTTCATCATCTTGTCTGCTTTTGTAACATCAAGTTTTGTAGCGTTTTCTTTGTCTTTCTTTTCAATTTCTTGATCTTTAGGTTCAGTGGCATATTCCGCAACTTCCATTTCGCCTGCTCTCAACTTGTCATAGTTCTTCCTTAAGAAATCTTGTGCCTCTTCCTGATCTACAGATGAGAAGATTGTTTTCTCATTTCTGTCTAGGACGTTGTAGGTCATCTTGTTGTTGTCTTTGCCCCTGCTCATTGACACGTAAGGTTTAATTCCACCTTCGTCTACAATTGAGTCTACCCATGATTCAAACGCTTCAGTTTCTTTTGCTTTGCCTTTTAGGTCTTTCTTGGGATTGAAATCCGCTGGATCCATTCTCACTTGGTCCGTGTAACCTGGTTCAGACTGCATTTTCTTGTAGTCGTCGATGTATCTCTTGGCCAACTGCACTGCTATCTTCTTGTTTTTGATGTAGTCAGGTGTTGGTTTGAATGTTGCTGAATTTTCCTGTTCCATCTCATCTGCAACTCTACTAGCAAAATTTGCCACCCTGTCTTCCTCACCTGTTTTGGTCAACAGTCTTGATGCGATGTCTGACAGTATAGAACTCAACATGGTGTTCTTGTTTGTGAATTTTGTCACTTTCAACATCTTGTCTGCTGAATCGTCTTTCCTTAATACTAGTTTGCTGTCCGGATCATTAAGGAAACTCTGTACGACTGCTCCGTGATCTACCGGCGCTTGTACAGGTGCATCAATAGGCTCTGCATCTGGTTCTAATTCGTTCACTTGTTCTTCTTCTTTAGGTGCTTCTAGTTCACTCATTATCCTGTTGATAAGTGGTAGTGCGTCTTCAACTCTGTTGTCTAGATTTTTCATGGTGAACTTCTCTCTCAATTTGTTTACAGTTTCGTCGTCTAGTATTTGCTCTTCCGATGTTTTGAAATCTTTACTTGCGTTTTCGTAGTGTGATTGATTAGAAAGGTTCTTCATGTAACCTCTTAGATTCTCTAGTTTCAATTTAGTCTGCTCAATGATGTCACCAGCATTATCGTT
>Ga0255780_10000360_pt1 | contig 44274 bp, 41 predicted proteins | sample 071ome_32_FD_179978 | JGI IMG/M metagenome (GOLD analysis project Ga0255780, IMG submission 179978) | Coastal salt marsh microbial communities from the Groves Creek Marsh, Skidaway Island, Georgia - 071405AT metaG (version 2) | ecosystem: Environmental > Aquatic > Marine > Intertidal zone >... | reverse complement strand
CACTCGTCAGCCGGAGCAAGCTCCGCTGTTACCGTTCGACTTGCATGTTTAAGGCCTGCCGCCAACGTTCAATCTGAGCCATGATCAAACTCTTCAATTAAATGAAGAATATCTGCACCACCTTGTTGCACCCTTTTGGGGCTCCCTCAGTATGCAGCTGCGGATTAAGTCCGCAAATCTGATGCCGACTAGATCGAAATCTAGTTCTGGCTCAGCAACGCAAAATTACCGTATATCAAGTAAGTTTCACTCAATAAATTGTCGGTAACTTGTTGCTGATAAATGTTGCATTCAGCTAACAAGTACCCACACCTATTGCTTGTGTTCCAAATTTTTAAATAACGTTTTCGAAACCCTTTCGCGTAGAAACCCTCGCCGACGACTTGTTGGCGGGGACTCTTAATGCTTTCGGTTACGATGGCCACAACCCCCATAGTTGCCGCCACTCTCTAGAAGAGACCGGTCTTGCTGACCGAGGACGCGTATTATACGCGTGTTAAGCCCCTTTACAACCCCCGCCGAATCTTTTTTTAGTAGCACCCGGCAGGGCTGCGCACTATACCTAAGACCCGATTCATAAGCAAAGCTTTTTGCTCATAAACCATCGTTTTTCTAGTTTATTTCCCGCATAGGAAACCGGGATCTTCATTCGGTCGGGTCTGCTTTTCACTCTTCTGTCGTCGAAGGTGACCAACCAATGGATCACTAACCAACCTTCGTCAACGCACGCACAATAGCGATTAACGCTCAATAGCTCATCAAACCCTACAAAACAAGGCATTCTATGCGAAACATCTTGAGACATCGTATCTCACATCGAGCCAATGATGACCCATGCTGCTGCTACTTAACTCAAACTCATTCAGATACGACGTTACCGCTAAACCACTGAACGCCTCAGCAGGCGCCAAGATCTCTCGCCCAATGCGAACAGTACAATGATGAGAAAGACAGCGAATTCCGCGTAATCTGAACGCACTTGCCATAGATAGTGAATCAAAAAAAGAATCGCGACGAGATATGTCGATTGATGCAATAACCGCCAACGCTGGGCGAGAAGCTTAACCGCTGCATTATTTGAGGTGATCGCAAGAAGCGACATCAAGGCTAGCGCGCCTGCGCCTACCGCGACGTAGGGCCTTTCTAAGAGCTCGATGCCCAACGCCGATGCCGACCATCCCACATAAAACTGAGCAAATAAAAGCGCATGCGCCAACGCATAGAAAAAACTGGCAACTCCAATCGCTCGCCTGAATTTAAGGAACGCACTTGATATGAGACCCAAGCGCCGAAGCGGGCTGATAAGCAACGTGATCAAAAAAAGAATGGCTGCGGTCTGCCCAAGGGTTTCTAGCACGTATTCACTAGGGTCAGCCCCAAGGTAAAACGTGGATCGAAAGGCGTCCGACCAAACACCAAGACCCAGCAGAGCGGATGGAAACAAAAGGGCAAAATAGACGAGCGCGCGCTGCATTCAATTTCACTCCCTAGCCCATGACTTCAAAAATATCTGCGCAGGTTCATCCCCTGGTAGAGCGATGCAACCTCCTCTCCATAGCCATTAAACATCAGCGTCGGCTGGCGTTTTGCACCAAAGAACCCGCCAGGCAATCGACGCTCACTGGCTTGACTCCAGCGAGGATGACTGACGTCTGGATTCACGTTGGCGTAGAACCCATATTCTCGCGCATTCGTCGTCTCCCATGTTGTCTTAGGTTGTTTGTTTACAAAAGAGATTTTCGCGATCGACTTAATGCTTTTAAAACCGTACTTCCAGGGGACCACCAACCGAACGGGCGCGCCGTTTTGATTCGGTAGCGGTTGACCATAGACCCCGACGGCGAGGAACGTCAGCGGATGCATGGCTTCGTCCATCCTTAAGCCCTCGATATAGGGATAGTCGATTGAACCAAAATAGGATCGCTGTCCTGGCATCTCCTCCGGACGCAACACCGACTCGAATCGGATGTAACGGGCATCCGAGGTCGGTTTTAACTGCTCGATGACCGAACGGAGCGGAACACCCAGCCAAGGGATAACCATTGACCAAGCTTCAACGCAGCGCAAACGGTAAATTCGTTCTTCGATCTGATGATCCTTGATAAGGGAATCAAGGGGATGCAATCCACGTTTTTCAACGGCTCCCTCAACCTCAATGGACCAAGGCCAAGGATTGAAATTGCCGCTTTGCTCACTGGGATCTCGTTTGTCCGTGCCAAACTCATAAAAATTGTTGTAGCCTGCCACGATCTCAAACGGCGCGGCCTCTTCGCTTGCCCGAGCAGCATTTTTCTCCGGCACTGCGGCCTTCAATTGGCTGGTGAGCCAAGCCGGCGCCGTTTTGGTCTCGGGTACAGATTCTGCACGATGCAATTCTGCGGCGAGAAGCGCGTGGGGCGACAAACCCAGCGCCAAAGCTGACTTGATGACACTCCGTCTTGAGTAAAACCAGGATGGATCGGTTACATCACTGTCACGCATCGTTTTCCAACTTGCCATCTCACTCGCCTCTTTACCCCAGATTACTCGTTCTTACGAAGGCAGGCGGATTCAAGCTTTTCGAGACAGGCATGTTGGAACAGACCAAGCACCTCTTACTATCGGAATGAACAGATCACTCACACTCAAGTGGCGCTATCAGCGCAATGGATTCCTGACAAAGCATGCATTTATAGACTTATGTGCGATGCCTATTGGCGATGAAATTCGCTGGTTGCGTAAGCCATGAACGCAGCCAAAGAAACACTGAGTCCCCTCGAAACAGATGGTTAGTCTGTGTGCTGGGCGCTGGATCTTGGGTGTTGAGTGCTGAGCGGTCAACATCGAGTGTTGAGTGTTTGAATTCAGCCAATGGATTCTGGATAGCTAGGTGAATGCCAAGCCAATATTGAATCAGCGCTTATCGATTTAACACTGATCACAAAAGGGACAACATTTTAGTCGATCGCCTCGCAACTGATCGTAAATTCGTTAGCAACCAGGGCACGCCGTGCCCCCTGCCCCAGATTTTGAATCAACGATTGCGGGCCAAGCTCGGAGCTCAACGCAGAGCGATTTCGAAATTGAGAGTGCCGTCAACCTTCACCAGACCACTGACAACCGTCCTTCAAAGGCAGTCTGGAGAAAGTTAGCTGGCGCTAGTTGCCGAGGGGAATTTTCTCCTCAGCAGCACTGTTAGAGGACCAGACAGCGAGTAGACAACGCCAATGGTCAACAACATGCCAGGCGGGTAGACCGTGACCACACCAAAAAGCACCACGATCACAAACATGTAGAAAAAAGGTACGCGCCCGTTCAGATCAATGTGCTTGGGGGAGTAGTAACGAACATTGCTAACCATTAACAGGGCGATAAGTGCAGTCATGATGGCAAGCGGCACTGCCAACTCAAACCCAATCGCTTGATCCATGTTGTCGAACCAGGTCCAAACCGTCGTCGCCAAAGTGCCTGCTGCGGCAGGACTCGCAAGCCCATAAAAAACCTTTGCATCAGGCGCGGTATTGAATCTCGCGAGGCGCAAGGCTGCACAGGCCATATACAAAAATGCCACCAACCAGCCAAGCTTACCTAGGTCAGACAGAATCCAGCTAAACATGAGCACGGCTGGCGCAACCCCGAAGGCAACCAGGTCTGAGAGACTGTCGTACTGGACACCAAATTCACTTTGAGTGTTGGTCAATCGAGCAATCCGACCATCCAGCGAGTCCATAAACCCAGCAATGACGATCGCAATCGCTGCTTGCTCAAGGTCACCGCTCATTGCTGCAATGATTGAATAAAAGCCCGCAAACAAGGCCCCCGTCGTGATGAGATTAGGTAAGAGATAAATCCCACGGCGAAGCCCTTCGCGCTTCGGCAGAGGCGTTACTTTCTCTTCTAATGCCATATTGCAACCTCGCTAAAGACGGCCCTGGTCCGAACCAAACCAAGCCCCGACAACTGCAAGCCTATCTCTCTCGTGTTTTACCACGAATCAGCAGGCGATATGCTCAGCTAGATAGATTGGGACATATTTGCCGAACGACTTATCCCATCTTCTGAGAGCGCGAACATCGTCTAGTCTGGCAATGGACTCTAAAGTGACAGAGTCTTATCACCGCGACTTAATCCAGTGACGCCGGTACGAACCACTTCAACCACTTGGCCCTCTGTTACCGATACTAAAAACGCATCAAGCTTATCGCTTGTGCCAGAGACCTGAATTGTGAATAGATGAGACGTCACGTCAACAATCTGGGCTCTAAAAATATCAGCGAGTCGTTTGACCTCTGCTCTCGCGGCACCTGATGCCTTGACTTTGACCAGCATCAGCTCGCGCTCTACATGCGCGCTTTCAGTCACGTCCGCTAACTTGACCACCTCGACCAGTTTGTTGAGCTGTTTAGTAATCTGCTCAATCTCGGAATCAGTTGCGCTGGTTGTCAACGTTAGCCGTGAGAGGCTGCTGTCTTCGGTCGGCGCCACGGTGAGCGATTCGATGTTGTAGTTTCGTTGTGCAAACAGTCCCACCACGCGAGACAATGCCCCGGCTTCATTCTCCAAGAGCGCCGCAATGATTCGCCGCTTCATGTGCGCACCCCTTTTTTCAGCCACATATCACGCATCGAACCATTTGGTGCGACTTGCATCGGATAGACGTGCTCATCGGGATCAACATCAATGTCGACAAATACCAGTCGTTCATTCAATGCAAAGGCTTCAGCCAACCCAGATTGCAAGTCTTCAGACCGAGAAATCTTGATACCCACGTGCCCGTAACTTTCAGCCAATTTGACGAAATCAGGCAGCGATTCCATGTAACTGTGGGAATGACGCCCCTCGTATTGCATGTCTTGCCACTGCTTGACCATGCCGAGCGACTGATTGTTGAGGTTGATGATCTTGACAGGCAACCCATACTGCTTACAGGTCGAAAGCTCTTGAATATTCATTTGAATACTCCCCTCGCCCGTAATACAGACGACACAAGCATCAGGCACGCCGACCAAAGCACCCATGGCTGACGGCAGCCCAAAGCCCATGGTGCCCAACCCGCCGGAATTGATCCATTGCCTTGGTTCCGCGAAGGGGTAGTAAAGCGCCGCGAACATTTGGTGCTGACCCACATCAGACGTCACAATCGCTCGACCTTGCGTCACCTCGTAAACGGCTCTGACGGCCTCTTGCGGCTTAATCACACCTGCCTTTGGCTCAATGGCAAGACAATCTTGGTTTCGCCAACCTCCGATTTGAGCCCACCAATCATCTCTGGCAGCAATGGTTGCTGCTGCGGGTGCTGCCTCCGATTTCAACGCCGAGAGCATCTCGTCTAGCACCACATCCACCGGCCCTACGATTGGGACATCTGCTGCGACATTTTTGGAAATGCTTGCAGGGTCTATATCAATATGAATGATTTCTGCGTACGGGCAAAACTTACTCACGGTATTGGTGACACGATCATCAAAGCGCGCACCAATGGCCAGAACCACATCGGCGTTGTGCATCGCATTGTTCGCTTCGAGCGTGCCATGCATACCGAGCATGCCTAAGAACTGACGGTCCTCACCCGGGAAAGCTCCAAGACCCATCAAGGTGCTCGTAACTGGAAAGTTCAGAAATCGGGCCAAGTCGATCACTCTCCCAGACGCATTTCCTTGAATAACCCCACCACCGGTATAGATGATTGGCCGCTCGGATTTCGAGAGTAAAGCACAGGCTTTTTTGATCTGACCTGAATGCCCGCGTTGAGCAGGGCTATAAGATCGAATCGCTACCTTTTCAGGATACGCAAAAGGGTGTAAGTCCTGAGGGTTCGTGATGTCTTTTGGGATATCCACAACCACAGGTCCAGGCCTTCCAGTCGATGCGATATAGAACGCCTTCTTAATCGTTTCTGGGATGTCCTGAGCGGTTTTAACCAAAAAGCTGTGTTTAACAATGGGTCTCGAGATACCCACCATATCCGTTTCTTGAAATGAGTCCGTGCCAATTAAGTGGGACTGGACCTGGCCAGAAATCACCACCATCGGAATCGAATCCATATAAGCCGTCGCAATCCCCGTAATCGCATTGGTTGCACCGGGCCCAGACGTCACCAAGACCACACCTGTTTTACCCGTTGCACGCGCATAACCATCGGCCATGTGGGTCGCTGCCTGTTCATGACGCACAAGAAAATGCTTGATAGTGTTCTGCTTGAACAATGCATCGTAAATGTGCAGCACCGCGCCACCGGGGTACCCGAATATTTGCTCTACACCCTCTTCTTGTAGGGATCTGATGAGCATTTCCGCTCCGGATAGCTGGGGCCAATCAGCCGGAGCTGAATCACTGGTCTCACGGTCCACGTATTTACCTTCGGGTTTGGTCAATGGCTTTAAGGGCGGGCATTTTTTACTATAGCCATGCTCGAGTCAAACCGTTAGCGAGCATCCATTCAATAGTCAAAGGGGCGGCTAATTATTCGTTATGCTGCAATTACTCAGGTTTTTAATACGCCAAGGTCTCCGGCTTTGGAATCAGAGATCTCAAAAGGGGCTCCTGCGGCTGGTCCATGTGATCGCTCTTTTGTTGCTCTTCCCATTCGAGTCCCATGCAACTTCCATCTTCTCTTGGCTAGATGATCAAGGGATTCAGAATTTCGGTGACCGACCACAACCGACTCGAGAGACTTATCTCACCAACCCCCCGTTTTCTTTTAGCGAACGCGCTCGCCAGCGTCATGCCGCTGAAACGGCTGAGTCACCGTCTGATCCGATGACCGCAGCCGTTACCGTCAAGGCGTCGACCGAGTCATCGAGCGCAGCCGAGAACACGATCATGGGCAATCCAACCCAACCAGCACCCCAGATCGAACGAGAAGCCATGGTCCCGCTCGTGGGAGCAGAGCTAACGAGGGCTTGCGGCCGGGCCTATAAGACCCTGGGCACCCTGAAGCGGCGGCCTCGATCTACCGTGCGGGATGAAAACGGTCGCGAACGAACCTTGGATCGTACGGAGCAACAAGCCTACATCGCTCAGATCGAATCCGACATCGCCACCTTCTGCAAATAAGTGCGTCGCCAAACAATCTGTCATCCCGATCAAGGTAGCCTATCTCGCTTTGCCTACACCTCCAGCGCAATCGATCTGGTCACATAAAACGCGTTGAATTACTAATTACTCAAGCCAAGCAAGCGTTGCAAAACGACCTGTGCTGCCGTCGCGGCGATAGGAAAAAAACGTTGGTGACTCACAATAGGTACAGCGGCCATCGTCGATCACGCGAGAGATACCCAACGCCTTACATTTTTCGCGAATCACGTGAGGCAGATCGAGCATCAGCGGGGCATTTTCAGTCTCTCGAATGAAACAATGTTCAGGGAAATGATCCCTTAACTCCAAGCCTACTTGGAAATGACACCGCCGGATCCCTGGGCCAAGCCAGGCCGTTGAAACCTGTGAAAAATGCGCCGCCGTTTTTTCGATGATCCCACTGGCCAAACCACGCCAACCCGCGTGCACCAACGCCAAGCTCCTGTCGTTCTCCGAGTAAAGCATCACGGGGAAACAATCGGCTGTCATGACCGCGAGGACCTCCCGTTTCATTCGTGTGAAGGCCCCATCGCCCTCGATTGAACTGCCTTTGACGACTTGCTCAGACGGTCCGTCCGGCTGGGCTTGATCCCTCAAACGCGCCGAATCATCAATCAATCTAGTGCCGTGAACTTGATTCAGCCAGTTCACCGGACTCGGCAACTCACATCGCGCCTCTAGAATTCGTCGGTTTTCCTGGACGGCCTGCTCATCATCGCCCACGTGATCTCCAAGATTTAGGCTGTCAAAAGGCGCTTCACTCACGCCGCCATTGCGAGTCGATAGCCAAAGACGAACACCAGAATCAACATCGATTTCCTGGACCGAGTTCACAGGCTCGCACCTTCACGGAGCAACTTAACTGCACGATCTATGTCGGCCGGTAACTCAGACTCAATCTCGAGACGCCGACCTGTGATTGGGTGATCAAATCCTAATCTGAAGGCGTGTAACGCCTGACGATCAATCATCGCGCTTTGGGTTCCGCTCGATCCGCGCTTCGGTCTGTACACGGGATCGCCCACAATGGCATGCCCGATATGCTGCATGTGTACTCGAATTTGATGTGTTCGCCCGGTCTCAAGCTCAAAACCCATTAGCGCGATACCAGCGAATTGTTCAAGACGCTCAAAGTGCGTCCTCGCCTCACGACCGCTCACCGACACGGCCATTTTTGTACGATGCACCGGATGTCTCGCAATCGGCGCATCGACCGTTCCTGACGCTTTTGGCTTCCCCCAGACAAGCGCTCGGTATTCGCGCTTAATTTCTCGCTTGGCCATACGCCGGACCAAATCTCGCTGAGCCTCCACGGTTTTAGCAACCAGAAGCAAACCAGACGTGTCTTTATCAAGTCGATGAACAATCCCAGCGCGCGCGAGCCCTACCGAGGCAGGCACATAATGCAGCAATGCATTAACCAGCGTGCCCGAGCGGTTCCCCGCGCCGGGGTGCACCACGAGGCCAGCGGGCTTGTCCACCACAAGCAAACTCTGATCCTCCCAAGCGACGACAAGCGGAATGTTCTCAGGCTCGTCCGCGAGACTCGGTAACTGTGCACTAATCTCCAGGAGTTGACCCACTTTGACCTTGACCTTCGGCTTTACTACCAATCCGGATAACGTGAGCGATCCTGCTTCAATCCATTTCTGTAAGAGTGCTCGAGAAAATTGCGGAAAGAGTTTCGACGCGACCACGTCGAGTCTTTCCCCCGAGGATTCTGAAGGAACTGCTGCCGAATGAAACTCCCTAGCGTTTGCCACGTCGCTTGGTCTCAATACTTGGGGTAGACCCGAGGCTATGGTTAAATACCGCCAACTTCAAGCCAGACCCTGCGCATATATGCTCACGAACACCCGATTCCTCTCTCGATTGATGGCGCTGATGCTGGCCCTTTTGCTGGCTGCATGCTCAAAAGACAACGAGGAGTGGAGTGAAGAAGCGTCAGAGATGGCGCTCTATGAGTCCGCGCAAAGCGCGGTCAGCGCTGGAAACTACTCCGAGGCGGTTTCCCGATTACAAACCTTGGAGGCTCGTTTCCCGTTCGGTCGCTATGCTGAGCAGGCACAGCTGGAAATTATCTTCGCCTATTACCGAAGTCGTCAGGCAGAAGCTGCTCGCTCAGCGGCTGATCGATTTATTCGATTACATCCCAATCATCCCAACGTCGACTACGCCTACTACCTGAGAGGCCTTGCGTCCTTTGAGGAAGATGAAAACTTTTTGACACGCATCTTCCCCCTCGATCCATCCAAACGCGATCCAGGTGCCGCAAAAGCTTCTTTTGAAGATTTCTCTCGGTTAATTGAGCGCTTCCCCGCGAGCGAATACGCCCCAGATGCTCAGCGCCGGATGCGCTACCTGCGTAATCTTTTGGCCGAAGCCGAGCTCCACGCGGCTCGATATTATATTTATCGAGGCGCTTACATTGCGGCTGCAAATCGGGGTCGCTATGTCGTAGAGAATTTTCAGGAAACCGTCGCCGTCCCTGATGCGCTCGCTATTATGATCGAGGCTTATCAACTCCTGGGCCAAAACGAACTCGCCGAAAACACCATCGAAGTGCTCATGACCAATTACCCCGAGGTGGGTTACATCGATAAAAATGGCAAGTTCGTAAAGCAAGAGTCGGACAGAAAGGGCGACAAGTCCTGGATTAATCTACTCACCTTTGGTTTATTCGGCTAACCTCAAACGCGCTTTCGCTTTTAGTCTTAATACCCTCTCGCCTCGTTCATACCTATCGAATCGGCTCACTCACTGAGCGTCAACTGCCGGAGCCATCGCGCGCCGACTCAAGACTCAACAAAAAGTCGTACATTACCGCGGGGAGTTGCTTTGAGCCGGCCGGGCGCATGAGCCTCTGAGCTCCCAATCAGTTCCTCATCTTTCATCTTTCGCCCACATTGGATTTAGAGAGATCTCTCATCCTGGAAGTCACGGTGCGGTAAAAATTGGCGCTCGAACAGCCGACCGCCCTTATGTCCTACAACCACCCCCTCAACAAGGGCCAGCCGAATTTCTCTCTCGCGTTTTTGAAATTGAGAGCGTCATATCCTTTACTGGTCTCTAGCCATCCCAAAGGTCTTACGTTGATTGAGATGCTCATCACGCTTTGCATCTTAGGATTATGCTTGGGCCTTACTATGCCCCACTTGGGTTCGATCATCGCATCAAACAAGGAACGCGCTGCCACTCATCAACTCATGGCCTCTCTTGCATCAGCCCGAGCAACAGCGCTTTCCACCTCTCGATCAGTGGGCTTGTGCGGCTTTGTTGACGAAACCTGCCAACCCACATGGCAGAGCGTGTCGTTAATTGACTCTGCCCAACGAAAGCATCTCAAACCTCTCGCAGCCTCACCGAAGTTCATGCGATTTCCGAAACAAATTTTTGCCCGATGGCGAGGGTTCAGGCGACGCAACATCGTTATCTTTGAAAGCACCGGCGCACTTGCGTCAGATAACGGCCGCGTCTTCATTTGTAACGCAGCACAGAAAAGCGCTCGATTCGAGATTGTGATCAGCCCCGCCGGCCGCGCGCGCATCAAGCGCAACAGACCACCGCTCGATCAAGAGCAGTTCAGCAATTACTGCGCAGCATCTGGGTAGGATCTCTCGCTAATCAGGGACTGTTCGACAATCGCCGCCAAGACAGCCGCCCGGTATTCGTCGTCGCTGCCGTATTGGTGCGCACAATATCCAAAGAACGGTCGGTCAGCTGAGTTACACGATTTTCGCCCACAAACGCTGCGTCTGTGGGCGCCGAATCCTCAAAAATCGTACCAGCAACAATAAACCCGTTGATCAAATCTGATGAGTTGAAAAGCCCATCATTGTTGATATCAAAAATTCCATCCTCAATGCAGTTGCTCCCACCCGTCAGTGGGCAAAATGCGAGGCCAAAACCCCCGGCTGAAGACGAACAGGCATTGCTCACCGTAGGAATAACAGAGTTAACGAATCCGACACCGCCCCGAAGTTGAAAATTACGCACGGCGCGTTCTCCCGGATGCTCTGCTGCGTCACCATCGGATCCACCTGCCGCGTAGGCATTCAAATCGTTGTACCAACCCTTAACAGAGGGCACGTCGGGATCATCTGAGTCCAAATAGTTGACCGCGTTACCGCTGAGTGATCTGCCACACACCTCAACATTCACACTATCCACCACTTGGTTCTCGCAAATATTCGCGTAGGACTGTTTTACCAATTCGCTACGCGATACTTCCGAGGCATCGAGTTGATCCCAGATGCCATACATCGTTTGGATATTTGTATCCGTACGGTCGCCATTGACGATGTATCGACCGGTACCAAAGATCACCACATAACCCGCCTTTCCGGTGTTCGCCACGACAAGCGGCTTATTCAAAATGGGTTGCTCCGTGGTCACGCCACCCGAGGTGTACGTCGCTGAGAAAATCTTCTGCACGGTCCATGAACTGTAGATCTCAGTGCCCTTTTTGCATTGCCCAACAGTACCCGAATACTCCGTAAGCGAGCTCGTATTCTCCCAAGTGGGTAAATCACTTCGACACAGGTCAAATCGGTACAAATTCCCCCTTAGGTCTCCAGCATAGACGTAATCGGCCGTACCATTTTGATCAGCGTCAATCGCTCTAGGAGAGCCCAAACCATTAGGGAGGATGTCTCCATCCTCGGTAAGAGATCCATAGCCCGTATCTAACTTAATAAAGTCGTAATCCGAACCGGCACATCCTGATCGCAGCGCGCCCTCAGTCACTAGCGCATCTGGATGACACCATACGCCGTCCTGGCCGCGATCAATAAAGAGACCGAAGAGCTTCGCGATACCCGAGGTTGAGTTTAGGCCGCTGGATTGAAGCGCCATCCACTCAAGATTCCCATCAGCATCACCCGAATTGACATTGCTGAGAACAATCACCGGCTCATCAATGGTTAAGCCAAGGTCTCGCACGGGCCTACCAAGGCTATCTGTCCTTGCTCCGCCACCACTCGCCTCAATTAGCGCGCCATTTGTATCGGTGGGATGCGTGTCATCCATGTCGGTGAACTCCCACAGGACAACGTCATCCGCGTTGGCCTCAGTAATCGCAGGATTGGTGACATCCAGCGCGAAGAGTCCCTTACCGCCTGCGCCAAAAGCACCAATGAGGACCGTGCGCCAACTTTTCGCTGCAGCATTCTTTGCGTAACCAAAGATATCCTCGACAACGGGCGTCGCATCCAAGATATATTGGTGGTCGTAGCTCGGGCTAAGTAGTTCGGTTACGTTAGTATTTGCGGGATTAGTGAGCGCGGCATCCGGCAGGTATGCAAATATCTCCTGACCATTGTTAGGATCAATACCATGAAGCATGCCATCGTTGGCTGAAACGTAGAGTCGATCGGCCCTCGCTGATTGTGCCGCCTGAAACGCAGCATAACTATTCGCACCTGTGGGAAAATTAACCCCGCCTCGATAAAGGGCCTCCGGGGCACCAATAAATACCGGAGAGGAATTGATGATGTCACCTAAGCGTCCATCCTCCTGAGGACGGGCGCGAAAATCACCATTGGGTTGCTCATCAGCTGCACTGCCCCTGAAGTAATTGATTTTAGTCGTGGTTTCCGCATCGCTGCTCGCATCAACCCAGCCTAAAGCTGTTTTTTGCGCGAGTGTCAGGCTAGCAAGCGCGAGCGGTGCGCCTTCATTCGTTACGGGGTCAAAAGTGAAAATCTGCCTGGCGCCAACACCGTTAAGTAATTGATCGTCAAGCTCACTTGCAGTACTCCAGATTTGGGCGCCGACATTTAAATCCGCATCCAGCGAGGCGGCAACGACATCGCCTGAGTTTTCCAAAAGGTTGTAGAACGATCGAAACAGCACAACGCCGTTAGTGATTTCTTGGCTGTTGAAGCTCACCGCGCTCCCAGCGCCAATTCCTGAACTGAACTCATTGAACGCCTGCTCAAGTGCCGTTGTCAGCTCGCTCGGGTTTTGCGCATCCAAATAAGCACCTCGCCCATTGATCGCCGCGTGGTGGAGGTCTTTAATCTTAAATGTCGCATCGCCTGAAGTGCCCCAGTCATATGCATTGGCAGAATAAGCTGCAGGGACATTGGTTAATCCGCTGTCGATACCGAACGCAACAACAAACGTCTTCACATGCTGATGCATCGCATTGTTGGAAATCGCGCCGGCAGGTGCGAAGTCCAAGTCACGCTGCAATGGCACCACATCATCGGTCAATGCCATGGTTGCGTCTGCCCTTCCATCCTTGGTGCCGTCGAACAAATCCTGTTCGTAGTAATACATCGCGATATCGGCGAGATTATCTGCACACCCGGCACATCCCGCGAACATGCCGCCATCAAAATCCGTGTTGTTGTCGCCGTCTTGCTCGCCGCCTCTCGCCACGCCCTCCATGCCGCCATCGGTGACCAATAAGATGTAGTTTTGCTGACAGGTCCCTTGCGGGGCAGGCAACGCCGGACATCCAGGTGAGTTAAAAACGTCGCCATCCGTGGGGTCGCCCCCGCCGGCGACGTTCATCACATTGGTTTTTTGACACGCTAGGTACCTACCCGACTTGTCAAAGGCATCATAGAATTGCGAATTCCCCTGGTAACTCCGCTCATAGAGCCCTTTTAGAAGTAGATTAATCTGCGTGCTTGCACCCTGCGACGCGTTTAGGTTTCTGAGCTCGACATCATTGTTATTGCCATTCGAGCCTGCAAAACCAACCCTCAGGTTCTGATCCGCCTCACTCATGACTTTGCCAATGGAGGCCTTCATGGCGTAGCCACGCGTTCGGTACCACGCATAATAGTTTTCGAAGTTCGCCTTTTCTTCTGCAAGTGTGCAAAAGCCAGCATCTGCGCAATCGTTTCTATTTGGAAATCGCGGAAATCGATCATTACCATCATCGAAACCCGTTGGATCAAAGGTGCTTAGATCGTTGAGACTGCTGGCAGATCCGACTGTGCCCCCACCCGCCTCAGCCTGAATACTAACCAGATAACCTTCCGTGCAGGCGCCAGCGGGATCGGTTGCCGGAGACGGAAGACTGTCGACTGAACCGTCGGTGTTCGTAGGACAGGTATCCTGGGATTTGTCCTTCCAAACGTAGTAATAGTAAAGATCTGCTGCGACAGGAGATGAGCCAGCAAGGCAACCATCAGGTTCATCCGCAGAACCATCACACAGCGCCCAGGGCACGTATTGAATCTCGGGGTTGTAATAGATTTTATTAAAGTCTTTTGAACGTAACCGCCAGAAGCCCACTCCAGAAGCTGCCGTTTCTTTGGGTGCAGCTTTACCACCTGGGATCGAATAGATGTTGTCATAGGGCGAATCCGCATCAACCGGATCTGGGTAATAGCCGTCCGTCTCATCCGTCATGATATCTGCATTCAAACTCACGGACGTGTCCTGAAGGACCAACACATTCGGTGAAGAAGGCGTCACTAATTCAAGCGGCTCATCCGATAAGTCGTAAAATGTGCCGACCTCGAGGTAGGCAGCGTTCGCAGACACGACGCTGATGCTAAAAATCTGAGACCCCGGCGCGCTTGAATCTTCGTTGCCATCATCAAGCGAAATCGTAAATTGAGCTGTCGCCGTGTCGGAGTCGTCGTGGACGAACTGTACGGCCCCCGCAACGATATCTGCACCAGTAAACGAGAGAGCACCCAAGCCGCCGACCTGCACACTACCGTTCGTCGGTCCACTCACGGTATAGGTCACACCGGCATCGCCGTCGTCGATATCACTGTAAAACAGGTCGCTGGTTGAGAGTGTGTAACTCTGCCCTTTGACCACCGTCGCGGTATAGTCGCCCGTCATCGACGGCGGGTCATTCACGCCCGTGACAGTAATTGTGACAGTTGTTTCATTTGAAGAAGCACCATCGTCGTCGTCAATGGTGTAGGAAAACGTATCATTGCCTTCAAAGTCAGCCTCAGGTGTATAGGTAATTGCGCCGGATATTGGATCGACTGTTGTCGTCCCATTCAATGGATCTTGGGTAACCGTGACTGAGGTCAGATCCAGCGTGCCATCAGAATCTGTATCGTTAGAAGCAACAACAACGACCACCGCTACTTCTTCCGTGGTTGAGTCCGAGTCGTCCACTCCGGTTGGAGAAGCATTTCCAGATGAAATGGTCAGATCAGCTGTTGCGGGACCACTAGAGTCACTCGATTGCCCCGTATTACGACAATTTTGATTGGAGTAGATGTCTACCCTGACCTCGTAAACGCCATCAGCAACATCAGGCGATGTCACTGTGTAATTGTAGGTGCCCGCCGAGACTGTGCTTAAAACCAGCGTCGACCCGTTATTGATACAACTGGTCGACCCGTTGATGGTATAGCCAACAGAAGCAAAATTCGTATCGTTTCTACCTCCATCAACGCCAGTGTCATAAAGAGCCTGAATCGAGATATCAAAGTTTGTATTAGGTGCCACCGAGGACGGTGACAACGTAATACTGTTGATCTGTTTTAGCGCTTGCACCTCAGGCGTGGTGAGCAGCGCAACGACCAGCAATGAACAGATCCAACGAAGCTTCAGCCCTTCCGAATTCGGACATGATGCTCTCATCAGTTTGTTGATCTGCTTACTCAACACGCTCCACGTTCCTCAGATAATGCTTTTCCGAGCTAACCAAACATAGGGCTCGAACCGTCTTTGCCCTCTATAACTGAAACCTTGCCTGCTAACTTAACATCCGTGACTCGAATTCTCAGAATCGCTTGCCAAACGTGCTCTGGAGCATCACGACCGCCGAGTCGGTACCGCCGGTTCCTCTGGCAGTCACCCGAAACATCTGTGTGCAACAAATGTTGGGGTTTTGACCGATGTTATCCAGGTTCAGCCGATCTTCGTCACTCACCACCGTCCCAATGTGTTCGATCACGTATCTCGGTTGCATACTGACACCTTGAATCGCGCAGGTAGCATCCCCCGCAGAGCAAATACTGGCGGCGTTAGACCATAGATCTGAAGCTGACACATCGAGCGCCCCAAGTGAAATCGAATCATAAATAAGAGGTGACGCGTCAACGGCGTAGCTGATATCTGTCAGGGCCGCAATCCTAGCCTCGGCAACAACAATGGCAGCTTCTGCGGCATTGAACGCTAGGTTGCTATCCCTTTGATTGCGGGTAATCAGCTCCTGCAGGCTCGAACTCTGCACTGAAGACAGCGCTAGCATGGTGAGGATCAACAAAATCACTAGGCAAGTGACCAGGACAATACCTTCTGAGGCCTTGGACTTCAGGCTATTCACGTCTGATTCCTGATTTGAATGGTTCGGCTGAAGGTTCGCCTCAGCAGACCATCCACTGAAGAATTGGTGTAGCAATCCTGGGCTGTGAGCGCTTGGTCTTCATTCACTTTACACCCCCAGGTTGGCGCAGTGGTCCCCCCGATTGCGTCGACACTGTTGGTTGTGAGCGTGATCACAACGGCCATAACCTGGCTAAAATTGATACTAGACGATGCGTTAGCATATTGATTGGGGATGTTGTCGCCATCAGTGTCGATTGCTAACTGAACCTGAAAGTCTTCAACGCCCTCGACCAATTCAACGGCCGCTCTATCATTTTCTCGCCGCCAAAGTGACAACGGACGATTGCCGTCGTTGTTGGTTCCAGCACCAAGCCCGATGAAGTAAGTCCTTGTAATGATGCCTGACACAGCCGCATCTGTGGAAAAAGTCCCCGTCTCTGCAAGCGCGAGCGTCGCATTGTCACTTGCACCCACCCCAACCGCATGTTGCAATGTCGTAGTACCTCCTGCTTCAGCCAGCGCCGTTACTTTAAACAGCGTCGCTTTTTCACAGTCATGAAGCAGCGCGATATCGCCCGCTTGCAGTGTCTCCAACCCCTCATCTGTGATCGTTACAGCGACAGCCTCAATTGAGGTTGCGAGTGGCACAGTCAGGTAGGCTTCATCATCATCGAGATATCGAACCGTCAGAAGATCAGTGTCTTGAAATGCAGCGCTTGTGACTGATCCATTGATAGAGGCCGTACTCGGCACCCAACTGCCATCACCCACCGCATTAAAGAGTTCAATCCCGACCCGCATATTTGACTCATAGGGAATACCGCTCGCACTAGACATCGTGAAATACGTACTTGCCCCACTTGAAAAACAACCGCGATACCCAGCCCGCTGTAAATCTCGGCTGATCGTTTCTAATGCAAAACCGGCACTTTCTTGGAGCCTAGTTTGCCCTTGCAGCGTGTTATAAGTTTCGCTGTTGGCTGTGAAAAGCCCTACCACGCCAATCGTCAGCACCGAACCGATTGCAAGCGAGATCATCATCTCCACAAGTGATAATCCACGATTCGAAGTTTTTGAGCGTAACGGCATCACTGTACCGAAGTCCTGATAGTTAGGCTCTGGCAAGCTTGACCGGCCTCACGTGCGCCGCACAAGGTTTGCACGCCGTCGATCGCCCATCTGATTTGCACTTCGTAAGTACCCGCAGCACCACTGACTTCCGCAATACTGCCCGCACCGAGCGGCAGGGCACCCGACACCGACAAGCTAGAACATATGGCGTAGCTTTCACCTGCGAGATTCGTTGACCTAACGGAACAGGCCCATCGGGCAAGATCATAAGTCGCCAACTGCGCAGCTGAGCATGTTGAACTCGCGCAATTGGTTGCACCTGCCGGTGGCACGTCAGTCATCGCTAACGCATAACTTTGATCTCGATTGATACGCACGCGGTCAAAGACATCATTCGCTAACTGCAGGGCCGTCAACTTGTAATTGACGTCCCTGGTTAATTGGAGGCTGGTCGCTTGGAGACCGGCAACACCCAGGACACCAACGGACACAATGACGAGGGTCACCAGGAGTTCAATGAGCGTAACCCCGGTCATTTGCCTCAATTCTCGTCTCAGCATCCCGCAAAATCCGATAATTTGGCTCGCCCTGCAACTGCCACATTAATCTGACGGCCTGTGATGCCACTTCGACACACCGTGACTTGTCGCGTACCTCCTCCTGCATTGGTCAAGCCGCCCAAACCATCGAATGAAATGCTCGATACGCCCCCGGAGATCACCACACTGATGGCTGAGTTGAGTGACGCGAACCGCCGGACAAGAGTCCCCGAGCAATTGCCTGGATTGCCCACCACGATACAGTAGCCGGAACCCAGGGTATCCGTGGGCTCAGCCGAAACTGCCTGAAGCGAGACAATCGCATCTCTCTTAAGCGCCTCGCTCCGAGTCATCGCCAGCGCCGCAAGCAGGTCATTGCTCGCAGCGGACAGGCTCGATCTGGCTGTGATCGTTTGGTAGGTCGGCACACCCACAGAGAGCGCGATTGCGAGCACGGCCAATGTCACCATGAGTTCAATGAGCGTAAAACCGCGCGCGCGCTTTTGCTCGCTCAACCTTCCTTTCATTCGAGACCGAGAGAGAAGTCCGATAAGAACCAGAGCTATAGGGGAACAGGGCCGGAGCCTCGAGTTGAACCAGCCGAAGACCACCTGGCAAGCACCCGCATTTTTTTTCGCCTTCTCTGGAGCCATTAATAGACCATTTGCGTGCCATCAAGGGCGATTCGAACGCAGCTATCATCACAACTGCCCGTGACTGGCTCGGCGATCACTGCATAGGTTGTGGCAGCCACACTGACAACGGATATCGTGTACTTCTGCTCGCCCTCTGTTGGTGATGCACTGTTGCAGCTACTACCGGCACCCACATAGGTGAAATTGTTGGTGTAGTAGCGCTCAACGGCAAGCGAGCAAGCCTTGGCGTCGAGTACTGCTTGATTGAAGTAGGTACTTTGAATGTAGCCTTGATAGCTCGGGAGAGCGATCGCCGCAATAATCGCCATGATGGCGACGGTAATCATCAATTCGACCAATGTGAAACCGCGATGGCTTACAACGTTCAAGATGGCGACCCTCAATTAACACCGACTTTATCGTAACGCTTTGGGTAGCGAAAACTCCACCTTCTCCTCTGCCACTTGGATTTCGCCCTGAAACTCACCACCCATCGATTCCAATCGCTCAATTACTTCTTGCACCAGGTTCTCGGGCGCTGATGCGCCAGAGGTGACACCGAGCGACGTCACCTCGCGCAACCAACCTGATTCAATTTGATCGGCACGATCAATAAGATAGGCGCTCGCACCCAATCGTTCAGCCAGTTCCCGTAAACGATTTGAGTTTGACGAGTTTGTGGAACCCACAACCAATATTAGCTCACACTCACCCGCTAGCGCCTTAACGGCGTCCTGTCGATTCTGAGTTGCATAGCAAATATCGTCCTTTTTAGGCCCTGCAATCGAGGGAAATCGAGCGCGCAGTGCCGCAATAACGTCCTGAGTATCGTCAACAGAAAGCGTTGTTTGCGTCACGAACTGCAATCGATCTGGATCCGGCACATCAAGGGCGACGACGTCCTCAACCGTTTCGATCAAGATGGCCTTAGTCTTCGCTGTCTTTGGAATCTGCCCCATGGTGCCTTCGACCTCCGGGTGGCCTTCATGCCCAATCAGAACTACATCCAAATCATTTTGCGCTGCACGAGCGACTTCCATGTGGACTTTGGTCACTAGCGGACAAGTGGCATCAAATACCTTTAGATCTCTAGCTATAGCCTCAGCTTCTACCGCCTTCGATACGCCATGCGCACTGAAAATACAGATGGATTCGGGAGGTATTTCGTCAATCTCTTCAACGAATACAGCGCCTCTTGCTGCGAGGGATGCGACCACGTGCTTGTTGTGCACCACTTCGTGACGCACATAAACCGGCGCTCCAAAGCGATCTAAGGCGCGTTCCACTATTCCAATGGCTCGATCCACTCCTGCGCAGAAACCGCGAGGATTGGCAAGCCAAATGCCGAATTGATCATTACTCATGACCGAGCTATCTCGTGACTGACTTGAACCACATCAATGATCTCAGCCTCAAACACAATGTCCCTGCCGGCCAAAGGATGATTAAAGTCGACCTGAACCGTTTCATCACGAACGCTCTTGATTACGCCAGGTAATTCTCCCTCCGGGCTCTGGAATGACACGACAAGCCCCTCTTCTAGCAACAGCTCACGCGCAAAATCTCTACGATTCATCCAATGAATGTTGTCTTCATTTACTGTACCGAATCCCTGATCAGGCGTTAACACGACCTCGACACGGTCGCCAGAGAAACACCCAAGCAACGCAGTTTCGAATCCGGGCAATAGGCTTCCATCGGCAAATCTAAAGGTGGCCGGTGACGCATCTGTCTGATCGATTAGCTGGCCATCTATTAAAGAAAGCTTAAATCGCAACGTGATTTCTGTTCCTGGCCCTATGGGGACACGGCTCAAGTTGGCTCTCCTCTTTGCTCAAACATATCAATGATTAGGCAGATTGCCCCGATCGATATTGCCGCATCGGCGACATTGAAGGCGGGAAAGTAAGCGTCATCCCAATGAACCACGACAAAGTCGATGACATAACCTAGGGATGCCCGATCGATCAAGTTTCCGATCGCCCCCGCCAAAACCAATGTCAGCCCGGCGCGAAGCCAGACCAACGCTTGATCCAAAGAACGTAACCAGTACCAAATACCGACGCTAACAACACTCGACAACGTCAGAAGAAACCAACGCTGCCAACCGCCCGCATCACTCAAAAAGCTGAACGCTGCGCCTTCATTATAAAGGACAGCAACCTGTAGAACCGGCAAGAGCACCCATTTATCGCATCCTTCAAACGTGCAGAGGCCCAATTGGGCATCAATCCAATGTTTAGAGATTTGGTCGCACAGTATGATGGTTAAGACGGTGATCCACTGCAGCTTCATTGGGCAAACACCTGGCGTGCCCTCTCGATATCGGAAAAAATAGCAGCCTTCAGCGCCTCGAGCGATTCAAACTTCTGCTCGTCTCGGATTTTTTCGATGAATTCAATTTCGGCCTTTTCACCATATATCTCGCGCCGAAGACCAAAGAAATGCACTTCCAGAATCGGCTTCAAAGCACCGTCTTCCAGCGTTGGCCGAACACCCACGTTTGCAACCCCTTCAAGCACCTGATCAAGGACCTTTCCCCTCACGGCATAAACGCCACTTAGCGGCGCGGTATAGCGATGGAGCTGAATATTGGCCGTAGGCACACCCAGAGTTCGGCCGATTTGCCTACCATAAACGACGCGACCGGAAATCGTGTACGCACGTCCCAAGAGGGCCTTCGCTTCGATGAACTCACCCACTTTTAAACAGGCTCGGATACGGGTGCTACTCACTCTCTCGGCGCCTTCAGTAATGGTGTAGAAGTTCTCGACCGAAAACCCGTGAAGCTTTCCCGCCTGACGAAGCGCGTCAATTCCACCGGAGCGATCGGAACCAAAGCGAAAATCATCGCCCACGTAAACCGCCGCGGGTGCTAACGCTTCAACAAGAAACTGGACGAAATCTTGCCCCGACATTGACCTGGTGGCTTCATCGAATTTCAGACAAAGAATACGATCGACGCCAAACTGTGCCAGATGCTCGACCTTCTCGCGAAATCGAGTCAACCGAGCAGGTGCTTGAAACTCATCAAAGAACTCTTTGGGCTGTGGCTCAAAACAAATCAACATCGAATCTGCATTGCTGCTGTCCGCCTTCGCCTTGACTGCAGCCAAAATGGCTTGATGGCCAAGATGAACGCCATCGAAGTTGCCGATGGTGACTACGCATCCTCGATCATCAGCACGAATGTTATGTCGGCCTCGAATGACCTTCATGAGCGCGCAATCCTTAAATCTGCAGCACGAAAACCCATTCCCCAGAGTAATAGGAAATACGTCATCGCGCCGCTAAAGCAAAGTCCAATCAGCCACGTAGCCTTTTCAAATATCCCAACCGCCAGCCATCCATCGACCTCAGGCGCGATACTCAATAGCCCGAACACCATGACACTCGTCGCGGTCGTGATCTTTGCGAGAAACATTAACCAACCCGCTTGGGGTTGATAAATGCCGTGCTCGCGTAGGTGCTTCCAAAGCAAAAAGGCATTGATAAAAGCTGAAGCCGATGTTGCCAGAGCCAGGCCAATATGGCCAAGCCACAAAATGAACGCAAGGTTAAGCACCATGTTCGATAAGAGCGCAATGACCCCAATTCGCACTGGCGTCTTCATGTCTTGCCGAGCGAAAAATCCAGGCGCCAGAATTTTCACAGCCATATGACCGAGTAATCCCGCAGCGTAAGCCTTGAGCGCGAGACTGGACATTGAAACATCCATTGCTGTCATTGCACCGCGATAGAAAATTGTCACGATCAGAGGCTCTGCCAACACGACCAACGCTGCAGCAGCAGGAAATCCAAAGATCGCGATCCACCGCAAGCCCCAATCAAGCTTTCGAGAGAACGCATTGCCATCGCCCGCTGCGACATCACTCGATAACGCCGGCAGAATCACCGTGGCGAGCGCAATACCAATCATAGCGAGTGGCAACTCCAGCAGCCGATCAGCGTAGTAGAGCCAGGCAATTGAGCCTTTCACCAAAAAGGTCGCAAGCATGGTATCCAGCAACAAATTGAGCTGGCTAATCGAGGCGCCGAAGACGGCAGGAAGCATTAACGTTAATACTTGAACGACCTTAGGATGCTTAAAATTCAGACGCGGCCGAGGAATGAGTCCCAATCTCGCCAACGCAGGCAGCTGAAACACGAGTTGGAATACGCCAGCCAGCAAAACACTGACCGCCAACCCTTGAACTGGCAAATCCATGTACTGCTGGCTGTAAAAAGCGCCTGCGATCAAGCAGAGATTCAGAATCACCGGCGTAAAAGCGGGCACCGCAAACCGACCAAACGCATTGAGGATTGAGCCCGCAAAGGCGGTTAAAGAGATTAGGGCCAAGTAAGGGAATGTAAATCTCAACAACTCACCCGCCAGCAGCAGCTGACCTGAGTCATCTCTGATCACATAACCAAAACCGAAAAGCATAATCAGGTAGGACGATCCCAGAACACCGAGAATCGTGACGAGTAGCAAAATAAAACCTAGGGCACCTGAAGTGAAGTCAATCAGCTCCCTGATCGCACCGTGACCCTCTTGCTTTGTTTGCGCCATGACTGGAACGAACGCTTGGGAAAACGCACCTTCAGCAAACAATCGACGGAAAAAATTCGGGATTTTGAACGCCAAGAAGAATGCATCAGCACTGGCGCTGGCACCGAAAAAAAAAGCCACGACAACATCCCGGACCAATCCTAGAATCCGAGATAAGAAGGTCATGGCCGACACGACCATGCCCGATCGGGCTAGCCGCTGACCACGCTCGTGTGAATCGTCTGTCACGTTGTTAAACCGCTGGGAAAACATCTCTAGTTTAAGCGTCCCTGGTGCCAAGCGCGAACAGAGCACCCGCTCGAAACATCAGGCGGCTCTCTCACCTCATTTGCCAATAGCTGAGTCGCGGGCGCGATAAAGCTAACGTCACTCAGGAAAAAGTTTTGGCTCCCCGGGCGCCAACGCTGGATGCCCCCGGTCTGATGCTTTGGGACTTAGATCTAACGGCCACCCTTTAGAAGGCAGTAACTTATGCTCGCCTGAACCAACCCTGAACCTCGGATCGACCAGCATGAGCGCGAAGCCCCATCAGACGCGAGCGACTACCGACCCCCTAAACGCAGCCTCACATGGCTTCGAGATTCACTTACGGGTAGCGCACCGCTTAACGGCCTTGCCCATTCACAACGCAGCCCAGATACAACTCTCCGCTAATGCTCAGTGTGTTACCAGATCACTCCGAACGAGCGACTTGGCCCCGTCAAACTGCAGCACCTCAGAGGAGGATTCCCGATCAATGTACATTGACAAAATGGCTGCTTCTCGGCATATTAGCGCGCTCATTTTTCTCCATTACCAGGAAATCAGACGTGGCCAACTCAGCACAGTCAAAGAAACGCGCCCGACAAGCGGAAGTTCATCGTCGACGTAATGCCAGTCAGCGATCTGCCATGCGTACGGCGATCAAAAAAACAGTCGCGGCCATCCAAGGTGGTGATCAGCAGGTCGCTTCAGCGGCTTTTGCCTCCGCTGTCCCCATTATTGACCGCGCCGTCACTCATGGATTGATTCACAAGAACAAAGCCTCTAGACACAAATCTCGTCTGAACGCGGCCGTCAAGGCGCTTAGCGCCTAGGGCAAAGCGCGCGTGGCTCTGAATGCGTTTGCGGGTTCGGAGCCACCTAAATAGGGAGTAAGTCGTCTCGATGGATGACTTCCTCGTCCACCAGATAACCCAAGATCCCCTCAATTTCTCGACTTTGGCGCCCCTTGATTTGGTCAAGTTCCGAGCTGGAGTAGTTTGTTAACCCTCTAGCCACCTCCTGCCCCTCAGAATCTATGCAGGACACCATATCACCCTGGGAAAAAATTCCCGAAACACTGCGAACACCCACAGCCAGCAAACTACGACCCTCGGCTCTCAGCACGTGAGCCGCACCTGGGTCGAGCTCAATGCGCCCTTTGATAGGCAAGTTCGCTAACCATTGCTTTCGCGCATCAATAGGAGGCGTGTCTGATCTTAGCCAAGTGCCTGTTGCCTGATTCTTAAAGGAGGCCAGCAAGATGCCTTCCGTTGCGCCTGCACAGATGAAGGTATCGGTCCCGCTGCGAGCGGCAATCCTGGCGGCACGAACTTTACTAGACATGCCGCCTCTACCCCATTTACCGCCGGAACCCGCTACCGCATCTAAGACTGGATTACTCGCCAAGGACTCTTCAATCAACTTGGCCGCGTCTGATGTCCTCGGGTCCTGATCAAAAACGCCCTTTTGATCGGTCAAGATCATCAATCGATGGGCGTTCACTAAGTTCGCCACCAATGCAGCCAAGGTGTCGTTATCGCCAAAGCGAATTTCATCGGTGACGACGGTGTCGTTTTCGTTAACGATGGGAATAACGCCAAGCGCCAGCAGGTTGGTCAGGGTATTACGAGCGTTGAGGTAACGGTCTCTCGCTCTCAAGTCGTCATGGGTGAGCAGAATCTGCGCCGATTGCTGACCGTGCTTTGCAAAAGCCGCTTGATAGCAATGAATCAGCCCCATCTGACCAACAGCTGCGACCGCCTGCAACCTCGCGATGGATGATGGGCGTTGCCGCAATCCCAGCGTAATCATTCCTTGCGCAACGGCACCTGAGGAAACAATGATTACCTGAACGCCGTGCGCCCTCAGGGTCGAGACTTCCTTTGCCCAATCCTCAATGAGCGTCTCGTTGATCCCACGACCATCCTGAGTGATCAGCGAACTGCCAACCTTGACGACCCATATCGGGACAGACTGCGAACCCCAATTCATCGTTCGTAGTGCACGATGACGTCAGAATCGTCTTCGTCCTCAAGGTCATCGCTGCTGCGCCGTTTCCTTCTCGCTTCCCTGAGGAGCAGCGAGTAATCGTGCGCCTCTTGACCTGCTCTCTCTTCGAGTTCGGTTTGCCGGCTTTGCTCCGACTCCGTTTGTTCCAGCAAATACTGACCCAAGGCTCCAGTCAAACGATCGATGCCCTCTCCCGAGACAGACGAAATCACGAAGAGCTGATCTATATCGGGCGCTGCCGCTTTTAACCTGGCTTCTAAGGCCTCTATGAACTCCAAGTCAGCGGAATCACACTTAGACAAGGCAATCCACCGTGGCTTCTCAGCAATCGCCTGGCTATAGCGACCTAGCTCACGCTCAATCAGTTTGTAATTTTCTATCGGATCGCTCGCATCCACTGGATTGATCTCAACCAAATGTAGGAGGACCCGCGTACGGCTCAAGTGCTTCAGGAAATGAATCCCAAGACCCGCGCCTTCGGACGCGTTCTCAATTAACCCAGGGATATCTGCAACAACGAAACTTCGATCAAATCCCTGACGGACGACCCCCAGGCTCGGTACAAGGGTCGTAAATGGATAGTCCGCAATCTTTGGGCGCGCATCTGAAACCGCGCTCACAAAAGTGGACTTACCTGCGTTGGGCAAGCCCAGAAGCCCAACGTCTGCAATGAGGCGCATCTCAAGACGTAAATCGAAGATTTCACCTGGTTGGCCTTTTGTGGTTTTCCTGGGCGCTCGATTCGTACTGCTCTTAAATCGCGTATTGCCCAGCCCATAGCGACCGCCTTCAGCGATTTTCAGCAATTCGCCTTGAAACTTGATCTCTGCAACTAATTCATCTGTCTCTTCATCGTAGACCGCAGTGCCCAAAGGGACCTTCACGTACAGGTCTTCTCCCTTGGCACCGGTCCTCTCTCGACCCTTACCCGACTCGCCAGACTGCGCACGGTATCGAGGCTTAAAACGAAAATCGACTAAGGTATTGAGCGCTTCATCACCGACGAAGTAAACGCTCCCACCGGCCCCGCCATCCCCACCGTCGGGACCGCCATGTTCTATAAATTTCTCTCGTCGAAAACTCAGGCAACCATCACCGCCGCGCCCGGCTTCCACTCGAATCGAGGCTTCATCAACAAACTTCATGATCTGCTCTGATCTTTAGGGCCTCAACGCCCTGTCATGATTCGATAGTGTTTTGAATCCAAAAAAAAACCCTGTCTAATGACAGGGTTTTCCTCACCATCTATGCCTGCTTAGCCCTGCGCTAACACAGTCACAAACTTCTTATTTTTCGGGCCCTTAGTCAGAAACGCAACCGTGCCTTCCGCCTTTGCAAACAGGGTGTGATCCTTACCGCAACCCACATTTGGCCCCGCATGAAACTTCGTTCCTCGCTGGCGCACAATAATGTTCCCTGGTGTCACCGTCTGGCCGCCGAAAATCTTAACGCCGAGACGTTTGGATTCCGAATCCCGCCCGTTTCGGGTGCTTCCGCCTGCTTTCTTATGAGCCATGCCTAGCCTCCAACAATCTCATTAATCTTAACTTCGGTGTACCACTGCCGATGTCCGGCTTGACGACGATAGTGCTTGCGTCGCTTCATCTTGATGATTCGTACTTTGTCATGGCGACCATGGCCGACGACTTCCGCTGACACCTTGCCAGAGTCAACATAAGGATGCCCAACCGTCACCTGGCTTTCACTACCGATCATCATGACTTTGTCAAAGGACACGGTTTCGCCCGCTTCGGCTGCGAGCTTCTCAAGACGAAGCACCTCGCCTGGCACGACCTTATGTTGCTTACCGCCACTTTCTATTACTGCGTACATGTCATCTCTCGCTTCAAATAACGAGACCTTGTCTCGTCATGTCATCCGCTTGTTTATCAAGCTGGCTCGCCTGACGCGAGCCTAGGCTAAAACTTCTACTTTAAAAGCAGGTGCTTTGGGGACAAACTTGGTCTTCGTTTACCCTGGCTAAAACAACAGGCCGAGCAAGACATCGCTTGTCGATTCAACGCTATCGCAGCGCCCCAGGCTCACTACCGGTTTAGACCCTTGAATCTCTTCCGCATCCTACGGTCTCGCCCGCTCGCAATGATTTCTTCCATTGCCCCCCTCCGAGGGACGCGAATGATAAGCGAGAAGTCCCTCCATATCAACCACTGCAAGGCACGCTTTACTTGACACCTCGCACTCCAGGCCAATAGCATCAGGCTCCATTTGTTTTGCCACCAGTCGCATGCAGCAATCTTCCATGTTTGGTCCCGTGTCAGAGGATTTTCTCTCGGTGAATGCGCTCATCCGAGAATCGCTGCACTCTCGCGTGCCGCTGGTTTCTGAGATAGCGGGTTACCTCGTTAACGCAGGCGGCAAAAGATTGCGCCCCCTCCTTGTTCTGCTGGCTGCCAGAGGCTGTGGCGATCAAAGCGCCAATCCGATCAAACTCGCAGTCGCCATTGAATTCCTGCACACCGCCATGCTGCTGCACGATGACGTCGTTGATGAATCAGGACTTAGGCGCGGGCGTAAAACGGCTAACGCGGAGTGGGGCAACGCGCCCAGCGTTTTGGTTGGTGACTTTCTTCACTCACGTGCCTTTGAGCTTATGGTGGAGTTGGGCAATGTGCCCGTCATGTCTCTGATCTCTAAGGCGACCAATGGCATTGCCGAGGGCGAAGTTCAACAGCTAACCCATCTCCAGAACACGCGAATGTGTGAGGCTGACTACCTCGAGGTTATCTACCGGAAGACAGCACTACTCTTTGAAGTCTCGGCCGAATCAGGTGCGGTGCTTGCGGGCGCAGATCCTTGTACGGCCAGAGGCTATAGAGATTTTGGTCGCCACTTGGGCCTTGCATTCCAGTTAATGGACGACCTCTTAGACTACGATGGTGAAGCCGAAGCACTGGGGAAAAATCCAGGCGATGATTTGGCTGAGGGCAAGGTCACGCTGCCGCTCATCATCGCACTCAAAAAGAGCAATCCTGCAGATCGCTCCAAGCTCGAGCAGGCAATTCTTCACCCTGGTTCACTTGATTTCGAAACCGTACGCGCCATCACGGAGCGATCTGGCGGTATCGAAACCACGCGAGCACGCGCGTTTCAAGAAGCCGAGCTCGCAACGCGGTCTCTCGAGACCGTCAACGAATCGAGCTACAAAAGCACGTTAAAGTCGCTCGCTGAATTTGCAGTTCGTCGCACCAACTAAACTCAAGATCTCAAGTCAACTGCGTTATAATTCTACCGTCGGGGTGTAGCTCAGCCTGGTAGAGCACTGCCTTCGGGAGGCAGGGGTCGTAGGTTCAAATCCTGTCACCCCGACCATTTCACACCAGCCCCGCCCCGAGATCATTTATCCGTCTTTTCATTCTATCGAACGAGCATTCCCGTGGAATGGCATGGCGGTAGAACTTTCGAGCATTGTGCTGCGCGGTTACAACCCAAGAAAGGCCTCGGCCTTTGCTACTCTCACATCAGCCAAATCCGCTGTAAATCCGATGGTTCTGAGTGAGACTTTCCAAAATCTCCTCACAGCATCCGCAGACTGTCCGCTCGTCATTCACTAGAGAAACGCGCCGGTTTCAGACAATCGCCAGTTACAGGCAGCCGGACTCAAATACTCCCTGTAACTTCGGCACAAAAAAAGGCCCCTTATGGGGCCTTTTTTATTCCACACCCTGTTAGATCAGAGCGCTCCCATTCGATAGCGAACTTCGAGCCCATACATACGAGGGAGTGTTGGCACCACCGAACGCAGATAGTTTTGTTCTACGTTCTCATCGTCCATATTCCGAATCCCAATCTCGTTGAGGATGTTATTGGCATAGGCACCTATGGACAAACGCTCATCGTTGCTCGTCCAGGTCACACGCGCATCCCATCGGCCCCACGCGGGCGCACGATCCAAAACTCCGCAAGCCACATCAAAACAGACATCACCCGTCATGGAGTAGGCTGAGGACAATTCGACTCGTCCAGATTCCACTTCCATCGTGTAGGTGCCGAAGGCAGAGAATTTAGTCTCTGGCACTCTTTGTAGGCGCTTACCCTCGATTAATGTCGCTCTCTCAGCGGCGTTGAACAAGATATCGGGACGATAAGGGTCATTGTTATCCACAAGACCTAACGTGCCTGTCTCAGGGTCGACCAATTCACTCGTGTACTTCGCATCGGTATAGCTGAAGTTAAAGCCAACATTCAGGTTGTCTGTGGCTAACCAAAATGCCTCGAGCTCAAAGCCCTGGTTTTTGGAGCTATCGATATTACGTACGCTCGTGCCGGGCCCGATAAAACTCTGACCCACGAACTGCAAATGCACATCTTCATAGTCATACGTGAAGATGGACGCATTCACCTGCATGGTACCGTCGAGTAACGTCGCCTTATAACCCAATTCGTAAGCCAATACGGTCTCTGGATCATAGGTTGGTGTCGCTGAGAAGTAACCTAGGTTGAAGCCACCTGCTCGATATCCGGTCGTCGCGGAGAGATAAATGAGCGTGTCTTCGTTTGGCGTATAGTCGAAATTGACGCGCCAGTTCGTTTCGTCGAAGGAGTTCTCAAGCGCACGATAAATGCTTTGGCTGAATGGCAAGCCTCTGAAACGAATCACTTCGTTACCCGTCGGTGTGCCATCAGGATTCAGCGCACCGGTATCCACGTTAAAGGCGAACAACGCTGCAGGCGTCAATTCCTCTTCTCGATAAAGGTAGAGGTTTTCAAACCCTTGCTTATCATCCTTGGCATATCGGCCACCGAGGGTAATAGCCCAAGTATCATTAAGCTGCCATTCCATCTGGGCATAGACCGCATAAGCTTCAGTGATGTTCTCGGTATTCCAGATAAAGCTGGTGCCTTCCGTGCCGCCTTTAGGACCTGAGGGGGCATTGCCCGGACCGAAGTCAGCGGTATCGCCAAGCCAAGGACCTGAGATGAAACAAACCGATTTTGTGGACGGGTCAGAGAATGCGGCGACGGGCACTAAGCCCTGAAGGTCCACAAGACCACAACCAACGTCTCGCGCCGTATTCCAACCCACTTGGCCCGGAAACGCATAGGCGCCTAACACAGGATTTGTGCCTAGCGGCGCACCCGTTACTGGGTTAAGTTCAGCGCCAGTATCGGTTCCATACACCGCACGAGCCACATTCGCTACCAACTGTTGGTTCGTTGGGTCTAGCCCCAGCGAGGCTGTAACCGCGGCAGCCGTTGGACCATAGTTTGCTGCTTCGGCAAAGCGCGCCATGCCAGGTGACCAAAAGTCCAGACGCTGGTCAATCTGGTTAGCGTAGTAGAAACCACCCGCCGTGACCGTAATGTCATCACCGATGTCCAGAAACAATTGGACTTCGTGCTGATAGTTTTCGTTTTCCTGGTTCGCATGAAACTGAAGATCGGTCACATTGCTGGAACGGTCATCTTCTGTGACTCGGGTGTACAGATAGTCGGTGTAGGCACCGATGTACTTAATGCTTAACCAATCTGTTACATCCCACTTAATATTCAGAGTCGCATTGTTATGAATGAATTTCTCGTCGTTGAAACCATTCGTGGCAACTCGAAGGTCCGATCCTTCTAGATCTGGAAGGTAAGTCCCATCGCCAATATAAGTTTGGTCAGCAAGGGTTTGATCCCAACCATAGGCGAAGTTGGGGCGTGCAAAGGCTTGAGACGTAGGGTCAACACCCGGAGTCAAACGTTGTGCCGTACGGCCACCAAAGGTGAAGATCTGTTGGCCTCGAACGGTACACAGAGGATTGGTTCTATCAGCAAGAGAGGCACAGCTGACGGTTGTATCTACCGGTCGCCATCCGAACACCATCGCGCTCGTATTTCTTTTGCCTCCTGTGATTTCATCAAGCAAACCACCCGCTTCTGAGACCACAATCGAGCCAGCGCCCTGCGCGGATGCCATGATTCTGCTGTAGTCACGATCATTAACGCGCAAATCAACCGTCAAATTGTCTGTTGGCGTGAGTCTGAAGGCAAGGGCAAGGTTCTTGTCCCCATAACCATCTAAGTCCTCTCCGATTCCTAGCTCCTCGATAGTACCGTCTCGATCACGACTTACAAAGGTTGCCCTCGCGGCCAACACATCATCAATCAGCGATCCGTTCAAAACCCCATACACCTCAGCGGTACTATAACTCCCAACGATTGACCTGATTTCGGCAGAGAAATCATGACTTGGCTTGTTGGTCACGAAGTTGACCGCACCACCAATCCCATTCCGGCCGTAGAGCGTGCCCTGCGGGCCACGAAGCACCTCGATCCGCTCGATATCAAATAGGCCGCCTTCGGTCGAAGCAATACCGAAGTCCTCTGAGTAACCACCATCAAAATAAGTCGAGACACCCGGGTCACCACCCAGTGCTCTAAAAACGCGCCCCACCCCTCGGATCGCAATGTCATAGGGTTGAATCGTGGTCGCTGGGATGTAGTTCTGAAGATCTTCTTGGTTTCTCAAACCAAAATCTTCAATGAGCTGCCCATCGAGCGCCGTGATCGAAATGGCCGTGTCACTCACCGTTGACTCACGTCGCTCAGCGGTAACCACCACTTCTTCAAGCTGACGCTTACTGCCTTCTGCTGCCAGCGCTGGCAAGCCAAGGCAAGCAGCGAGCAGGCCCAAGGCGCAAAAAAGTACTCTTTCTGTTCTTTTCACTTTTAACCCCCATGTTCAGATGGTTTTGTATGCCATAAATCACCCCGATACGGCACACTCTCTCGGAGCATAAAGAGATTTCGGACTGATTGTAAACCTCTCGTTTTGCATTGTGATCCATGTCAAGGATGACGCTCTTGGCAAGGAGAGGGTTTCAACCCATCACATGGACTCGCAAGTAGCGTTCAATTCGCGCATCTACAAACCTGCTACTTTCATTGCTCAACCCGTAACCCTGCCTGTTCCATCCGATTTAATCGGTGAGCATCACTCTGATTAAGGTCAAAACGATGCCACTAAACACCAATATCCCTCATCTCACCAAGAACCGAACTGATGCCTATGCTGCGAGAAAAATAGGCCGCTGCCCCTCAATTTTTGCTGAATATTTTTGTTACCGGATTAACGCATCAATTGTCAAAGCTAGGGACGCTTTGGGATTGAGGCCAGAGCTGCCGTGAGCAGCTCACGCAGATTCGCGCTGTTACACTGCATTTCGTCGACCGCTCTCGAGGACCTCAATCAACTCAATAACTTGCTGAGCGGTCAGTATGTTGGTGAAATGATGACAGGTTTAGATTCGCACCTCGACTAGGACGTCCGCTCCCTGGGTCCTAGGATCGAGTGTCAGAGCCGCAATATTCAATCTCCAACAACTATTTTCAATATAAAAAGGCACAAAAGGAAAGAGCTATGTTCAACGTTGTATGGCCAAAAATACGATGGGATGATGATTTGGTCCCCGAACGATCTGGACTGGGCTCAACTGAGGACATCACCCCTCACTTTTTTGCACATCCAAACGATATCCCTCCTGAGTTGCTAGCCAATTGTGATGCATTGGTCGGGCCACCGTTGCCTCTCGAACTGATGCCGAAACTTAAGCAATGTCGAATCTATGTCAAACCAGCGGTTGGGTTTGATGAGGTGGACTTAAAGGCCTGGTCAGACCTTGGCATTCCAGTATGCAACACGCCGGACTACGGAACTCGAGAAGTCGCCGATCACGCCATGGCGCTCATGCTGACCCTCACCAAAAGCATTGCTTTCCATGACGAGGCGCTTAGGGAAGATCCCGTTGCCAACTGGCGACCCGCGCTGAATCCCTACGGCCAGAGGTTATCCACACAAACCGTCGGTATCGTCGGGCTCGGCCGGATCGGCACGGCAGCCGCGCTTAGACTCAAAGCGTTCGACATGAATGTTCAGTTTTTCGACCCTTACAAACCCAATGGGTACGAATTGGCCCTGGGCATTGAACGAAAAGATTCTCTGGAGGAACTCATGGCGACGAGCGACATCGTCACGCTCCATCTTCCTCTTTCGGACGAAACCAAGAACCTCATCGACCAATCAGTTCTTAAGGCTGCGAAACCAGGATTGATTCTTATCAACACTGCCCGCGGCCCGATCGTCGACATCGACGCACTTTATGAAGCGCTGAAATCAGGGCGCATTTTGGCGGCAGGTCTGGACGTCCTTCCCGATGAACCCGCGAATACAGGCAAGCCGCTCATTCAGGCTTGGCAAAAGGGTGAGGCGTGGATCAAGCATCGATTAGTGATCACGCCCCATTCCGCATTCTTCACCCCTCAGAGCATGTTCGACATCCGTAATTTCTCCGCTGCGACCGCCGCTAAATATTTACGAACTGGACGACTTGAGAATTGCGTTAACGCGCACCTATTGACCCATCGGCGCTAACAACCGCGGATACAGCTTGCCAACCTGACTCTCAATGCGTACGAATTCCAGCGCCCCTCAAATCAGTTTTCAAGCTGACATGGACGCAGGCGCGGTGATTACGAAGTTACTCAAGGCCCATTTGCGCCTCTTGTTTTGCCGCCCTTTGAAGCGGGTAAACAAACCTTGCAGCAGCCCAGTCAGCGGCTTTTCTGACCGACTGGGCCCATTGAGTAACAGTGAGTAAGTGACGGGGCGGATAAAAAAAGGTGATCGCACTTTCGCTAGATGAAAATGAGCCTCTCTAGCTAACAGCAACATGAACCTAATAGTAGGAGGCCGATAAGCCACATAGGTAGACTCACACGCGTAGTGTCTCTCGGACAAAAAAAACGCGGCTGTCGCCGCGTTCTTCTTGGGTAAAAGCATGAACGTTAACCCTTGGCTTCCTTACGCTCTTTCGCCTCCTTTATCACCTCGTCAGCCACATTTCGCGGCGTGGGATCATAGTGGCTGAATTCCATCGAGAATTGGCCACGGCCAGAAGTCATCGTTCGCAGGTCACCGATATAGCCAAACATCTCGGAGAGCGGTGCCGAAGCTTTCACGCGCACGCCTGTGGCGCCAGCTTCTTGGCCTTGGATCATGCCTCTACGTCGGTTCAAGTCGCCGATGACATCCCCTACGTGATCCTCTGGCGTGAACACATCGATCTTCATGATCGGCTCCATGATTTGAGGCCCGGCCTTGGGCATCGTCTGACGATAGGCTGCTTTGGACGCCAATTCATAGGCAATGGCCGATGAATCCACCGCGTGGAAAGCGCCGTCCATTAATGTGAGTTTCACATCAAGACAGGGGTAACCTGCCAAAGGACCTTCTTCCAGGCTGACCCGGAAGCCCTTCTCTACCGCGGGCCAGAATTCACGAGGCACGTTACCACCCGTCACTTTAGACTCGAACATGAAGCCTGACCCGGACTCACCCGGTTCAACGACATAGTCGATCTTCGCATACTGACCCGATCCGCCAGATTGCTTCTTGTGGGTGTACGAGTCTTCAACAGTCTGCGTAATCGATTCGCGGTAGGCGACCAAGGGCTTACCGACAATCACGTCTACGCCGTGTGTTCGTCTCAAAATGTCGACTTTAATGTCTAAATGAAGTTCACCCATGCCCATGATGATGGTTTCGCCAGAATCTTGGTCTGTTTCCATTTGAAATGATGGGTCTTCTTGAATCATCTTGCCGAGTGCCAACGCCATCTTCTCCGCAGCGATCTTGTCCTTCGGCGCGATCGCCATCTTGATCACTGGATCAGGGAAGACCATAGGTTCTAGCGTGGCCGGGTTACGCTCATCACACAAGGTGTGACCCGTCTGCGTGTTCTTCATGCCGATCAAGGCCACGATATCGCCTGCCTGGGCACTATCAAGCTCTTTACGGTCATCCGCGTGCATCTCAACGATTCGACCAATCCGCTCAGTCTTCCCTGTAAAGGTGTTCAAGACGCTATCGCCTTTCTTGATTCGACCGGAATAGATACGCGTGAAGGTCAACGCGCCGAATCGATCATCCATAATCTTGAACGCAAGCGCTCGAAGCGGCTTGTCAGGATCAACGATGGCGTGTCCACCCGTCGGGTTTCCTTCAATATCGACCTCTTCTTGAGGCTCGACTTCCGTCGGGTTGGGTAAGTAGTCAACAACGGCATCCAAAACATTCTGGATCCCTTTATTCTTGAATGCTGAACCGCAAAAGGTCGGGAAGAAGCTCAAATTGATCGTACCCTTGCGGACGCATGCTTTTAATTCGTCAATCGACGGCTCCTGACCTTCCTCGAGGTAGGCCATCATCAAATCCTCGTCGAGTTCGATGGCCGTTTCGATCAATTTCTCTCGATACTCAGCCACGAGGTCCGCCATATCTTCTGGTACGTCTTCTTCGTGAAATTTCGTCGGGTCCCCAGAGTCGTCCCAGATGATCGCTTTCTGCGTAAGCAAATCAACGATGCCTTTAAACTGATCTTCAATGCCGATTGGCAGCGTCATCACCAAAGGTTTGGCTGCTAGCACATCTTCAACTTGCTTCACGACTCGGTAGAAATCAGCGCCAATGCGGTCGAGCTTATTCACAAAAATGAGCCGAGATACCTCGGACTCGTTGGCATAACGCCAATTCGTTTCTGATTGGGGCTCAACACCACCCGACCCACAGAAGACGCCCACACCGCCATCGAGGACCTTGAGAGACCGATACACTTCAATGGTGAAATCCACGTGTCCGGGAGTATCGATAATGTTGAGACGGTGGTCCTTCCAGAACGTCGTTGTCGCAGCGGATTGGATTGTGATCCCGCGCTCCTGTTCCTGCTCCATGAAGTCGGTGGTCGCAGCGCCGTCATGCACCTCACCGATTTTGTGGATCTTTCCGGTGATGTTGAGGATACGTTCCGTGGTGGTGGTTTTACCCGCATCCACGTGGGCGAAAATACCAATATTTCGATATCGGCTAAGGTCTGTCATGGCTTTGCTCTTACTTGGAATCGGACTTGTGCGGGCACCTTAGAGCGTGCCCCGGCGAAAAATCGCGGCATATTAAAGGTTATGCGTCCTGAGATCCAGCTTTCTTTCATCATTTTCGCTTGCCTTAAGGCTAGAACTTTAGCTCCGGATTCGCTTCGATGCGTTATTGCTTGCGCGTGACTCCGCGAGGGTGTCAGCTTTCACCCCTTGTTGGCGGAGTGCCGCGGTCCCTCCCACGCCTCCGGCCTCAAGGCAAACGCTCTCATTAAAAAATTTGGGGGACGCAATTTAAGCGCGCTGTATCATTTACCGTGCTCAGATCTGCGCAATCACCAATGACATGCAGAGGACATGCAGAGGACATGCAGAGGGCATGCAGAGTTAGTCGGCTCGCTGCCAATCATCTCTGCCAAGTCCTCCTTTGCAGGGCCTCGGACAAAGTTGTCCTTCCATGCCTAGGCGAGGTGGGCGTCCGGATCAGACCGACCTGCTGGGGCGCCAGTCTAGATTGTAGAGCGTGTCACCCTCATGTGGCAGATGGACTGATAGGGTGGTTTGAGAGGGTTTTGCAGCAAATCAGGAAAGTGTCTCTGATGCTTACTAACTGTCGATATGATCGATAGAACCTTCGCGCCATGGGGCTCTAGGTTCGAGATCTTGCTTTCTTCATGATGAATTTAACCTTTCGCTCGGACTGCGGACTTCCTCGCGGCCTTCAGAATGCTTTGGGAGGATCTGTCCTCGCCGACGAGATGGTTCAACCGATGTCGGGAGGCGATCAAGAGGTTAATGAGGTTAAAAAAATCATGGAGGCCACGGAGACTAAAGAGACTAAAGAGACTAAAGAGTAATTTTTGGGGGCATTATCCGTCATTTAATAAAAAATAAGGCAATTTTAAGGTAAAAAAATTCAATATATTAAGTAATAAATAATATATTTGGGTTTTTATATAGTATTGTCTCAATTTTTTGTTCTTAAGCACTCATTTTAGTGAGAAACCTCGATAACTTTTGCTCTAATCAATAATTTCTTTGTATAGCATGTTTATTATGATCATAAATTATTATTTTTTAATAATGAGACCCTAGAAAACTCATAATTATTCGTTTTAACTGCCTATTTACAAAAATTAAATTGCTTTTAGCTTGTTAAAAATACAAGCATCCCTTTTTTTCGATTACTTTAAGGAATTCATCCACTCACCCCTTTCCCCGACTCTCTGTTTAGGAATAGATCCTTCATACACCGAGCCCAAAATGACGGATTTGCAAAGGTTCGAACCGCTTTTCAAATTCGAGCGGTTTCTGTAGAAAGACAATCTCCCAAGGAAATTCAGCGATGACCCCAACCTTTCCGCCTGTTCTTGCGTTCGCATTCATCCTAGCCCTCCTATTTCTGGGCGCGATGGCGCGTAGGGCGCTGCCTTTTTTTCAGAGGAACCTGATACCTGCAAGTCTGATTGGCGGTGTCGTCGGCTTCCTTTTAGTGGCTGGCGACCTTTCCATGGGCTACCTCTCAAGCGATTTCACTGCCATTGCATTCCACGCCTTTACGTTGAGCTTTATGTCTCTCGTCCTGACTAGCCGAGCTCAAAGTAACGATTCATCCGAACTCGCATGGGGCGGTCTGTGGATGTCTGTTATCTGGGTGATCAGTCTGACCCTTCAAGCACTTCTGGGGCTCTTACTCATCCGTCTTTACAATGGACTTTCATCCGAGCAGCCTCTCTCAGATTACCTGGGAATGATCATCACTCACGGCTTCACCCAAGGTCCGGGTCAAGCCATTGCGCTTGGGAGCTTGTGGGAAACATCTTTCGATATTCAACTTGCCACCGACTTTGGACTGATCTACGCCTCATTGGGCTTTGTTGCCGCTTTCGTCATCGGCGTGCCGGTTGCTCGATGGGCTATGAGCCAACATCTGCAACAAGGATCAGAACGTATCGACGCAGAATTTGAGGCAGGTTTTTTTGAGCAGCCTGAGACGCACCCAGCAGGGCGTCAAATCTCACATCCTTCTAACCTCGACTCCCTTGGATTCCACCTAGGGTTGCTTGGTGTCGCCTACCTTTTAACCCATGGCTATCTCAGCGGCATGCAGGCCCTCGTCCGAGACACTGCCATCGAAAATATTTTCAGCTACAACCTCTTCTTTTTTCATGGACTGATGGTCTGCGTCATCCTTCGTCGCTGCCTTGACGGTTTAAAGCTGGGCCATCTCGTCGATGACGAGACACAGAAGAGAATTACAGGCACTTCTGTCGACATCATGGTCACTGCAACGTTAGTGAGCGTTAACTTCGGACTCCTTTCATCCTACTGGGTGCCTATCTTGTGGGTTGCACTTGGCATCACCATCGCGACCGCGCTCTTGTGCCTGGGTGCGGGCAGACGACTTAAAAGCTTTGGTCTTGAGCGAGGCCTGACCAGTTTCGGCTGCTGCTGCGGCTCAACCGGGACAGGCATTTTGCTTTTGAGGATCCTCGATCCTCATTTGGCCTCGCCTGTCGCCAAAGAGCTCGCCTTTTTTAACATCGCCATTGTCTTTCTGAGCTTCCATATTCTCGGCATTATGGCGCCCATTTTGCCTTCGATCCCTCTGGTCTGGACGATTAGCATTTATGTTGCGACGGCCGGACTTGGAGGCCTGGCGCTGTTAAAGCTGGGCTCAGTCATCAATCGGCCTCAGGCGCAATAGCGCCAGCAATATCAGGGCGCTAAATCAAGCACCTCTCCTGGACGAGCAATCCCAAACCCTGCCGCTAGGACGGCCTCGCGCTCGGGCGAGGCCTTCCGAAGCAAAGGATTGGTGTGATTCATGTGAATGAATCGAACTTTAGATTTCTCAACTTCGGGGATATCGGCGAGCAAGGTCATGGTCTCGCTAACTGTAGGATGTGGGATTAACGACATATCCCGACCTGGAAGCTCGCCTTGACCAAAAAAAGACGCGTCGATAAAGGCCCAATCAACTGTCTCTAGAACTTCCGCAAGATTCCAAGCCCACTTCCCCCATTTGTCGATATCTGGCAGGTACAAGACTCGCTGCCTTGCTTCAATTACAAACCCCACGGTTTCGCTGTACTCATCTCGATGAGGCACGAGCATCGGCTTCACCCGGACATCGTTTACAGTGACCCACTGCGCTTCTTTTACTTCTCGAAGCACAATATTTCGCTCGGTCACCAGTTGACTCCAAGGGCCATTTCGCTCCAGAAACTGCTTGAAGCGTGGCATAACATAAACAGGTACCTCTCGTGCGCCGACCGCCTCTTTACCCAGATGCGCCAAACCCAGGTAATGTCCCATATGAGCGTGCGTCAAAAATATGCCATCAATGTCAGACACTCTCGCCTTTGAGTGACGCCACAACACGTAAAGTTGCTCTGGTAATTCGGGTGCTGCATCGAACAACAGGACCCGACCCTGGCGATTCACTACCGCAAGCGAGGTTGCCCCAGATTGCAGCTCGAGATCCTCCCAGAGGTCTAGGCACCGCGGCTCATAACAGTCAATTTGAGGGTAGCCCGCATCCTGAGCAACACCCAGCACGATCAACTGCGCCGAAGAGGCATTCACAGAGACCGTGAGTAAGCCCAACCAGATCCCGAGCTGGCAGCACCCTCGCAACCGCGCCAAGGCCCTCAACCACAACTCAACTCCACGGATCATCATCGTCACGCTCCTTTTTACTCAGGTTGGTCCTTCCATTTGATGCCAGGACAAAACGGACCGATCAAAATCCGTACTCCTACCAGCCTCACGCAACTGGCTTACTTCCATCCAGAAACCTAAAAAGCTGCTCGACCAGGGATACATCACAGAGGTCCAAATTCACATCCTATTGAGGACCTTCGGACGAAATGTTTTAACATCGCTACGTCACCCTTCTGAGACCACATCATGCCTCGACTTTTCAATTACGGCTCTTGTTGTATTGATCACGTTTACCAAGTGCCTCATTTCGTTGCACCCGGCGAAACACTCAGCGCTTTAAGTTATGAAATTTATCCAGGCGGCAAGGGCTTGAATCAATCCATCGCCGCAGCCAAGGCAGGGGCCCACGTCACCCATATTGGCGCTTTGGGAGAGGATGGCAAGCACCTTAAACAATTGCTCGACCGCCACGGCGTTGATACCGAGCACGTCAGCATTGCATCCTCTCCAAGCGGACATGCCATCATTCAAATCAATCCGGAGGGCGAAAACGCGATCTTCATCCACGGCGGCACCAACCTCGACGACCACATCTCGCTTCTTGAGGAGGGACTCGCAACCGCTGAGCCAGGGGACTGGCTACTCATTCAGAACGAGACCAGTGGCAATTTGAAAGCCATCGAGATCGCAAAACTTCGATCAATGCGGGTTGCCTTCAATATGGCCCCCATGAATCAACGCGCACTCGACCTCCCCCTGAAAGACATCGATCTCTTTATTGTGAACGAAACTGAGGGCGCTGCCCTAACGGGCGAGCAAACGCCCGAACGAATCCTGGATCAAGTTGCTAAAACCTTTCCTGACGCTCAAATTGTGCTCACCCTCGGAGAGCAAGGCGCCTGGTACCAGAATGCGAAGACACGACAACATGCGCCAGCTCGACAGGTCCAGGTTGTTGATACGACGGGTGCGGGTGACACTTTCACCGGCTTTTTTCTTGCCGGGCTCATAAACGGGCTCGAACCCCTGGCATCACTCCATCAGGGATGCGCTGCGGCTGGCATCAGTGTTGAACGTCCAGGTGCTGCAACCTCCATCCCATCGCTCGATGAGGTCAAAAGCCAATAGGACTCTGCTCGGTTGAGTCTTTGAACTATCACCTAACGTCGAGGTCTATCTAATACAACGTGAGTGTCTTGCATCCTGACCTTGGTCGCATTCTCTCTATGACATCGACCGCCGGCGACGCAGTTGAGCATGGGCCTTTTGCGATCCTGCCACTCAGTTGACCGTTTCGAAGCGATTTCGCGCTAACATAGCACTCTCACAGGTGAGAAACGTCTCATGGCCAAAAGCATAGTCATCGTTGAAGACGACGCAGATCAACGAACTAACTACATCGATGCCATTAGCAAGAAAGGGTATACGGTTCGAGGTTTCTCCAGCCGTCCGGATGCGCTGGCGGGATTCGATGAGGCGCTGCCCGATCTGGTGATCTTAGACATCATTCTCGGCGACGAGGTGGACGCAGGATTTGAATTGTGCAGAGACCTGCTCAGTAGGGCGCCCAATTTACCCGTGATCTTCCTCACTGAACGCATCACAGAAATCGACAAGATCAGTGGACTCCGGCTGGGTGCTTGGGACTATCTTCCGAAGCCCATCTCGCTGGATTATCTCTCGGAAAAGATCAGCTCGCTTTTACGCATCCAGGAGGCACGCGCAGGCCAGAGCGCAGGCGCCAGTGAAGCAAAGTTGGTCGGCGACATGTCGATCGATCAAGAAGCGCTTCTTGTTTCATGGAAGGGGCAAACCATCAATCTTTCTGGCACTGAATTCAGAATGCTCGCAAAACTGGTTCGCGTACCTGGTCACGCCGTTTCTTATGACACGCTCATGAATGCGACCATGCAATCGCTCGTCACTAACAACACGATCAACACGCATATGCGAAATATTCGCAAAAAGTTTGAGGCAGTGGATCCGGAGTTCAATTGCATCAAGAGCGAATATGGCTACGGATATCGCTGGTCCGTTCAATAACGAATGGCCGTCAAGCAAGGTCCACGCCTGGGCACTAAGCTATTTATTCTCACTAGCTTCATCCTGGTTATCATTCCCTGGTTCAGCTATCTCTACCTAGTCGAAATGGAGGGCGTCCTCCTTGAGAGCCAGCGAAACGCCCAACTGCTCACAGCACGAGGCGTTGCAACCTTGCTCAATGGTCGGTCAGACCTTTTTGACGAACTGCCTATCAACCCTGACGGGTATGAACAGCTTTACGCCTACCCCCTTGAGAAGCCCATTCGAATTGATGGTAATGATGCCGATTGGGAGGACATCCTCGATTACAACGTCGGCTTTGGTTCTTCATCTATTGCGCCTTCGCCCGATCGAGCACTCAATCAGTTCTACCTCGTGCTGGGCGAACATAACGGCCAAGTTTACGCGTTGGTCCAAGTAATCGACGATCGAATCGTTTTCCGAAACAAAAACATTCTACGCTTGGATCTCTCAGACCACATCCGCTTGACCTTTAAAGATGGGACTGGGCAGACCCACAAAGTGGTCATTACAGCGACCGAGCCAGGTGTCACCACCGCATATGAAGTCGATGATCGCTGGCGATACGACATAAACGGTGCCGCCGAGAATCGAATCCCTGGGGTACTTGTTACAACGGAAGCTGGATACGCGGTTGAGTTTAGAGTCCCTCTGGAGTTCCTAGGGGAGAATAGAAATTTCGGCCTCGCCGTGGTCGATGTGGACAACGAGGATAATCGAGCAATCGAATCAATCACCGGGACCCTTCCCTCTGGCGGCATCGAGGCCTTCGGACTGGTCCTGCTTAAGTCACCCGAAATACTCCGGATCATCGAAGGTCTTGGCTACTCTGGCGCGAACATTCAAGTCATTGACGTCAATGGCCGCATTCGAGCGGAAATTGGCAGTTACGAAGACATTGGGGAAACACCACCCACAGAAACCGGGACCTTAGGTCAAATTGCTCGCTGGCTTGAATTCGTCGTTAATCCCTTCTACCTATTACTGGAGTCATCGTTAAGTAACCCAAATTCGTCGCAAGAAGAGCAGGTCATCAAACAGGCGCTTGGCGGCGAACCCAAGGTGGACTACGTTCAATCCCCTACAGACGGTCCCGTCATCGTAGCCGCCCACCCGATTGTTGATCAGTCTTCGGTCATGGGTAGTGTGGTCCTCAAACAAACAACGGATCGCATTTCAGAGATCCGAAGAGAAGCGCTTCGAACCATCGTCAACTTCTCGCTGGCGTTCTTCCTCTTGTTTGCAGGCATTATTCTCACTTTCTCCGCTCGATTAACCCGGCGCATCAGAAAACTTGGAAACGAGACAGCGAATGTGCTGGATGCCAGAGGACGGCTCACATCCAGTCGCCTCAAAGCAGAGATAGAAGCGTCCGATGAAATTGGCGACCTGGCTCGAAGCATTTCAGGGATGCTCTCCCGTATGCATCAACATAATCAATTCTTGGAAAACATGCCGAGAACGCTTCGGCACGAAATCAACAATCCGTTGAATACCTTGTCGACCTCCTTGCACAATCTTGCAGACTCTGAGTCGGCAGAGATGAGAGTCCGCTATCTTGAGAGTGCGAAGCGAGGACTTAATCGCATCGGCCTGATCGTGCAAAACCTCGCCGATGCGGCCAATCTGGAGGACGCTCTCATTGGCGAGGATCTCGAGTTGATCGATCTCGCCGCCCTAGTCCAGAGCTACCTCAACAACTGTAAGGTAATCCACCCCAAGCGCAACTTCATCTACCAAGGTTCGTCCGTCGCTATCCCCGTGATGGTCAGTGATTTTAGAATTGAGCAACTTTTGGACAAGCTGATTGATAATGCGCTGGACTTTGCCGATGTCGATGCACCCATTGTTCTCTCGCTTTACCAAGAGGGCCGCGTGGCGGAGTTCTCTATCACCAATACCGGCCCTCAAATCCCGAGTGAGATGATAGATGCCGTCTTCGACTCAATGATTTCCATACGACCAGGCAATCCAGACAATCGCCTCCACTTTGGCATGGGCCTCCATGTTGTTAGAGTGATTTCAGAGCACCACGGAGGCAGCGTCAGTATTCAAAATGTGACGCAACCCGATGGGGTCAAAGTGACTGTTCGGCTCCCAATAGCAGATGAACCTCGCTCATCGGCTGAACCACCGGATCCCAACAGCTCGGAGCCTCCTCCCCCTCGAGAAATAATCAACTAGTCATCAATTGATCGTACGGACCGATCGGCCCTGACCTTCAACCAAAGCTGGACTCAGAAAACCCTGAGGTAGCTGCCAGTCTCCAGCCATGGCGGCCTTACCTAGCATCGCGATGAGGCTA
>Ga0255780_10000358_pt1 | contig 44357 bp, 18 predicted proteins | sample 071ome_32_FD_179978 | JGI IMG/M metagenome (GOLD analysis project Ga0255780, IMG submission 179978) | Coastal salt marsh microbial communities from the Groves Creek Marsh, Skidaway Island, Georgia - 071405AT metaG (version 2) | ecosystem: Environmental > Aquatic > Marine > Intertidal zone >... | reverse complement strand
TTCCCTCCAGGATATGAGGAAGAATAGGTATTGTTTCTAAACCAGTAAAACTCAATTGATGGGTTAGTTAATGTACTAACATCAATGGAATCCGTAGTAATAGAAACATTACATGGATACGGGCTAGAACCGTCAACCCACATGGCATAAGAACCGGTTGTACCGGTATTGTCAGTGTAACCTGACGCACCATAACCTGGGTTGGATGTTGTCATCTTCCAAGAAGCATTGGTCGATGTGCTGTTACAGCTATTGCTTTGAGTCCAGCTAGAAGGCAAAGACGTACTATTGAAAGTTTGCGTCATTACCTGTCCTTGAGATGTATATGTAAAAAAGAGCAGGAAGCCCGCCATCAAAAGATAGCGAGCTTGTTTAGGGAAATTCATCATGACTATGGTTTTGTTCGTGTACGTTTTAATGCTGAATTAGGATATTAAAAGTTTGTCCCGTTGTGGAGCGAAGGACGTAAGACCCTGCTGGCAGATGTCTTAAATCCATTGATTTTTGCGAGTTATCTATGGTAGTGGTCATCATACAAGCGCCTTGTAAATCAAATAATTGGACTTCAAATGCATCTATAATCGAATTGTCGATATCAAAATAAATGAGGCCATTAGATGGGTTTGGATAAAGTCCCTTCACGAGTGCATGCTCTTCAATTCCAATGGTAGAAATGTATATCGTAGTGGAAGTCGCACTGGAGCAATAATCGTTTGCCGCGGTCGTCTGCAGTATTGCTGTGCCCGCGTTGTTCCACAGGATTTCTACACGGCTTGAATCTGAATTTGCATCATATAAAGATCCTGGGCCTACTAGATTCCAAGAGTAATCTAACAATGGATTAGGACTCTGAATTACATATTTCATGGTATCGCCTACCGAAGCTACAGTATCCCCAAGAACAATCGGCGCATTAGGAACAAAATGTGATGTGATAGTAATAATCGCACTTTGAGCATTACACCCACTAAGTGTATCCGTAGCTACTACGAACAATGCACTTGTGGCGGTAACATAGGTCTGATTATTCGAAGATTGGTTGGACCACAAGTACGATACATTCGGCGCAAATGGGACCGAAACAAACGCAGTATCACCATTACAAATATTTTGGCTAGAGACGGTAAGGTTCACATCCGGTACCATACCAGCAGTGAGTACCAAAGTATCTGTAGTCGCACTACATCCCAACATAGAGGTAAGGGTGGCATACAATGTGTCGCCCGTAGTAAAGCTTCTGTATGACGCTGTTGATTGATCATTCCACAATACTTGGAAGCTAGAATTCAATGCTAAAGATGTCGTGTCACCATCACAAAAGTCGAGATTACCATAAACTGTTATTGAGGTGTCAATGTAGCTGTCCTGAGTAATGTTAATGGTATCAACCAATCTAACGCCATTTGGGTAGATTGCGGTTAAGCCGATAGCGCCTGAATACGAATAAGGCAATGTGTAGATGTGATCATCTGCACCCGTTTGCCAAGAAACTGAATCTACAAGATTCGATACCGTTAATGTCACAGTATCACCGTAACATGCCAATACTGAATCCACGGTAACCAAATCAACTACAGGAGAATTGTTACAACTGCTCAAATGGAATGGACCAATTGTGTCTGTGGAAGATTCCAGTATCGCATATCTATTGCCCGAACTTTGATAGGGAAGGTTGCTACAGGCAGTAAAATCATGCGGGTCTTGCCAGTTATTCCCATTGATGAATTTGTATGAAATAGTATCATCCTTCACTAAATTCAACGCAGCCGCCCAAAGTGTCCCTCCAATGTTTGTCAACGAATCAGCAGTAGTACTCCAAGCATTAAAGTTTCCAGCAATGTGAGGAGTAGTTGAAATAATTTGATTCTCGAGATTTACAATGAAAATCTTAGACTCAACCTCAATCGTAGTGCTATCCGTCGCCGAACACCCTTTCGGGGTTGTAACCACAACAGAATAGCTCGTAGTTTGACTAGGGTACACATCTATACTGGAAGATGACTCACCAGTACTCCACATATAATTGTTCGCAGATGTACCGGATCCCGCGGTTAAATTCACATTAGTTTGTGAATTATTGAACGGCATTGATTTGGCAATAGTTGCTGTCGGCAAAGGATTCAATACTACTGCAGCGGTATCATAACAAGAAGAAGACAAACCATTCGACTGAACCCAAACGTTTTGACTAGAATTGAATGTCTTTGCAATCACCGAGGTAGTATCGCCAGTGCTCCACAGATATTGAAAAGAAGAACTAAAACCAATGTTTGCAACCGCTAGCTGCATCGATTGACCAACACATGTTTCAGTTTGACCTAAAATTTGTGGCTGATTCACCAGAATGACAACAGAATCTGAATACGTAGCTCCTTGGTCATCAATGACCGTCAACTTCACTATGGTATCAGACAATAAGGTTATAGAGCAAGTAGTATCGAGAACACCTGTAGACCAATGGTAGGTCTTGGTGCTGGCCATTCCAAAGGTGTTGGCCGAATATAACGTTTGCTTTTCCGTTGAACTTAAAGATCTAGACCAGAACCCGATATCATCTAATGCAGCAAAGGCACCAGGCAAAGGAATCGTATCTGACAATAAAGACATAGGTGCGCCCACCACCACCGCGAGCGGCTGAGGACTATATAAAGCGCCGTTTATACTCGTCGCATCCTGTTGCTGACCATTGATGAATAATCGAAGTTGGCCATTGCTCTTTTCTACTACAACATGGTTCCAATTTCCATTTATACTCGCCTCCACTCTCTCCACGGAAATCTGAAAATTCGGCGTTGAAAAAGCACCAACAAAACCAAGCGTACAAGAATCGGTCAAATAACATGCAAATGAACCAGATGCCAAACTATCTATTCGTCCAAATAAAATTCCGTTTGAGCAACTATCACGCTGCACCCAAAAACTAATAGCAAATTCTGAGCTGTCGTTAAACCCTTGGTAGCTAGACATTAAAGCAACACTAGGGCTCTGGTTATAAAGTAGCGCGGAATTCGTTGAATTAATATAATACGAAGCATTGCTTAGGTTGTCCCTGTTGCGTTGCAACGAATAGCCTAATCCTATCTGTGAAGGCATTTGTAATGACTTTAACTCACGTATAGAATTAGAAAAAGGAAGCCAAAGAACGTTGCCAGAAGGAAAATTATCCGGCACATCTATTAAGGTAGAATCCAATGGAATACTATCAATGGTCAACGTGATTTGCTCTCCAAAGCAATAGTCTGAGTTCGCTACAATAGATTCTTGCCAGGTTGATGCCACCACTGGTGGCCCAAGAGTTAAATAGCCAACTGTGTCAATAGTAGATGGGCTTGAGGACTGTCCAAACATCAAATACGAACCGTAGGGAACATTTGATCCAATGATAAAGCCGCTTGAATAGGTTCCCATTTGGGAATAAAACGGCGATGTCACCAGTGAAACAGGTATTAATTGAGACGCAGATTGAATGCCTAATGGAGCCAATGCGTATTGCAAATAATTTCCAACTCCAAAGTTGGACCCTGCAATGGAAATCTCAATAGCCGCAGTATCTCCAGGGGAATAATAATTGTTAGTTGATCCTTGTAGGGTAGTGTTGAATGATTGTGCATTCGCATTTCCAAAACATAGAAATGCCAAGACAATGCACGAGATATGGGTATATCTGCTCATGGTTACAGTGGTTTTTCTAAAAGTAAGGAAAACTTTTAGTTATTCACCATAATAAGTTCTCCATGCATCAGGGAAAACTTCTTTCGCTTCCCAAATCCTATATCCAGGGAAATCTACTAAGTATACACGTACCCATCCTTTTGCCTTATAATACCCTATCTCAGCAAGTTCGTTATAATATGGCGCAAGCATTTCCTCTTGAAAATATTCCTCTCGAAAACAAGCCACAATAATGAGCCTATCATCTTGTGCTGGCGCAGATTCTACCTGAGCTGATTCCACTTCTTTCAACTTCGCCGGGGTAGATTCTTTTTTTGCTTGAATGAGCACCGCAACAGTCTCTGGTGGAGCGCTTTGTGTTTTGGCTTCTAGCGGTGTTTGAACAGCGGTTATGGTAGAGGCGCTGTCGCGTTTAACCTTATTCAATTTTGGCTCGTTTACAAAAACTCCATTGACAACATAGATCGTATTGAGACCCCTGTATTGAATTTCTCCGTAGTAATAATCTATTTTTTTAGGCGCTTCACTTACTGAATTTCTAAGCGTAATTTTTCGCTGTAAATCCTCAAAAACGGTTCCGCCGAATCGATCATATCCTTCGGTATTGATTACGCCCAAATAAAAGGTGGTTTTTTCCTGAATCGTATCTAGGAAACGAGTGTCTTTAAAACTCGATTCAGACAAAGGATATGTGATGGTATTCGCTGTTGTTCCGCACGAAGTTGTCAATACAAACAAACTTGCCAGCCCAAGATGAACTAGATTCGCACCAAACCACTTATATTTACCTCTAATCATACCTATTAGCTCCACCATGTTAAAAAGACTGTTCTTTTTAGGCTTAATTGCTTTGAGCATGATCTACTCATGTTCGAAAGGCCCTGTCTCTTTAGGTGGTATAAAACCAAACCTTGATTCAAAGATAGTTGTATTTGCAGATACCTTCATGCTCTATGATATTCTAGACCTAGAGGGCAATGAATTAAGTCCCAACGGAGACAGTATCTTTTTGATTCAAAGCTTATTAGACGAATCCTACACAGGTAGACAACTACTGGATTTTCAGGACACCATTTTCCCATTAACGGGAATGAATCCAATAAACGATGATAACATCTCGTTCCGAGTTGATAGCGTTTATGACATTAAATCTTTAACCCAGATTGGAGTTATTAGTCGATATGATAATTCTAAGTTCGGCTTTTTCAGCGGAAAAGATGGCCAAATTGTGAATTCATATTCTGGATTCAATGGTGTTACACCTGCCAATGAAATCGTCACCCCTTACCAAGTATCTTTTGTTGATAGCACCTCAATCCTTGATTCAGTACGATTAGTAATGACCTTTGCAAATGACCTAGATCTTTCGCTTACTGGTGATTATAAACTGGTCTCTGGGGGCGGAGTGTTTTTTGCCGACGAACTGGAATTAACGGCCGGGGACACCTTGGTCATAGATACTATTCTTTACAATTCCAGTATAGGTAAGAAAATCAAGGTATACTTTGAAGATGTGACCTGCCCTGGATTCTCTAGCCCACTTACTTGGTCCATATCAAAAAAGCTTGAGTTTGCCCTCAGTTTATCAAACGCCACGGTTAGCGAGGGTAAAGTATCACCCGTAAATGAAAGGGTGTCCATAGGATCTTCTACATTAAAGGTCCCTATAAAAGAAAGAGGGGCTCCTTACGACATTTATGTTTGTGCTGGTCAACTTGACGCACAATACCTTCTAGGTGGTATTGATGGTCCTTTTTACTTGATAAGAGAAGTCACGGATTCAGTGAGCTATTCCTTTGTCGATAGCACCCTAATGGTTAAAAGCTCTTCTCCATTTGTAAGAAATATTTTATTCCAAAATGACTCGCTGCACATTGCAGATAGCAATGCCGTTTACGCCAACTACTACATTCGACCACTCACAGGTTTTCCTGTTCGAATAAAGCCCTCATACACGGTTAATTCATCATACGGCGCTGAAAACATGTGGAACGTTTGCTTTTACAAGGGGCCTGCAAAAAATCAAATCGTCCTAACAGACGTTCTTGACAATGCCACCAACCCTGCATATAGCCATATTCAGGATAGCTTGAACTTAACAAGTTCGTCAATAATAGTAAATGTCCAAGGTGATGGTATAGGTTACATCGAAATGAAGGATACGTGCTTCGTTGAATTTGCCTCAGGTAAAGGAGCTTATGGTGATTCTATTAGTTGGGATATGGGCGCCCAATTATCGCAGATGTCATCCAACAACAATCTTCTTAGAACGAGGGTCTTAGAGGCTATCGACAGCACCTATCTAGGAGCATTGCCCATACTTCTGGAAAGCGAAGTGAAGGTCGATGTGGACACCACCATCGGATTACGTTTAGATGACAACCATATCATCACTACAGGAATGCAAAGATTTCTGGGCTATTGCGAAGGCAATTTATATTATTCCGCGAACACTCCGGTTACTATAAACGGCAATGGGTTATTAGATTCATTAATCTTTTCGTCAGATAGTATTCGAATTTCCATTGAAGGTGATGCAAGCGCCCAATTCACCACAACCTCTGATTTGGAAATAACCCTACGTGACTCTGCAGGAGTCAAAATAATGGACTATACTGGTGAATTAAATTACAATGCCGAGGGATGGGCTACGGAAGAATTCATCATAGATCACAAGCATCTCACAGGCCAACAACTTCAATTGTATTTCAAGGGAGGACTTGGAGATTTAGAAACCTCCTTTGTAGGAATGAAAGACTATCTATCCATGAGGATAAAACTCTCATTTTACTGATGAATAGACTTGGATTCATATCACTTTTGTTGTGTTCCCAAATTAGTTTTGGGCAAAATAATGTATTGAACACATGGGCTTTTCACGAGCACGGTGATACCAACATTTACTTGTCCCTAGGTTCCTTAGACAGAACCATGCAAAGCAGTATGAATGCAGGAAGATGGGTAGATGGGACTACAAAAGCAACACAGGTAAATGTCTTCGATATTCGCGATAATGAATTACTGACGTTCGCTTATTCTACTCCAAAAGCAGAAATAGGATTTACCACAGGAATGTCAAGCCTACACTCTAGGTCTATCGGAGGTGATGAATTCAATAGTTTACTCAGGGGTCAATACGATGGAGACACCTTGTTTATGAACAATTTAAATGATGTTCGCAGTAGTATTATCACACATCAACTCAAATTCACGGCAAAGAGCAGTCACACAATCGCTCAGCTTATCTTATCTGGCCATCAAATCAATTCATATCAAAAAGCTGATATCAATGGCATCATTGTTCGAAGCGGACAGACTTATGAAGGTCACTACACAGCGAATTCGATTCGATTCAATAATCAGTTGTTGTACCAGGGGTCTGTAGAAGATCAACTACAAAATGCTATGAGCTGGGGAGACTCTGTGCGTATAACATCTATTACTAGACAACCACTATTACCTAGTCTTGGCATTCGTCTAATACATAGACCTACACAGTATACACAGTTTCAATTGCTCGTCAGTGGTATTACACCTCTTAGATCCACAGCTATGGTATACCGCTCCGACAGTGTGAACTTCGAACTACGGCCATCCGGCATTCCTACCTACAGACTGTTCAGCGAAGAAGAAGTATTAGAACTAAACAATCAGTACGAATACCGACGGAACAGAATCACAGAAACCGACACCACTGAATCTATCAATGTAATTCCATACAGCGCTTATTTAGCCTATCGGGTACAAATAGAACCCCTGTTGTTTCTGCATTTCGCAGGAGGTGTTGAACGCTATTTAGGCACTGAATTTTATGTGGCAAATATCTTAGCGGAAAGGAAATATCAAAACGATTTGTACTTACAGCTGGGATTATCCAATTATATTTATAATCAAACCATCAAGCCAAACTTATCTGCCGGCATACGCGCAAAAATTTCTGAAAAACTCACCCTCATGGCATACTCTAGCGCAGCTACGAGCATCCCTTATCCGAACTACACAAGTGTCCCAAGATGGACCAACAGATATCATTTGAACGTTACGTTACAATACCAACTATTATGAGAAAATTTTTACTCTCAATAACCCTCTTGCTTTTACCCATTCTAGGATTCGCACAAGCCTTGAAAATCGAAGGCAATGAACTGTTATTAGGAACTGAAAAACTAGGGAACTTCGAAGTCGTCAATGACACTTTAAAAATTGTCAAGTTTGAAAAATTCAATGTCGATCCCTTCATACCTCAGATTGTGTTGGCGACTGAAAAAGATCCAAAATCCATTAATTATATCTCAGAGTCGTCATTCATGGGAGAAGGCTCTGTGAGAGAATTAGACGTCTACATCCCAGATCCGAAACGCACACCCCCAGTAAAAAATCGCATTCACTTGAACTACAGTATTGGTAGACATACAGATCAAATAGGTTTTCGAATGAAGTATTTCAAATACTACGGGGTTGAAGCAATTGCAGGAACATCTATTCATCGAGGTGATAATCAGATCAACTTCATGTACCTCGGGCTTTCAAATGAAATGAACTTGTTCTATAGAGCAGGATGGCGAGGTCAAGTGTCATTAGGACCCATTCTGGTCGCTGAAAGTGGGGTCAATGAAATGGTCATTACGGGTGCCGGAGTTGCTAGCCTTCAAAAACGAGCTTCGGATCGAATTACATTCGGACCCAGAGTGATGGTTGGCGGCTACAACGAAGTGTCAATGAGTATGGTAATAGGGCTATGAGATTCCTGAGAATATTTTTATTGACCGTCTTTTTAGGTCAAATTGGTCACGCACAAACCATATTGGTAGAAAAGAACATCTACAATTCTAGCAAGCCCATTTTCTTGCACAGCGTAAATGACGAGTTAAACGAAGTCTACTTTAGTTCTCCCAATACCAAGTCTCTATTGTACTACAGTATAAAAGAGAATAAAGTGGTGGAGGATAAAACCATTCAAGCTTCAAGATTTGTCGGGTTTGTAAAAATGAATGAGGTGTATAGCCTCGTACAATATGAGAATCGCATTGATGTCAAAAACGCGCTCAATAAAAATGAACGCAACACTTTGATACACCCAAACGATAATTACAACGTCACTAGTATAACATACGATAACGAATCCGGTAAATATTTCACCTTGTCTAACGGTCGGGTTGTAATGATGGAAATCAATGAAACCGGAATTCTATATGCCGACACCTTAGATATTACTGCAGAACTCCCAGGTAAACCCAACAGAATTTCCTCTTATAATGGCAAGCCTTTCCTTAGCATTAATCACGGCCTTGACTTAAGTGATATCTATCTAGTGGATTCGGCAAAAAGTGAACGGTTGCGTTATCCTATTAATTACAATGCAAAAAATGTCGCTATTGAATTCTTAAATGATGATACACTGTTCGTTTCCCGTAACCTTCGACCGGGTGAAAACGAATTAGTCATGATCTATGCGAGCAATATTTCGAGATCTCAAGACAGTTTAAAATTAGATAAGATCAACAAGCGTCGTCAAGAACAAATAGACTCTATCAAAGCAGAAGCCTTTGTTAATGCTATGGAGTTTACCGATACGGTGACGCGTGACGTAGGGAAAGGCAGATTCAGTACGCTGATCAAACGCACTAATGACGCTATAGTTGCAATGGCTACATTAAATGCTGCCCTAGAAAGTAATCCTCGTTCATTCATTTCTCAAAAAGACAGCATCTTCTTCGTCCTAGGGCCTAAACACACTCAACCTCACGAAGCTGAGCTGGATAGCTTGTATTTCTCTGAATCTGGCATTACTTCATCAATGATAGATTTAGGAAGGGATAGTACCATAGTTCCCGAAGATGTTGTTATACGTCTTAAATGTCTAGATAAATCGAATGGTGAATATGTACCTTTCAACGTAGATTATTATGACTATGAGACGAACACCTTGATGAAAAGCGCTAAGATCCAAAAAGGTGAAGTTTGCTACTTCTCGTATCTGCCAAAATATAATCTTGGCCTAACCATAACTTCTGAAGGATACTTACCACACTCTATTCGCTTCGACAACAAAAAGCGTCTCGTTCAAATGAAGCAAGTGGAAAAGCTAGTTATGCTTCGCAAGTTTGAAGAAGGAGCAAATAATTCCTTCACGTTGAATAATATCTACTTTGATTTCGGAAAATGGAATATTTCAACTGTGGCGACACGAGAGCTTGATATTATCAAGCCTATGATTGAAAATGCGCAAAGCGTAACCATCGTGGGACACACAGATGCTATAGGCTCGGATGCCTTTAACCAAGAATTGAGTGTAAAAAGAGCTCAAGAGGTCAGAAGGTTTCTTGAGAAAAATGGAATCAAAAAAGGTTTTATGAAAGTCGCAGGTATGGGGGAAAAAGAACCTATTGCCACTAACAAAACAAAAGCCGGACGAGCAAAAAATAGACGTTGCGAATTTATTATTCGTTAGAATGCCAATAGACGGTATAGAGCCGAATAATCAGAGTTGCTGCTAGACCTAGCAACAATAGCATCTTTACCAGAAATGATAAAGAAATTGAAGTCATCCACTTTTGTATTTACCGGTGCAGGCAATCTAATTGGATATGAACGACGGTCAAAATCCCACATGTAAACGTCGTATCCTGATGAAGCCGTTAAGGTAGAATAGTATAATCTTCCATCATCGTGGATATAAGGAAACACATCATTATTTGGTGTGTTTACATCGTCCATTGGCTCAACCTCTCCCCATTCGTTTGGGCCCAATTTTAATACCCTGTAAATATCTAATCCGCCTTTACCACCTGGTATATCACTAGTGAAATACAAGTAGCCTGACTTATCATCATAAAAAGGATGAGTGTATGAGTAACCAAGTTTAACAAATGGCGGAGTAGCACATTGTGAGAAACCGTGTGATAGGTCTATATGCAAGAGAGTCATGCGCGTCTGTACCATGAAATCATTTATCGAGGCGTCATTGATTGCTGCAATCATAAATGAATTGCTATCATCTACAGTAACCGCCCCTACGTTGTATTTCAATGTGTTAATTTCACAAAGATTCTTCGTGTTGACTCGTTTTGACTTCTCAGAAACTAAATCCATATTCCATAGCCTAAACTTAGGATCCGGAGCAAAAGGTGATGCTGCATCGCTGACATATAACATCCTTCCTTCACCAACATAGGTACCGGATAATGAGTTTTTGATTGGCGATGTAAGTCTCGTTACTTGAAAACTCTGGTTAAAAAAGTTTGGTATCGGCGCTGGTCTATGCTGAGCCAAAACTAAATGACTGTGAAACGTGGCGGCAAAAGCCAATACTGCAACGAGATTCTTCATTTATAAAAAGAATACTGGAGTTTCAACGATTCTATTACTGAAGACCGTAGCACGGGTAAATCCATACCGCAGTGTCGCCATATGACTTTGTTGGGAGAACATACTTAATTCAGACAGCGGGTAAGAATATTGGTACAAAAATGTAAAGCCATTTTGACTGTTAATCTTATACACTAATCCCATACTCGAACTACCCACATGGACACCACTTGCCAAATAGTTTTGAAAGCGAATGAGCATGTGAAGATTTAAATCGACAGGAGTGTTTTCAACGATATTCACTAAGCCACTATAGAGAAAATCAAAACCGTAAATAGTAGGATATTCACTTCCACCGAATAAATGAACTACGCGGGCGCCATAATTTTCATTTAGAAAGAACGAGGTTCGAACCGCATTACGCATTGTGGCCCCGAAATAACTGTGGCGACCATAATACGCTCCACTGATATCAACATTGTGGTACCATTTTCTAATTACACCGTTGAGAATGACGTAATCATCTGGATCAATGTATTGCTCTGATGGCAAGTCTACATCTAGCCTATTTAAAACGTAACGGATTCCTGTGGAAAAGTACTCGTCTGGGCTAATTCTTAAATGGTATGAAGTGACAATGCCCACAGATGTATTCGAAATGGGACCTACGTCATTGCTCATAACGCTCAAATTATAGCCAAACCTTCCTTTGGTCATGGCATCATAGCTCAATTCAGAAGTAACCGGCGCACCGTCAATGCCAACCCATCGTTGATCATGGCTTGCACTAAGGGTGCCACTGAGTCTACCCGCATAAGAAGGTGCGATAGAAACAGGATTAAATAAATAATTATGTAATGACGGGTGACTTTGGGCCAAGCCTAAAGTCAACGAGCCAAGAACTATAATTACAATATGTGCTATTCTCTTTTTCACCTTATCTCGCTAGGAATATATATCCTGTTTGTGTCCATTTATTCGGTCTGATCTCCAATACATAGTAGTAGGTACCTGATGGCAATGCCCCTGTCGTTGACCAAACAACCGTTCCATTCGTCGAACCATTAAAGTTAACGCTCGAATTTTCTACTTGATAAACCTTGTTACCCATGGAGTTGTATACCGTGAACTTGAAGTTATTGAAATATTGCAAGCCAGGGATAAACAATGCATCATTATCACCATCTGAGTTCGGAGTAATTACAGAAGGCACATAGAATTCACACAAATCTGGATCCAAGTAATTTGGCCACCCATCACCATCGCAATCATCTCCGCCTATACCATCACGGTTGTAATCCCATTCTAGTGCATCCGGTAAGCCGTCATTATCACTATCCAGATCATTCGCGTTTGGAAGGCCATCCAAATCGTAATCTGCGAATGTTTCAACGGAATCCATGATATTATCACAATCCGAATCAACGGCATATACAAATGTCGAGTCATACGTGTAACATCCATTCGTATCTATCACTTCAATGTACCAGAGTCCGGCAGTTACAGAGCTATCTACCTCTGTAGTGTCACCCGATGTCCAGAGTACCGAATATGGCTGCGTACCTCCAAAAATCATTGCCGAAACTATACCTGTAGTATCCAAAGCGCAATAAACATTGCTATCCGTTTCTGCAAGAACTATGAGAGGATCTGGTTGTGGCACGAATACCGTTCGCGTAGAATCATAATACTCTGGAGCACATCCATTGTTGTCCGTTACACTGTAATAGATAGAGTCAGATGGAACGGCAATAAAGGCTGCCGTATCATAAACAGTTGATAATGTATCAAAGTTGAACAGCGGCACATTACCTCCTGTAGTCTGTAGTAAGATTGTGCCTGTAGTATCTCCAAAACACAACACAGGAGTCACGATGGCAGTATCTACCCTAAAGGTATCCAAGACGGCTGCATAGTGGAATCTTGGTGCTTTATAGTCCACGTAACAGTCTTGGTTCAATGTGTCTCTTAGGTAGATATAAGAGGTATCTCCTTGAGCTACGTCGTAGTATGATGTTACAAAGCCCCAATTCACGACTTGGCTTGTATCCGGAACAGAATCGGTCGAATAGAACAATCCATTACCACCCGAAGCATAAATTTCCAGGATTGCATTTGTACTATCCCAACAAGTGACCGGTCGAGTGTATACGCTATCCAGCCTAATGGAATCTGGCTGGGTCAATGAAACGCTGCCTTCTACCCAACATCCCTTGTAATCTTCAACATATAGGGAATACGTTCCCGCCCATAAACTATCCGCTTTATCCCACGATAGGGTGTCGATAAAGTAACCGTATTGAGCGTTGATGGCCGACGTAGAATCAAAGCTCCATTCATAGGTGTACCCCATTAAGGTGTCCAAATGGCTTGATACAGGGAAGGTATTAGAATCCACATTACCGCCCACTATATTCACAATAATCTTACCGTCAAATTCTTCATTACAAGTAAGATCAGATGTTGTGAACGTAATAAACATCGGGCTTGGCTCCTCAACAACTAACGTATCTTGAACACCAACAGTATAATCATCGCTTTCAATAGTTGGAGTCAATTTTGCCAAGTGATCTTGCCAGTAATACGCTTGACAGTTTTTATCATCCTTGATCGTAGGCCAATAGTCGTCTGGAACAACGTTCATGAATTTATCGGAAACTTGGAAATTCAAAGAATCGATTGAATACACAATGTTATTTCCTCCCGATGCGAATAGCTGTACAAATGCGTCGGTAGAATCATAACATTGGGCCGGCAATGAATAAACACTATCTAATCGCAAGCTATCCGGCTGGTCTATATACAAGTATGGGTTAACAACGTATTCATTGACACATCCTCTAGGATCCAGGATCGTATTTTTCAAATTCGTGACTTTCAAGTAATACCAGCCTGTGTCGAGGTTTGTGAAATTATTTTGTGTGGACCAATTAGACCCTCCATTAATAGAGTAAAGCAATTGTGGAGGTACGTAGTTCGGATCCTCATTGTCTTTGATTATTCCACCGTGTGCATATAGTTGGATGAATGCATCATCTGAATCGAAACATGAATTAGGGTCCGATACAACGCTGTCCAATACAATTGGGCCTGGACTACGCAATGTGTGTGAACGATTCTGGTCGTAGTATATGTAACAATCGTTTTCATCTCGAATAGTCACGTAGTAATCACCACTATCCAATCCTTGGAACCAATGAGAATTCGCGTGAGTAGTGGCCGAAATATATGTCTCCCCTGAATCCACAGAGACATAGACGTCGTTCGTGGAGCTCCAAGAAATATCTATTCGCCCGTCTTCTGTTCCCCAACAACTAATATCATTCACTACCGCAGAAGAGGTTAAGACTGTAGGAGCCGTTTCATTCAACTTGAAACTAGATTTAGGGCCCTCATACAATTCCACCGTCATATTCACTCCCTGGACAGTATTTGCCTGCAGTGAACGTACCGTTACTGTATCTAAATTCGTCAAAGTCTGCATTCTTACCCTATGGTAAGCTGCGATATCTATAGCGTATGTTCCCGGATCTATATTCTCATCTACAATATTGTAGTTAAATTCAGCATTCTGAGTGGTTCCAACATTCGAAGGCAAGTTCCCAGTACCGCTCAAATTCAATGTATTATCCTTGAAAAGAATCTTTTGAATGGTATCACTACCATTTATTTCACGCAGTCTTAGCACAAGGTATTGAGTAACCACTGCTTCAGCTGTACCAGATAGTCGTTTCGAATAGAATACCTCATCATCTTCTACCAACTTGAATGGCATGGTGATGGTCATCCATGTTGCATCCCCCGTAACTTTCAAGTTGCCATTAGGAGACCAGATGAGAGAGTTTTCTCCCGTATAGTTAGTAGATACCGCGGTACCTTCTCCCAATGCTGGATCGAAGCCTACTTTGCTTAATGCTCCGTCAACGCTAGTACGGCCTATACTAACCAGCTTCGAACCTGTACTATCCGGCTGAGCAGTTCTTTGATACACAGGACAATTCAATGAATCTGTAACATCCACGTTGAATGTTCTTCTAATCGTATTGCTGTTAGTAGAACCTAAAGTGTAAGGACTCAAACCGCCAAAATAATTTGATGTCTGCCAGTTCCCACCGTTGTTAATAGAATACAAGAATTCGTCAGAATTACGACCGGTAGCCATGATTTGAATAAAGGCGTCATCAGAGTCGTGACAGCTTGGCCTAGAAGAAATGATCTCCGTTATTCTAATAGGTTCTGGTTGATACACACTGAAGAATCGTGGCTCTAAGTATTTAACTGAAGTACAACCCGCTGTATCAGTCGCAATGATTTCATAGTAGCCGCCACCTACAAATGCTTTGGCACCGGATGAGTAGCTTGGACTTACGAAGTTTGTGGAGTCAATGTACTTCCAAGTCACTGGATGAGGACCTCTACCCGAGACGCTTATCTCGGCATCTGTATAGTTGTAACAATCAACATCTTCATAATTGATTGAATCCACAATCACCTGGTATACATTCGCATATAGAGGCACAGTTTCACTAACACAACCGTTGACATCTACATTTCGAACATTGTAAACTGTTGTACCTGTATCCGAAGTAGGAACCGACGGAACTGTATCATAAGATATCCCAGCAGCTGAGAACCACTCGACATGTAGATTACTCAAATAGTTGGCTGAATAATTCCCTTGTTGAACCGCTAATGTATCCGCTGGCGTGTCCTTACAAATCCAGTATGCTTTTGAAACTGGCGGAACAGGTAAAGGATTAATTACAATAGTTGCTGTATCGAATACAGAAGCACAACCTGTAATAGGATTATACTGCTTAACATATCTGTACATGGTCGTTACCGAATCCGTCGAAGGTGCAGGTAATACTGTCACGGTATCCACTAAACCGCTTTGTCTGAACCACAATAGATTGTTATTGGCTTCCAAAGAATTAGCGGTGATTACAGTAGGTGTAATGTTTTGACAGTATACGTAATCTCTAATCTCCGGCTTCTTAGGTAACGATTGTACAGTAACATATTGCTGGTAAGTAAACGAACATCCCTGTGGTGTCGTGGTACGTGCAAAATATTCAGATGTGGTATCTGGACGGTGTACAAAAGTGGCACCGGTACCTTGACTTTGTAATAGGATCGGTTGACCGTTTGGCAACGTAGTACGCACATCCCAAACTATTGAATTAAAGCCCTGTGTCTGAGTTAACCCTAAGCTGATTTGATCGTCCTTACAGATGTTAAAGTCGTTATTAATACTTGTTATTTCCGCACCAGGTTTTGCGTAGAAGTTGACCTCAGCAACAGCAAATTGACTGAAACAACCTGTTCTTGAATCCTCTTGCTTCACTAGGTATGTTTTTGACTCAGTGATAGAAGACCCACTAACCAAAGGAGTTCCAGCTATGGCGGATGTACTATCTGATTCAAACCAGTGCATTATTCCATACGGTTGACCGAACCCATTCTGGCCTAGATTGTCGTATGCTATTAAAGAACGCTGTGTAGCATCATCCTCACAGATGTCTATAGACTGTGTTGCCGGTGCATTCGGAAGTCCCGAAACAGTAATTACCGCCGTATCTAATTCACTTACACACCCAGTTACTGGATCGTATTGCTGTACATATCGGTAGGATACGCCCGCCACTAATGTTGATGGCGCAGGTAAAATAGCTACGGTATCTATTTGACCGTTGGCACGATGCCACAAGAGCTTATTTGTGGAACTTAGGCTATCCGCCACTATTGGATATGCCTCGTCAAATTGACAATACGTGTAATCGTTAATTGCCGGTTTTTTAGGCAACGGCTGAACGGTAACCAGCTGCTGGTATTTCACTAAACACGAGTCCTTAGTGAGCGCCTCAACGATATACAAAGTTGTCGTATCAGGTTGATGAGTGAAGGTTACCCCACTCCAAACGTTTGGAACAAACTTCTTAGTTCCATCGGCTAAAGTGTATTCAATATTCCAAGAAACTGCTAGGAAGGATTGCGGTTGGGTGAGTGCTAAACTTACTTGGTCACCCAAACAAATCTTGTACAGACTATCTGTACTCACTATCGCAGCATCTGGGATTTCATTGAAAATCACCTGTGCTTGAGATAGCTCGGAGAAACAACCAGTGGTAGTGTCTTTTTGTCTAACTGTATAGAATGTAGAACCCGTAATAGTAGAACCAGAAACTACTGGCGTACCAACAATAGAAGTGATGCTATCTTTTTGGTACCAATTCAATACACCATCAATGAATGTTGTTGTTGCATATGGCTGTACAGGAGTAGTATCGTTTTCACAAACTTCAACAGGCGCAGTGATTGGTGATCCGGGTAATGGATTTACTCTCGACTCAATTGAGGCGTATACAGTCGTACAACCCGTTACGGTATCTATTTGTGAGTAATAGTAAATGGTGGTATCTACATCTGTTGTTATCGGGGTCGGTGCTGTTGAAACAGCGTTTCCACCGTCATACCAAACAACCTGACCTATTGGGGTTGTATTTGCATAAAGTGCATTTGAAATAGGGTACGCAGTTTCAAACTGACAGTAATCCACAACCAATGAAGCCGGAGTGTCCAGCGGCTCTACTACTGTTAACCACAAGAAATCAAGTGTCGAACATCCTGATGTATCCTCAACATAGATATTGTACTTGATCGTAGAATCTGGGCTGATCAAATTACTCATACCTGTCATCATTGGATATCCAGGAATATCGGCATACCAGCTAATGCTGTCAATAACCGTAGTTGAACTCGTGAACTGAAGGTTCACACTAACGTCTTGATCAAAACACAATATACCGTCCGCATCGCTAGAAACGATTTCATATTCCGGACCATTCATGAAAATCACTGCCACAGAAGACTTGGAGCCTGTACAACCAGTTGTCGTATCGGTATAGCTTACGAAATAGAATACTGTATCGTTAAATCCATCCCATGCTACTTTAGGAGATAGCGCAAGAGGAGTAATGGTATCCTTATCGAACCAATTGATTCTAAAGTCTGTCGTAGTATCCACATTACCTATCAAATCGTAGCCTGATAAATCTGATTTACAAACAAATGCAGAATTCGTCAGTGGTGGGTTTGGTTCTGCTACCCAATCAAATTCAACTTTTGCAAGAGGACTTCTACATCCAGTAATTGTATCCACCTGACTTACATACCAAGGACCCGCAGCAGAATCAGGGATAGGTGGCGAAGTGCGCAGAGATGTCAAGTTATTTTGATCGTACCACTCAATTGCAAATCCGTTTATTGGCGTTGCGCTCAATGGTCCCACATAATTGCCAAAACAAACCTCAGGCAAGTTCACCACTGGAGGAGGCGCCGGTGCTAGTACGGTAATGTCTACAGAATTCGAGGAAACACCGACTGAAAGCGAATACACCATTCTTCTTAATGAAATGGACTCGACTAATGGTTCATTTGGATCAAAAGGCAATACCGGTTGAGTATAGGCTACCCCACTTGAATTTCTTAAGGTATCCCAAGAATTGTCGACCAAATTGTAGTATTCCCAAACGTAACGGTAGAGGCTATCCCCTCCCTCAGGTTGAGTTCCTGAGAGGTCTTGTGGTTTTCCTCCATAACATATGGTCTGAGAGTTCCCGATCACACCAGGAATAAGATCGTACACCTTCACCTCGAGACTATCGTTGCTGTAACACTTCAGATTTCCATAAATATCTGATCTATACGCTCGGCCTTCTATCCATTTAGTCCCTTCGGATAGAATAATATTTTGCAAAGTATCGTTATTGACCCCTTGTTGTTGTTTGTTGATTTTCCAGCGATAATCAAGAGTGTAACCACTAACAACACCTGTTTCCATGACAAATGTTAAAGGCTCACCCGTTGGAATCTTAACATAATTGTTAACCTCCTCAACACTTATTTGAGGAACGTCAAGTACTCTAATCTCAACGGTATCCGAGATGGCAAAACCGCCCTGATCGTATACATATCTCAACACCTTAAAGTCACTTTCATAGTAGGTCTCTGGCAGTAGCGTAGGTGTGAATACTAAGACACTATCATCCAGGTGAAGCAGGGTATCTCCGTTGATAAATTTCTGAGTTCTAGGATCTAAAATCCCAGGTGACAAAATCTTCCACTTGAACTCGTAGTTACCTGAACCTCCGGATGGATAGCCCAAAGAGTTCACATCGGTTGGATGCTGCCCGTAACAAATTTCTTGAAGCAATGAACTGCTAGCACCAGTGGTTCCTGGGCTCACGAGGGTTCCGGTCGCGGAATAATTAAATCCAATATCACCTGGATCAAATGGATTGATGTGTATGTAAATACTATCGATACCCACACAACCCGTCGCTGTATCAATACCTTTAACTGTGTAATAGCCTGATGTTGTAGGGCTGATAATCAACGGATTCACACTACCCAATACCCCAACAGTAGGATTGCTAGGATCATAACCGGTAGGGTCAAAGAATTGATAAATGTCCGCACCCGAAGCAGAAAGTGATACTAGTCCTGCGGTTCCATTTGCCGTAGCAGCGGCAACTACAGTGTTCGAAGCGGCTATCGATACTGTGCTCAATGGAGTGACTTGAACAGTAATTTTCGACAATGGCCCCTCACATCCATCAATACTTGTAGCGCTCACCCAGTAGTAATCATCCGACTGCAGGTTACTAATATCTATGTAACTCTGGGCCTGACCTAAAGGATCATCATACCAATTCAAACTTGCGTATTGTCCTGGATTAACCATTTGTACCAACGGAACTATTTGAGCACCCAAACAATAGGCCGTATCTCTAACTATTGGTGCCGTCGGCGTAGGCGGCTGAGTTACAATAAGTTGACGCTTAGGGCTTTCACATCCATTCGCATCCAATAATGAAACCCAATAAGAAACCGAATCAGGAGTTAACGTGCTGTAAGAATCGTAGAACGGCTTAACGGTCGTAGGAGTTGTAGAGGAATCGGTATTATACCAATACAAGGTAAATTGTGTATCATCGAATTCAACAAACTTATCCAATGTACCCGCAAACGTATTGGCACAGATACGAGTCGAATCAGGAACTGATACAACCGGTGCAGTTTCATTTGAATTAATTACAACCCAAATTGAATCACGTATAGACTCACAGTTCGTGTTTGTGTTGACTTTCGATACTGTGAATAATTGGGCACCTGTAACATTACCATAAACCTTCTGATTAGGGTTCCATGCAAAATCCGTGGATGTCGGCGAATCCCACCATTTAAGCTTAATTGGCGCATAAACATTATTTACATATGGGGCCAATTCTATCGAATCTTGACGACATGCATAAACAGTATCTACCGTGAAGATGTTTCTCGAAGGACGAGGGTTTACCTTAACGTGGATAAGCTTCGCAGTGCTCTCACAGTAACCATTAGTATTGGTGATGAAGAAGTAATAGTTAGTATCCTTATCTGTTACGATCGTCGGTATTTCACCTGTCCCGTCCAAAAGATTAGAATTCAAATCATACCAATTCAAAGTAGCACTTGGATTCAATAATGATACCCTTGCATCAAAATCATCTGTTGCATCACCCTCACAATACTCTAGAGTTCCACCTACAGGCGCTGCAGGCTCTGGCAATGTCTCAATCCAACCCAATGCCCATTGACTTTCACACGTAGCTCCACCTACAGGCACTTTATTTCTCAACGCATAGTAGAATGAGTCTGTAGTTGCAGTTGTTACTGTAGTAAAGTTGACAAAGTAGTTCGCCGGTAAGGCTAAGCTGTCCATGTCGTATTTTATCAATGTATAGTTCTGATCATCGTATGTAGCAATATCATTGATGTTATAAGGTCCAGCGCCATTACATATGATTGCAGAATCTACTTCCGGCATTGGCGGTAATTCAACTTCATGAACAACCATTTTAGCATATGGAGAGTAACACCCAGTGGCCAAGTTCTCGTATGCCACCCATAAAGAGTCTTTATCATCGGTCATCGGGAATAACACAGTAGATGTAGCATCTAAGAAGCTCTCATCTGGATACTTCGAAGGAGCGGTGTACCAGTGTACTTTCACCCCAGCATTATCGTCAATGTAATCTGCCAAATCATGACCCCAATCATCTTCACAAATGAATGGATTCGTCACCACTGGTGTGTTAGGAGCATTTAGTGGAACAACAACAACTGAAGGTGAAGCGTCGGACAAACAAATAACCTCTTCTTCATCTCCATTTAGTTCTGAGTAGTAAGCCTTAGCGTAGTATGTACCTGGAGTACTTACCGCCAACGTTCTGGTTGTATCTAAAATACCTTGACCTACACTATACCATACATAGTTATATCCTGGAATTGGGTAAGCAATTCTCAAGCTATCACTTTCACCAGGACATAAATCAAGTGTTGCAGGCAATATACTAGGCTGTTGTACTAAGATGTCCTGAATAGTAAATAGTGCTGTATCACTTGAACAACCTCCAATATTCTTGGCAACAATTCCATATTCACCAGCATTTTGGAATGGAACGGTCGAAGAATTATTAGCTCCCGTTTGGTACAACAATGATCCGTTATTCATATCGTACCAGTAGTAATCTACACCTGGTTCAATAGGTGATATTTCAACGTCGATTGTTGCATCCTCACATTTCTTGTACGGCGATTGATCTGCTAATATTGGCTCACTAGGAAGTGGGCCCACTGTAACCGTAACCTTATTCGAACTCGTATCTCTACAGCCCTCACCGTAATTAGCTACAACAAAATATTGACCTGCAATATCAACTTGAATCGCACCGTTTCCTCCCGTTTGGGTTGAATTCACAGGGTCTATTTGCCCTGTCTTCCACCATTGATAATTAACCGTACCGGATTGCAATGAGCCGGCAACATTTGTCCAGTTAGATACCGAAAGGGTAGCTCTATCTCCATCACACAACTCAACCGAGCTTGGCGTTGCGATAGGCTCAATGATAATATTTCTAATAATCTCCAACGGATCAGAGTATGCCGGATCACATCCCTGAGAAGGCTTGCTAGATTTTACTCTGTAACGACCCGGACCCATATTCGGGAATCTTGTTGCAGATTCAGACATGGTTGGAGAGTACGTAAATGATTTACCAGGCAAGTCTTGCCATGTTCCTGGCACGGCCTCCTCTTGTAAAGTATATACTACATCTGTTTCAAACTCATTTGTTAGAATGATGGTCGCTTCATCTCCCGGACATAATTCTGTCCAGCGCTTTCCTTCCCATTCCCCATTTGTAGAATATCCAGACCATCCTACTTGCGCTTCCAAAGGTCTGATAATAGGGGTAAGAAGAGGTTGGTATTTAAGTTCAACTGAATTTGATAATTCTGACCAACAACCATTGACCAAACGCTTCGCACGATAAACACCTGCTGTATTTGTAGTGATTGAATTTGACGTGTAGTTCGATCCGTTTATTTCTGAACCATCTCTATACCATATGTATTGCCCAATTGTATTGTTCTGATCAGTCAGGGTGATTGATGCGCCGGAACATAGACTCACAATACTTGAATTATTGAGCACTGGTGCAGAAGGCTGTTGGGTCTCAGTAATGATGATACCGTTGCTGGATACCTCACAATCGTCTTCAATAATCCGTGCGTAATATGTGCCCCCGTGCTTAGCGTAATGAGAAGTATTGTTGTCTTCATCAAGCGTTGCGTATTCGGTATTACCGACCACGTAATACCATTCTACGGTCTGTCCTACTCCCAATGAAGGAATCTCCAAAAGTGTACTGTCGCCAGCGCAAATTGTGTTTGTAAAGCCAGAAGCAATTGTTGCGGTTGGCGCTAATAATTGTTTCTCTTTTACTCTTAAAATACTACTGTACTTAACAGTACAACCGTTCGCGGGATCGCTTACTTCTACTTTAAAGTCGTCGTAGGTTGTAGAGTTATTTTCTACCAATAAGTTGATGAACTTTACGTCATTTACTCCATCAGCAACTATAGAATAAGGATCACCAGATAATGGATTGTCCACAGTGTCGTAACCCGCTAGATTAACATCTTTAAACAAAGTGTATGTCAATCCTTCGATGGCATTAGGGACGTACAAAGCAAATGTTTCATCAATACAAACTTCATAGGTCTCTACTCCTGATTCATTAACGCTCACACCATTATCAACCCCAAGCGAAGGTGTTGCAAGGCTTGTTAATGTGAACACTTGAATCTCCGAAGTATCTCCGACACATCCAGTAGTTGTATTACGAGCTACAACTCTAAGTTGTTTCGTTGGAAGCATTGTTGGGGCCGATGCCGTCTGCCAAATACCTGCTGCGTTAATATCAATATTGGTATTTGGCGTCCAACCTGTTGCTGCGCCATTAATAATATAGCTGTATTCGCGGTCGGCTTGAACATTGCTTATGGACACTGGCCAAATCGCACCTTCACAAACCGTATCATTTGCAAATGTGATCTGAGGTGTTTCCGGTTTCGGATATGCCGTAACCGTTATAGGTTCACTGTATCTTGTACAACCTTCAACTGATTTAGTTGCACGGTATACACCTTGACCAATGGTCGATTGAGTCGTCAATCCATTGCCAAAAATTGAATCTGCAACTTCATTCAACTTACCATAATACCAATTATACGTGACTCCAACAGGGTCTCCCGAAGCGTTGACTATGTTAAGCGTTGATCCGTCTGCTTCGTTTTCACAAATAGCAGTTGTTGAAGCTGTAACCTGAGGTTGAGATAGATTGACCTCGTCAATTGTTACCGTATCCGATTGAACTGCAGAACCAGAGATTAGTGGGTCATCTACCTCAATGTAATAAATACTAGCAGGGACATCCTCAAATAAATTAGTGGTTCCATCATATACAAACTGCCAAAGAGTACCATCCGCTTGAGTAGCTTTCTGAGACGGCATGTTTACTGTAGGGATTTCCCAAAGTGTATAACGTTTTCCGTATTCTGGGCCTAATACCTCAATATCAAAGTTTCCATTAGGACACACTGAAACTGTGGTAGTGCTGTTCACTGCTAACGACTGATTGATTCCCGCAACTGGGGCTGGTATTAACTCTTTTACAGTTACCGTAAAGCCACCTCCGTTATCAGTAGTAGGACTATCAGTATTCAAGAAGACTATGGCTTGGCCGTCTCCTGATAATAAATATGAGTATTTATGTTGTGCGTTGAAAACATCATTAATTGGTCTAATGGCGTTTGATCCATTAATAGAGAACAAATTATCATCTGGGGTGGTATTGGATGAGGACGCTGGGAATGACGACCAATGATATGCCGCGTCATTGTTTCTACTTCCACTTGCACCACCTGCCCAAGAAAATGTCCCTTCCATATCAATTACATAATCATTAGAAGAAGTGAGATGGGAAGTGGTATAACTACTTTGATTGGCAGGAAGAGTAAATATTTCATGCACAACAGTATCATATACCATTGCCATAGGCTTAACCAAATACTGAGGTGTCAGCAAGCTTCTATTAGTAAACTCAGCAGCAGTTGATGTATCACTAATACAACCTAAGGCATCACGAATAATGACCGCGTAGTCACCTAAAGTGGATATTGTAGTGTCATAATTGTTCGAAGTCCATTGTCCCGGCACCCCATCAACGAACCATTGGTAATCGTAAGTAGATAATGAAGGAGTCGCCACGAGGTTTACGCTTTGATTAGCGTAAAGTGCATTATCGCCTTGGTAATTCAGAGTTGGTTTTTGCGGGCGCTCACTAACATTCAACGTCTCCGATGTTTGTGAACTTAATTGACAACCTTGTCTTTTAAATCTAACTTTATACGTACCCTCAACGGTTGCTTCAAAGTTTTGATTAGATCCAAGAATCACATCAGAGTCTGCAATATCATACCACTCTATTGTCACCCCAGCCGGCATGTATGAGGTACCATTAGCATCAACAGATCCCGTAGAGTATACGACCGATTCTCCCTCACAAATCGAGTTGTTAGTGCTATTATTGCTTGGTCCAGTAAGTATAGGTGTGGGGAGTTGAATGGAATTTTCAACAATTATATAGTTCGACCATTTCTCAGTACACCCGGACTTCGTTGCACGTACTCTATAAATCCCAGTACCGCCTGTAATTTCAACCTTGTTAGAGATGTTATCCGCAGCTACAAAACTCGAGTTTGGAATAGCTTCAGAATAATCGCTTATCGAAGGGGTGTAGATGTAACCATTATTACCCCATGATCCATTCCACTTCCAAACGGAATATTCAACACCGTAAATAGTATCGGAAATAATTACCTCTACAGTACTTCCAGAACAACTAGCCACGGTATCAGTTTGTACCGACCACATAGGATTCTGTGGTGATGCAATAGGCATTGGAATTGTCTCCTCAAAAACTTCAATGTTATCCGACTTCGGCCCTTCACACCCTGCCGTATTTACAGCGGCTACATTCCAAATACCTCCACTTGGGAGTGTTGTATTATTTGATGAGATTGAAGAATAATACGCGCCATTCTTATACCAAATGAATGAAGAGCTAGAGAAATTCGTTATTTGGAAACTCTGACTATTCGAACCCTGACAAATAGTATCGTTGTAATCATTCAAGAGTGGTTTTGCAGGAAGAGCTTTAACCTCAATTAATCCAGAAGTATTCGAATACTCACATCCCTCTGTTAGATTAGTCGTTGCATATACTTTGTAATACCCGTCATTGATAGGGATGTAGGAATTTAAAGTCCTGGCGACTGAAATAGTATCGTTTTGCTTATCGGTTCTTACCCAAACATAACTCCAGGCATTATTTGTTTCGGCAACTGAAATTGAAATATTCGAACCTTCACAAACAACATTGTTCCCAACAATAGTCATGTTTGGTGCGGCCAAATTATTAATGTTTATTTCATTGCTTCTATTTACCGACTCACAAGCATCCTGAACAGTTTTGACCGAGAATACTCCTGTCTCAGAAATCACAAACTGAATAGGGTCCGTGGACGCGGGATCATAATTCACGAGACTGTATCCAGTTGCTGGACTATTTCCCTTCCATAATTCAAAAGAAGTATTTGAATTCGAACTAAATGGAGGAGTCACATTGATTGTAACCGAGCCATTATCACATAACCAAGCTGCATTCTGAGAACCCGTTCCAGCTACAGTGATTTGAGGGGCGGTAAGTGTTGCTATATCCACCGTTATAGCATTCGATGCAGAAGAAACACAGCCTGATGCATCTTCAGCTTTAGCGGAATAAACACCGGTAGAAGATACCGTGTATGTCTGTGTTGGTGTTGATATTGAATTTACACCTAAATACCACTGATAACTAAATCCAGTTTGAGGAGAACTAATGGACAGGTCATGAGTTGAACCGCCACAGATGGAGATATCAGAAGTAGTATTGTCTTCGTTAAGTATGACTGGTGGTTCTGGTGATCTTAGCACCCTGACTGAAATAGTATCTCCAGTCTTACATGTTGGTGACAATTCACTCGAGACTTCAACGATATACTCTAAATCTCTGTACGTCTCGCCCGTTTGCCACAACATATCCGTGGCTGTAAATGGCCCATCCGTAATGGATGTTTGATTTACGTTGGAAGATTGACCTATAAAGGCAATATCAACGGCGTCCCACCAAGAATAGTAAGAGTAAGAATAACTCGTATTATTCGTTAAAGTAATACTTACGCTTCCTCCATTTTCACAGAGTTCCGTCGCAGATGCCGAAAGGATCGCCTTAGGCATTGGAATAGTTCTAATTTGATAGGTCGAGGAATAATTTTTTGAAAGACAGTTATTCTTCAAGGCCTTGATCTTGTAAGAACCCGCATTAGTGAGCATGAAAACAGCTGCCGTACTTGTGGATGGTGTGATTGTATCTAAGGTGTTACCTTGATCATCAAATAGCACGAAAGAGGTAGCGGCAGGATAATCATTAAAATTAGTGATCTCTAAATCAAACGTGTTTGCTTGATCGCCACATATGTATGCCGTGGTTCCTGAAACTGAGTTCCATTTTGCCTGAACAGTAGACAAGTACAAATCATTCACCTGGAAATAAGTAGATAGATTTGACTCACAGCCCGCATTTGAAACGGCTTCTGCATAGTAATTATATCCGCCGTTTAAGAGCGTTCCTGCATTATACGTCGTCCCTGACCCTACGAAATTTGAACGAATATTAGATTGTGGATCAGTTTTATCAAGTTGATACCAATTATAAGTGACTCCGCTAATTGGATTATTTATAGACAATTGAATGGTACTTCCTTCACAAATCTCATGACCACTGGTGGCTCCACTTTCTCCAACAATTGTTGGAGCCGACGGCAATCCATTAATAGTTACTGTTTGAGCTACTGTGGAGGCAACCGTACATCCGTTGTAAGTAACACTAACCTCAAATACCACATCGTGTGTATTGGTAGCGCCAACTATCGTTTTTGAATTTGGAGAAGCAGAGTTGCTTGTAGTAGTAACTGAGTTAATGTCAGGATCATCATTGGTCCAAGTATAAGTCGCCGGCGGCAATCCGGTTTTAGGATTTGAAACGGATAAAACAATATCGGCAGCATCACATACGCCATACGATGGCATCGCAATAACTGGAACAGGCAAGTCTACTAACTCTACTGCTACTTCAGCACTGCTGTTAAAGCAAGTACCGCTTGAGCCAACATATATAGTTGCTCTATAGTAACCCGACACCGTAGGTTGATGGTGTCCTTTGTTATTTGATGATGTTAACTGTGACCAAGATCCGGCACTTGCTGAAAGTGGTCTTACTTCCCAAATGATATCATAAGTACCTGTTGTATCGGCACCAGATATTCTGAGTGGATTCATCACACTTGGACACACATATTGCGTGGTACCTGAACTAGGAACCGCTAAAGCAATTGATGGTGTAGGCAGTGCAACCTCTACAACCTCTAATGGTGTTGACAGTTGAGACTCACAACTTGTTGCTATGTTCTGTGCTTGAACGAAATACTTACCTCCTCCGTATACAATGAAGCCTGTGTTATCAGAATTCCATGAAGGTGAAGATACCAAACTAGGTGCTCCTCCAGTGCTATATTGTGATGGATCAAGGTGGTACAAAAGGTAATTCTCACTACTTAATGTTGTGCCTATTTCTATCTCGATACCTTCAGATGCACAAGTACTAGAAAGAGTCGTAGCGCTCGTAGAAGCGAATGTTATAGTCGGGGTGTTTGGTGCATTTTCAACGCTTAATGTTACCGCCTGTGAGCCTGTTTTCGGCGACGTTGTACTACATGATACCAAAGAATAATCCTCTTGCACATAAATAACTGCACCGTCTAGTGTCGAATTCAATGTCAAACCAGATGTCGTATTGATCTGAACCGGAGTTGTAGATCCATCTAAAATGTACCACCATGTTCTAGACGGACCTGCTGATAATGGTGCTGGATTAGGATCAGAAACAGTAAAATCTGTGCCTGTACCCGTAAAACTCAATACTTCTCCTTCACAGTAATTTGCAGTACCGTTTACTGGGATTACCGTCAATGATGCAGGCGTAACAATTGTTACCGGAACATCATCAGAGTTCTCCGAAGTTGTACACCCTGAAAGCGAAGTGGTTACAGAGTAATTACCCGAAGAATAATCAGTACTTGTGCTCGCTATGGTATATGTTGGAGTGTTTGAAGTGGCAAAAGGTGTTGTACTAGAGCCCTTGTACCAGTTATATGATACGCTGCTCGATAATGAATGAGAAGATGATGCAGTTAACACAATACTCGTTCCATCACAGATAGGACTTGCATTTATAGAAAGTAAAGGCTTAGGCAAGTCTTCATGAATAACCCGCAATGGAGAAGACAATGGTGATTCACATCCATTCGCGTCAATGACTGACGCTTTAAAATAACCTTGTCCATTAGTTCCAGAGCCGATGTTTACCTCTGATGTATTCGTCTGTGCGTTAAACCCTGCAATTGGAGCATAAGTGGAGTTATCACTACTGAAATACCACTTAAATGTTGGTGAACCCACCGTCGATGATGTCGCCGTTACAGGCTCTGAATCAGTGCTACATATAGTTACCTGGGTAGCCGTCGTATTGTCAAATGCAATTGATGGCGCACTTGGTACTGGGAACACATCAACCGTAATAATATTCGAAGTTTCTGTACAGCCTTCTGTATGAACATCCTCAACTTTAATTGAGTAACTCTGGGTAGAAGTTGTAGAATTGGACAAAACAAATCCAGTCGAAGGATTAAAACTGGTCCAAGTCGTACTCGATGGCTCTTGATAATACCACGTACGTGTATATCCCCCTGGAATAACACTTGAGTTAAGATCTGTCGATGTTAGTGAATATCCCGAACAAACTGAAAGTCCAGAGACTTGAGTTGATATTGTTGGCGCGTTCGTCGCAACAATAACATTGACAGGCGTTGATGCTGATATTTCTGACTCTGTACATCCCGCAATTTTAGTGCGAACAGAATAATTTCCAGCTCCATAATACGCGCTGGTTGATGGCAGCGTGAGCGTAGCTGTAGATGTCGTTGCAATTTTTCCTGTAACACCCGCTTTAAACCATTCATAGGTTAGTGAAGCGGAGCCCGTGTAAGTAGAAGATGCCACCAATACCAAATCCTCACCATCACAGATTGTGCTATTTGGGTCTTGTGCCTCAACCAAAGGCTTAGGTAAATTGTATGTGCTTAATGTCAATACATTAGAATAGCCGTTCGATACACAACCATTAACGTCTGTTGCCTTCACCCGGTAATGTCCAACGCCATCAACATCTTTAGCATAAGCTACAGGGGTAGTACTCAAATTTGTCACCGGCTGAGGGTTAGTCCATGAAGGATCTGAGTCGTACTCCCAAGCAAAGGTTAGGTTGGTGAGAGAAGAGCCCCCAACTATTTCTATGGTAACCTGAGATCCTGAACAAATAGATTTGCTTCCATTTGTACCGTCATCGAACTGAAGGACTGGAGTATTCGGTTGTGCATTAATTGAAAGTGTGACTGCCGTAACACTTGAATTCGCGACACATCCAGCCGTTTGGTGTTCATCCTGAATGTACAGAGACGCACCGTCATGTACAGATTTATCCAGAATTAAACCGGTTAGAGGAATCTGAACAGGTGTTGATCCAGATCCGCTTGGCTTATACCACCAGCTACGAGTAAATCCTGACTGCAATGGTGTTGATGCATAAGAAGGTGATGATGAAATATTTAACGTTTCCCCTTCACAGAAAGTATCATCTCCTGAATTTGAACTGATTGTCAAAACTGGTGGAGTCACAACTTCTATGGTTGCTGTTGATGAGACGTCAGAATTTGAAGAGCAACTTGCGTTAGCTTCAGATACACGGTATTGTCCATCTGTCGTTATCGTAATACTAGATGAGCTTTCCCCGCTCAGAACAACCCAAGGACTTGAAGCATCGTCTCTGCGCTCCCAAACAAAATATGAATTCTGTAAGCCATTTTGAGCACTTGCATTCAGCGTCACACTAGTTCCTGAACACACCGTGGTATTCAGACTAGTTTGACCTGCTATTGCTAAGGTTGGTGCCAAACCATCCATTCCCAAATCGAAGGTCTCAATTTGTAACGCATTTGAATAACCGGATGCACATCCAGTAGTGGTATTCGTCAACTTTAGTCTGTAATATCCTGCAGCGCTTACTTCAATTTTCCCTGCAAGCGGACTCGAAGCTAAATTCGTTGGGGTGCTAACGACATTGAACTGATTATCTGTAGAGTATTCCCAGCTCAATGTCATACCACTTATTGTCGTTGAGCTACTAGACTGCAATACCAAGCTAGACCCTGTACAAATAGTCTTTGCACCATTCGTTCCATCGGTAAATTCAATAACTGGGTCGCTTGGAACTGGGTTTACAGTAATTGTATTAGCCGTTAAGCTTGAAGTCGAATAACAGCTTGAAGAACCATAGGTGTCTTTTACATAAATCTTGGCTCCATTCTTTGATTGATCAAGTAGTAATCCTGACGTTGTATTGATCTCTATTGCAGACGATCCAGGGGTACTAGGAACGTACCACCATGATCTGTTGAATCCTGTTGCTGGGGAAATTGGACTCGCATTAAAACTACCCGTACCTACGTTGTTAAATATGAGGGTCTGGCCCTCACAGAACTCTCCGTTTGTTGTTGATGATATTGTGAGTGTCGGTGTCGTTACTGCATTAACAACCAATTCTGTTGAACGTGGTGAAGACGATGTACATGTCGCCATTGTTTCACTCACTCTATAACGACCTCCTGTTGTAACGGTTAGATCTGTATTGGTGCTTTGCGATACTGTATCCCAAACAGATTGAGCGTCATTATACCGTTCCCAAACAAATTGGGTATTTGTAATACCATTTGTTCTAGTCGCTTGTAGTGTTATATTCGATCCATCACAAGTTATTGCAGAAGTTTGCCCGCTGTTAGATCCTGTGAAATCTATTGTTGGGGCGGATGATAGACTATAGTTATCTAGCTCAATTATGTTTGAATATGATGAGTAACAACCAGATGTGGCGTTGTTAGATCTAACCCTGTAATATCCAGGATTAGTAGCCTCTATAAAGGTTCCGTTCGAGTTTCCTGCTGTAACAGATGTTGCGTTTGTAAATGCTGCAAGCGTACTGAACTCCCATTCATAAACTACACCTGTAACCGGACTTGCAACGCTTACAGTCGCTTTACTACCCGTACATATAGTTTTTAGTGTGGTTGAACCATCGGAATATGTTATTGCTGGAGTAACAGGTATTGCATTTACTGTAACTAGTATCGTAGCCGTTGCGCCATTTATTTCTTCATAGGTAATAGTAGACGTCCCTGCTGAAACACCTGTGATTTCACCTGTTGATGGGTCAATACTTACCTTTGAATTTGACGTTTTCCATGGCGCTGTAGTTGTTGATGGCGTACCAGATCCATAAAGTACCATTGACTCTCCTTCACAGAGTTCAAAATTTGTGGTTTGGTTGTTTGGTCCGGTAATCTGTGGCGCCGCATTAACGCTAAACAACACCGAATCCTTACAGCCCGTCGTGTTGTCTTGATATACAATATAAGTGTCGCCCGACCCTATCGGATTAATCTGACCCGCCGTAGTAGCATCTACCTGAGCAATCGAGGTGTTCTTACTGGTCCATGTGCCCGAAGTACTTCCGCTAACCGTGAGCACCGGCGCCGTACCGTTCACCGTAGCGGTCGTCGTACCGCTAATCTCAGGAGCCGCATTAACCGTGATCTGAATACTGTCCTTACACCCGTTAGAGGTGTACAAAATATACGTGCTGCCCGAAGACTGCGCCGTCACCGTTCCATTGACCACCGTCGCAATCCCTTGGTTGCGGCTCAACCAACTACCGCCCGATGGCGATCCCGATAAACTTACTTGCTCAGAAACACATAAGGTCGTAGAACCTCCCGTCGCCACAGAAATACTCGGCAACGACTGAACCGTAATGTCTACCGAAGACTCCTGACTACATCCGTTCAACGTACCCGTAACCGTATACGTGGTATTCTGTGTCGGCGTCACCGTAGCTCCGTTAGCACTTACGCCATTGTCCCAGCTAAATGAGGTGCCCGAAGGACCCGTTGCCGTAAGAATCGTAGACTCGCCCGAACAGATCGTACGGTCAGAGCCCGCACTGATCACCGGCAATGGCTTCACCGTAATACTCTGGTCCACACTACAGGTGTTGCCGTCCGTATAACGAACCACAACCGTGCCCTGACCCGTGCCTTTTAACTTCGTCGAAGAAACAATCGTTCCCGGACCTGAAACCACCTGCCAACTACCGCCAGATGGCGTCGCCGCAAGGGTAATCTCATCGTTCACACAAACCTCCACAGGCGCACTAGTCGAATAGCTCGGTAACGCACGTACCGTTACCGTTGCCGTTGCCGTCGCACCGTCTTTAGCATAGTTCACCGTAACCTGACCCGGACTCGTGGCCGTAAACAACCCTCCCGGAGAAATGGTTCCGCCGCCAGTAGTACCATTGGCATTATTGATTCTTGACCAGGTACCGCCAGAAGGGGTCGCCGCAAGTTGTAAAGTACCGTCGTCACAAACCGTCAACGTCGTCGTGGTAATCTGTGGCGCCGCATTAACGCTAAACAACACCGAATCCTTACAGCCCGTCGTGTTGTCTTGATATACAATATAAGTGTCGCCCGACCCTATCGGATTAATCTGACCCGCCGTAGTAGCATCTACCTGAGCAATCGAGGTGTTCTTACTGGTCCATGTGCCCGAAGTACTTCCGCTAACCGTGAGCACCGGCGCCGTACCGTTCACCGTAGCGGTCGTCGTACCGCTAATCTCAGGAGCCGCATTAACCGTGATCTGAATACTGTCCTTACACCCGTTAGAGGTGTACAAAATATACGTGCTGCCCGAAGACTGCGCCGTCACCGTTCCATTGACCACCGTCGCAATCCCTTGGTTGCGGCTCAACCAACTACCGCCCGATGGCGATCCCGATAAACTTACTTGCTCAGAAACACATAAGGTCGTAGAACCTCCCGTCGCCACAGAAATACTCGGCAACGACTGAACCGTAATGTCTACCGAAGACTCCTGACTACATCCGTTCAACGTACCCGTAACCGTATACGTGGTATTCTGTGTCGGCGTCACCGTAGCTCCGTTAGCACTTACGCCATTGTCCCAGCTAAATGAGGTGCCCGAAGGACCCGTTGCCGTAAGAATCGTAGACTCGCCCGAACAGATCGTACGGTCAGAGCCCGCACTGATCACCGGCAATGGCTTCACCGTAATACTCTGGTCCACACTACAGGTGTTGCCGTCCGTATAACGAACCACAACCGTGCCCTGACCCGTGCCTTTTAACTTCGTCGAAGAAACAATCGTTCCCGGACCTGAAACCACCTGCCAACTACCGCCAGATGGCGTCGCCGCAAGGGTAATCTCATCGTTCACACAAACCTCCACAGGCGCACTAGTCGAATAGCTCGGTAACGCACGTACCGTTACCGTTATCGAGGCGGTAGAACCGTTCAGTGTATATACTGCATTAACTGTACCTGCGGTTAAACCTGTAAATATTCCATTTGTACCTATACTTCCTGTGCCGGTACCATTTGTCGTAGTCCAAGTTCCTCCTGAAGGGCTGGCTGTAAGGGTTATGCTACCATTGACACAAACATCGCTAACAGTGGAGGTGATTGATGGAGCATCTGTTACAACAAACGTCTCTTCTGTAATACAGTTGTTAACGTTTTTAAACGAAATGGTTGTATTTCCTACCGTAAGTGGGGTAACAACACCCGCGGAACTGATAGTTGCAACGCCTGTATTACTGGAAGACCATCCATTAGTTCCAAATGCAGTCCCAGTTGCAGAAAGTGTGACTGCATCACCGCCAGCAGTAGCTGTTAAGGATCCTGAAATGGTTGACTTCGAATAGACCGTAACAGAATATTCATCGGTACAGCCATTGGCAGTATAGGTAATGTTTGTAGACCCTGAACCGACACCTGTAACAACTCCTGATGCATTAACCGTTGCTATACCATCATCATCACTGTCCCAGGTACCGCCATTAATATCAACCGATAAGCTGATATTTTCGCCTTCACAAACGGTGGTTGAACCTGAAATAGTAGGCACAGGGGTTACCGTAACGGTGATTTGATCTGAATTAGAACAATTATTTGAGTTTGTTCCTGTGACTGTGTAAACAGTGGTGGTCGTTGGAGTAAATAAGGCTCCATTTGTAACGCCATTGTCCCATGAGTAGGAATTGGCCCCTCCTCCTGATAAACTTATTTGAGTTCCCTCACATACTGAAAAGTCTGAACCTGCATTGACTGCTGGTAGGCCATTAACAGTAACATCATGAGTTTGTTGACAATCATTCGCATCGGTGTAAGTAATGGTGGTTGTACCTGCAGAAACACCTGAAACGACACCATTGGAGCTTACTGTTGCAACTCCTGGAACGCTTGATTCCCAAGGAGTCGTAGATGATGGGGTTCCAGAACCTGTAAGAGTAATGGTGGTGTTAACACAAACTGCTGAACCTCCAGATATTGTGGGTAATGGTAATACCGTTACTTCTACCTCATCGGTAGCGATACAGCCATTGCCATCTACACCGACAACCGTGTACGTATTTGTAGATGTAGGTGAAAAAGCTACGTTATTTTGAACGTTGTTATTCCAACTAAATGAAGTTCCCGAATTAACGGTAGCGGAAAGAGAGACAGATTCTCCCAAACATGTAGTTTGATCAGTGCCCGCACTAACGGTCGGTAATGGATGTACCGTGAAACTTTCTGTAACACTACAATTATTAACATCGGTGTACGTAATGTTCGCAGTACCGACACTTACACCTGTTACAACTCCTGTTGAGCTCACCGTGGCTGCAGCGTTATCGCTACTCCAAGTTCCAGATCCACCACTACCAGTGAGCGTTCTAGTCAACCCTTTACAAACTGATAGCGTACCTGAAATAGTAGGCGGCGCATAAACTGTAATTATTGCAATGTTCGAATCTGTCGTGGCACCACTGGTGTATATCCGAGAACGACGGTAATATCTCGTTACAGAATTACTCGAAATTCCGATAGAGGCACTAGTTGATCCAGCACCAGTATATTTTGAAAACCCTGAACCTGCTGAAACATTACTCACATACCATTGGTATGAAAGATCCGAAGTACTCGTATTACCGGATAATGTTAAACCGGAAGCATCCCAACACTCTGTTTCAGTGGTCGGAGTTCCGTTCCCATCGGTGAATGAAACAACGGTCTGTCCATTAGCCCAAAATGATAAGGCAATGAAAAGAATGGCGATATGTTTCCAGTTGAAATTCAAGGGGTGTTGGCTATTTGCTAACTTTAGTAATGAATGATGATTTCTACCCTTCTATTGACATCACGAGCGCCAGGAACCAATTTTCCAGTGCTATCGCGTGGTTCAATTTTCGGTCGCATGTCCGCGAAACCAATGGCACGTGCATTTTCTTTTGGAATACCAAGCTCTGTCATTTTGCGCACCACATTTGCAGAACGCGAAGCAGAAAGTTCCCAATTCGAAGGGAATCTAAATGATCTTATCGGCACATCATCGGTATGTCCTTCTACATCACATGTCAAATGGTATTGGCCAACAATATCTGTTAATGTAGCTGTTACCTCTTCAATGATTTGACCACCTTTATAGCTAAGTGTTGCGTCGCCTGACCTGAACAATGAATTGCTCCCAAGAGTGATGTTAATGCCTCGTCTCATGAGATCTACCTCAACATCTGGGTTATCATCTTCGGGGTTGTCATAAATACTATCTAATCGAGACGCAAGCATCCCAATAGGAGTTTGAGTCTCAGTATTCACGACATCACTTTTAAATCCATTTTTCATGTCTTCAAACAGCGCTACGTTTACATCTGAAACAGAGAAAAAGATAACAAAGAAACACATCAACAGTGTGATCATGTCCCCATAGGTCGCTAACCAAGCATCTCCGCCACCTTCTTCTTCGTCGAATTTTGATCTTCTTTTTCCCATAATCTATTTATGCTTCTCCTCCTTTACCTATCAAAGAGTACAATTGGTCCTTAATCATAAGTTCACTTTTACCCTCTTTGATAAGAATGATTCCTTCAATTGTTACAGATTCACGCGTCTCAACAATTCCCATGTTGTGCTTAATTTTCTTAGCCATTGGCGAGAAGATCAAGTTGGCAAATGCCACCCCGTAAAGAGTGGTCAAAAGAGCCAGTGAAAGACCGACACCCACAGAACTCGGATCGCTAAGATCCTTGAGCATCATAATCAAACCTAGAATGGTACCGAACATCCCAAATGCAGGGGCCGTGGTGGCCATCATGGTTAATACATCCGCTTTTTGGTGTTCGATGGTTAGACGTTTGTCAAGGTATAGTTCAGCCATATCTCTCATCTCTCTGGTAGAGTAATTGGTGCTGACCAAGTCAAACATGTAACGGGTGGTAATATCAGACGTTTTTGATTTCACTCGCTCTACAAAACCGTTTTTATCTGAAGCATATTCAGAGCGGTACTCAAGGATAGTTTGAATCTGAGCCTCGACCATATCCGTCTTTCCTTCATAATGTGAAAATACGTGACGCAATGTGGCTACAGCATTTAGAACTGCAGGAGTAGGATACATGATGAACAATCCCGTCATTACACCTCCAAGCACTACGAACAAACTTGGAAAATCCAAAAATGGAATTTTCAAAAACTCTGGCAATGCATCGGAAAATCCAATTGCCCCAATGGTATCGAGTGATCCCACTAGAAGAAACGATAGTGAAAGGGTATAACTAAGTAAAGTAAAAATTGAAAACTTCATATAAGGCTTATTTTAAGTAGTTCCAGTAATAGTTAGCTGTGGCCGTATCTCCCGAGAGGTAAAACAAAGAGCCTTTTAAATCATAAAATGGCTGAATCTCTATTAATTCAATGGCTTTGTTAATCTGCTCATTAGCTTCATTTAAATCGTCATCCATAATGGCTTTCTGAGCAGCCAAATAAAAAGAAAAGCAAAGGCTAACATCTTTTTTCGACACCCACTCCTCATTACTACGTTTAGCGTTCGCCGCTTTATTTCCTTCCATGACAATATCCAAATAGGGATCGTCGATTTTGTAATAAACCATTCCCTTTGACGCTCCGTTTTCGTAAGCAATTTGGATAGGATCATTCAAATTAGCGTGGTAAAAATCTCGAGTGCCGTTTGTGCGAGAGGCCGCGTTACCTGGGGCAGGTTCTACATACTCCAGCGGCACACAGGCAACGAATGTGATCGCCAATATTATAATGTGAGATAAGCGCCGTAGCATAATGCGTAATTGTTAAAAGTTAATCCTTCTGTAAACTGAAGGTTCGACCGTTTTATGGGTCCGAAATATTTTAAAGAGGCAAAGACAGAAATAATGGGTGTCAAATGCAGCTCGACCCTTGTATCTGAGCTTAAATGAGTGTCAATAACTGAAGGTTTACCAATTGTTCCGATTTGTTTTACTGTTAGCCAGTAATCATCCAAAACTTGTTCTCTGGGCCAAAAGTTTGCGTGAATAGATGCTCCAATCTCAAAAAATGGAATGGCCATAGAGTTTAAGCCAACTATAGTATCCTTAAAGCCGTTAGGCAAATGAATGCTTGAGCCAGCAAGTACAATACCCCCTCCCCATGTATTGGTCAAGGAGTTGTCATATAGTACTTGAATAGACTGATAGCTTACAGGTTCATTTTCGTAAGGGCCTACGATTGAATTCACTGAATTAGTACCATAATTTCTGAATACCGTAGCAGGAACATCTTGAGACGTTAATAGCCCAATACTTAATGAGTGGGTCGATTTAGATTCTTTATACTTAGGGTCCGAGTAGAACTTTTTCGCCCATTTGACTAACAATGTTGACGTTTCAACCATAAATACGTTCAACACTAACATTTCGTTTTCAGGATTCCATTGAACCGAAGATGCGATGAAATGATCAACCCCATAAGAGTCCAACGTATCCAAAACTGGTCTCAACCCTTTGTAATTTGATCTCAAAAAAGACGTGTGTTCTATTCTAAACAAGGAATCCGAAGAATACACCTTGCGAATGACATGGTCTTTTAAGAAAGGTTGGTATACAAGATTGTATTTTGATTCACGTACCGATTGAATCATGCCTTCATAAATCCTATCCGTCACATAACTGCTCACAGTGACACTGTAATCTGGCTGCATGACATATACGCGATTACCTTCTACAATGGTTTGGGAAAACTCCTTTTCAAATTCCGCAACTAATCGGTCAATGGAGCGATCCAATCCAAACGTAGTTTGCCCCCAAGTAATTGAGGGCAATACAATCAATAATATGTATATGATTCTGTTAAACAAATTTTCTAATTCTATTCAGGATATTCTTCCTCGCAGCAGCGCGCTCCTTGTTCGAGATTGTTTTCCCTGAGTCCAATTCTGATCTAATCATCTCTCGCTCGCGAGGAGGTCTAGCGCGAAGAATCGCCTCTAGAGTTTCTTCATCCGCACCAAAAAGTGCATTTAGAATATCTTGGGTTTCGACATCCATCAACGCATTTTGAATGATGTCCTCTTGTAGTTTGTGTATGTTAAAGAACCCAATGAATTTTTTCTCAACGATCTGACCTTTATCCAGGTCATTTTGAAGCATCGTTTCTAGAAGCTCTCGCTGTTTGTTTTCCTCAAGCTCATCCAAAGTGCTGATAATTGCGCCGATACCATCAATATCAATATTGTATAACCCGGCCATGTCCTTGGCACGCTTGGCATATCGCTGTCCTATTTCTTTAATCACGCTCAACGGTAATCTCGACATCTCGGTCAATTGAAGCAACATTTCCGAACGCTGTATATCTCCCAACAAATCCATTACTCGCAACTTGCGATCATCCGGCAATTGTGCAAAAAGCACACTTGACATTTCAGGCTTATCGCCTTCAATCAACTTGAAGATTTGGATGTCATTGAGCTGCTCGAGGAATCCAAAGACTTTGTGATCCGGGCTTTTCTCAATGGAGTTCTTTTCGTTGGCAATAGCTTTAACCGTATTGTTAAAGGTTAACAAGAACTTATCCTTCGTATCCGGATCAATTTTTTCCTCGATATCCTCATCTACTCTATTCAATAATGTCAAATATGTACTATACGACATGTGCGGTTTGAGCTGGCCCACTAAATCCGGGAATGGCTTGGATAGAACTGAAAAAACTGTGAGTGCGTCCTCTTGATTGGATTCGATAATGTTTTCCATAAACGTGGCTACAGAATCCGGGTTTTCAATAAGGAGTTTTTTAAATTCATTAACCTTCAAACTTACAGGCGCCTTGTCCATTGCAGATAGCGACATCTTTCTGAAGCTACTATTGTCGATGACCAACTCTTCATCGTCCTCGTCCTTACTATTTTTACGTACTTTTCTTATAATAAGGAACATGATCAGAGCCAAGGCAACTAGAATTGCCCATACCCACCATTTAGTAAGATAATCTGTGATACTTGGTCCGCTGCTTTCAACCGGCTGTTCGACAGGGGCATATAACACCTCTTGTTTATTGGCTTTTTTACGTTTGGGACGGTTCACCTTTGCATAAGGGAATTCCCAAATCTTAACCTCAACATTGTCTTTGACCAAGTCTAAATCAAGAGTGTTAAACATTAAACGTTCAAAAAACGCAACATCGCCAGACACGCCAGTCGTATCTATCTCCAAGCGCACTGTGTACTTTTCATCGACCAATTCAACTGTACCGCTCGCTTCCGTTTTGGCGTCAACTAGAACTCCTGGTAACCCAATATTTTGAGCAGGATACTCAGTAATCTCGTAAATCTCATCACGAACCACTGAAATATTGAATTGATCCTCAGGAACAAATTCTCTTAGTGCTCTTGTGAGGATAGTCTTCTCGCGCGGAGCACTTTTACTGACGGTTTTTCTAGACTTTTTAGGTTGGGCCGATTGATTATTACTTCCTCTATTTACCGGCTGTGAGTTCTGAACCAACCCTCCATTTTTCTTAGAACCGAGTAAGTCCAAGACAGGTGGTCTCTTCAGGTTTTTTGAGATTGTATCCGTTCTCTGAGCAGATATAGCTGAGCTCAGAATAAGTGCTGATATGAATATTGATAACTTAAACTTCATCGTGTTAAATTGGCGTAATGTTGAACAATGAGTTGATCCGTTTCACAGGAGGCTCTTAGGGTAATTGAATCATTGTAAATGGTGATTCGACCCGTAAAAGGTTCAACATTGATATTTAGCTTGCTATTGTATAGTTCACCTTCTCTCACCCAATATCCTTGAGTATTGGACACATCAAAGTACCCGTTAAAAAGATCGGTTACATCGAGATAGGTAAATGTTGTGTCTACAACTGTATCTAAAAACAGTTTATCGATACGCACAACGGAATCAATGCCATAATACCTTCCGGCATGCACTGAAGGAGGCAATGTCTCCTGACAAGAAATCAGGAAGATTGATGCTATGAACAAAACCACTATTCGCATCTTTCAATCAATGCTTCTACATTATGGAATTCAACGATATCACCATTAGATGTTCCAGATAGGAAAACCTTCTCATACACCTCAAATCCATATGGATCTATACTATCCGTCGCAATGACCACTATAACAGACCATTGATCTTTGGCGCTTTTTCTGACGCGCACATCAGAGATAGAAGGAGTGTTGCCACAAGCAAATGATAACAGGTCCAAAGTTTGAGTACGAACTTCTTCTTCTGTCAGGTCCTCAGCAATGATTGTCTCCGGCGGAACAGGTGATTGGTTTGAAAGTTTCTCTTCCAATAGATTTATGTACTCATCTCTGTAGCTGCGGTCAGCACTGCAGCCGTAAGTGAGCACAATAAGAGTGATAAAAATGCCTAAAGTGGCAATAAAAATTCGCGCGTTCATGGTCTGTTTTAACATACCAAATAACGTGTAAGTAAACTTTATAAACAAGTTTTAAACCATTCTAGGCCGCATTTATTCTATAAGTTGCGTTTTTATACTCAGTATAAAGTCTTATGATGTTTTTTGAAGAATTTTGATTGTATTGATTTGGCTCGTCAACAAAATTAACGGAATGCCCTAATCAGGAGTGTTTTACAGATATGATTTTCAGATAATTAGGACAATATCTAATTAAGATCCAATACGGTTCATAACCTCAAGATTTTAACAATAATTGGAATTGAGTTAAGGTGGTTGCTAAGTTGATAGGAGATCAATTTATTAACCCTAAATCCTTTTCAAATGAAAAAAAATTGGATCGTGGCTGTAGCCACTAGTTTGGCATTCTCGATGAATGCGCAAGATTCGAATGTTGAAACCCAGGCCATCGGCGTAGTCATTGACGCACACGCATTGGTGGACGTCGTAGATGATGAAATCGTCTTCGATTTCTCCGCAGATGATCCAGTTGAAGCCGGATCTGCATTTATTCTCGGTGCCAACAAAAATCAATCAACAACACTAAATTACAGCCTAATGCTCAGTAATGGCGGTGTTTCCGATGGAACCATTTCGGTTCGCATCAACGACATGAACGAAGGAATGCACATGACACTATTAGCTGACGGAACCTACACTGGAACGCTTGATCAAGCTAAGTATGGAGTCCTTGGAACAGTGGCGCCAAACTTCGACGCGACACAAGGTGTGAATCCGGTGATTTTAACGGCAACGGACCAAGTCTTGATTGAAAACATCGGCTCGTCCTATACTGGAAATGGCGCAGGCAACGGGTATTTGTTGCAGTACACGGCGCACATTAACGACTATTCGCAATTGGACGCGGATAACGGGTCGCAAGACATGGGAACTATTACTTATACCATCGCGGAATAAACTATTGAACCCTTCCGGGGGCGCTCTGCGCCCCCGGATCTAAACGCTACGCCATGAAATGTACCACCGTGTTTTTCCTGCTCTGCAGTGTCGTTACAAACGCCCAACTCTTGGTCCAAAGCGGCCTCACTCACCGGTTGAGTGTGGTGCCTGGCGGAACGGAATTGGTCCCTATCTCTCTAAAAAATGGAGGCGACGAACCTTTACTCTGTACCCTTACCCTAAGTGATGTTGTCTCGCATTGTGATAGTGGCTACCGCTATTTACCGGCGGGCAGTACGGACGAGAGCTGTGCGGCTTGGATGCAGCTCGAGCAAGAGGAGTTTGTGCTGGCTCCCCGGGAAGAGCGCGTGGTGAAAGTCCGCTTCGCGGCGCAGGCAGGATACGCGCGGGCCGGGGCCCGCGCGTCCTTGCTTGTGGACAGCCGCCCGTTCGAAGAAGAACCCACGAACCAATTAAAACTTCGCGTACGCTACGCCATTCATTTCCATTACCGCAACCCCCTGATTTCCGGGGTAGTGGCCTTGCACGCCGAGCGATTGGAATGGGTTGGGGAGCGCGATTTCTGGGGGTTGGTGTTTCAAAACAGGGGCAACGTGGACCGCGTGGTGCGGTCGCATGCAAAGCTGTTGGACGGTAGAGGCAAGGTGGTGTATTCCGGGGAGAGTGTAAGTGCGCGGGGGCTGATGCCGAACCAGTGCAGAACGCTCAGATTTCCTAAGCCGGAGGTGCCGGAGGGCGTATACCAATTGGTCGTAGTGAGCGAGACAGATGCAGGGGAACGATTTGGCGTAACACAAGAAATGCGATGGGAAAACTAATACAATTTTTAAGCACATGGACGCTGGTGATGCCCTTGGTGGCGAGCTGTCAGGTGCTGGAAGCGCGTGGTGATTCGGTGGATCCGGGCGGCTTGGGTCGGTTGTGGCTCGAGTGGTCGGGTGTGCCGGAGGGGCCGGCTTGGTTGGAGGTTGAAGCGCCGGAGGAATTGGTGTTTTTGGAGCTGCCAAGTATGGGCGAAGGCCGACGTGGCGAAGCGCTGGCGTTCTTTATGGTCCATCCGTTTGCGCGGGCGGGCAAGAAGGAACTAGTCCTGCAGATTCGGAGCGTAGAGCGGGTGTGTGTCCGCGCGGTGGCAAGTGTCTTGATCCACGAGCGGGCCGGGGCGGAGTTCGCTGTTCTTGAGGAGCGTCGGGATTCCACCATAGCCTCGGTGAGCAATACGGGCAATATCTCGCTCGACGTCGAGGGTGAAGAAATAGCGCCCGGTGAAGTTCGCAGGGTGCGGATGGCGCGGGAGGAAGAAAGTAATTGGGTGTTGACGGCCAGTGGCGGGTCGTGGGATACGACCGTGGTGCTGCCGTTACGCAAACGATTTTACCCCCATCAGACGGAGGCCGCGATGCCCAACATAGGCTCGGATGTGCTCAGCGCATCGTTGAGCGGACAATGGAGCGGCGGACAGTGGCATGGTATGGTGTTAGGGCGGTTTGCGCGGGAAAATTGGTCCGGGAATCTGGCCCAGTGGAATGGGCGGACGCGCGGGGTTTTGGCCTATGAGTCCGGGCGTGGCAAAGGCGTTATTGGTTACGGAAATGCACGGGCGCTGGAGGTCTTTCGTCCTGAACAAAGCGCGTTTTTCAGGGGCCAATATGGTCGTCAACCCCTCTCCCTTTTCCTGGATCATAGATCCGCGGCGGCGACAAAAAGCTGGTCCCACCGAGCTTGGGAAGGAGGCGCCGGCATGGCTTGGTTTGAAGGGAGGTTGTTGCCGACGGGCCAGCTCGATTTTGAGGGTCAAAACGCCTCGCTACGTTGGCGACAATGGGGCGGGCTTCGAGATGTGCAGGCGGGATGGCAGGGTCCAAAATTTGGAAGCCAAGCGCGCTGGCTGAAGGTCTCAGAATTCTGGCGAGAGGAGGTCGTGATGGGAGAATTGGCCACCCTAGGAACTTCGTACCGCACGCCACAGC
>Ga0255780_10000349_pt1 | contig 44755 bp, 33 predicted proteins | sample 071ome_32_FD_179978 | JGI IMG/M metagenome (GOLD analysis project Ga0255780, IMG submission 179978) | Coastal salt marsh microbial communities from the Groves Creek Marsh, Skidaway Island, Georgia - 071405AT metaG (version 2) | ecosystem: Environmental > Aquatic > Marine > Intertidal zone >... | reverse complement strand
CGGCTCGCTGCCGATCGGATGGTTGTTCACCTGTCGAACGGAGATACCTGAACTGGACGGAGAGGATCTGGAGTTCTTTTTCGAAACCCATGCAGAACGGGAATTCCCCTTCCCCATCGACGAACTCAGCATCTCCCGATCTGTCTTTACTTCGCCGTCTCACAAACCCCACGCCTTGCTCGGAGCCCTCCCTTCGGCGAGACTAGATCATTTGAATCGCATTCTCGAAGCCGCCCGCCTCAAACCTTTGAGCTGGTCGGTGAGTTGTGCGGGATCAACCTTCCTGAAAGCGCTCCCCGATGCCAATGCCCTGTGCCTGATCCCGACCTCATCGGGATTCGATCTGCTCGCGGTTTGCGGTCAACGCCTTGCCATGGCCCGTTCGTTGAATGAAACGGACAGTGCACGGCAGATAGCCCGCGAAATTAAAATCAGTGTTGGAGAATTGAGCGCCGATTTGCAGGGATCGCTCAAGAGTTGTTTTTACTTTCAGGACAAACAAAAAGGCGGCGAGTTTCAGGAAGCATTACAGGAAGTGGCGGATCGTTTGGATCTGAAACCAACCTCGCTCTCCAATCAGAACTCCAACGCCATTGACCTGGCCTCGGATTTTCTCCTGGACCGGGCCAATCCTTTCGAATTCCTCCCCCCCAAGGTGAGTCCGTTCCAGGAATGGAGCCAACGGATCTCAACCGGTCGCAACAAATGGATCGGCGGAGGCGCCACGGCGGCGGCCTTGATCGTCGGTTTGTTGTTCTTCTGGCAGGGACAAAAACTTCAGGCTCTGGATGACGAGTGGAAGGCCATGGAGGTGCAGGTGGGCGAACTGGAAGAACTTCAGAACCGCATCCGCCTTTACCGTCCCTGGTTTGATGAGACCATCCCGACCTTGAAACTGATACGACATCTCACCGAATCTTTCCCCGAACGGGGTGACGTATGGGTGAAGGACCTGGATATTCGGGAACCGTCCACCGTAGTCTGTTCAGGATTCGCCAAAAGCAATCAGGCCTGGCTGGAAATGCTTAAAAAGTTACAAAATTCACCGGAAGTCAAGGACCTCCGGGTGGACCAGGTCCGTGAGGACAAGCAATTGAGTTTTTCATTCAGATATCGTTGGGAGGAATCCAGAAAATGAACGAAGCCAATCGAGAAAAAATGCTTTTGGTGGCAGCGATCACGGCTGTTGTGGTGCTGTTTGGCGACAAGTTCATTGTGAGTCCCATGATGGATGCATGGAAAGATCGTTCCGCCCGTATCGAGGAACTGGACGCCAAGGTCACCCGTGGACGCGCTCTGATGGAAAACGAGGGCTCGATCCGAAAGCGCTGGGCACTGATGTATCATGGAGCCATTCCTAAGATGAAATCTGTTTCTGAAAACCAGATCCTGGAATCGGTCGACCGTTGGGCCACGGAAAGCCGCATCAGTTTTACCTCCATCAAACCCAGCTGGCGCACATCCGACAAAGGCCACCTCCTGCTCGAATGCCGGGCAAACGGATTTGGAGACCTTGAGAAAATCGCCCGCTTCGTCCATGCGCTTGAATCAGATCCCATGGCGTTGAAAGTGGATACGTTGGAGTTGTCCCAACGGGATGAAAAAGGATCCAGTCTCGGCATGAACTTAAACTTCAGCGGACTATTACTTCCGGAGGCATTGCAATGAAACGTAAGCAGCCTGAATACATGAACCTACAATCCGCTCATGGATCGATCGCCGGATGCCTCGCTTGCCTCGTTTTGGTTTGGGGAACCTGGACGCATGCACTGGCACAATCCGATGAAACCAAATCCGATCCAGACACGTCTAATCCCATAGAGACAACTGCAACGGATCAGTCTGAAGCAGCGAGTGACGACAAAGCTGGTCCGACGAATGAATTTGAATCATTCAGCCTGATTCTGGATCGCAACATATTCGATCCGGACCGGCGTGGGCCAAGGGAGCAACGACGGGAAAGACCGCCGGAGCCGCCGCGCGAAGAATCGTTTACTCTGTTGGGAACGATGTTTTACTCGGACAAACAGCTTGCATTTTTCGATGGCACGGATAGCGATTGGGCCGGTGCTGTCAAATTGGGTGAAAGTGTCGCAGGACACAAATTAACAAACATCGATTTCGACAAGGTCGAGATCGACTGGAATGGCGAAACAATCGTTCTGGAAGTAGGTTTCGCCAGGACAAAACGCGGGGAAGAACCCTGGAGTACCAAAGGACGTGACGAATGGTCTGGCAATTCCAGACGATCTTCCCGCCGATCCAGCTCCGGCTCAGGTTCATCGGGCAGCTCAGCGGAATCAACACCAGCATTGGATGGTGATGCGAGCGATATTTTAAAACAAATGATGGAACGTAGAAAACAATCTCAGGGACAATGAAAACAACCAAAACATATCAATTGGCCCTTCGCTGGGCTGTCTGCTTCTGCCTGATCCTGGGCAGTGGCGCCCTACTCGCTCAAGATAGCGGAGCCGCCGACAATAACGCAGCCAACACTGCCGGAGATAATGCAGAGGAAGGTTTGCGCATGAACTTCCGCAATGTCCCGCTGGAAATGGTGCTCGACTACATGAGCGAAGCCGCCGGCTTTTCCATCATTGCAGAAGTGGATGTCTCCGGCACGGTCAGTGTCTGGAACAACCAACCACTGAGCAAAGCCGAAGCCATTTCCCTCCTGGACTCCATCCTCATCGAAAAAGGTTACACAGCCGTCAGGGTGGGTAACACCTTGAAGATTGTTTCCAAAAGTGAAGCTCGCCAGGAAAACATTCCGGTTAGAAGCGGGGCCGATCCTGAAGAAATCCCACAATCAGACCGCATGGTGACTCAGATCATTCCGGTTCGATACACCGGAGCCATGGATCTTATCGAAAACCTGGAACCACTTCTCCCAAGCGAAGCATCCATGACCGCCAACGAAAGCAGCAATGCCATCGTGTTGACCGGCACGGAAAACAGCATTCGACGCGTGGCCGAAATCGTCCGGGCATTGGACACCAGCATATCGGGCATTTCCCAGATCAAGGTTTACCCTCTCCGTTACGCTGACGCCACCGAACTGGCCGACATCGTCAAAAACCTGTTTGAAACACCGCAGAGCAATTCCAGAAGTTCACGCAGCAGTCGTGGTGGATTTGGTGGGTTCCCCGGACGTTTTGGTGGCGGGGATCGAGGTGGTGACCGAGGTGGCTCCTCACGGGGTGGTGACGGAGACAGCGAAGCGCTTCAAGCAGCCTCACGAGTCGTCGCCGTGGCGGATGAACGCGCCAACGCTCTGGTTGTCAGCGCACCAGAAGAGTATATGCCCACTATCGACCAGTTGGTTTCGGAAATTGATCAGAATGTCGACGATATCACCGAGCTGCGTGTCTTCCCTCTCAAACACGCTGATGCTTTCGAAATGTCCCAGATACTCTCCGATCTCTTCGATCCAAACAGCCAGAACAACAACAATCAATCACGTGGGGGCTTCCGGTTTGGACGTTCCTCATTTGGTGGTGGATTTGGCAGCAGTCGCGGGAGCAGTAACAACAACAACGATAGCTCACGCGCTCAGGCCATGACCACCGTGACCGCAGTAGCCGATCCCCGCACCAATGCGCTCATTGTCACTGCGGCTGCCAATCTGATGGATCAGATTGAACGCATGATCGAACAACTCGATTCGGATTCATCGAAGAAACAGAAGGTTTATGTTTACTCGCTGGACAATGCCGATGTCGACAATGTGGCCACCATTCTGCGCGGCATGTTCGAATCGCAAAGCAGCAACCTGAACAACCGCAACAACGCCAACCGAAGCGGCAACAACAACAATAATCCGTTGAACAACCGTTCAATCAACCAACAGAACTTCGGTCTGGGCGGTGGCCAGGGAAACAATTGATCCAACCCTGAATGGTTTGGTTGACTCTTAAAATGACAGAGGAATAAAGAATGAATTTTTTGAAAAACAACAACACTTTCCATCAGGCAGAAGGTTTGAATCACATCGCGAAAATGGGGTGGATTTCCACCACGATCATCGCATTGCTGACCACCGGCCTGGTTTCATTGCAAGCCCAGTTTGGTGGCTTCGGGGGTGGTTTGGGGAACCAACAGACCCGCCAATACCAGAATGCCACCCAAGTCGGCGAAGCCTTGATCGAAGTGGACGCCGAAACCCGCTCCGTCATCGTCATCACCGACGAAGACACCAACCTCCAAATCGAACAAGTCCTCAAAACACTGGACCGCCCGAAACCCCAGGTGCTCATCAAAGTGGTCTTCATGGAAGTCACCCATCGTGACGACCTGGACGTCGGCATGGAAGGCGCTTGGAACAAAGTTTCTGGATCAACGACCAACATCGTGCAATCTGCTTTTGGTTTGGCCACACCCGGTCAGGGAGGTCTTTACCAACTGTTGGACTCCGATTTCAACGTGACCCTGCGCGCAATCTCTGAAGCAGGGAAAGTCGAGGTCTTGTCCCGTCCTTCCATCCTCGCCCGCAACAACCAGGAGGCCATCATCACCGTCGGTCAAACGGTTCCCTTCATCGACAACGTCAACTTCCTGCAAGGCGGTCAACAGGTGAACACGGTGACCTACCGCGACATCGGCATCATCCTGCGTGTCACCCCGTTCATCACACAGGACGGCATGGTGGAAATGATTGTGGCGCCGGAAATCTCCACCATCACCGATGAACGCGTCACCATTTCGGACGGCGTCGAAGCCCCGGTTTTCGCCAAGAGAGCAGCCGAAACCGTGGTGGTCACACCCCATGGTCGCACCGTAATCATCGGTGGTTTGATGGAAAAGAACAAAATAGAGAGCAAACGAAAGGTGCCACTCCTGGGAGATATCCCCATTTTGGGATGGGCCTTCAGTCGAACAGTGAAAGAAGATACCAAAACCGAACTCCTGATCTTCCTGACACCCTATATCGTTCAAGACCCACGTCAGTTGGGTGAAATGACAGCACTCGAATCCAAGAATTCGCAACTACCCAGCAAAGCTTTCACGGAAGAAGAATTGGATCAATTTGTCGGAGAAGTCGAAGGTCTCAAAAAGGAAGAGGACATCGAAGAAGACAAAAAGAAAAAGAAAGGCTTATTCCGCCGTAAGGACTGATAAGGCACACGGCTTATCTCCCACCATAGATCCTCCTGGAATTTTTTCAAAAGTGGATTCAAACATTTCAACATCCCGCAAGGCGATACGTCTTGCGGGATGTTTTGTCTCTCTCCTCTTCCTTTTGTGGCTTCTCCCTTTTCTCACAGGGTGCCGACATTACAATTACGACACCCCGGAAATACGCCAGATGCAGGCCGAAAGCTTGATGGAACTGGGGCAACGCAAGATTGCCGGCGAATCTTTACCCCATTTTTTTCACTCAAGAGTGCGCCTGTTGATCAGTTTCAAGAAAGACGAGATTCCCTTGTTTGAGCCACAAGCCGGACAATTCATCAACCTGGGAGGCAGGGCTTCCGCGATATCTCCGGACGGCTATTTCATCACGGCACATCATGTCGTGACGGAGGACACCCCCCACCTGGCCTTGCCTCCAGAAAATTCAACGGGCAAACGCAAGGCCGACGAATTACGTTGGTTACCCGGGCGATTGGTCGCAACTTTCGAGCCTGCAGATGTGGCCTTGGTTAAGTTTGACCTTCCAATGGACCATTGGTTCAAGCTGACAACGAATGAGTTCACCGAAGGGAAAGAGGTATTCACCGGAGCAAATGACGGGATTGTTTTTGGAAAAGACAAAATTGGCAATGGCCCCTTTTTGGTTCATGGCAAAACCCTCGAACTTCGTCCGCTACAAGATCACGCTGACTACCATCAAATCAGCACGGACATGGTTTCCCGCGGAGGCATGAGTGGTGCCCCGTTGGTGGATACAGAAGGCAACATGCTGGGCGTGCTGGTTGAAGGAACATACCGTCGGGTGGTCCGAACGTTCCTGAGTTCTGAATTCCATTCCATTCCCGCAGACCACATCGAAAGTGCCATTCAAGCGGACCGCGAAAAGCAGTGATACCAAAAACACTACCGTCTGTATAACTTGTTACCTTCCTATCCAGTGTTCTGAAGGTGAATACCTGATCCGATATAAGCAAAAAAGGTGTTGTGCTCTGATGGGTTCTCCTCCTGAATGACGTTGTTATGTCGGTGAAATTACCTTTTGTTGTTTTCTTATTGTCCATGGGAGTCCTTTGGACAGCAAATGCTCAAACACCCATTTCATGGTCCGGAAAAGTCGTCGATATCCGGACGGGCGCCCCGGTTGCCGGAGCGAAGGTATATGGAGGCGCCAGCGGAAGAGTGGACCTGACCCAGGCTGCCTTTACCGACGCAGAAGGTCAGTTTACCGTGGTATATGAAGGTGGAGCCCTGGACCTGGGCTTCTGGAAATTTTATATGCTGACCGTGGAGGCACCAGCCGACAACAAAAACTATTTCACCCACGTCAGCGCCCACGCGGGACCAGAGGAAGTAGTGGCTCGTCTGGTTCCGTTTCAAGGATTCATCCAGGGAACCGTACGTGATAGAACAACCCGGGAAATCATCCCGAACGCCACCGTCAGCCTGGGGCTTCCCGGACGTGTCATTGAAACCGTATCAACCGACGCGGGGGGGCGCCTTCGCGTTCACCATGCATGCCTACGATGTTGGCAACGTGACCAATTATGAAATCGGTATCGAACCGGAAAACCAGGTCCCGCATGATGCCTGGAACCAACCCGCCGCGATCACCGACTACTGGCTGGAAATAAACGCGGGGGGATACCAGCGCATCCAAACCGCTGAAGCAGGCGTCACACTGGCCCTCACTTCTTCCGTTACGAACGACATTCACACTTACTTGAATATTGAATTAAGCCCAAATGATGCCACCGAAACATCCAACGCAACGGTTGAACTGATCGATCCAACGCTCTACCTGCAGTGCAGTACCGCATACTTCACAGCAGAGCAACTGGCCGATCCCGAGATAGCGGAGCAAACAGCCGATCCGGACGCCGACGGATTGACAAACTTGGAAGAATGCCAACTGGGCTCACACCCTCTTCAACCGGATTCCGACGAGGACGGCATGCCGGATGGATGGGAATTCACCAACGGCACCTCCCCTCTGGATCCTGATGCCCATCTGGATTTGGACGGAGACTCCTTTTCAAATCGACTGGAGTTTCTGTATCAAAGCAATCCCGCCGATTCTGCTTCCATACCTGAAATTGGATTGAACATCAAACGGGCGGTAAGAGTGGATGTTTCAACCATCGAAGGAGTCGTTTACCAGATTCAAAGCAGCCTCACTCCTGAAGGCCCATGGTCAGATCGCGGCACTTCGTTTATCGGAGACGGTACCGGACATTCCTTCTACTTCGACGCCGAATCAGATACGGAGGTATTCAAAGCAACGGTTCGGGACGACGCGCCTTGACCAAAAGCACATGATTCAACCATTTTTTCTCAGCGCCTCTGCATCTCGAGTGCAGGGGCGTGAGAAAAAAGAGAATCGCCTCTCCTCCCGGGAATATCCTTCCTCTCCGACAATACCACGCTATTGCACCTTCCGAAACAACATGTTCCGGTTACGGCTCTGCGACACCCGAAGGGCCGTGACCTCCCCTTGAAAGTCGCGGTCAAAATCCACTCGCTTCCAATACCAGGTGCCCGACGTAAAACGATCTTTCCCAAATCGGGACAAAAGTACGGGATCATGGCGTTGATGATGAACAACGAGTTCTCCGTTTTCAAATTGAATGCGGTAATGCGTCAACAATTCACTGGACTCATACACGCCCTCATAAGTCTCCCCTTCCCCTTCCTCAAAAGCTTGAACTGGGATTTCTTTTACTGTCCCTTTCCAATCAGGTGTTATGATCGACAAGGAACGAGGCCAACCGTTGGGGCCCAGACTCCCAATCATTCTGATACTGCGATCAGCACTATGAAATACATCTGTAGCTCCAGTCTCCAGAGAATAACCCCGCCCGCTTGGCAACTGAACCCATAATCGCGCGTTTCGCCTGAACAAAACCACCCTCGAGGCAGGACTACCGTTGATAGTATATTCCCCCAGCCAGGATGTACGCTGATCAAAGGTAACTGGCTCACGTTCGCTTGGCCCCGACGATGCCCCGTTCAAGGGATCATCCAGTGCGCGGGGCCAATCATCCTGAATCACTTCAGTAGCTACCCGATCCGCCAATGTCGACACATTCGCGCCGGACCAATTACTCAAAACAACTACCCCGACTTTGAATTGAGGGTAGTATAAGAGATACGTTCGAAATCCAGCCCACCCACCGCTGTGTGAAATGCGGAATGCACCCCGGAAATGCCCGACGCCAAGCCCGTAACCGTATCCAGTCGGTTGACCAATGTTCAATTTACCGGAAGTCATCATCTTCTGGATGACAGATGGAGAAGTGATCGTGGGTTGATCAAAATGAATGATCCATTTGAGCAAATCATGCACGCTGGAATAAAGAGAACTGGAACCGAGCGCCGTCAATTGGTCCCCCACATTTTGGAAGGGGCCATCAAAGGCTCCCGTATAGGACCGAACGCGTCTTTTGATCATTGCATCGTGATCTTCGTAAAAATGGGTACTATCCATTTCCAGAGGTTCGAAAATGTGCCTATCCGTCCAATCCGAAAAACTCTGTCCCGTCACGGTTTCGACGGTTCGGGCCAGTAGATTGTATCCGGTATTGGAATAGGAATACATTTCCCCCGGTTCGAAACTCAATGCTTCCTGCCGTCTGGCCAAACTCAGGATATCCTGAAACGTAATCACATCATCAAACCGTCGCCCTCCCAACACAAAAGCACCGGGCCAATCCCGAATTCCACTGGTGTGATGCAGAAGATGATGCAATTGCACAGGAGCAAAAACTTCCGGCAGTCCAGCCACATGATCATGGATCGGATCACTGGTCTTGAGCTTCCCTTCGTCCTCCAGCATGGCGATTGCCAAACCAGCGAATTGTTTGGACACAGAAGCAATATCGAACACCGAATCAGGGGTCATTGGAACATCATGTTCCAAATCCGCCATCCCCCAGCCTTTGGCGTAGAGAATCTCACCATCCTTCACCACCCCTACCGCCACCCCCGGAGCGTCCCTGCGGTCAAATCGCTTCAACAACTCATCAATGGAATCCTCCACCTCCCCCGCAAAAGACTGGACAAAGGCGCCCTGACATCCCCCTAGGAAAACAAAAAGGAGCAAAACTCTGGATAACAAACGGTGACCACAAAAACTCATGGGTTCACAATAAACCCGCTCACATACAAATACCAGCGAGGATCAATATCCCCAACGTAGCCGCAATTGCAAAAACGTTTTTTTTTGATGTCTTGACATCAAAACTTTTTGATGTCACATGTCTAATATGAGGACCACATTGACCTTGGATCCGGATGTTAGTGAAAAAATTCGTCAGGAGACTTCTTCCGGAAAAACATCACTGAAAAAACTGATCAATGAGAAATTACGAATTGGATTTGGTATCACGCCTGGTAAAAAGAGCCCCAAATTCACCGTCAAACCGCATGCCTCAGACTATTGCCCTGGAATCGATCCCTTGAAATTCAATCAACTTCTCGATGACATGGAAGCGGAGGAGTTCTTGAAAAAACAGAACAAAGGAAAATGAATGATTATTCCGGATGTTAATCTGCTGGTCTACGCCTACAACAAATCAGACCCGAATCATGCTTCCTCCTTAAGCTGGTGGGAATCATGCATGAATGGTCCAGAGATCGTTGGGCTGCCATGGATTGTCAATTCCGGTTTCATTCGCATCATGACCCACCCTAGAATTATGAAGAATCCTATGCATGTGCATAAGGCAACTAAACTTGTGCAAACCTGGATCAGTCACCCCAAAGTAGTAACCATCAATCCTGGTCCTGCCTTCGGTGATTTGTTCCTGAGGTTTCTGAACCAACTCGGTGTTGGGGGCAACCTGACGACGGATGCACAAATTGCTGCGCTGACAGTGGAGAATCAAGCAATCCTTCACAGCTGTGACATGGACTTTTCTCGTTTTGAAGGATTGCGGTGGATGAACCCAATCGCAATTCCGGCCAACCCCAGGAAGCCTAGAAACCAACGATAACACATTCCTCATATTTTATTGGACAAAAAACACCTGTCGTGACGTCCTAAGGATAACCGGATGGACGTTTCACAAAAAATCGCCCGATGCTACGATACGCATGCACTTGCGCTTTATGCGCATGCGTTGGTGATGACGTCTGATCCGGCGGATGCCGAGGAGGTGCTGCAAACGGTGTTTACCCGACTTATCAGGAAACCAAATGCTCTCCAATCAGCACGCGACGAAAAGGCGGTTCTGATGAAATGGGTGCATGATGCCGCCGTGGATCTGATCCGCAGCAATGCCCGCCGCCGCGATCGAAATGAAACCTGGCAGGCCAACACCGTTTCCCCCTTTGCAAAAACAGAAGATCCCGACAAAGACGATTACGCAAAAGCCGCTTGGGAAGCTTTGAATCAATTGCCCGAAGCACAGCGATCCGTCGTTCATTTACGCCTTTGGGAAGGCTATACATTCGAGACGATCGCCTCGACCCTCAACATATCCATCAACACCGCCGGCAGTCGATTTCGCTACGGAATAGACAAAATGCGCGAACGACTGCGGCCTCTATATAAAGAACTGAAGGACTATCATGGATGCCTTTGAAAAACACTTAAGCGAACTCAAGTTCCAGGAGCCACCCGGCGACCTAAGAGAGAAATGTCTGGCTGATCTGAGGAGGATTTCAGACACCCCTGAAAGCCAAGATAATGAAATGGCACTTGGTTTCTGGTCGACCTGGCTCTGGCCGCACCCGAAGGTCTGGGGCGGACTTGCGGCTGTATGGTTCGTGTGTTTCGGTTTGAATCACTGGACATTGTCTTTACCGAATTACAATCGAAGCACCATCGCATCCACTCCGATCGATCCGGAGATTCAAAAAATCACCGTCCTCCACTACTCCCTCGCACTGGATGCGGACAATTTGGACAGCATCCTGGAACCACAAACACCACCCACAGAAGTCCCTGAAGACGAAATTCGCCCGAACGCATTCCTACAGCGCTACCGCGCTCTGGAGTGCGTGTGGCTTGACACCGCTTTGGATACGCTTCGACAACGTGATTGCGTACAATTACCAGCTGGCACCGTTTCTCCGAATGAAGTTGTTGTTTGGACGTTGGGGTGAGGCTGGCTTTTTAAAAAAAACTTTGAACATCCATTGCCGCAAGAATCGTATCCAGAGCGGTGCAGCACACCGCACTCCAGAGTGACCCATGGCTCTTGTGTAGACACAAATAAATATCACGCTGCAAACCCAATCCTTCACCAAACTGTTATGACTGAAACTGAAAAGAAAAAATCCATCTTAACTCGTCCCATTAAATGGCCCTGGCCGCTCAACTGGATATTTGGGTTTCTCTTCTCGCGAAAAATGATGCGCGTTTACCTTTTCGGAATGATCTGCCTGATCACGCTCATCATTGCTTTCTACACCGTCGAAAACGTTCGCGCCAAATTCGCCTGGTCCAAACATGTGAAGGAGTTGGAATCAAAGGGAATTTCGACAAACTACAAAGACTACATCCCACCTGAAATTCCGGACGATGAAAACCTGGCAAAAATCCCGATGTTTGCCGTGTTTGAGCACGATTTCGAGCCTTTGGAGAAAAAGCGCTATCCTTGGGATAGAGGCAAAACTATTTGGAAGGATCCTACATGGGGCCCCATTAAGACTCTTTCTTACACCTATGATTCTAATTATGGCATAAATGATTCTATGGGTAATTGGTGGAACGGGAAACTCTCAGATTTGAGTTTTTGGCAGATTTACTACCGGGGCACAAACTCACTAACTATGGAACTTACCGACCACAGACATCAACCACTTGTGGAAGACGAAAGAATGCTCCGAGTCTGGAATGAATCCACCAATACCTTTCCCTACCCTGAACAACCGGGAATTCCAGCAAAAGACGTTGTTTACGCACTTAAAAAGTTTGATCCAATTTGGGACACACTCAAACAATCCACCAAAGACCGCCCCTCGGCACGCTTCGATCTACACTATGAGGAGCTTTATGCATGTTTACTTCCGCACCTTTCTCACATTAAGCATGCTCACCAATATGGCAAACTGAGAGCAACCGCAGAATTGCATGCAGGAGAACACAAAGAAGGGACTGAATCGATCATAATGATGCTGCAGCTCATCAAAGCTCTTGAAACTGAATCCTTCCTTATCAGCTACCTTGTCACTGTTGCCGATTTCCAAATAACACTTCATCCCGTGTGGGAAGGAACCATTCACCATCTCTTCGATATAAATGATCTTGAGACAATATCAAAGCACTTGGCCGACATGACCTTTATTCCACAAGCCAAGCAAGCATTAGGAATGGAGAGAGCGGTTCACATCGCAGAAATCAATCGTGTATCCAAACATAGATCTTACTTCGAACGTATATCTGGAACCACAGGAAGAGATGAAACAAACTGGCCAGGTCCATGGACGTTTGAAACTTACATCCACCTGGCACCAAAAGGATGGATCACACGAAATGTCATATCATTTTCCGATAACCTGACCAAATTGGAAGAGGCATTGAACAGTTGGGAAGCGGGAGATACCAAGGCCTTTGGACAATTGAAACAATCCTATGAGACATCCTCAACTAGACCAATAACCGTCTATAATGCTTTGAAGAAATTTTTAGAATTCGGTCACATCAACGTTCTCTCAAAGGCCCTCCGCGCCGAAGCGACCGTCAACATCGCCAAAACGGCCGTTGCCCTCGAGCGTTATTATTTGAACCAATCTGCATACCCCGAATCGCTGTCGGAACTCGTCCCGCAGTTTCTCCCCGAAGTCCCCGTCGATCCCATCGACCTACAACCGCTGCGTTATCAAAAAATGCCGAACAACCAATTCAAACTCTACTCCATCGGAGCAAATGAAACAGATGACGGCGGCGAAATCCCCAAGGATAACAACAAGGGAGACTGGGTCTGGCGTTGGCCGATTGAATAAAGTCGAAATGGGTAGGACGTGCCGTCCCTGGCGCGTCGCCTTATGGCGACCAAATTCCATTTCACGTCGCAAAGGAAAGCCAAGAGTCAATCAACTACCCGTTGCTTATACCAAAGGCAGAAGTAAACGGGACTTCAATCATCGTAGTGGAAACGACATTGCATGATTAAAAGGGAATCTCCTTCCACTCGATACACCAAACGATGTTGTTGGGTAATACGCCTTGACCACCAACCTTGAAGATTTCTCTTCAGTGGCTCGGGTTTACCGATTCCGGTGAAGGGGTTTCTTTGAGCGTCTCGGATGAGTTCGTTGATCCGACTTAGCACCTTGCGATCATGTTGTTGCCAATAGAGGTAATCCTTCCATCCATTTGGCAACCAACTCAATCGCATAAGTCACCGGATTTTATATTGCCTTTGGCGTAATCCTCCAGACTTTGTTGGATTTGCTCAGCATTGGATCGGGTGGTATAGAGGTGAAGTGTACTCTCCATGGCTTCGTATTCTTCCATAGCCATCATCACTACGTTACCGGAACCTGGACGAGTAATCACAATAGGTTCACGATCGTTGGATGCCGCATCCATCAACCCAAGCAACTGATCTTTTGCATCCGTGTAATGAATCGTTCGCACAAGAAATGATCTAACCTTTAGCTACCATTTTGTCAACATACATGCGTCTCATGAAACCCATTCATCTCTTCTGCACACGCATCCCCTTGTAAACGGTCGCCGCCAAAGTCAAAACGGTCAGCGGAAGGACAAAAACCCCCATCACCCACTCAAGCGTACGGAGGTGTTGACTCCCCTTGGCTTCCAGGATCAAAAAGACGATGTAGACCACAAAGTAGAACAAGAACAATCCCCCTTCGGCTCTCGATATTTCCCTGCCGGTGAAAAAAATCGGCAGGCAGGCAAGCGCCACGGCAATCATCACCAGCATGTCAAACTTGATTGCTTCCTCTGGAACCGGAACTCCACCGGGAGCAATGCTTGCCGTCAAACCAAGCACGCAAAGCAGGTTAAACAAATTGCTCCCGACGATGTTTCCAACCGCCAGATCGCGTTCATTATTCCTGATCGCCATGAGCGATGTCACGATTTCGGGAAGAGAAGTCCCCACTGCGACAACGGTCAAACCAATGATGAGTTCCTGCACCCCGAAAGCCTCGGCGATGGAAACAGCACCGGATATCATCCACTTGGCTCCCATCACCAACAAACACAATCCTGCCCCCACAAAGAGCAGGTGAAACAATGCGACAGACACAGGTAATTTTTTGTTGGAGAAAGTTGATTCTGCTGCTTGATGAGCAGCTTTTACTTCACTGCGTCCGTGCTTCAACTTCCACAAGGTGTAAATAATAAGAGCTGAAAACAACAGGACGCCGTCCCCCCTGCCCAGGCGTCCATCCAACGAGAACAACCAAGTGACCACCGAAGCGCCAATCATGACCGGCACATCAAAACGAACCAGACGCTTTGAAGCGGCGAGGGGAACCAACGATGCGGAAATTCCCAACACCAGAAGTATGTTGCAGATATTGCTACCAACAACATTCCCCACCGAAATCCCGGGATTCCCTGCCGAAACAGATCGATATGTCACCGCAAACTCAGGCGCACTTGTCCCAAAAGCAACCACAGTCAAACCAATCACCATGGGCGAAAGCCGGACAATGCGCGCCAAGCCGACAGAACCCCGCACCAGCAGTTCTCCCCCGCCAGCCAGCCCCACCAATCCAATGCAGATAAGTAATATGGATGACACACTCATTTGACCTTGCGACCCCTCATCGCGCGCAAAAACATGCCACCGTTTTTGAATTTAGAATAGTAAATTTAAAATAGTGAATGAAATGAAGGTAGAGCGTGGCGTCCCGGCGCGCAAACCTTGTGGCCCACACACCCTGCATATCAACTCCCAACGGAAAACCCCACAGTATCCCACGCCCAGCATCCGAATAGCTGACGCTACCAGACGGATCGAGACGATCCGATCTACCCGCAGCAGAACCCTGGTAGAGCGTGGCGTCTCGGCGCGCAAACCTTGTGGCCCACATACCCTGCATATCAACTCCCAACGGAAAACCCCACAGTATCCCTCACCCTGCATCCAAATAGCTGTCACTCACGAAAAACGTCGCATCGATCTGGCCTGCGTGTGGCTCGACACCGCTTTGGATACGATTCGTCTATGTGAATAGCGTGCATTTGCCTTAATCAGACTTATACGTTGTTGCACGCCAAATCATACTCTCTGAATGTTTTGCTATTTTTTGACATGGGAAAACTGTAGGGCGAAGGATGATGTGGCATTGACCTGTGGTATCCAAAGCGGTGTCGAGCCACACGCAGGCCAAAGAGCGCCAATGTTGTTCCAATGGAACTTTGAAAGTCACACTCCCGGATGGTCAGGAGGCATTTTGGTCTTCTATGATCGACCAGATTTTTTTCAACGTTTCTTCGTCGATCAGAATTTCTTCGGCCCCGACTCCTGTTTCTCCCGTGGAAAATTTGGTCATGGGTACGGAAACCTTTTTCGGTTTGGGAATTTCTGAGGATTGAATCAGAATAACAGGAGTTTTTAATGGTGAAGAAACAACCGTATCATCCTTCGGTTTCATCCCTTCCAGCCCACCCTGAATGGCTTCCTTGATCTCATCCAGTTCATCCCCCATTCCGGACAACTGCTTGACCACGCGCCCGACCGGGTCATTGTCATCCTGTCCCCCGAACAACAGATTCTTTCGGAACTTCTTCTTGATATCATCCCAGCGTTCCTGCTGGGCATCGTCCAATTGACCAATCAGTTCAAGGAACTTCAGGTAATTTGATTCCGCTCCATGGGTGAGCGTTTGACTTTCGTTCTTATAATGATCCAAAAGCAATGCCTGTAGCTCCTGCTCATTCATGATCGGAACCACCTTCTCCGCCAAGCGATTCATGTTGCGATAGGATCCCTGCAACTTGAATGCGGGTTCCGTGCGATAGGCATCATTCTGTGCCGCCGAGGCAATGTAAGCCTGATTGACTTTGTAAACAGAAGCACGCAGTTGAACCAGTTTCTTCAAAACGGAAACAATATCCTGAAGTTCTTGCGGAGCGTAACTTCCTTTCAATGTCTCGGTTTCCTGCCCACCACTCTCCGCCATGCGAATCAATGGAAGCAAATCTTCCTGATGCTGGGTCAAATGTGCCGAGAGCACCGGATTGGATGTCACCGCATTCTCCAGATAACTCATGCGGAACACATCTTCGGAACCGCTCGCCACATCCCCCAAATTGTAAATATCCGCGCGGTTGGCCAACATGTCTGGAATGGCGAAGCGATGGCCACTCTCGGTATAAGGATTACCGGCCATCACGACCGCCACACGTCGTCCGCGTAAATCGTAGGTCTTGCTTTGACCTCGAAACACACCTTCAATCTTCCGCTGGGCATCACACAGGGAAATGAACTTTTGGAGAAACTCGGGATTCAGATGCTGGATGTCATCCAGGTAAATCATAATGTTATCACCCATCTCCAAACCGAAATTCAAACGCTCCAATTCTTCACGGGCCACCGCACTCGACGCTTCACAGGGATTGAGTGTGACGGTGTCATGACCGATGGCGGGACCGTTGATTTTCAGGAAGATCAATCCAAGGCGGTTGGCGATATACTCCATCAAGGTGGTCTTGCCGTAACCGGGAGGTGAAATCAGCAGCAGCAACCCCATCAAATCCGTGCGTTTGGATTCCCCCGCGACACCGATCTGTTTCGCCAGATTGGCCCCCACCATGGGCAGGTAACAATCCTGGATCAATTGGTTCCGAACAAAGGAACTCAGCACCCCTGCCTTGAGTTCTGACAGTCGGAATGCTTTAGTGTGGGTTTGAACTATCTCCTTCTTGGCGGATTGAAATTCACGGAACCGTGCCGCATCCACAGACGAATACGATCCCAGGCGATCCATGAAATTGGAGAAATGAAGGTCATACGCGTCATCCCCAAGTCGAGTGTGTTCACCACGTAGCCCAGGCAAAGCTAGAGAAGCTTTGGCATCGATTTTTCCAACCGGTAGTTTGGAATCACTCCACACCAGGAACGCCACCTCATCAACACATTCCAAAGACTCTGAAGCTTCTTGTGAAACAAAACCATGCACCCACTCACGCACCAATTCAAATTGCGCGGAGAAATCATCTCTCACACTTTCTCTGGTTTGTTCAAATCGATCGTTCAAGTGATGCGAACGCAGGTGTTTTTCAAACAAACCAACAAGGTCATGGCTCACCGATAAAGTCGGAGCGTGTTCGGTGAACTGCAATTGTTCAAAAAGATAACGGGCCGCTTCATGGGACAGGTTCTTTTCAAAAAGCCCCGTTTCATCAAGGAATCCGTCAATTTCATTTTCAATCAATTCCAGGTAACGCGTTGCCTGATCGGAATTAGGAAATGCCTGCCGCATGGAACCAAACCCGCGCACTCTTGCCATCAAAAGTGAGTGGGACTGTTTTGACGCATGATAAGCGCAGCTCAACGCGGCACAGATTCTCACTTTGGGCGGATAACGCAAAAGCCCCAGTTGTCGGTGCATCTTGATCAATGCCTCCAAAATGGTCGCGGCATCCTGATCGTGCACACCTTTGTCGTATCCCTCGGAAACACGTTCGGCGGAAGCTTTGGATACCAATCCCTGAATGTGTTCGGTATCCCATGTGTTCTCGGTGGTGAGTTGTCCGGATGATTCCAATTCAACAAACAACTGGTAAGCGAGATATTCCGAACGATAGACCTGTGCGTTTTCTGAGATGAATTCCTGATCCCAAATTGCTTTTGAAGACTGGACGACCGGGTTTTCGATGGGCATGAAGAACCGGGTACCGGTCAGGTGCAGGCAAAGTTCGTCCTGCCGGGGAATACAGGTGAGTTGTAATTCCTGTCGATTCACCGCGAATTCGAAATCTCCAAATTGAATCGCTCCACCCACTCCAGTGTAAAGTTCGTTCCGATCCTTGAGCTGACGGATGGATTCCTCCTTCAAGGATTTGAGCCGGCTCTGGATTTCTGCAACCTTCTGAACCTCACCCGCTTGCTGCAACAAATCCACCAGGTCCCGGATCTTGGAGATCATCATGTCCCCGGCGAAAAATCCGTGAATGGCATCGACGCTGTCCAAACGTTGCACCCGGTGTTGAACACCTTCCAAGATTCGTTCGGCAGTCGCGAACTGAGTGGCGCTGCGACGATGAAAACGTTCGACCAACTCAAGTCGTCGCGCTTCGAAAGCGTCAGCTATGCGCGTGCGACGGTCTGCCAGTTCCAACACAAAGGTTTCGATCTCAGCAAACCCAGCTTCCAGTTCCTCGACCTGAACCATCAGTTTGGTCTGGAATTCCTCGCATTTCTCCGGGGTGTCGCATAGTTCCAGGTAATTGACAATCGCCTGATCAAGCAATCTGGACTGGGAAGCAAACTCGGCAGACAGTTCGCCGGTCGACAGGGATTTGATATGTTTCCGAATCGCGGCACGGAGTTGATTTACCCTTACAAAGACACCGGAAATGGTTTCAATGATTCGGGCCTTTTCCGTGGGATCATCGATGCGAAGATTCCCCACCACTTCGGTCATCGTTTCCAGTTCGTGAGCCGTGGTGTTCAGTTCCTCCTCCAGCGGCTTGGCCTCCACCGTTTTGGTGGTTTCCGGCAAACGCGTCTCGATATGATCCAGACGTTCCAGATAGGGGGCCAAACCATCGGGTCTCCCCAAAAAAGTCAGTGCATGTCCCGCGACTTTTTCTTCGCATTCGATGACTTCTTTTTCGAGCGCCTCAGTGGCTTTGAGATCCATGTAACGCACATCCCGAAGCGACAGCACATGCCCCCGCAATCCACGCAAATCGGCCAAGGCTTTGACATAGGGCTCCAGGGCGTCCCAGTGATCAAATCCGGGCTGCCGGGTGACGGCCTGGACCTGTTGCGTGGTTTCGTCGAGGGATTGTTTGGCGTGCTGACGCAATTGCCGCACTTTGTCGAACTCCGCCAAAGCTGCCTGAGAAGCTTCCTGAATACCCGCCAACGGGATTTGAATCTGATACGTCTCTGCGTGATCCAACCAATGAAAGGCATCCTGAATGTCGCGGGAAGATTTGATCAGGTCCACGTACAGATTGCCATAACTGTCGGGTTGACGCAGCAAGGCCAGGAGTTCATGGCAATCGGCCATGCAGCGCACCAGATCCGGATTACCGATCTTTCGCAGATAGGGATGCTCGCCGGTTTCAGTTTCCGTCAGCTGTCCGGCAAACGGCGTCTGCCAGATCTGGATAAGATGATGCTTTCGCGGATCATCATCCGACTTGAACAAGGCCATTTCACCATTCGAAAAGAATGCGTAACCATGGCAATGAATTGGGGTTTCGACCGACTGCCGGATGATGTTGTAGGGAAGCAGCACATAATGCCCCTGCTCGCGATGATAAAAGCAAAACAGAAAATCCTCCCCGTTCGAAGCCGCCAGACGGGCATCATAAACCATGCTGGCATGCGGACTTTCGAACTGTTTGTGATCGCCGGTCTGAAGATAGTAACCATTGTGAAAAATGATCCCCTGATCTTCCGGCAAACGAATGCATGCATCGCCCACCGCATCGATCCGGGTCACTGATTTCAGTTTTTCATTGAATACGAAATGACGGAATTGCTTTTCCTGGTAGGGACGAATTCTCAGCAGGATCAGGTTTCCCAGACTGGCAAAATAGACTTCAGCGTCGTCCAGGGTCTGGTCGACATGCTCCACTTCTTCAGAATAGATTCCTTCACCACTGTCGGTATTGTCCTCAACCTTGATCGTCAAGTCACCGCCAACACATTCCACGAACACACGATCTTCGATTGAGATGTGTGGGTGGACCCCATGCCGATGTAGATCCCGGTGCGTGCGTGTCCAGGCCACGTCATGTTGAGGAGGGAACTTGAATTCGTGATCAAAACGATTTCCCACATACTCCAGTTTCCCGTCGTGACAAATCCACTTGAAAGTTTTGATGTCCGTCACATCTTTTCCGACACGGAACACCATGAACAGGTGCGGTCCGATGATCGAAAACTTCGCGAAAACCGTGTTTTTGTAATACTTGTAGAGAGACTTGAAATCCTCCTCAAAATCCCCCTTGCGCAGCACATCCAGAGGGCTCTCCTGAAAATGCCCGTCTTTCAACGAGTAGAGACCAAACACATCCTCGAGCTGGATCCCGGTTCGCAGTCCGATGTGCACATTGTAGCCAAACAGAAACGCCGAACCGTTCAAGGGCACCATGTCGCGCGGCACACAATTGTTATGCGTGGTGACGCGCTCCGAACGTTGCAGCTCAAACTCAACCGATCCGAATGCCTGCTTGCGGGCCTCGTTCAGTTTGAGGAGCCGCTCCCGCAGGTCCGTCTCGTGCTGCGAGAGCCGGTTGAGGAGGATCTCATACGTCCCCTTCTCAAGCGCCGGAGTCGCTGGGGCGTCCTCCGGCGTGGAAGGTGGTTTTTCCTTGGGATCTGCCATGGCAGTTTAGAATCCGGTTTCAGGCCTGCTTATCGAAAATGCTCTCCACCTTTTTTCCACCCAGGCCCAAGGCTTTGGCCTGATTCAACAAACCTTCCAGGAGACCTTTCGACTCGTCGCCATCCGCCAGGGACAGCGCTTTGGTCAAGGCAGCGGAAATGGTCAGGTTCTTGAGCGTGTCACTGGACATGCCAAACCGGCCAAGCACTTCCTTGAATTTTTCTTGAAAGTGATCGGGATCGTCTTCCTTGAAGAATGTGTTCTTCACATCGGACAAGGTCTGGCTGTGCTGCATCATCCGGTCCATACTCATTCCGGAAGTCACCGCGCTGGTAATACGATCGAAGAACTGCGTCTCACCGCCAATGATGTCGATGTTGGAATGTTTCAAGGCTTCCCCGATCACATTGGCCTGATACTCCGCAATTTCTTCCTGAACGCTGATTTGTTTCAACTGGATTTCCTTGTCGGTTTCCAGTCTCAACTTGAACTCTTCGTGCTCGCGTCCGACGCCATCGAAATCTTTCATGGCAGCGGCTTTCTCGGTGATGCCCTTGGCCTCCGCAGCGAACTTGAGTTCCAACACCTTCGCGTTGGCGGATCCGTCTTTTTCCTTGGCGCTGGCCATGGCCTCGACCACTTGCACTTCGCCGAGTCCGGTAGCCGCGGTTTCCGCGGTGACCGCTTCGGCCAGGGATTTCTTGGCGGCGGCATCCTTGCGGGCGGCAGCTTCGCGGGCTTCGGCTTCGATCAACACTTCTTCAGCATGTTTCTCAGAAGCTTCCTTCTTGGCCTGAGCGGCCAGAACGATTTTGAATTTGTCTTCTTCAGCCTTCTGTTCGGCCGCTTTGCGGGAAGCTTCGGCTTTCTTGATGTCTTTGACCAAAGCTTCTTCGGCTTCTTTCTCGGCCAGCGTGACCGCTACTTTCTTCTCACGATCAGCGGAGGCAAATGCTTCCGTGTCTTTGAGCCGTTCCTGCTCAAGGATGACGGTTTTTTCGACCTCCAAACGCTGACGAATCGCATCCTGGATGATCTTCTTCTCCACCTCGATGGCCTTGTCGCGTTCGATCTGTGACAATGAAACCAGACGCTCGCGTTCGGTGGCTTCCAGAGCGCGGTCTTTCTCGACACGCTCCTTCTCCACGGCATCGGTTCGTTCCTTGTTGCGCAGGGCCACGATGACCTGACGGTTTTTATTTTCTTCGGCCACTTGAATTTCCTCATCGGCCGCAATACGGGCTTGTTCGGATTTCAAACGTTCGCCCTCTTGCACTTTCTTGGCTTCGGCGGTTTCACGTGCCGTAACGGAGGCGATTTCCCGCTGTTGCTTCTGCTCGGCTTCCGCCTGTTGACGTTCGAGTTCCAGAATGGCTTCGCGGGCTTCCACGTTTTGCTTGGTGATGGTCTTCTCACGCTCGCGATCAATGTTGTTGGCGAGCACTTTTTGGGTGGCGGTCAATTCGGTGATCTTCTTGATACCTTCCGAATCCAGAATGTTGTCCGGATTCAACATCTGCAGAGATGTTTGCTCCAGGTAATCAATCGCCACGTCCTCCAGCACGAATCCGTTCAAGTCAGTTCCAATGATCTGAATGATACCTTCCTTGAGTTTTTCGCGGGAATTGTAGAGATCCACGAAGTTGAACTGACGTCCCACCGTTTTCAGCGATTCCGAAAACTTGGCGTCGAACAATTCCACAATGGCATCCTGGCTCGATGCTCTTCCACAACCAATGGACTGGGCAACTTTGAGCACGTCCTGCACCGTCTGATTGACCCGCACGAAGAAGGCCACCTTGATGTCGGCGCGCATGTTGTCCATACAGATCAACCCGTTCTTTCCCTGACGATCAATTTCAACACGTTTGACGGAAATATCCATCGTTTCGGCCTGATGTATCACCGGCAGAACGATGGCTCCTGAGAAGTAAACACGTGTGCCGCCAATACCGTTTCGCACCAGTGCTTTCCCCTGTTCCACCTTCCGATACCATTTCGAAATCATGAATACGATTCCGAGAACAATAACGAGCGCAATACCGCCCAATGCATAGGCGAGGTTTTCAATAAACATGAGCATAATGTTCCTTTTGTTTTCTATTCCTGAATACCAAGATGTTTGACGCGATAGCTGGATTCCGACTCCAGGGCTTCCACCACCACCACCGAGTCTCCTTTGGTGTAGGTTTCGCCGTCTGCAGCGCGCGCGGAAATGACGAGGGGCGCTCCCTCGGTTTCGATTTCCACCTGACCAAAATGATCGTTCACTTCACTCGTGAGGACTTTGCCGATTCGACCGGTCATGGGAAGCTTTTCATCTCCCTGATGGTTCAACTCCCGAAAGAGTCGAGCAAAAGGCCGGGCACAAAAATGCGTCACCACACCTGCCAGAATGAAATTGGGGATAAAGAGCGCGAAGGAGATCCAAACTGCTGAAAAACTCCAATAATAATTAAGAATCATCGAACCGGCCCAAAGGGAAACAATCAAAAAGCTGGCCACAATCATGGTGGGCACCTGACCCAGATTGAGGAATTGCAGCACACCCGACAACCAACCGGCTTCCGTGACCACTTCGGCATCCACATCGGTTTCGATATCGGAAAACAGATCAAAATCGCCAAGGTCGATGTCGAGAGCCCCCAGAATAACAAGCAACCAATACAGAAGGACCAGTCCCAACAGCCCCGTGTAGGGCATGTTCACCCAGCGCATGGATTCGTGCATGATTTCAGTCATATCAATCACATTGTTGCAATGGTCTTCTGTTCCAAGATGAGGAAACCTCCCGACATCGACGTCCCAAAGAATACCATTCGCCATTCAATTCGACATTTACAATCGCAAGCCCGTTTTGTAGACGCCACCACATCCACTTGAACCGTTGACAACCAACCCTTTTCGAAGACTCGTCCCCATCGAACATGCGAAGCCCAACTTGATAGTCAAACACCCGATCGGATCAATCACAAACTTACTTTTTGTCTCAATAACCCTATCTTATGTCCGTTTTAAGAACAAGCGTCGCTTTTTCGGCAGTATTTTTATAACAGCACTCAACACTCAATTGCCATGGAACGGAATATCGCTTCCCCGGTGGTCTGGCATTCACCATTTTCAAGTTCACCATTTTAAATTCACTATTCACTATTTGAAAGTTCACCATTCAATGAATCCGGACCTTGACATGAGAGAGGGTTCAGGGGAGCGTTGACGTCTATGCAATCGGATGGATTTCTCAAGCATTTGGTGATCGCCTTTGGTTTGGCCCTGGTGGGTTACGGCCTGCTGTACGGATGCGACCGCCACCTGCGCATGCGTCGCGGGGCCTGGGAGTTCACGTTTGCGGCATCTGCCCAGGGGGAACCAACCCTGACGATTGATCAGCCATTTCTCGGGATCAGCAAGGTGCGCATTGTGATCAAAGAAGAAACATACGAAGGAGCCACGCAGCGGATCCGGTTCGACAAACCCGGCATCGAGCTTCCATTTGGCAAACCGATGTTTTACGATACCACCTATCTGCCCGGCTCCATCACCATGGATTTGTTCGGACATGAAGTGGAGGTTTTGCCCCGGACCTTGATTTTGAATTTCAAAGAAAAACCATGGAAATCAGGTGAAGTGATCTCTCTGACCCCGGAGGAAGCCTGGAGCAATAAAATCGAATCTGAATCCCCAACGCCACAACCCCAATGATTCTCATTGGAGATCCGGGGTAAACATCACCCCAAGGACTGTCTTTTCATGGGCTGATTTGCCCATTGGGTATCAGGACCCGGCAAAATGATATTTTTACCAACTCCGAAGTCAAAACCGACCGTTTGAGGAACAAAGCTCATATGAACGACGGTTTGTGACGATATAATACCTACTATCGGGTTGCAAAACTGCCCCTCTCTCTCTAAATTAAAGAGAGCACATCCGGGAGGCTAAAACTAAAACCCATTGGCAGTCGAATATCATGGAATTTGAATCATCAAACGAAAAAATTAACATCCGTGGCATCACGGAACTGACGGCAGCCAACGCCGGATCAGTCAAAGATGAAGTCCGGAGCCGGATTCGTCCGGAACATGAGGTATTGGACATTGATATGTCCGAGGTCCGCATCCTGGACAGCAGCGGTCTGGGCACTCTCATCTCCCTGCACAAAGTCATGTGCCAGCAAAACGGTTTGGTGCGCATCCTCAACCCCACCCCGATTGTTGAGCAGGTGCTTGAGCTGACGCGTTTGCACCGTTTGCTCGAAATCACACGCCAGTAAGTTTGGGTCCAAAAGGTCTCGCTCTATGCTCAAGGAAGCGCTGCCATCGTTCTACGTTCAGTTCGAGTGTGACGTGGATGCCTCGAGAACACCGGTCAGGAGGGTGATCGTCTTTCTTGAGAAATGCGGTTTTGATCGAAATGAATGCAGCGCCTGGGAAGTGGCCATTCAGGAGGGAGTCAACAATGCCATCCTGCACAGCGCCACCGCAGAGCCTCCGTCCCGACAACCCATCGCCATCGAGGTGATGGTCCGCCCCGAATATGTCGAGGTGCTGGTGCATGATCACACACAAGGATTCAGTTGGCCCATTTCCCCATCATTACCGGAGCCGGACAGTGAGGATGGACGGGGTGTGTATATGATCCAGCAATTGATGGATGACTCCGACTACCTCCGGGGAACACACTCCAATCGTCTCCTGCTTCGAAAAAACCGAAAACTCACCCAGGCACTCAATGCCAAGGATGAGGAATGGAAGGATAAGATCCGGAAATTTGAGAAGCAACTGGATGAGGCAGATTCCGCACTACTCTTCATGCAGGAAGAACTTTCCTCCTGTTACGAAAGTCTTTCCGCCATTTTCAAGTTTGGGACCGAACTGGGCAAACTGGACGATATTCAGGATTTTGCCGATCGCCTGCTGAAGCAATTGGCCAGCATCATGGAGGCCGATTGTTATGTGTTCCGAACCTGTGAAGAACACCGCCGGACCCTGCACACGTATGCGACGTCTTCCAGTTCCTACAACATCGGAGCCCTGAAATGGATTCCAGGCGAGCAACAAACCAACTTGGAACCCCTGGCCATTGTCAACAGAAAGGATGTGCTGAGGGACACCCAACAGGAACCTCTTTCTCCTACCGATCCTCTGGCGATTTTCAATGCAGGTTATATTCAGGTGCACCCTATTATTATCGGTGAAGAACTGATCGGTGTGCTGAGTGTCGGAGCGTCAAAGTCTGAGGAACCCTTTACCTCGGCACAAACGAACGTCATGCATACGTTCGCCGATTTTCTGGCCCTTCAACTGATCAATGTTTCCAGACAAGAAGAACGAGTTGAATACGGAAAGATCTCCAAGGAACTCGAAATTGCCCGCAACATCCAAAACTCCCTGCTGCCATCCGAATGGCCGGAAACCGAACGTTTCACCCTGGCAGGCGAATGTATCACGTCCAGAAATGTCAGCGGAGACTTCTTCGATGTCATCCATCATGAAACCGATCCCAACAAAGTATTGCTGGTCATTGCCGACGTGATGGGCAAAGGCGTGCCGGCTTCGATTTTTGCGTCCATCTTCCGAAGCCTGGTCCGTGCATCGACGGAAAACTTCACGCAGCCTGCGGTCCTGATGGAACGCATCAACAAGGCGATGTTTCACGACCTGTCCGGTGTGGACATGTTCATCACCGCGCAACTGGCCTACTGCGATTTTGAAGAACGCATCATGCGCATCAGCAATGCTGGTCATTGTCCCCTGCTCCTGACCTCCAAGGAAAGCAGCCAGAAAATCTCCTCCATTTCTCCAGAAGGACTGCCACTGGGCGTTGTTCGAAACCCGGACTTTGAAGAGGTGGAAATCAGCATGCCGGATGGTTGTCGCATGTTGATGTACACGGACGGCATCGTTGAAACCACCACCCGGATGGTAGGGAACGAATTACTTGGACAGAAGAGGCTGTTGAGATGGTTTGAAGACGCCCGCAAGGTGGACCAGCATGCCGAAGGATTTAAAGTTTCGCTAAAAGGACTGTTAAAGGCTTACAATGGGGATCAATTGAAAGACGACCAAACTTTCATTTTATTAGTGGAGAACGAATGATGCACCGGATCTTGATCGCAGACGACGAGCCGCACATGCTCAAATTCATCGAGTTCACCCTGCGCCGGGGGAACTACGAGATATTGAAAGCCAGCAACGGGGAAGAAGCGCTCGAAGTCGCGTCCACGCAAAAGCCGAACGTCATCGTGCTGGATGTGCTGATGCCCGGCATGGATGGAGTCACAGCGTTGAAAAAACTCAAGGCAGACGATGCACTCAAACACATCCCCGTCATCCTGCTCACCGCCAGAGGTTACACGCTCGCCCCGGAAGAAGCCAAACGCGCCGGAGCTTCCTGCTATTTGACCAAGCCCTTCAGCCCCACCGAACTTCTCGGCCATGTCAAAGAGCTGGCGGAGAGCGAAGCTTGAAGTTTTCCTGTCAGGATATGGAGATCCATATCGAAAACCTGAAGTTTGCATGGCCGCATTCCGATTTCCGCCTGGAAATCCCCCGGCTGAACATTGGATCGGGTCAGTCAATCGCCATTGTAGGACCAAGCGGTTCGGGTAAATCCACCTTTCTAAACCTGCTTGCAGGCATGCTTCCGCCCCTTTCCGGCAATCTGAGGATACATGGCGCTTCGCTGAGCGGCATGTCCGATCATCAAAGACGGGCTTTCAGACAGGACAACATAGGGTTTGTCTTTCAGGATTTCAAACTGGTGGATTATCTGAACGTCACCGACAACATCCTGACACCATGGCGTCTGAAAGAATCGGGCGCGTCGATCGATAAACCGATGCGGGATCGCCTGGAACATTTGATCACGCAACTCGGGCTGAAACCATTCATTCATCGCCCCATCCAACGACTCTCCCAAGGCGAGCAACAGCGCGTCGCCATTGCGCGTGCTCTTTGCCTGAAACCCGGTCTGATCCTGGCAGATGAACCCACCGGCAACCTGGACCCTTCCAATAAGACTTTGGTGAGGGATCTCCTGAAGCAGGAAGCGTCACAGCTCAAAGCCACGCTTGTCATGGTCACCCACGATCGGGATTTGGTGGATCGATTCGATCGAGTCATCGATTTTGCCACATTCCAACCCAAGCAACCCCTAACCACCCCGGCATCATGAACCGGCAAATACTCTTTCTTGTTTGGCGTTACATCTCCTTTCACTGGGGCAAATCCACCATTCTGTTGGCCAGCCTGACCTTGACGATACTGATGCCAACCTGCCTGGCTCACCTCACCCGGGTGTTCGAACAAAGCATTCGCGAGCGCGCTGTCACCTCTCCCCTGCTCCTGGGTGTCAAAGGAAGTGACTACGATCTCACGATGCATGGGCTTTATTTTCGGTCGGGCATCCAGGATCATTTTGCAGTGAAAGCCTGGCACGATTTGCTCAACAAGAATCGTGGTGTTTCCGCCCCCATCACCAGCCACTTCACCGCACAATCACAACCCATCGTCGGCACCAGCCTCGAGTATTTCGAAGCGCGCAACCTGAGGCTCAGCCAGGGAAAGATGTTCCGCCACCTGGGACAATGCGTTTTAGGAGCCAAAGCAGCCAGTCAATTGGGAGCAACGCCCGGCACTTCCATCATGTCCGATCCGGAGAACGTGTTTCACCTGGCAGGTGCCTACCCTCTGAAAATGCAGGTCGCGGGCATCCTGGAAAGGAACCATACACCGGACGATGAAGCGGTCTTTGTCGACCTGAAGACGCATTGGATTCTTGAAGGACTCGGGCACGGACATGAAGATGTCACCGCTCTGGACGAATCCAACGGCAAGATTCTCGATCGAACGGAAAAAACGGTCACGGCCAGTTCCGCCATCATCCCCTACCTGGAGATCAACGAGAGCAATCAGGATTCCTTTCATTTCCACGCGGAGCAGGAAACGCTCCCCATCACGGCTGTGCTGATCTGGCCTAAAGACACGAAATCAGCCACGCTATTACTGGGAGAATACAACACCGCTTCAGGCGAACTTCAATTGATCAAGCCGATCGATGTCGTGGAATCCATGCTCAAATGGGTGTTTCGGGTGAAAGCGTTCATGGACGCCAATTTCGTCCTGGCGGGCTTGAGTGTCGGAGGGATGGCGGCCATGATCCTGCTGCTCTCCCTGCGCCTGCGAAAAGAAGAGTTTCAAACATTCAACTGCCTCGGATGCAGCCGCACCCTCATCCTGCGCCTGGTCCTTATCGAGTGGGGTCTTTTTCTGGTCGTCGCATGGATACTCTCCTGGATGATCACGCTCGCCATCGAACGCCTGATCCAATACGCCCTGCTGGGAGGGTAAATGTTGCTGACGCAGGTCCGCGATCGCATGAAAGCTGTCCACCCCAAGGTCACAGAGCGTCCAAATCAGCAAATTCTTTTTCAAACAACAGATGCCGGGACGGTGAATCTTCAGGTGCATCATACGCCTCCTCCACATACCAAAGCCGCACCTGAAACGGTTGTCGTTTCGGATCGAGGTGACCTTGCCGGGACGCCTCATGAACGAGTTGGGCTACCGTACGATCCCATTTCAAACCACGCAACTGCACCTTCAACATCCACTCCTTCCATCGTTCACTCAAGAACATGCGATCCACTGCCAGCGGCTTGTCCCAACGAACAGGCACACCGCCCTGCAGTAAATCAATACTTTCAGAATCACCCGCACTCGACTCCAACACATACCAGCCATCACGGTCCGGCGGATCCGGTGAAAACATCGACCAGGACTGCGCCAATCGGGTCACCTTGTAAACCCAGGCCATGGCATCCGGCATTTTTCCCATCAAAGCGCTGTTTTTAAATTGAAGCGGCACCAAAGTGATCTGCCAAAACAACATCATGAGCAAACACAACGCAGCCACTCTTTCTATCCAAACACCACTCAATTTGCCTTGCGTTGTCGAACTGTCTCCCATGCCCGAAGAACGCCACGGGATGAGCGCCACCAAAGCAACGATTGAAATCCAGGGAAACAATCCGACTGACAAAAATAAAAGAAAGCCACATTGCATCGCGATCAAAGCCAGGCACCCAATCCAACGAATCCTTTCAAACTTTCCAGCCAACAACATGCAGGGAGCCAGACATTCGATAAGCAACGTACCATAAGTCAGCCATCGTAAAGAGTCTCCGAATGACAGGAGCCAGCGACCGGCAGAACGCGTATAGACGTCCACATTCAATGCGAGCAAAATCGCCGATCCATCCCGCCAGGTGTCCCCGCTCTTGCTGAGAACCGAGGTGAAATAGATCAACCCCACCTGAAGCATCAAACCGGCGGCGGCCCAACCGGAAACACGATCCACTCCAATCCATCGACACCGTTGCCGACCATCCAATGACCATCGAGCCCCCAACGGCAGAAACATGGCCCAAAGCAACATAGCCGCCAGCTCCCGATCCGCTCCATACAACAGGACCGGATTTCTCAATTGAAGTGAATTCACCAACAACCAGCACACCACAGTGGCCAGGCGAGTTTGAACACCCAGAACCAGGGCGCAGGCCGCCACTGCTTGAAGCAGGAAAAACAACATCTGAGCGGTATCAGACGGAAACCAGAGATGAAGAGGCATGAGCGCCGAAAAGTCGGCGAACCATAATGCTTCCTCGACCGGAAGGACACCCGACTGGGTGTAGTGAGCTTGAAAGGAAAACGAACGTTGAACCAGATCCACCAGAACGACGCTGCCCAACCCGATCCGGAACAATGCCAGCATGCGCAGGTCCAAGTAAAACACCCGACGCAGACCTTCTCCGGCGAAAGCAACCATGCCGGATAGGGATTTCATGAAGCTCCTTAGCCGTGTCTATGCAGTTTATCCGCAGATGTCGCAGATTTACGCAGATATAGAAGGAAGTTCCATTCGAATGGCGGCTGATATTCTGGGCACTACTTGGTGAATCACTTTGAAGAGGTCAAATCTGGCTTGATACCCAATATCTGCGTGCATCTGCGTCATCTGCGGATTCCTAATTGAATGTTTACGGCTTAGTTATCGTTCTGCTCAGGCAGAGAATAGGATTGAGTCAAAATCTGCAGGATTTGCTCGGATTGGCTGGGCTCTTTTTTATAGGCCCAGCGGGATTCGACCACGTTATATTCATAACGCTGCCATCCATCATTGGTCTGAACCAGAATATCGGACCACTCAAATGCCGGACTGGACACGTATACGTGCTGACCATCCAACAGACTGGCCACCCAGTCTTTTTTGGGATGCGGGGTGGTTCCCGTCGAAGCAAAGGCCTCAATAAATGGCTTGGCCTCCCCTTTGAAAGGAACGTTGTTTAAAATGGATACGATGTGCTTGCAGCAACGCCCGAAATGCCCTTCAGGAAGTTCCGAACGGCGGGATTCCCAATCATGACATGTACAGGAGGGTCCCTTCAGGTCAATCTCGTATTCGTATTGGCCGGTGGTGAAACTGGTGATGCTGGTCTTGAAGGTCAGGTTCGGTAAGGCAAATCCATCCGGCTCTTCGATGTCCGACCCCGGCATGAGGCTCGCAGGAATCTCAACATGCTCCTTCGCAAGATGTTCATGATAATGAGCATGAATATCCATGAGCAATTCCGCCACCTGTTGGAGTTCCTCCTGGGATATTTCGCCATCCTTCCAAACTTCCACCAACAAGGTAGCCAGTTGTTTACCCGGCCAGTGCAGTGTGCATTCGGGGGTGGCGTTTAAAAATTCGGACAGGCGGTAGACTTCGTCAGAGGAAAGCTCTCCGTCGGCCAGAATGGCCTCGCACATGTCGATCAGCGGCGTTGGATCGTAAGATTCCATGATTTCCTTAACCTGTTGCAAATCAGGGCATGGACTCATAGAACCATTGGGCTCAGCCAAGCCCCTCACAGGATTGACAGGAAAATGGGGGAACTCTCCCGTAATTGCAAGTCCTAAAGCCTGCGCCCCAATCGACCACATCACCTCTCAGACCTCAAAACCATCCGGATTTTCCAGTGTTACCTGACGACAACATACGCCTGCAACCTCGATCATTCCACAGGAGATTCACCGTTTTTTAACGGTCCCAAAAAGAACCGGAATTTGCCGTAACATCTTTAAGGTTGAACAGTTCCACAACAGGCCATTCGTCTGGGAGCAATTGACGGTTCTCAGGATGCCCGAATCTGGCATCAATCAGCAGCGCCACCCCCCGGTCCTCTTCACTGCGAATCAAACGCCCCACCGCCTGGAACACCTTGTTCATCCCGGGAAATCGATAGGCAAAATCAAATCCCCGCCCGCCAAGCGCATCGAAATGTTCCCGTATCAGATCCCGTTCCAAACAAATCTGAGGCAGCCCAACCCCAACCACCGCCACGCCAATCAACCGATCTCCCATCAGATCAATCCCCTCGCCGAAAATCCCCCCCATCACGGCCAACCCGAGATTCGTCCTTCCATCAACCCGTTGGAAGGCATCCAGAAAACCCGCTCGCGCCTTTTCATCCATATCCGGTGTCTGCTCGTGCAGGATGATGTTGTCACCTCGTTCACCGGCGAGTTGATCCGTCAAGATGCCTGCCACTTGTTGGAGGTATTCGTAGGAAGGAAAGAACGCGAGATAGTTTCCAGAACGCCCTCCCACCAAAGCCAGCAAACTCTCGGCAACATCCGGATACGTCCGGGAACGGTGACGATAGGTGGTTGCAATCCCCCGGTGAACGAGCACCGACCACTGCGATTTGGAAAAGGGAGAATCCAATCGAAGCATCTCGGTGCCATCACCTATGCCCAACAAATTCCGGTAATAGGCATCAGGCGTCAGGGTAGCGGAGAAAATCAGGGTCGACCAGGCGCGTTTCCAGATTTGGGCAAGTTCGGGCGAAGGATCCAGGCAGTATCGATGCAAATGAAAATGCCTCCCCTTTCGCTGAAGAATCAAACGATGGCTGTCCCCTTCCTCTCTGGTTGCTTTCCAGAACTGATGCAGTTCGAAATACAAATCCAACAGTTCTGTTGGAACAGAACCGGACGAGGCATCCTTGAAAACGACTTCCGCTCGATCAAGAAAATGCCTCAACAACATCACCCAAGCCTCGGGAACCTCCTTCAGCAAGACCAATCCCGAATGCACCCGGCGTTCAACTTCAACACTCCCTGCTGACACAACCGGAGCCGGGGTTTCCTCTACGGTTTGAAACAACTCGGTTTGTTGCATGAGGGAAGGCGCTGTTTCGGACCTTGGATGTCTTTTGGCGGATGCAAATGGTTCCTTCATGCCTTTCCACAAATCGCGTAATAGATTCGTAGCCTTCGGATCTCTCTTGCGCAGCCATGTGACCGCCGCGACCCAATCTTCGGTGTCCAGGCGTTGGGAATACATGTCCCGCCCACGATCAGGGAGGTTGTGGGATTCGTCCACCAGCAGGGCCACTGGTTGCTTTCGGGTGCTTTCGTCGCCAAACATGCCCAGTTGGGATCCCGGATCAAAGGCATAATTGTAATCCCCAACGATCACATCCACCCAGGGAACCAACTCCTTCCCCAGCGCGTGCGGACACACTTGAAACCGATCTCCCAACGTTTTCAATCCCTCCGTGTCGAGCAGGTCCGATGAATCGAACAATGCCGCACGACGTGCATCATGCAATCGATCAAAATACCCCACCCGCTTGACGCAAAGCATCGGATCACAAACGCCATCCTGATGACGGCACACTTTTTCGCGAGCGGTCAGGGCAAGGGTCTTCAAACGCGCTCCTTTCGTTTTCAACAACTTCAGGGAATCCAGAAACATCAACTGCCCGGGCGTCCGTGCCGAAACCGCCATGACCTGTTTGATCTTCTCACCACTCAAAGCCTTCAACGCCGGAAACAAGGCACCCATGGTTTTCCCCGTTCCGGTAGGAGCTTCCACCATCAAGGCACCTCCCTCTTGAACCAGATTGGAAACCGCATCCAACATCTGCTGCTGCCCGCGTCGCACACGATCAAAGGGAAACTCCAACTCCACCAGGGAATGATCGCGTTCGCGACACCGTTCGACATGCAGCTTCAACCAGTTCAAATAAACATTCAGCGTCTCATCCAGATAACGTTCCAATACGACGGGTTCCGACGCTTCATCAAAGGCATGCTCGGTTTCGGTTTCCAGATGGTAATAAGTCAGGCGAAGTTTCAGCGGTTCGGGTGGATTCAAGCGATTCCAAATACCTCCATAGATCTTCAACTGTGCCCAATGCAATGAAGCAGCTTTACCGCTCCAATCTCCCGTCACGGTCTTGATCTCTTCCAGCATGCAAACGCCACCGGACTCGATCACCCCATCGATCCGCCCCCGCAAACAAAGTTGAAACCCGGACTGATCGATCTCCAGCTGAAGAGGAACCTCCGCGCGATAAGCCTCCGGACGGGAGGACTGAAGTTTCTGGTGCCCCAGAGTGCCTTCCAATGCGCGCCGGGGAGATGTAAAATCCATACCGGATTTCAAATCCCCGCGACGCCACACAAACTCGCCCAATTCCTTGACCGAAATATCAAACCGAAACGTCTTCGAGGAAGAAGGGGTTTCGGTGGACATAAGATTGGGGGTCGCTCAACTGAGCCGATCAAACCGCATCACTCGACCAGACCGGAGCGCCCAAAACATCCAGACGTGGTTCAATGCCAAGTCCCGGTTGATTGGAAGCTCGCAAACGCCCTTGTTCGCGCTGCGGGGCACCGGTGGCAATGGACTGAGTGACGTAGCTGTTGAAGTCCGTGCTGGTGAACAAATACTCCGTCGGTGTGCTGTGCGCAAAATGCGAAATGGCGGCGGTGATGATGTCCCCGCCCCACGAATCCTCAATGGTCATGGCCACTCCCAGTTGAACACACAAATCACGAGCCAAACGGGCACGGGTCAAACCACCGAATTTGCTGATCTTGATGTTCACGACGTCCATGGCCATGTCCGCTTTGCCGCGCACCAGCATCTCGACTCCATCCACCACTTCATCCAGCACGAACGGATGATCACAGTGACGCCGAATCGACAAACACTCTTCGTAGGTGCGACAAGGTTGTTCAATGTAAACATCCAGATCCCGCACACCGCGCACCACGCGCATCGCGCCTTCCATCAACCACCCTGTATTGGCATCCGCAATCAATCGGTCACCGGGTTGCAACACGGCCGCGACATGATGGATGCGTTGAATATCCACCTCGGGATCTCCCCCGACCTTGAGCTGAAAACGACGGTATCCTTCTTCGCGATATCCTTTCACGTTCTCGGCCATCTCTTCGGGAGCGGTTTGAGAAATGGCGCGATACAAATGGAAATCCTCGCCATATCGTCCACCCATCAACTCACAAACGGGCAAGCCCGTATGCCGGCCCAATAAATCCCAGCACGCCATGTCGATGGCGGACTTGACCGATGGATGCCCCTTGAGAATCGCATCCATCAAACCGTTCAACTTCTCCAGTTGCAGCGGATTCTCCCCAATCAGTTGAGGCGCCAGAAACTGGATCCCCGCCCGACATCCCTCGGCAAAAGCAGGCAGGTAGGCAGGTCCCAACGGACAAACCTCACCCCACCCCACGAGTCCGGAGTCGGTGGTGACTGATACCACGGTGGAGTCAAACACGTCCACCGACTTGCCACCCGACCAACTGTAACGACCTTCTTTCAAGGGAAGATCGACCTGATACATTTCAATGCGTTTTATTTTCATTTTCAAAAAAAATCGTAAGGCGGTCTCAATCCACAAAAACCAATTCGTTCGACATCAGCAAGGTTTGCGCATACTGAGCCCAAAGCTCTCGCCGTTCCACGACCGAATCGGTCTGATCCGACCGATTATCCGTCCCAAGAAATGCCGCCCCCCACCGCAGTTCTTCATCACGCGGGTTCCGTTGAAAGAATTGACGATACAGCCGAGTGATCACCTGTTCCTCACCACCCACAACCTGCCCGCTGATGCGTTGCAAGGTCGGAAGGCCATCCACAATGTGCTTCAGAAACGGACTGTTCATCATATACAAAGCCTGCTGAGGCACGCTGGTGCGGAACCGACCGGGACTGCTGGAATCAGGCGAAGCCAGATCGAAGGTCCGAAAGAAGTTGGGAAGGTTCTGCCGCTCGATATAACCATAAACCGACCGTCGCATCTTCCAGGGAGCCTCGGTGATCTCCACCGGCCTGCCCCCCATCGTCAAATCCAACTGCCCACTTACCTTCAACAAGGTGTCACGGGATCCCTCGAGATCGAGTCGCTGACGATTGAACTTCCAGAGCAATCGATTATCCGGATCACGCAACTGATAATCCGCACGCGACTGACTGCTTTGCCGGAAGGTCGCCGATAGCAGGATTTCCCGCTGGAGGTGTTTGACGGACCATCCGTTCTGAATGAAGGAAGCCGTCAGATAATCCAACAAATCACGCTGCACCGGTTCCTCACAACGCAAGCCAAAATCACTGGGCGAATCCACCAGCCCCACCCCAAAATGCCAGGCCCAAACACGGTTGACGAAGACGCGTGCGGTCAAAGGATTCTCTGCAGTGGCAATCTTCTCTGCCAATTCCAGCCGTCCGCTCCCCTTGGAAAAGGGTTGTCGATCTTCATCCTCCAGGAATCCCAGAAACTGCCTGGGCACGGAAGGCCCACGATTGCCCGGACTGCCTCTCAAAAACACCACCGGCGTCACCGGACGATCCTTGTCAAACAAAGCCATGGCACGTGCGGGCGCCCCCGGATGCTCGGCATCCAGCCCGTCCAACGCACGTTTCAAACTCCGCACTTTCTGGCTGACCTTCACTTCAAACAATCTGGGAAGCTGCCCCAATGGAAGGTTCGCCGGTGCATCAGCAGCATACAGCACCTGACGCAAGGATTCCTGATCCGGATTTGGAAACCGGGTCACTCCCGGCTCACTGGAAGACAGTTCGTTCCACTCCCGACTGATATCGGATAACAAAGCCCCATAAACCTTGGAAAGTGCCTCGATACTATCCGGACCTTCTTCAAGAATTCTCCCGGCAACCAACGGATGGACCCGCTCCTGATCGTTTAACAATGCATGCCATTCCGATTGCTTCCCGGCGCTCAACCAACCTTCCTCCCTGGTTGCGAGAAACCAGGGCACCCAAACAGGATCTTTCGCTTCATCCCATTTGGCCAAAGACTGCATCCAGCGTAACACCGTCCCCGGGTCCAGCTTCCGCTCCCGGGCCAGGGCTTCTTTCTGAGCGCGATCCTCAATGGATTCGACATCGAACGCGGTCTTCAAATACTCGCCCGCACGATCCCGCAAAGCCTGCAGCGTTTCCTGTTGAGCTTCCTCCAAATAGGTGTCGTGAGCCACCTTGCGTCGGGCTTTTTCATCGAGATAAGCCTCGTATTGCGGATGCACTTCTCCCCCAAGCAAAGGTAATTCGGCGGGCTCCTGTGTGCTGGCAAACACACCGTAAAGGGAATAATAATCTTCAATGGGAATGGGATCATACTTGTGCTCATGACACCGGGCACAGGAAACCGTCAGCCCCATGAATCCCCGGGACACCACATCAATGCGGTCATCTATGATATCATGCTGGTTGTTCAGAAAACGACGCCCCAGGGTCAGGTAACCCAATGCCGCCAGGGATCGGCGATCCTCCCCTGTTTCCAGCAAATCAGCCGCCAATTGTTCGTGGACAAACTGATCATAGGGCAGGTCTTCGTTGAAAGCCCTCACCAGATAATCACGGTAAGTATAGGCAAACGGATAACTCCGGTCGGACGTAAAGACATAACCCTTGGTATCCGCATAACGCGACACATCCATCCAATGCCGGGCCCATCGCTCCCCATAATGTGGCGAGGCAAGCAAATGCTCGACCACCTTATCAAACGCCTCCGGACTGGTATCCGCCACGAAAGCCTCCACCTCCTCATAAGTGGGCGGCAAACCGATCACATTGAAATATACCCGCTTGATCCATGCCCGACGATCCGCTTCCGGATTGGGCTCCATCCCCTGCGCTTCCAACTTGGCCATCACAAACCGATCCATCGGACGCTGCACCCAATCCATGCGATCCACCCCGGGCCATTCCGGCGATCGAATCGGCTGAAACGCCCAATGTGAACCGGATTTCTGCTCAATTAAAGAAGGCCCGTCCGAATCATCCCTCGGATCCGGAGCCCCCATGGCAATCCATTCCTCGAACCGCGCGATCACCGCGTCATCCAGCTTGGGACCCTTCGGAGGCATTTTCAGATCCGGATCCACATGTCGCATGGCCTGAATCAACAGACTCTCAGTCGGCTTCCCTTTCACGAGAACCGGACCCGATTGCCCACCCAGTTCCATGGCAGGACGAGCATCCAGCTTCAGCCCCCCCTTGCTCTCCCCCGCCTGGTCCGAATGACATTCATAGCAAGAATTCACCAAAACAGGTCGAATGTGCTGTTCAAAAAAAGCAACACCATCCGCATTGTCAGCCTTCAATGAAAACACCATCAAAGCCATGAAAACACCAATGCTCAAGTGCTTACACAATCCAAGAAAAGATCTCCCTATGGTTACCAAATGCATGCTCCAAATCATAAAAAAATAACAAACAGCGGCAATCCTTCAGTCGCCTATGAATCCCAAAAGAGTCATCCTGTGAATCCTGTCCATCCTGTCAAAAAAACGCAAAGCAAAATACTCCATTCAAAATTGACCTTTGGCCCAAACCATAGTAAAAGGAACCATTACAACTACTTCAGAACATGAAAAAGACCATTGATACCATTTCAAACCGCGACTCACGACGCAAAGGGTTTACCCTGATTGAGTTGCTCGTGGTGATCGCGATCATCGCCATCCTGGCGGGCATGCTCTTGCCTGCACTTTCCAAGGCCAAAGAAAAAGCCAAACAAACCGGCTGCATCAGCAACCTCAAACAATTGGGCATAGCCTTTGCCATGTATCTGGATGACAACGAAGACGAATTCCCAGGGGTTGCCTCACGCGGTGCGTATGTTCCCATGAAAGAAGACTGGATCTTCTGGAACGTCAATCGCTCCACCAGCGAACGTGACTTTTTCAACAACCCACAGAACAGCGCCATTGGGCCCTACATTGGAAACTTCACCACGAACATCTTCCGATGCCCCTCTGATACGGATGCCCTGAAACGCGAAAGAGATTACTACAAAAACCCCTCCTCCGGGAATCCATACCTCTACAGCTACACCATGCTGAGTTTTCTGGAAGGCGGAAAAAACAAAGGTGTCGGCTCGATCCTGGCCCCCGGAGCGCCATCACTCTACTACAAACAATCCGCCACCAAACTCCCCTCACAAAAAATCATTCTGGTAGATGAAAACGGCGATCCAAACCACCACAGCTCGGTTGCCGACGATGGACGCTGGGTCCCCACAGGCAATCGCCTGACCGCACGTCACGCCAAGAACAAAGGACAATCCTTAACCGATGACGAATTCATGACCCAAGGAAAAGGAACCGTCCTGATGGGAGATTACCACGTCGAAACCATCACCCCCGGAGAAGCATCCTCCCGACAACACTTCGACACCCAATGGGTCCCGACCAACTGATCGCCCCAAACGACCAGATCTAACAAAACCATTTCACAGCCCGCCCAACCGGCGGGCTTTTTTCTTAGTGTCTTCGTGCCTTAAGTCCCGCCCGCGGGACGAGTGTGAGAAAACCAAACAACCCATCCAGTAAATCCAGTTCATCTCGAAGATCCCGCGACTGCGGTGGCTGTCTAAAAAAACAACTATCTCCCCTCCAGCACAGCCACCAACCCCTTCCACTTCTCCTCCCCAAAAACCCCCTCACTCCGCCCGATCACCTTCCCCTTATCATCCACCACCACCAACACAATGGACTCCTCCGAATCAATCTTCAGCCCTGACTTGAAAGGTTCCTTATCGATATGAAGCGTCACCGTCCTGGTGCGATCCCCCTCATCCTTGATCCCCGACCGCATCCCACGATAAATGATCCACCGCATCACAGCATTCATCCGGGAAATCGTCGGCAACTCAAAATAATCCACATCCTCCCGCTCATCCAACAACCCCTTCAAAGACGGCAACCAGGTATCCACCTCCGACTGCTGTTCCTGCTCAAAAGCAATCACCACCACATGAAAAGACCGCTTGGAAAACACATCAGGAAACTGAACCACCTCCCCCATCAAACTCTTCCCCTCCACCGCCGGAAAGCCCACTGGAACATTTTCCTCGGCCACCAACGCAGTGCTAACCAAAATCAAAACGAATAGAGCGACCACTCGACTACTCAAAAAATCAAACAGTCCTCCAACCTTTGTCTTTAAATCGTGACTCATGTGCCCACACAATTCATCGCTTTTTCAAAATGTCCACCCTCACCTGTCATTCACCATTCTAAATTCCCTATTCCCCATTCAAAACCTGTCCACTCCTAAAAACCTTCCCCCTCTTAGTGTCTTAGTGCCTTAAGTCATGCACACAGGACGAGTGTGAGAAAAAACAAACCACTTGCAAAACACCAAAAAAACATGGAACAATGACCCCATTGGAAGCAGATCCAAACGGAAGGGTGGCTGAGTTGGTTGAAGGTACCTGACTCGAAATCAGGCGTACGGGAAACCGTATCGTGGGTTCGAATCCCACCCCTTCCGCCAGCTCCTCTTATGCACGTCTAACAGAGAAACTTAAATCAGATCTACATTACTTGACAGTGCGATAGCATAACACCTATGCATAACATGTGTGTCCGTGTTATGGATGTCAAAACGCATTTGGAGGTGTTGAAGCCGGATTAGCAGAGCAACAACAGACCCGGAAAATAAACGGTCAGGAGGGTGAAATCGAATCGAAGAAGCCCCATGACTGAGCGATAATCTCTCCAAGGCTTTGTTTACCGCCAAAAACCGTATCAAGTCACATCACACGGTGGGTTTTCGCCAGAGTGCAGGAATTGCGTGATTGCGTTCACTTGGATTAACTTGTTCTGCTGTCCGTGTGCTCGGGCCAAACCCCCAATGACCCGTTCAGCGCGTTTCGAGAGCATCTCCAATGCTCGTTCTCGTTTAAGGATTGCATCCATGCGGCGCGGCATCGGCATGCGACGAATCCAGTCCAACGTGTCCATGACATCCAGGCTCATGACTCGTTCGTATTCTGCTGGCACTTGATCAGTGTCCATATCGTCGTTACAGGGCCGTTCCTGACCTTCGGGACCATCCCACATATAACGTCGTTTCCACTCGCGGACGGTGCCTGGCTTGATGTCCAGCAAGGCCCCGATCTCCTGCGATGATTTTCCTGCTTCAACGAGCTCCTTGGCTTGGCGCCTGATGTCCAGTGGTAGAGAAGACATGCTGAAAGCATATCGAATATTGCACCGAAACTCAACACTGTATCGTTATAGTTTTGAACAATGGTTTAAGCTCCACTGGCGCTAGGAGCAGAAACGGCTCCCCTACACCTTGCATTTCAGCGTCCAGCCCATGCCAGAATCCGACTTTTAAGGGTTAGATGGAGTAAAAAGTAGTAATAAAAACCCACTTTGGTCTTTTTAGGCTATTTTATGCATCCCTCAACTGGAAAACTTTGGCCTGCTGCCGCCTTGGAGGTGCGAACGCCGCTGGAGTGCTGTTGAAAGCCGGATCAAAAGCTGCTTGCCCACAAACCGGTAAGCGAACCCTCCAAATTAAACAATCCCATCTGAGTTGACAGTATCATTCAGGGGGACTCCGGTACACCGCTTACGACTTTCTGGCCCAAGTAGAGTGAGAAGTTGGGTGGAAAATATCCGGGCTAATATTTTATGCGATGGCACAAAAACAGGAGCCTCTCGGCTCCCGCTTTATATCTTAATTAGTTGCTGGCTCTATTATTCAAGAATCCAGAACTCATAGGGTTTACTTTTATCTATCGGTAATTCAAACATGTTACCAATAACTCGTGCCCCTCCCTCACGTTTTCTTAACTGCGGAGAGTTACCTGAATTACCCCCGTTCCCCAGATCGGCAGGAACCAAAGTTCGTTTTGTCAATGTTTCTATCTGCAACTTGATATCCGAGGAACCATTGTTATTGTTGGCAACAGTTCTAATACCGATAAATTTTGATGCAGCTTCGGATATGTCAAAGCCTGAAACATCTTCAATCACTCGCCGATCTTGAACAAATAACCAGATAATCTCGGTGGTTGTACCCCCTGCTCCGTCTGTAGCCTCCAGCGTTAGCCTTGTAATAACAGAGGGAATATCCGTTCCAGTCAGACCGGAGATCCTGAGGTTTCCTGTAGTGTCATCATATTTGAGTTTCAACTCACTGGTGACGATAAACGGTTCGATTCCGTTGTATGTGAAGGTTAAATCCTCCAAATTGTCATCCACATCCGTTACACTTAGTTCAATTTCAAAAGCATCACCTGAAAAATAGGCTTTGGCTTCAATTGAACTGAATGCTGGAGCGTCATTAACAGATTCAACAACATAACTAACAACTTGGGAAGTTGAATGCTCCCCGTCGCTTACTGAAATGGAGATCTCTCCATTACCATTTGCGTTTACAATCACAGGAATTGTGATTTTAGCTGTAACTGAATCTAACCAGCTCTTTTCTATATTTTCCCAATCAAGGATACCAAGGTCATCTCGTGTGATTTCCAAATCCAACTCCTCTGCTGCAGTGGAGTCATCCTCCACGGTCAGTGTGAACGTCAGTGCAACATCTTCAATTGTTGACACCTCTTCTGCAACTTCCAGTGTTGGTGATTGGTTGTTGTTGACCAGATCAAAAGAGAATTCCTTAACAACCGTGTGGATTGAATCCGATACCGTTAAGGTTACTGCCCCACTTCCAGAAACTCCGGGCAATACATCAGCAGTTACACGACCTCCGGTTTCTGATCGGGTAAACTTCAGCGATGCAATGTCAATTAATTGAGAACTAACTGAAGAAACAGCAATTTCCAATTGTTCAATCGATGTGTCACTGTCGCTGATGTTAACATCAAATGTGACTCCGTTAGCAAACCCAGCTGTAACTTCAGAGACAAGTTCGACGGTCGGAGCATCTTCGACATTGGTGATAACTAAAGCTGCACTGGTATGATTGTTCACTCCACCGAGAATGTCAGTCGATGTTGCTTGAACACGCAGGCTGGAACCAACTAAAGACTGATCTGGGGCGATTGTGTATTGAGCGCTGGTTGCTCCGGGAATATTTGCCCAGTCTCCAGATTCGCCTTTGATCTGCCATTGAATACTGAATGTCAAGGGACCATCAGCGTCCTTAATTCCAGTAGTGTCCGCTGTTACAAGTCCACCTTCTTCAACGTCACCAATCATGAGTAATTCTCCAACAGAGGCGTCATCAACTTGGTTAACTTTCACGGCGAGCATTCTTTCCAGTGCAACATGATCATCTGAATAGGTCAGTTTTATTTGACCATAGCCGAAGGCATCAGGAACAACACCTATGTGAAGATACCATGCATTTCCTGCCTCCTTTTCAACCTGAACACTTTGAAGCGGGTTATTAAATGATTCAACCACTTCGGCAACCAAGTTCAGATTTTGGTTTTCGGGGTCAAAATCAACCAACCCAATTTCCAATTTATATATGTTCACATCCTCGTTTGTCTCAACCGTTGCTGGCAAACCAAACAATTGAGGAACGTCCTGAACGGGAGCTATATTTAGGACTATACTTTCTTCGTCACTCAGATTGCCACCGAGGCCTGTGTTTCCAAGATCCTCAACTTTAAGATCCATCGAAGTCGAACCGTAATATTGTGGGTTCGGATGATAAACAAGGTCAACCAGAGCATTATTGATGGCTGACATACTGCCTTCCAGCACATAAGTCTTGCCCTCATAGCTTTCTGATTCTGTTAATGTAATGTTGCTTGTGGAAGCAAACGCCAATTTCCCTTTGTAAGGTTTTAAGGTGAGCTTGATCTTATTGTCGACAGCATCCACGTCTTGCAAAGATATTTTTGACCCACCATTAAAGAATATGGATGTATCCTCATCGAAGGAAATCGTGGCGGGAGCTGTGATACTAGGAGCATCGTTCACTGACTTGACGGTGACAGTAGAGGAATACTCAAATTTAACGGTATCATTACCCGAGTTTTCAATACCGCCATTATCCTGCATGCGAACTCCTGTGAATACGCGTTGACCGTCACTTGCATGACCCGAATTTGCATTCAAATATCCCATGCTGCCGATCAAGGATTTGGCGTCGTCTAATGTGACTGCTTCAAAGTTAAGGACAACAGTCAGTGTGCCTTCGACATCACTCACACTGTAACCCACACCTGATGCGGCTGTTGTCCCGCTGGTGCCTGTTACAAGAGGGAATGATGCTCCATCAATGTGAAACAGTTCATCACTGCCGTCGATCAAACCTGAAACGATTAGTTCAAGTCCCTTTACTCTTTGTCCAACTTCTACAAGACCGATATTGGCAATATCAAAGATGGCCACAGCTGACTGGTCCTCTAGATAATCTGGATCAAGCCCTGATAGGGTCAAAGAAGGCGCATCGTTCACCGGCGTGATGGTGATGGTCGATGTGACGGGAGCCGAGTTATCGTTCCCATCATTGACCACCCAGCTCACCGTGCGGCTGAGAATCGAGGGATCATCTGAGGTGTTCTCATAGGTTACGCTCTCAAGTGCTAACTCGTAATTGGCCTTGGTAGCACTGCCAGTCAGGCTCAGGATACCTTTGGCATTATCCCAAGTTCCGGTGATGCCATTGGCATCGGTAAAGGCCAACACATCCTCTCCGTTAACATAGTTGCTAGAGATGGTGATACTAGCACTCGCCAGATTCGTGTCATCCGCATCAATCAGTGTCAGGCTCTCATCGATCACCCTGGCCGCATCGTTCTCCGTGTAGGCAAGCGTCCCGGCTGCATCAGCCCCCACTGGCGCGTCGTTGACTGCAGCCACCGTGATAGTTGAAGCGATGGCTGCTGAGTCAGCAGTCCCATCGTTCACCACCCAGCTCACCGTGCGGCTGAGAATCGAGGGATCATCTGAGGTGTTCTCATAGGTTACGCTCTCAAGTGCTAACTCGTAATTGGCCTTGGTAGCACTGCCAGTCAGGCTCAGGATACCTTTGG
>Ga0255780_10000335_pt1 | contig 45910 bp, 43 predicted proteins | sample 071ome_32_FD_179978 | JGI IMG/M metagenome (GOLD analysis project Ga0255780, IMG submission 179978) | Coastal salt marsh microbial communities from the Groves Creek Marsh, Skidaway Island, Georgia - 071405AT metaG (version 2) | ecosystem: Environmental > Aquatic > Marine > Intertidal zone >... | reverse complement strand
TGTTCCGCATTGTGATCGGAGCGGTCATGGCCCTCCATCGAGATCTCTTCGACAGACTTGGCGGCCTTCGTGAACTCGGCGTTCGGGGGATTGAGGACACTGAGTTCGGCTTTCGGGCGCACACCGCCGGTTCACTCCTCGTCCTTGATCGGGAGGCCCAGCTCTGGCATCAGGGTCGGCGTCACTTTGACACGGGCAAAGCTGCCGAAACGAAGGAGCGACGAGAGCCGCTCATGCAGGACCTCATTGCGGCCCCCGGGTTTCGCAGGAGGTCGAAACGATGCCCTTCGGTTCCAACTCTCATCGTCGACCTTACCGAGGTCCGCGATCAGGCGGAGATTGCGTCATGGGTCGTCACCGACACGAACGACGTTCGGTTCCTCGTGGACGAATTTCAACACGCCGACGAGCGCTTCACAGCAGCGGACGCGTACTCACCACGCGACCGCTCGGCGGTCCCCTATCAAGCCCGCCCACTTGCCCCCATCCGGGTTACTTCAGACACTGTCGACCTGCTTCGGGCTCGTCTGCAATCTGACATGCTCGGCGTCCTGCACGTGGTTGATGAACGCGGCGAAGAACTGCTAGAAGTCACATCCACTCGAGCCGTCGGCCGCGCCGTGTTGGCTGGGGTCAACACAAATGACCGGGATGCGCTCGTCGCCGCCGCAGGAGCGTGCTTCGGCGAGTGGTGGCTTCCCGGCAGCGACGTAGGCGTTGAGCGAAGCAGCTGAAGCGGGCAAGGGACCCCCTGGCTGCGGGCGCCAGCCTGATTCCTCATCGTTATGAGTGACCAAACCGCTGGGCAGCGGAGGCGACGCTGTTACACAGAACGTGCTTTCTGAGGCGTTGACGCGCACAAACCTGCGGAGGTTTCTGTTCTGTGCGCGCTCACGCTAAGGACCTGGCAACGCCACCGAGGCACAATCCAGAGTGAAGCCTCGCCGCACAGAGCCGGGCTGCATTCGCTACGTTTCGATTTTGATGAACGTCTTCCTTCAGGGCATGCGTCGGTCAGGCACAACCGTGTTCTTCGACATTTTCTTGAGCGATGGTCGTTTCGCGTGTTTCTACGAGCCACTTGCCCGGATGCATCGCCCCTCAATCGGTGGAGGCAGTGGACTTCGCAACGTTGACCTCTTCGCCTCAGCACGAAGTCGTCGCAATGATTTCATGCGTCGATGGAAGGTCACTGAGCGCGACATGAACGCTGGCGCTCCACTCAATCCGGAGACCGAATTCACGACCGAGCTTCCCGTCCACGCCGAAGCGTTCCTCAAGGAGTTGGTGTCGGCCGAAGGCCCGGTTGTCATCAAGTTCACTCGCATGGCTGCGCGCCTCCCGATCCTTTTTGGTTTGGATTCAAACGCAACGCTTCTCCACCTCGTGCGCGAGCCACGGTCGGTCGTGACATCTCATCTCGCCGGGCATGAGAGGAAACGAGGATTTGCCGCTGGTGATGATTTCTTCGGTTTCGCTGAGCGCGGCAAGAACTGGTCGTCGTACTACCTCGCCGATTCGCTTCTCGACGATGCTGAAAGGGAGCAACTCGGAGCACTGTCCGATGTCGAACGTTGCCTCTTGGTCTGGCGAGAAAGTTTTCGCCGGACCCATCAAGATGGCAGGGCGTTGTTCGGAGATCGGTACCGCCTGCTGCGCCAAGAGGACTTCGTAGCCAATCCCCGCCGTTGTGTCGAAGAAATCTTCGAGCTCCTCTCGCTGCCGCCCCGGCAAGGAACGTTAGATTGGGCCGCAGCTTCCGTGCGCAAGTCGGAGCCGGCGTTCGCGCCGGAGGATGCGAGATGGAAAGAGGCCGCTACGCGACTCGGCATGGGCGCCGAACTCGAAGCCGCCGGCTACCAATTCGTTGAGTAAGGGCGAACGCAACACAGTAAGCAACAACGTCGACCCGGCCTCCCAATACGCTGCGTTGTGTGAGTTCATTTCCGCCAGCGATCAGCTCTACTGGCTGACAAGCCGATGGAGCCGACCGACCCCACCACTCCGACGCATTTGCCTGAGCCATGAGAGTTGGACTCGTTACGTACTGGTTCAACCGAGGCCAAGCAACGGTGATGCGGACACTTCGCCGAGCGCTGGACGAAGCAGGCCACCGAACCTTCGTGCTCGCCCGACCAACAACCGAGAACTTTCATCGGCCGAACTACATTGCCGCTGACGGCATCTGGGTCCAGCCAAACGTCACGAGAGCGCGTCGATTTGAGATCAGTCACGACGAGTACCTTCACTGGGCACGTCTCAATCAACTCGACGCAATTCTGTTCTTCCAGAACAAATCTTTTGACGCAATTTCGCGATTACGAACGGCTGGCTTCGCAACGGCTGGCACCTACATGTGCGAGGACTTCACAAGGGTGGAGGCAGAAGCGTCCCGCGATGCCTTCGACGTCTTCTATGCATTGAACCCGTGGAGTTCCTACCGCTACCGCGAGCTCGGTCTGGAGTCGGTCGTCGACATCCCCTTTGCGGTTCATCCATCAGAGGCGATCGAGGCACCTACCAGGGAGCACGATGGCACCGTGTTTCTTTTCGTCGGCGGTTACCTCTCCGAGCGCAAGCCGCTTGGCGTGGTCGTTGATGCGTTTTGCGCAGGGGCGGCTGCCAACGCGCGTCTTATCGTCAAATCGCAGCGGCCAATCCGTCCGGGGGACCTCGTGCGTCCGGACGATCTGCAGGCGCTTCGATCCAGGCATCAGGCTCATCAGGCTGATTCGGTCACTCTGCCTTCCGATGGCGAAGACCGCCGGATCCAACGAATCACGGCTGACCTGCCAGCCGACCAGCAGCGCGCCCTTATGTCTCAAGTGGATGTAGCAGTGGGCGTGAGTCGTTGGGAAGGACTCGGCCTTCACCTTTATGAGTTTGAATCATCAGGACGGCCCATCGTCGTCAACGAAATGGAACCCTACGTCTCATATGCGCTAGGCCGAGGAAACTGTGTCTTTGTTGGTAGTCATGAGATCGGCGAACTTCGCGGAATCCCCGTCCACGAACCGGACTTCAGCAGCCTGGCAGACGCGTTCGATCGGCTCTCGAGCCCGGACTGTCCAGCCTTCGCACGCGGGCCCACCGATCCTGGTCCTGCCTGGCGACAAATGACCGATGCGCTCAACACAATGATTACGACACTGCTCGGCGATGCCTAATTGATCCGACTGCGCTCACTTGGAGTTGGCCGACCCCAAGTAAGCGTCCATCGAGCAGGCCGAGAGCTGCTCGAACCGTTCGGAGCGGTGATTCTGCCTCCTCGGCTCTCGTTTCGTTAGCCTGACCTTCCTTAGGCTCGGAAGAGAGGGCGATGACGATGGAGCTGCTTGGCGAGCCTCTCCCTGGCGTGCTCGAACTTCAGGCGCGCGCCGTCGTAGATTCGCGGGGCACCTTCGCGGAAACGTTCAACCGAAAGACGATGGCCGATTTCGGCGTCAACTCTGAGTTCGTTCAAGACAACGAGTCGTTCTCATCGTCGTCCGGCACGGTTCGAGGTCTCCACCTCCAAGCCGAGCCTCACGCTCAGGGCAAGCTGGTTCGGGTCCTGCACGGGGCGATCTTCGATGTTGCAGTCGACCTCCGGCTCAACTCGCCCACCGTCGGCCAAAGCACCAGCTTTGAGCTGAGAGCGGGAGACAACCGGGCGATCTGGATTCCAGCTGGATTCGCACACGGCTTCTGCACGCTCGCCGACGAGACGGTGGTGAGCTACAAGGTCACAGCCTTCTACGCTCCCGACTACGAAAGGAGCATCCGGTTCGACGATCCCGACCTCGCGATCGACTGGCCCGTCGACAGCGTCGACGCCATTCTGTCCGAGAAGGACTCGATCGCTCCGTCATTCGCCGATTTCCTCCGAGGGCTGGGCTGATGCGCGTTCTCGTCACCGGCGGCTGCGGCTTCATCGGGTCGGCCGTTGTTCGTCACTTGATCAACGACACCGACCACGAGGTCATCAATGTCGACAAGATCACCTACGCCGCAACCGAAGGCAGCGTTGCTGAGGTTGCAGACAACGAGCGCTACCACCACCTCAAGATCGACATCTGCGATGGGGCTGCGGTCGAGGCAGCGTTCCTCGATCATCAGCCCGACGCCGTGATGCATCTCGCCGCCGAAAGTCATGTCGACCGGTCGATCGACGGCCCCGAACAGTTCCTGCAGACGAACATCGTCGGCACGATGCACCTTCTGCAGGCAGCGCGAAGCCTGATGCTCGCCCGCCCCGACGGCGGGGCAGGCTTCCGTCTCCTGCACGTATCGACCGACGAGGTATTTGGTGCGCTCGCTCACGGCGACGTGCCGTTTACGGAGTCCACGCCCTACTCGCCCCGCTCGCCGTACTCGGCGTCCAAGGCATCGGCCGATCATCTCGCCCGAGCGTGGGCGGAGACCTACGGCCTCCCTGTGCTGATCACCAATTGCTCCAACAACTATGGGCCGTTCCACTTCCCCGAGAAGCTGATCCCGCTCGCGACCCTCAAGGCGATTGCCGAACAGCCGCTACCGGTGTACGGAACGGGCGAAAACGTCCGTGACTGGCTGTTCGTCGAAGACCATGCCACTGCGCTGACCACGGTCTTGGCCAAGGGGGTCGCCGGCGAGACCTACCTAGTGGGCGGCAATGCCGAGCGCACGAACCTCGAGGTTGTGCAGGCGATCTGTGACCTCGTCGACGAGCGGCTCGGTGTCCCCCAGGCCGGGGCCCGCCGCCGATTGATCGAGTTCGTCACCGATCGGCCGGGCCACGACCTGCGCTATGCCATCGACTCATCAAAGCTTCAAGCCGACCTCGGCTGGCGGCCCACCGTGACGTTCGAGGAGGGGCTCGCTCGCACCGTCGACTGGTATCTCGCCAACGAATCGTGGTGGAGGCCGATTGCAGATGGCACCTACGCGGGCGGCCGGTTGGGGTTGTCGTGACCCGCGTCCTCGTCACCGGCGGCAACGGCCAGGTCGGCCGGTCCATCGCCGAACTGGCCAGCGACGCACGGTTCGCCGCACTCGACATCGCCGTCACCAATCGCAGCACGGTCGACATCACCGACCGGGCCGGGCTCAACGCAGCGTTCGATCGGTTGCAGCCCGACGTCGTGATCAACGCAGCCGCCTACACATCGGTCGACGCTGCGGAAAGCGATGAAGCAGCGGCGACGGCAGTCAATACAGACGGCGTCGCATCACTCGCCGACCTCTGTGCCGCCCATGGCGCTCGACTCCTCCATCTCTCCACCGACTATGTCTTCGACGGCACGAAGGATGGCTGGTACGTCGAGTCCGACCCGATCGCACCGCTCGGTGTCTACGGCCGCACCAAGGCGGCCGGTGAAGCTGCGGCGCGGGCATGCCCCGCCCACCTCATTCTGCGAACTTCGTGGGTGTATGCGACTCACGGCAACAACTTCGTCAAGACGATGCTCCGAATCGGTGCCGAGCTTCCCGAACTCGGGGTGGTCGACGACCAGGTCGGCTGCCCGACCAGCGCCCACGACATCGCCGAGGCCCTGCTTCACCTGAGCTCAATGGACGCGAACGGCACCTACCACCTGGCCGGGGCCGACCAAGCAAGCTGGCACGAGTTCGCGGAGGCCATCTTCGCTGCCGCCGATCTCACGACGACCGCCAACCCGATCAGTACAGCCGACTACCCAACAATCGCACCCCGTCCCGCCAACAGCCGACTCGACAGCAGCGCCCTCGCCGACGCCACCGGCGTGCGCCTTCCCGGCTGGCGTGACTCGCTCTCCGGCGTGGTTTCGACAATCCTCGACACTGGCCAACTCAGGACCTGACTATGACCAAGGGCATCATCCTCGCCGGCGGCACCGGAAGCCGCCTTCACCCGTTGACCATGGCTGCGTCGAAGCAGCTGCTGCCGGTCTACGACAAGCCGATGATCTACTACCCGCTGTCCGTGCTGATGCTGGCCGGGATCAAAGAGATCTTGGTCATCACCACCCCGGTCGACCGTCCTGTCTTCGAGCGGCTTCTCGGTGACGGCAGCCAGTGGGGCATCGAACTCTCCTACGCAACCCAGGCTGAACCGAACGGCATCGCCGAAGCCTTTCTGATCGGCGAGGACTTCATCGATGGTGAACGTTGTGCCTTGATTCTCGGTGACAACCTGTTCTACGGCGGTGGTCTTCACGAACAGCTCACGCGTGCAGCTACTGCGCAGTCCGGCGCATGTGTGTTCGCAAAAGAGGTGCCCGACCCCGAGCGCTACGGGGTCGTCTCCTTCGACGAATCGGGCCAGACCGCCTCAATCGAAGAGAAACCGGAGCACCCCGGAAGTACCTGGGCGGTCACTGGCCTCTACTTCTTCGACGCCGACGTCGTCGACATTGCGAAGTCGATCTCGCCATCGGCTCGAGGGGAGCTCGAGATCACAGCCGTCAACCAGAAATATCTCGAGCGCGGCGATCTCGAGGTTGTCCAGATGGGTCGCGGGCTCGCTTGGCTCGACACCGGCACCTTCGCCTCGCTGGTCGAGGCATCAGAGTTCGTGCGGGTGCTCGAGACCCGTCAGCGACTCAAGATCGGTTCCCCAGAAGATGCTGCGTACGAGATGGGGTTCATCTCCGCAGCACAACTCAAGGCGTTGGCCGAGCCATTGCTGAAATCCGGATACGGGCAGGCACTGCTCGAACGGGCCGAACGCGGCCTCGCCGAGAGCCGTTAGCCCCGGTACGTCATCCCCCGATACCCGGGCGAGAAACCGGCGGCTTCGAGGCGAGCCGCCAATGGTGTCTCCCGCACCGGCTCGCCATCGACCTTCGCAATCTCGAGCTTGGCGAGTCGCCCGTTCTTCACCAGACCCTGTACCGCCTCGATCCACGCATCGGTCTCGGCCGCGCCCGGGAACGTCACGAGTGACCGGCCGCCTCGCTCGACGAGAACGATCGGAGCACCGTCGACGAGTACGACATGGCCACCGGCACTCCGGGATGGACGACCCTGCGAATCCGGCCAGGCCACTGCGGCGCCGTATGGCTGGGCCGGATCGGTGGCGGCAAGCACGACCGGCGCCTCGGCCTGCTCGACCTCCCGCACAGCCCGCAGCCGATCGACCGCCCCCGGCAAGGCGAACTGGGCAGCCCCGAGCCCGGCGACGAAGTAGCCCCGCCGCACCTCGCCCCGCTCCTCGAGCGCTTTCAGCACCGGGTACACGCCGGCGAAGCCGCCCGAGACACCTTCGGCGAGGGCGGTCTCGCGGGTGAGGACGCCGTAGCGGTCGAGCAGCTGGTGCGCCTGGGCGAGCGATCGTTCGGTTGCCGAGGGAACGGGTTGGCGCAGTGGTTCGACCAGCGACCAGCGCCCGACTGCGCTCGGTGGCCCCTGGACGGTGAGTCCACCGACCCGAGGGCGAGCGCGCCGACCCCGAGCACGGCCGGCCTTGGGGGTCGATGCCGACTTCGAACCGCTGATCAGCGCTCGAACCGGGGCCAGGGAGTCGTTGGTGACCTCACCCGCCCACACCAGATCCCACAGCGCGGTGTGCACGACATCGGTCTGGTACGGCAGATCGGCGGCCTGCACGGCCGCGACCAGGTCGGGCCAGAACGATGCGCCCCGTTCTCGCAGGTGGGCGCGGATTGCCTCGTGGGTCGGGTCGTCGGATGGCTCGTCGATGTCAGGGATCAGGAGGCCGACCTGGTCCCGGTACACGAGACGGATGCGGCCATCGGTGGCGCCAAGGGAACCAGCACCGACCCACACGACCTCGCCGCTCGTGCACAGCTCGTCGAGGTCGCTGCTGCGGTATCTGTTGACCCGTGCGGCCAGGACGTCGCGCTCGATCACCGAAGCCGCAACCGCCGCCCCCTGCATCTGGGCGACCGCTTCAGCTACCGCATCGATGCCTCGACGCCGAGAACCGACCCCTTGCCAGGCCGGCAAGAACCGAGCAAGCGCATCGCCCTCGACCGGTTCAATCTCGCGGCGCAGCGACGCGAGCGAGCGGCGCCGGAGCTGACGCAGGACGTCGTCGTCGCAGAACTCGCGCTCGGTGCTACCGGGCCGGAACTCGCCCCGCAAAAGATCACCGTCCGAGACGAGCCGTTCGAGCGCGCCCACCGAACGGGTCTCCGAGATACCCAACCAGCGGGCGACATCGCGGGTGTGGAACGGGCCGTGAGTGCGTGCGTAGCGACGACACAGATCACCGAGTGGATCGTCGACCGAATCGGTGAACACCGCCGGCAGACCGACCGGGAGCGCCACCCCTACGGCATCGCGAAGGCGGGCAGCGTCATCACTCGCCGCAAGGCGATCATCGTCGGCGATGCGCACCTCGATCGCTCGGCGCTCCTCAAGCAGCGAACGCACCCAGGCATCGACCGGTGCCCCGTCGACCGAACGAGCCTCGAGGTCGAGCCGGTTGAGGGGCCCGAGCCGCCGCAGCACATCGTGGAGTTCATCGGCATCGCGGGCCCAGCGGCCATCGACCAGCAGCTGGAGTTCGAGTTCAAGGTCCGCCAGCACTTCGGCGTCGAGCAGCTCACGAAGCTCCTCCGCGCCGAGCACATCACGCAGCAACTCCCGATCGAGAGCCAGCGCCGCCGCGCGGCGCTCGGCGATCGGGGCGTCGCCTTCGTACATGTAGACGGCGATCCACGAGAACAGCAGCGACTGCGCAAAGGGCGATGCCTGATCGGTGTCGACCGCCACCATGCGCACCTTGCGGCTCCGCAGATCCGACATCACCGAACGGAGCGCCGGCAGGTCGAACACGTCGTTGACGCACTCGCGGGTGGCTTCGAGCAGCATCGGGAAGGTCGGATACTTGGCAGCCACGTTGAGCAGATCGGCGGCCCGCTGACGTTGCTGCCACAGCGGGGTGCGCTGATCGGGCCGACGACGCGGCAGCAACAGTGCCCGGGCCGAACACTCGCGGAAGCGAGCGGCGAACATCGCCGAATCGGGCAGGCGAGAAATCACGATGTCGTCGATCTCATCAGGGTCGAACAACAACTCATCGAGCGGCAACCGTTCGAGCGCCTCGGGGAGCCGCATCACGATGCCGTCATCGCTCCACATGAGATCGATCTCGCTCCCCCTCTCCTCACCGAGGCGGGCCTGCAACGCCATCGCCCACGGGGCGTGAACCTGCGCACCGAACGGCGTGAGCACACACACTCGCCAATCACCGATCTCGTCTCGGAAGCGTTCGACGACGATCGTGCGGTCGTCGGGCACGACCCCGGTGGCCTCGGCCTGGTCCGTGAGGTAGGTGAGTAGGTTCTCGGCTGCGAGATCGTCGAGACCGTGGCGCTGCTGGAGGCGCTCGATCGCGGCGGCGTCGTCGAGCTGGCGAACTTCACGCACGAACGCACCGATCGCTCGCCCGAGCTCGAGCGGTCGACCTGGTCCGTCGCCGTGCCAGAACGGCATCTTGCCGGGAACGCCTGGCGCAGGGGTGACGACCACCCGTTCGTAGGTGATGTCCTCGATCCGCCAGGTTGAGGCGCCGAGCAGGAACGTCTCCCCCACCCGGCTCTCGTAGACCATCTCCTCGTCGAGTTCACCGACCCGAGTGCCGTCGGGGAGGAACACCCCGAACAGACCCCGATCGGGGATCGTGCCCGCGTTGGTCACCGCGAGCCGCTGCGAGCCCGCCCGCCCTCGAAGCTGACCGGTGACGCGATCCCACACGATCCGCGGCCGCAACTCGGAGAACTCCTCGCTCGGATACGTGCCTGACAACAGATCGAGCACGTTGCCGAGCACCTCATCGGACAGATCACCGAAGTTCGCGCAGCGGCGGATCAGGTGCGTGAGATCAGCGAGCTCCCAGTCGTCCATCGCGCACATCGCCACGAGTTGCTGGGCGAGCACGTCGAGCGGGTTTCGCGGGAAGTACGTCTCCTCGATCAACCCCTGGTGCATGCGGTCGACGACCACCGCCGCTTCGAGCAGATCAGCTCGATGCTTCGGGAAGATCTTGCCGACGCTCGGCTGGCCGACCTGATGGCCGGCCCGACCGATGCGCTGCATCCCCGACGCCACCGAGCCGGGCGACGCGACCTGCACCACAAGGTCGACCGCACCCATGTCGATGCCGAGTTCCAGCGACGACGTGGCGACGAGCCCCTTCAGGTCGCCCCGTTTGAGCTCGTCCTCGATCTGAAGTCGACGCTCCCGCGACAGCGAGCCATGGTGAGCCTTCACCAGCTCCTCGCCCTCCGCAGCACCCCGGCCGATCTGTTCGTCGCCGGCGCCGAGGGCAGGCGGGGGCGCAACCGAACCGTCGAACTCGCCCGATGCCTTTTCGATCGCGAGTTCGTTGAGCCGAGTGGCGAGACGCTCCGACAAGCGTCGGGCATTGGAGAAGACCAACGTCGAGCGGTGCTCCTCGATCAACTCGAGAAGCCGAGGATGCATCGACGGCCAGATCGAACGGCGGGCGTTGGGCGAGGCCGCCGGAGATGCATCGGGGCCGGGCTCGATGCGCTGACCGAGGTTGGCCATGTCCTCGATCGGAACCACGACCTCGATCTGCAGTTCTTTACGAGCACCGGCATCGACGACGGTGACCGGACGAGGTGACACCGTGCCGTCGACCCCGACCTCGTTCCCCCCAAGGAATCGAGCGATCTCGTCGAGGGGACGTTGGGTCGCCGACAGGGCGATCCGCTGCGGCGACTGTTCGGTGAGCTCCTCGAGCCGCTCGAGCGAGAACATGAGGTGAGCGCCGCGCTTGGTTCCGGCCATCGCATGGATCTCATCGATGATCACGGCCTCGACATTCGCCAAGGTCTCACGGGCTTGCGAGGTGAGCATCAAGAACAGCGACTCGGGTGTCGTTATCAAGATGTCGGGCGGGTGACGCACGAGCTGGCGACGGTCGGCAGCGGACGTGTCGCCCGTTCGAACGCCGACCGTCGGCGTATGCACGTCCGTGCCGAGCCGTTCCGCCGCAAAGCCGATGCCCTGCAACGGAGCACGAAGGTTCTTTTCGACATCGACGGCCAGCGCCCGCAGCGGCGAAAGGTAAAGCACCCGTGTGCGGGCCTTCGGATCCTCCGGCACATCCTCGACCGCCAACCGATTCAACGCCCACAAGAACGCCGACAGCGTCTTGCCCGTGCCGGTCGGAGCGAGGATCAGGGTGTGGTTACCGTTCGCGATCGCGGGCCAGCCCTCGCGCTGCGGCGCAGTGGCTTCGCGGAAGGTCGAGGTGAACCACTCGCGCACCGGGTCGGCGAACGCCGCCAACGGATCGCTCATGGTCGCAACCTACCGATATTCGAGAACCCCGTCCCTCTCGGGCGCTCAGGCTCGGTCAGCCCTCGGCAGCGACGAGATGGCCCGGATCAACCTCGCGCAGCTCCACCCGTTCAGGTGAGGTACCCGCCGCCCACACCGGGCTCGGGATCTCGTCGGTAAGGAGCGGCCGGTCACGGCGAGCTCGGGGGTCGGCGATCGGCACGGCATCGAGGAGCCGCTGGGTGTGCGAGTGCTGGGGGTTCTCGAAGATCGCCGACCGGGGACCAATCTCGACAATCTGACCGAGATACATCACCGCCACTCGATGACTCATGCGCTCAACGACGGCAAGGTCGTGGCTGATGAAGAGATAGCTGAGGCCGAGTTCAGACTGCAGCTCCATCATCAGATTGATCACCTGGGCCTGAATCGACACGTCGAGGGCGGAAACCGCTTCGTCGGCGATCACCAGCTCGGGACGAGTCGCGAGCGCTCGAGCGATGCAGACCCGCTGACGCTGACCACCGGAGAACTGATGCGGAAACTGGCGCATCATGTCGGGCTCGAGCCCAACCCGAGTGAAGAGGTCGGCCACCTGCTCGTCAGCGTCGGGGCCCTTGGCAATCTTGTGGATGAGGAGCGGTTCCGCAACGGCGCGTCCGACCGGCCGACGCGGGTCGAGACTCGCAAACGGATCCTGGAAAATGATCTGCATCTTGGCCCGGTGCTCGCGAAGGGCGCGGTTGCCGAGGCCAGAAATATCGACGCCGTCGAGCACGACCTGACCGCTGGTCGGTTCGTGCAGCCGAATCATCGTGTGAGCAAGCGTCGACTTGCCGCAGCCCGACTCGCCAACAACGGCAAGGGTCTCGCCCCGCCCGACCTGCAGCGAGACGTTTTCCACTGCGTGCACGGTGGCGCCAGCACCGACCGGAAAGTGCTTACAGAGGTCACGGACCTCGACCAGGGGCGTGCCAGCGCTCACGAGTCGTACTCCACGAGTTCGAACGGGGCGGGCTCGGAGCGCCCCTGCATCGACCCGAGCCGCGGCACCGACGCAAGCAACGCCTGGGTATAAGGCTCGGTCGGGTTCTCGAAGATGTCGACGGCCGAACCATGTTCGACAACCTTGGCGCGATTCATCACCACGACATCGTCAGCGACCTCGGCGACGACCCCCATGTCGTGGGTGATGATCAGCACCGCCGCGCCGGTCTGCTCCCGCAGATCGCGCATCAGGCCGAGGATCTGCGCCTGGATGGTCACATCGAGCGCCGTGGTGGGTTCATCAGCGATCAGCACCTTCGGATCACACGACAACGCCATCGCGATCATGACGCGCTGCCGCATACCACCCGACATCTCATGGGGGTACTGCACCATGCGCTTCTCGGGCTCAGGAATCCGGACAAGCCGGAACATCTCGAGCACCCGCTCGGCAGCCTCCGCCTTGCCAAGCCCCTGATGAAGCATGACCGCCTCAGCGACCTGGTCACCGACCGGGTACACCGGGTTGAGGCTGGTGAGCGGCTCCTGGAAGATCATCGAGATCGCGTTGCCGCGAATCTTGCGCATGTCGTCCTCGCGCTGCTGCACGAGGTCGATGACCTCGCCGCCAGGCTGTCGGAAAAGGATCTCGCCGTTCTCAATCTTGCCGCGGGTGCCGAGTTCGACAAGCCGCATGATCGACAGCGCAGTGACCGACTTGCCCGAACCAGACTCGCCCACAACCGCCAGGGTCTGGCCCTCGTGAAGGTCGAACGAGACCCGGTCAACCGCTGTGAAGGACCCGAAGGTGACGGTGAGATCGCGGACACTGAGGAGTGGTTCCATCAACGCCCTCGCAGCTTCGGGTTGAAGGCGTCCTGGAGACCGTCACCGATCAAGGAGAACGACAGCACGGTGGAGAAGATCGCAAGTCCCGGGAAGGTGACCGTCCACCAACCGTTGAGGAACGTCTGCCGGTTCAACCCGATCATCTGCCCCCAGCTCTGAGCGTTCGGGTCGCTGAGGCCAAGGAACGCGAGCCCCGACTCGAACAAGATTGCGGCACCCATGATGAGGGTGATCGACACGATCAAGGGCGGCAGCGCGTTGGGAAAGATCACCCGCCAGATGATCCGGAAGTCGCTCGCTCCGATCGCCCGGGCGGCCTTCACGAACTCGAGGTTCTTGAGCCGCAGGAACTCCGCACGGGTGAGTCGAGCCGTGCCGGGCCACGATGCCAGACCAATCGCAATCGCAACGGTGCGCGTGCTCGGTTCGAAAAGCGCGACGATGACCATGGCGAACAGCAGTGCGGGCAGCACCTGAAACACCTCAGTGAAACGCATCAGCAAGGTGTCGATCCAACCGCCGTAATAGCCGGCGAGCGCACCGATCGTCACCCCGATCACGACGACGAGAAACACGGCGACGAGCGCAACGGTGAGGCTGGTGGATCCACCATTGACAACGCCGGCGAGCACGTCACGGCCGAGATAGTCGGTGCCGAACGCAGGAGCCCCGTCCTCGCCGGGGCCCTGAAGGGGCCGAGCGATAATTCGGGTCGGGTCTTGGTCGTAGAAGAACGAGCCGAACAGGGTCATCAACACGATGCCGGACAACAGCATCGAGCCGAAGACAGCGGCGCGGTTGCGCAGGAACATCCGGAGGGCCTGACGGCCCGGGGAACCAAGTTCGGGCTGGGCAGCGGCCATCAAGAGCCTCCTCCGACCCGAATCCGCGGGTCGATCATTCGGTAGACCACATCGGTGAGGATGTTGATCACGACGACGAGCGCCGCCGAGCAGATGAGCACGCCGAGCAGCACTGGGGCGTCGCGCTGGAACACCGAGTCGGCGGCGAGGCGGCCAAGCCCCGGCCAGTTGAAGACCGTCTCGACCAGGAGCGCACCCGACAAAAGGGCACCGAACTGCAGCCCGGCGATGGTGATAACTGGGATCACAGCGTTGCGCAGGGCGTGCTTGTACACGACCTTGCGCTCAGCCAGACCCTTTGCCCGAGCGGTGCGGACATAGTCCGACTGGAGGACCTCAAGCATCGAGGCCCGCGACAACCGCGAGTACTGAGCGAGATAGATGAGTCCCAGCGTCAGTGCCGGGAGTACCAGGTGGTGGGCGATATCGAGCCATTCTTCAAATCGGTTGCCCTCGAAGCGGACATCGCGCATACCGGCGACCGGGAACCATCGAACATTCGACGCGAACGCGATGATCAGCAAATAGCCGGTCCAAAAAACCGGCATCGAATAGCCGACGAGCGAGAAGACCGTAACGCCGTGGCTCACCGGGCTCTCTGGTCGGCGGGCGGTGAAGATGCCGACGAGCACACCGATCACGATCGCGAACAAAAGGGCGGTCGTGACGAGCAGGATTGTCGGCCAGATGCGGTCACCGATGAGTGAGGTGACCGACTCATTGAAGCGGTAGGAGGTCCCCAGGTCACCCGAGGCGACATCGCCGACATAGCGGCTCAGCTGGATCAGGTACGGGTCGTCGAGGCCGAGGTCTTCCCGGATCTCCTCAATGAGCTCAGGGTCGCCTGCCCCGCTGTCACCGGCAATGACGAGAGCGGCATCGCCCGGCGCAAGATGGACAAGGCTGAAGCACATGACGATCACGGCCAGGATCAACCCGACACTCCAGGCAATCCTGGCCGCGATCTGCTTCATGTCAACTCCAAAGGAAGTCGAACCGACTACTCGGCCAACCACACTTCGTGCATCGGGCTGAGCTGGCCCCACACACCGATTGGCGGGTTCTGGACACGGGGCTGGAAGGCCTGCCAGAAGACACCGTTGCTGAGGTACACCATCGGAACATCCTCGTTCACGATCGTCTGCATCTGGTGGTAGAGGTCAATGCGCTCATCGACGTCGAATGTCGAACCAGCCTGGGCCAGCAGGGCATCCACCTGAGGGTTGTTGTAGCCGGTGTTGTTCGTCCAGATCGCACCCACATTGTTGGTGCTCAGGTACGAACGGTGCACACCGATCACCGGGTCGCCCCAGTTCCAGACGTTGTTGAGCGTCATCTGGTACTCACCAGTTGCCACCCGAGTGGCCCATGTCGGGAAGTCTGGCGAGATGTTGAGCTCGGCCTCGAAGCCGATGTCTTGAAGGACTTGGACGACGTACTCGGCCTGGGCCAACTGGACCGGCGGGATGTAGTCAACCGCGAACGAGATGCTGCTCGCATCGACGCCGGCGTCGGCCAGTCGCTGCTGCGCCGCCTCGACCCCTGCGCCGTAATGTTCGGTGTCAGGGTTGTGGAACGGGCTGCCTTGGTGGATACCAGTCGTGGTGGCGATGGTCGTGCCCTGCTGGAGCACTTCGGTCAAGAACTCACGGTCGATACCATCGGCGATCGCCCGCCGAACCTCGACGTTACTGAGCGCCGGGTCGGCGAGGTTGAACTCCAGCCAGTTGACCTGACCGACGGCTGCATGGCCCTCGGCGGTCACGATCACGTCGTCGTTGCCCTGAAGGCGCACGATGTTGGCTTCGCCAGCGGGCAACGCCAGGTCAGTGGTGCCGTTCTCGAGACCGAGGGTGATCGTGGCCGGGTCGGGAACGATCTCAATGATGATCTCGTCAAGGTACGGACGCTCCGGGATGAAGAAGTCCTCGAACGCCTCGAGACGGATGATCGAACCAGCCTCGTACTCGGCGAGGGTGAACGGACCCGAACCGACGAAGCAGTCGGTCCCAGCGTTGCAGGGGTGCTCCTTAATCTCCTGGCCGTCGTTGTAGACGTGCTCGGGAATGATCGGGAGCAGGCCCGGCGACATTGCGAGCAGGATCGCCGGGTGTGGCTCGCTCAGGTTGATGACCGCAGTGAGGTCGTCTGGGGTGTCGACGCTCGTGACTGGGGCGAACATCGTGCGGAACGGGTGGTTATCGCGCGACGTCGTGATCGAGAAGGCGACGTCTTCGGAGGTGATGGGTTCACCGTCGTGGAACACGGCTCCCTCTACGAGGTTGAGCGTGACCGACAGGCCATCATCGGAGATTTCCCAGCTTTCGGCCAGGTATGGCTGCGGCTCGAAATTCTCGTCGATCAGCAGCGGCGACGCGTTGAGCTGCGTGCCAGGCACGGCGGTGGCGTAGCCCGACTGGACCGTGCCGTTCAAATGGCGAGGCACCTGGGTGCTCTGAATGAGCAGGGTGCCGCCGGCGACCGGGCCGGTGTCGACCGCGCCAGCGTCGGCGTCGTCACTGTTTGCTTCAGTCTCTTCGTTGGACTCGGACATGTCCGCCGTTGGCTCGTCGTCGTCTTCGGCTGGCTCGTCGGTCGACGAAGATGTCGACGCCGACGACGAGCTGTCGTCGCCGGCGTCATCGTCGTCGCTGCCACAGGCCGCAGCGACCAGCGCAAAACTGAGCAGGAGCGCCAGCAATGCAATCAGTTGTTTCCTCACAGAAACACCCCCTTCAGGTGTAGTGATCGGCGAGCCCCCCGGTCCGCCGCCAGTCAGGTTCTCTAACGAGAACGTTAGGACCCTTAACCGGTCCCGTGATAATAGTTGCTCTCGCCGCCCTTGCCTAGGGAGATTCCGTTGTCTGACATCACTGTTTACCCCGTTCGTCGGTTGATCACCATGAATCCTGCGTTACCGAGTGCTGAAGCCGTCGCTGTCCGCGGCGACCGCATCCTCGGTGTCGGTTCGCTCGATGAACTCACGCGCTGGGGTGACCATCGCGTCGACGACACCTTCAGAGACCATGTGCTCACGCCTGGATTCGTTGAGGCCCACAGCCATGTGATGTCGGGTGGCACGTGGGAGCACGTGTATGTCGGCTTCTTCGACCGGCGCGATCCGACCGGCCGCGTCTGGCCTGGATGCAAGAGCATCGACGAGGTGGTCGCCCGGCTGCGAGAGGCCGACGCCGCGATGACCGATCCCGATCAGATCATGATCTGCTGGGGGCTCGACCCGATCTACCTCACCGGCGAGCGTCTGGTCGGAAGACACCTCGATGCGGTGTCAGAGCGCCGGCAGATCTTCATCCTTCACGCGTCGGGCCATCTCGCAACGGTCAATTCAGCCGTGATCCGCCACGACAACATCACCGCCGACAACCCGACCCCCGGCATCCAACTCGACGAGTACGGCCAACCCAACGGCGAGCTCCAGGAGCCAGCGGCAATGTCGCTCGCCAGCGGCCAACGGATGCTGCGAGAGGGCTACGCAAGCGAACTCGCCAAATGGAACTACGCCTATGAGGCCCGCAACGCCGGCCACACCCTGGTGACCGACCTCGGCACGAGCAGTGTCGACGAACAGGGCGTGGCCAACTGGAGTGCCGTCACGTCACACCCCGACTATCCCGCTCGCGTGATGGTCGCCGGGTCCGTTTTTGCCACCGCCCTTCCCCCCGAGGACATCGCTCGGCGGGTCGTGCAGCTCCGCGACAACCCGCCCAACGACAAGCTCCGCTTCGGAATCATCAAGCTGATCATCGACGGCTCGATCCAGGGCTTCACCGCCCGGCTCACCTGGCCCTACTACTTCAACCCGCCTGCCGGGAACGCAGAAAACGGCCTGTGGCTGATGCCGCCCGACCAAGTCCCCGACATTGTCGAGATCTTCCACCGGGCCGGGCTCACCGTCCACTGCCACTGCAACGGCGATCAGGCTGCTGAGGTCTTCATCTCGGCGGTCGAACAGGCACTCGAGCGCCACCCGCGATGGGATCACCGCCACACCGTCCAGCACTGTCAGCTCACCACGCCCTCGCAGTACGCCCGAATGGCGGCGCTCGGCATGCACGCCAACATCTTCAGCAACCACATCTTCTACTGGGGCGATCAGCACGCCGCGTTTACCGTCGGCCCCGAACGGGCAGCACGGATGGATGCATGCGCAACCGCCGAACGCCTCGGCGTGGAGTTCTCGTTCCACTCCGACACACCGGTCACGCCACTCGGGCATCTCCATGTCGCCTGGTGTGCCGTCAACCGCCTCACCGCGACGAACCAGGTGCTCGGCCCTGAGGAACGGATCTCGGTCGATTCGGCGATGCGAGCTGCGACGATCGGCGCCGCCCGCCAGATCAAACTCGATCATGAGATCGGCTCGATCCAGGCCGGGAAGCTCGCCGACTTCGCCGTACTCGAAGACGACCCCTACGAGGTCGACCCCACGGCCCTCAAGGACATCGGCGTCTGGGGCACCGTCGTCGGCGGACGGCACTTCCCTGCAGGCACCGGCTGACGTGAGCGAACCGCTCGTCGCCGTCACGGTCGTCGGGGGCTACCTCGGCGCCGGCAAGACCACACTGCTCAACCACCTGCTCGCACTCGCAGATGAGCGCATTGCTGTCCTGGTCAACGACTTCGGCTCCCTCGACATCGATGCGCAGCTCCTCGATCAAGGGGACGGAGCGACGATCACCTTGCCAAACGGGTGCATCTGCTGCTCGCTGGTCGATGGCCTCGCCACTGCGCTCGACGATCTCGCCGAGCTTGACCCACGGCCAGAACGAGTGGTCATCGAAGCGAGCGGGGTTGCCGACCCCGCCGGCATTGCGGCGTACTGCCATCGGCGCCCCTACCGGCTCGACCTGGTCGTCGTGCTGGCCGACGTCGAAGCGATCGCCGTCCAGGTCGTCGACGACTATGTCGGTGAGACGGTGCGGGGCCAGTTGGCCGCAGCAGACCTCGTGATTCTGAACAAGGCCGACCTCGGCGACACCGCGGCAGCAGCCGCTGTCGTTGAGACCCATGCGCCGGGCGTGCCCACCATCGGGGCAATCGAGGCATCGATCGACCCTCGCGTCTTGATCGACCTCGAACCCCGGGCCAAAGCAGCAGCGCACCTCCACGACGGCGGGGTGCCGTTCGAGACCTGGAGCTGGAGTGGTGGTCGATGCGACGAGGAACGGGTGCGGCAGATGGCGGTCGAACTTCCACCTGGCGCCGTCCGGGCCAAAGGCATCATCGCAACCGGCAACGAAGCGATTGCGTTCCAACGAGTCGGCGCCCGGTCGCAATTCACCCGCCTCAAGCGCACCGTAGACCAGAGCCAGATCGTCGTCATCGGTGTACCCGGCACCCTCGACGACAACTGGCTCACCGACCGGCTCGGCTGACGGCCAAAACCGAGCTCCGAGGACCGTTAGGCCGACCTTTTGCCCATCGGTAGGCCGGTCGACCCCCGACCGGACAGAGGCCCGACCGTGACCGCTAGGATCGCGGCCATGAGCGAGTACGAATCCCCCGAATGGCACCCTGCGTTCGAGGAGTACTGCGAGACCATCTACGAACTCGGCGAGGACGAACTCGACGTCATCCAGGCTCGCATCGCCGAACGCATGGAGGTCTCCCGCCCTGCCGTGAGCGAAATGATGAAACGCCTCGAAGCTGAAGGCCTCATCGAGTCGGGACGCAAGATCACGCTCACCGAGAAGGGCATGCATCTCGCCGAGACGGTCGTCCGACGCCACCGGCTCGCCGAATGCTTCCTCACCGACATCCTCGGCTTGTCCTGGGCCGACGCCCACCAGGAAGCCGGCAAGTGGGAGCACGTCATCTCCCCCACCGTCGAAAAGGCAATGATGGCTCGCCTCAACGATCCGACCACCTGCCCGCACGGCAACCCGATCCCGGGATCCGGCTACGAAGCCCCCGCACTCGTCGCCCTCGACTCGATCGAGGTCGGCAGCGACTTCACGGTCCAGCGCATTCCTGAAGAGCTGGAGTTCGCCGAGGGCATGCTCGACTTCCTCGAGCAGGCATCGATCACACCTGGCTCGGTCGGCACGGTGACGGCGATGTCGCCCGACGGCACTGCCACGGTGTCGATCGATGGCAACGCCGTCGGTGTCGGCGGCTTTGCCTCAGCCCGCATCCTCGTCAGCGCCGGCTGAACAGCCGGCGCAACGATCAAACCTCGGAAACGCCGACCACTCGGTACTCGGTGCCCGGCTTTGCCGGAAGTCCACCGTCGGCCCGGCAGGCGATCGTGGGCACCGCTCGACCTCGCTCGACCTCGACCTCGAACCGACGTCCAGCGACGCCGACCGTTGCGAGCCACCCATCGCCGTTCGCTTCGGTCTCGACCGAACGGGGGATGTCGTCGACGGCCCAGTCGTCGAGCAAGGCGAACACCGCTCGCTCGGCCACCTGACCGACCCCATCAGTGCCGGTCCAGCCTCGACACCGATGGGCAAGCGTCGCCGGTGAGCCCTCGCGATCGAGAATCCGGCCCATCTCGTCGACCGAGATGAAGCCCCACATGCGTCCGTCGGGAAAGGTGAGACCGGTGGGGGCGTACCGGTGACCACCGGTATGGCTGACCTTGCGCACGGTCAGCTCCGGACGGGCAGACGCCAGCTGACCCACGAGCCGCGTCCCGTCAGCGCCACAACAGATGTCGTGCGAACCCTGCGTACAGATCGCGATCTCGCGCGGCGGGACCGGAACGTCGACCAGCAACGGGTCACCAGCCGCAAGGCCCTCTCGAAGCACGAGATCGGCCACGTGCCCGACCTCGCCGGGCGTCATCCGGAACTCGCTGCGGATCATCGGGCCGCTGCCCTTAATGCGCTCATGCACGACGATGCGCGAAATGCCGTCGTCGAGTGGCACGGCCGCCAACGCTCGAACCCGGCGGCCCTGCTCACCGGCGGCCATCACCGCCTCGGGCACGTGCGTGAACCCGTCGGCCGCCCAGACCGGCTTCGGCCAGGGCTGCGGCACATCGATCAACAGCACCTCGTCGACATGGAGCGCGGAGCCCACGGGGTCGAGATCGATCGCGTCGGCGTGGTCGGCGCAACGCGGCGCCTCACCGGACGCCGGCAGGAGCGCGGGATCGATGTCGATCGAGGTCATTCCTGCAGCATCGCGGGAAGTTGGTGACTGTGCACGACAGCCACCCGCTTGGTGGCTCGAGTGAGCGCGACATACAGCGAGCGAATCCCCTGCGATTCCTCATCGATGATGCGCGCCGGCTCGACCACCACCGCCGAGTCGACCTCGAGCCCTTTCACGAGACGCACCGGAACGAGCGTGATGCGCTGATCGAGCCCATGACGGTTGGCTCCACCAATGGAGAGTTCTCGAGCCTCGAAGACCGAACGGACCTCGTCGACCATCGAGTCGGGGACGATCACCGCCACATTGCCTTCGTCGACCGCCTCGAGTTCGGTAAGCACGGTGTCGACGAGCGCGTCGTCGAGCGATTCGGATCGCACGAGTCTGGGCGGATCGCCGTCGTCACGGACGGGCTGAGGCGGCCGCAAACCCGGCGCTGCGTAGGGCAGCACCCGATTGGCGAGCGACATCGCCGGACCTGGAATGCGGTAACCGATCGAGAGTTCCCGACGGTGGACATCATGCTTCTGGGGCAGTTGGGCGAGCACATTGTCCCAGCCGTCGTTGGCCCATGCGCCAGTGGCCTGGGCGATGTCGCCCACGACGGTCATCGACCCGTTGAGCGAACGACGCCCGATCATGCGCAGCTCCATCGGTGCGAGGTCCTGCGCCTCGTCGATACAGATGTGGCCATAGGTACGCAGCGCGTCCTCGTCGCGCTTGCCCGGTCGATATCCGAGCAGGGCGCGCGCCTCGTCGAGCAGGGGCACGTCGTTGAAGTGCCACACCACGTCGCCGGCGTGCCCGACTCTCGGCTGGTGAAGGCGAAGGATCTCCTCGTCGGTGAAGTGACCCTTTCGGTTGGCCGAGCGAAGTAGCGCCCGAGAACCGAACAGATCGTGAAGCAGATGCGCCGGCGTCAACACCGGCCACATCCACTCGAGCAGTTCGCGGACCGGCAGTTCCCACCGGAGTTGATCGCGCACGGCAGCAGCCTCGACCGGGCGACGGGCGCTCGCTGCAAGCTTGGCGAAGACCAACTCTTCAACGATCTTGCGGCCGGCGTTGTGGCCCTTCGATCGACGACGGGCATCGCGGATGATGTCGCGCGAGTCGGCGACGGTGAGCTTGAGGCGATGGATGCCAAAACCGATGGCGACATCGGCTCGCAACGGCCGCTCTCGGTCACTCACGGCCTGCGCCAGCACCTTGGTCATCCGCAGATCACCCTTGATCGCGGCAACGGCCTCGGCCGCAAGCCCGTCGACACGGACCCTCGGCCGAAGAAGGTCGCCGAGCACGGCGATCTCGACTCCTGCTTCGCCGAGCGACGGCAGCACCTGCTCGATGTAGGCGAGGAACAATCGATTGGGGCCGACGACGAGCACACCCTGTCCCTCGAGGGGGAAACGGTGGGTGTAGAGCAGGTAGGCGGCGCGATGGAGCGCCACGACGGTCTTGCCCGTGCCGGGACCACCCTGGACCAGCAACACGCCGGGCATCGGTGCCCGGATGATCTCGTCCTGTTCGCCCTGGATGGTGGCGACGATGTCACCGAGCCGCCCGGTGCGAGAGGCCTCGATCGCGGCGATCAATGCCCCCTGGCCCTTGATCTCATGCTCACCATCCGCGGAGGCGAGCTCACCGAAGACCTCATCGTCGATGCCGAGGAGGGTGCGTCCACGGGTGGCGAAATGCCGGCGCCGCTCGATGCCCATCGGCTCACGGCCGGTGGCCCGGTAAAAGGGTTCGGCGACCGGAGCCCGCCAGTCGACGACGACCGGATCCTGGTTGCGATCCCACACCCCGAGACGCCCGATGTGGAACCGCTCGCCGGTTCCGGCAGGGTCGATCCGGCCGAAGACCAGAGAGCGGTCACCAAGGTTGAGTTGGGTCAAGCGGTTGACCGCACCTTCGACGATCGACTCGCGTTCGTGGCGGTGCTGCTCGGTGCCACCCCGCTGCGGGTCGTACCCCTGCGTGACCCGCGCCGCGCGAGCTCGCGCCTCGTCGAGACAGGCGTAGGCCCAGTCGAGATGGGCCTGCTCGGCATCGAGTTCGGGGTGACGTTCCGCCACGGAAACTCCTTCAAGAGGGCGTCCAATGCTACCGGTATGCCGTCGCGATCTGACCGCCCAGGGAGCGGTCAGCAGGGGCGTATCGGTAGCCTTCGCCCATGGTCTCGGTCGGCATGGTCTTCAGTGCTGGTGGCGCAAAGGGCGACCCCTTCCACAGCGGCGTCATCGCGGCGATCGCCGAGCACACCGGCTTCGACAGCCGCGATGCCGAACTCGTGGTCGGCACATCTGCGGGCTCGTTCACCGCCACCGCACTGCGGGCGGGGCTCTCCCCGATCGACGCCGAGGCCCGCCACCTCGGTCGCGAACTCAGCGCCGAGGGCGCCGCCATCGTCGAGCGGATCGTCACGCCCTATGCCGAACCCGAGGTGGAGCGCAGCCTGCTGCCGTCCGCACCTCGCATGACCCTCAACGCGATGCTCCCGCCGTGGAAGATCGACCCGGCCCGCTTCGCCTATGGCCTGCTGCCCGACGGGAAACGCTCCGGCGCCTCGATCGCGGCCCGCATCGACGAGCTCCTCCCCGACGGCTGGCCGAAGCGCCCCACCTGGATCGTGGCCGTGCGCACCAACGACGGTCGCCGCATCGTCTTCGGCCGCGACGACGTCGCCGGAACGGTCGGCCAGGCGACCCAGGCCTCGTCTGCGATCCCCGCCTTCTACACACCAGTCCGCATCGGTGATCGTTCCTTCGTCGACGGGGCACTCCACTCGTCGACCAACGCCGATCTGGTCGCCACGCTCGGGTTCGACCTCGTGATCGTCTCGTCGGTCAAGACCGCCACCGCCGATGCCCGGTCATGGCGTTCGGATCCCGAGCGTGCGTGGTTCTCGAACAAGCTCGACAACGAACTCGCCGAGATTCGCAGTACCGGCACCCCAGTGATCGTCATCGAGCCCGACGACACGCAACTCGCATTGCTTGCGTCCGGGGAACGAGTCGATGCCTGTGCTGCCGGTCGTCTGGCGGCCGAGCGTGTCCTCGCCACGAGCGACGGCGCCGGTCTCCGATCGATCGTCGAATCGACCGGCTGAATCAGCAGCCACCGCCCGACGACGGGCGGTCCGGAATCGAGGTGTCGATCACCTCGAGGTGCACGTGGGGGTTCGAGGGCTCGGCGGTGAACTCGTCGACCTGGGACACAAAGGGCAGGATCCGGCCACCGGTCCCGATCATCGTGTCGGATGCGATTACTTCGTCGCCGACCCCGACCTGCAACCCGCTGAAGTGAAAGATCTTGAGCTCCCAACCCGGTCGACCGGAGGGCTCGATCACGACGAAGTTGTCGGTGTGATCGCAGTAGAGCGTGTAGCTGCCGGCCCGGATCACTGTGCCGTCGATCGGTGCCATCACCGGCTCGTCGACACGGGTGACGATGTCGGCTGCGGTTCGAGAGCCTGTCCCCCGGCCCCGCGACGCAAGGGTCGTCCAGTCGTCGAGATCGACCACCTCGAGCTGGAACGCTCCATCGTGACCCGACTCGTGGAAGCCGACCGTCTCATAGCGACTGACCGGCATGCGGACCTCGAGGTCGCCGGCAAGCGCGAAGACGGCGTATCCGGTGTCGTGGTACTCGAGCGGAATCGTCGGTGCGGCCGTCGTGGTGGTCGTCGATGTGGTGGTCGTCGTGGTGCTCGTGCTGGTCGTCGATGTGGTGGTCGACGTCGTCGACGTCGAGGTGCTGGTCGTCGTGGTGCTCGTGCTGGTCGTCGAGGTCGTCGTGGGTGTCGCTGCCTGCGTGACCGGCGGATCATCCGGCCCGACGGTGGTCTGCACCCCGACCTTGTCGACATCGGTCTCGCTCGTGACCTCGACCGACACGGTGCCGCACGCCGCCGTCAACATGACGAGCAGGAGGAGTCCAGCGACACGGGCGGGTCGGGCGGCCATGGACCGAACGGTACCGGTCGCCCGTCTCCCGGTTCGGTCACCGACCACCGATAACCTCGGCCGCGTGACCGGCGCAGCATCAACTGCCGTCCCTGCGGGGCGCTACGACAACCACCCCTTCATTCAGGCCTGTCGCGGGCTGCCCCACGACCGGGTGCCGGTCTGGTTCATGCGCCAGGCAGGCCGCTCGCTACCCGAGTACCGCGCCATTCGCGGTACCGGAACGATCCTCGACGCCATCGCCGACCCCGATCTCTCCACCGAGATCACGCTGCAGCCGATCCGTCGCTACGACGTCGACGCTGCGATCCTCTACTCCGACATCGTCGTGCCGGCCCACGCCGTCGGTTTCGGGCTCACCGTCACACCGGGCGTGGGGCCCGAAGTCGAACGGCCGTTCCGTCATGAGGACGACCTCGCCCGTCTTCGGCCGCTTGATCCCGAGGCCGACACGCCCTACGTACTCGAAACGGTACGACAGCTCGTGGCTGAGCTCGATCGCCCGCTGATCGGCTTCGCCGGCGCGCCCTTCACCGTCGCCTCGTATCTCATCGAAGGCCGACCCTCGCGCGACTACGCGAACACCAAGGCGATGATGTTCGCCAACGAACGACTGTGGCACGCCCTCTGTGATCGCCTCGCCGACATTGCCATCAGCTCCCTGCAGAGCCAGATCGACAACGGCGCATCGGCGATCCAGCTCTTCGATTCCTGGGCCGGTTCCCTGAGCCCGGCGCAGTATCAGCGCTATGTGTTCCCGCACAGCCAGAAGGTCATGGACGCCATCGCCGACACCGGCGTACCGAAGATCCACTTCGGCGTCACCACCGGCGAACTCCTGCCGCAGATCAGTGCGGTCGGCGCCGACGTCGTCGGTGTCGACTGGCGGGTCCCGCTCGACGCGGCTCGCGAGCGGGTCGGCCATGACAAGGTACTGCAGGGCAACCTCGACCCAACGGTCGTGTTCGCCGGGGCCGAGTTCGCCTGCGAGGCCGCTCGGGATGTGCTTCGCCTCAACGACGGCCATCCGGGCCACGTCTTCAATCTCGGCCACGGCGTCATGCCAGCAATGGACCCCGACGTCCTCACCGAGATCGTGAAGGTCGTCCACGAGGAAGGCACCGTTCGCTCGTGAACGAACGCGTGGTGGTCGTCGGCGGTGGCATCACCGGTTTGGCCGCCGCCCACGAGGCCCGCCGTCAAGGGCTCGACGTCATCGTCCTCGAAGCCGCGACACGAGCAGGCGGCAAGATCGACTCGGGCTTTGTCGAGGGCACCGAACTGTCGTTCCCCGTCGACATGGCCGCCGACGGCTTCCTCGCTCGCCAACCGGAGGTCGTCGAACTCTGTCACGAACTCGGCCTGGGCGATGACCTCGTCGCCCCCACCGGCGCTCAGGCGTTTATCTGGGCCGATGGCGCGCTCCGTTCGATCCCCACGCCTTCCGTCCTCGGGGTGCCGTTCGAGCCCGACACCGTCGCGGCGACCGGTCTGATCAGCGAAGCGGGCGTGGCCGACCTGGCCGCCCGAGTCGATATCGAACACGAACCCCTCGCCCATGACGCCTCCGTAGGCGAAGTGATGCGCCCACGGGTCGGTGACGAGGTGTTCGAACGCCTCGTTGACCCCCTGCTCGGCGGTATCAACGCCGGCAACGCCGACGGCCTCTCGATCGAAGCCGGCGCCCCCCAACTCTTTGCGGCCGCCTGCGCCGGAGGCTCGCTGCGCGACACCCTCCGGGCCCAGGTCACCGCCGGCCAGGCCGCCGCCGGCGGTCCCGTCTTCAACGGGGTCGAGGGTGGCAACCGGCGGATCATCGACACACTCGTGGAGCAGCTGGGCTCGCGAGTCCATCTCGGGCAGACCGTGGTCGCTATCGAGCGCGACGGTGCCGGATGGGTCGTCGTCACCAGCGACGCCCGGTTCCCCGCCGATCGAGTCGTGCTTGCGACGCCGGCATGGATCACCGCTGGACTGGTCGCCCCCTTCGCACCCACGGCGGCCTCTACCCTCGCCGACCTCGTCTACGGCGACGCCGTGCTCGTCACCTATGTCGTCGACAAGGCAGGGATCGAGCACGATCTCGCCGGCTCGGGCTTCCTCGTCCCCCGCTCAGAAGGGTTGTTGATGACGGCGTGCTCGTGGGCGTCGTCGAAATGGGGGCACTACGACGACGGACGCCATGCGATCCTGCGGGTCTCCGCCGGTCGCACCGACGATCGTCGCTGGCTCGACCTCGACCCAGCACAACTGCTCGACCACCTCGGCGCCGAGCTCGCGCTCACCGTGGGCCTGCACGCCGAACCCGTCACGCGAATCACGCCGTGGCGTCAGTCGCTCCCCCAGTATCGGCCCGGCCACATGGCCCGGTGCGACGAAATCGACACCGAACTCGCGCTCGTCGCCGAGGGCCTGGTTGTCGCCGGCGCCCAGATGCGGGGTCTCGGGCTTCCGGCGTGCGTCCGACAGGGTCGTGCCGCCGTCGCGGGAACCTCGGCGGCGTAGCTCCGGCTCGGCAGTTCAGGACGCGAACGGAAGAACGCCCTCGCCGAGACCGTCGATCGGTAGATCAAGGCCCAGCAGAGTCAGCCTTCCTCCGAGCTGGTCGAAGATCTCGGCGATGTGCCGGATCGGCGCAACGCCAGCGGCGTCGATGTGCTGCAGGTGCCGACAGTTGACGATGATCTCGTCATACCCCGAACGCACCAGAGCATCGAGACGGGCGTGCAGGAAGCAGGCGGTGGACGCGTCGAGTGAGCCACTCGGACGCAGCTCGACGACGTTGTCGGGCTGCGTCACGGAGTGGAGCGCCCACGCGTTGGGGGGTGTTGCCGTGGGTGCCATGGGCAGAAGGTACGAAACGCCTGTCTCGCCGCAAGGTCGGGCGTGTTTCGTGTCCGTGAACTCGGACCTGCGTAATGACGGTCCCGCAGGCGCGAAGGACGGCGTTGTGACATGAGACACAATGTTGCAATTGTGTGACGAAATATCCGTTAGGGTCTCGTTGCTGAACCGGCGTCGGTGTTTCGCCTGCTCCCCTGCCCACGACCAGCGGTCGTGTGAACGAACACCCCGAACGACGCCAGACACGGGCTTCGCCCGAGGAGGCAGCACTCAACATGCGCACCCGACTCCGTCTCGTTGCGTTCGCGCTCGCTCTCACCTTCGTGGGCACCGCCTGCACCGCTGAGGAAATCGCGCTCTTCATCGAATCGACCGCTCCGACCCGCGACGTCCTCACCGACGACGAACTCCTCCGACTGCGGATGTGCGAGTCGACCGACAACTATCAGGCCGTCTCGCCGTCAGGCACGTACCGAGGCGCCTACCAGTTCGACCAGCCCACCTGGAACGGTGTCGCCGAGCGGCACTTCCCGTGGCTCGTCAACCTGGATCCGGTCGACGTCAATCCCTGGTGGCAGGACGCAATGACCCGTGCCCTGTGGAGTGAGCGCGGCGCCCAGCCCTGGCCTGTCTGCGGCAAGCGGGTCTGATCCACCGACCGACGCCGCTCGCCGAAGGGAACGGTTGTCGGTGGGGATCGCGCTTGCGTGTGCGATCCTGACGCCCGTGCCTGATTCGACCGACCGTCGCACAGCAGACCGACATCCGAGTCTCGACGAGCCCACCGGCGCACGCCTTGCGCCCCGCATCCCGTGAGCTCCCGCCCCCGCCTCCTCGCCATCCCCGCCGGTCTCCTCATCGCCGCCGGCCTCCCACCGTGGGGCTGGTGGCCACTGACGCTCGTCGGCCTCGCGCTCTGGTTCGAACTCATCGCCGGAGAGGAACGCAGCCGGCGCTTCTCGATCTCGTTCATCGTCGGACTGGCGTGGACACTCCCCGCCACCCTCTGGATGTTCGACCTCACCGCCGCCGGCTGGCCGGTTGCGGTGGCGATCTTCTCGCTCGGCGCTGGCGTCGTCGGCATTGCGACCCCACCGGACGGTTTCACCATCCGGTCGTTCGCGTTCACTGCGGCGCTCGTCCTGACCGAACTCATCCGCTGGAACTACCCCTTCGGCGGCACCCCCATCGCGACGTACGCCATGGTCGGCGTGTCGACACCGTTCTGGATCACCGCTCGCACCTTCGGCTCGCCCGGCCTCACCGCCGTGGTGGCCTGGGCCGGCCTTGCGATCGGGCAGCTCGTTCAGCGTCGACGCGACACCGTGATCGCCGTCGGCATGGTCAGCGCTCTTGTCGTGGGCGGCATGCTCGGCTCCTTGCGCGTCGAGACCATCGACACCGTCGACGTGGCAGTCGTCCAGGGTGGCGGGCCGCAGAACACCCGAGCCGACGTGTGTACCACCCGGGCCGTGTTCGAGCGCCACATGGCCGCCTCGGAGACCATTGACCGCGAGGTCGACCTCGTCGTCTGGCCCGAGGACGTCGTGCACCCCGCTGCCGATGGCCGCCCAACCCCCGAACGATGCGGCGATGACCTCCTCCGCACCACCGAGGCCACCGACCGGCTCACCCGACTCGCCGCCGATCTCGACGCAGTCGTCGTGAGCGGCTGGTTTGAGCCCACCGCCGACGGGCTCGCCAACGCCAACTACTCGATCGCCCAGTCGCCCGACGGCACCGTGACCGACCGCTACGACAAGGTCCGACTCGTTCCGTTCGGCGAGTTCGTTCCCCTGCGGTCCTTCATCGAGAACTTCAGCGACGAGATCCCCGGCCGCGACGTGCGCTCAGGCACCGGGCCCGCGATCCTCCAGACCGACATCGGCACGCTGGGCATCTCGATCTCGTGGGAGATCTTCTTCGATCACCGAGCCCGAGACGCGATCGGCAACGGTGGCCAACTCCTCCTCAACCCGACCAACGGGTCGAGCTACTGGCTCACGATCGTGCAAAGCCAGCAGATCGCGTCGAGCCGCCTCCGAGCGGTCGAAACCGACCGATTCGTGCTTCAAGCGGCGCCCACCGGATTCTCCGGGATCATCGCCTCCGACGGCGAGGTGCTACATCGCACAGGTGTCAGCGAGCAGAAGGTGCTCTACGACACGGTCGAACTCCGTACCGGCCGCACCCTGTCGGTGCAGCTCGGGGCCTGGCCGATGCTCGTCTACGCCATCGCGACGCTCGCCGTGATCCAGGGCCGACGCCGATTCCGGAAGGTCGGCGAGTCAGACCTCGATCCACAGGGTGATGGGACCGTCGTTCACGAGCTCGACGGCCATATCAGCACGGAACCGACCGGTGGCGACGACCGCACCGGCAGCGCGTAACGCCTCGACCACGGTCTCGACCAACGGCTCGGCCTGCTCGGGGCGGGCCGCCTCGCTGTAGCCGGGACGCCGTCCCTTGCGGGTGTCGCCGTACAGCGTGAACTGGCTGACGACCAGAACCTCGTGACCCTCGTCGGCCGCAGACCGGTTCATCACCCCGTCGGCATCATCGAAGATCCGCAGGTTCCAGATCTTGTCGGCGAGCTTTGCGGCGTGAGCCTCGGTGTCGTCGTGGGTCACGCCGACGAATACCAGGATGCCCGCACCGATCTCACCGGTGATCTCTCGTCCGCCGGAGACGCCCTCGACCGTCACCGTCGCCCGGCTGACCCGCTGCACCAGTCCTCTCACAGGTCGCAACCTACCCTGCGGTAGCCGTAGCCTTGACGCCCTATGCCGTGGACGCCCCCCGACCCCGACGCACCGCTCCGGATCGCGTACCTCACCTACCGAGGCAAGCCGCACGTCGGCGGCCAGGGTGTCTACAGCCGCCACCTCACCAAAGCTCTCGTCGACCTCGGCCACCATGTCGAGGTCTATGCCGGGCCGCCCTACCCGATCATCGACGAGCGCATCCCGTTCCACCCGCTGCCGAGCCTCGACATCTGGGCCGACCCACACCCGATGCGCAAGCCCCGCCTGTGGGAATGGAAGGACTGGACCGACGCCCTCGAACACCTGTCGTTCGCGACGGGCACCTTCTCCGAACCGATGGCGTTCAGCTGGCGTGTCTGGCGTGAGCTGCGCAACCGCCGCAACGACTTCGACCTGATCCAGGACAACCAGACTCTCGGGTGGGGCATCCTCAAGCTCCACCAGGAGCAGTGGCCGATCCTCGAGACGATTCACCACCCGATCACGGTCGACCGCAAGCTCGAACTCGAACACGCCCGCACCCCGTGGGAGAAATTCGGCAAGCGTCGTTGGTACGCCTTCACCAAGATGCAGACCCGGGTCGCGCAGCGGATGCCACGGATCCTCTCGGTGTCGGAGAACTCCAAGCAGGACATCTCCGCCGACAAGGGCGTCGACCTCGACAAGATCCACGTCGTTCCTGTCGGTGTCGACCCCGACCTCTTCTTGCCGGTCCCCGGCGTCGAGCGCCGCCCCGGCCACATCGTCACCACGGCGTCAGCCGACGTTGCGATGAAGGGTCTCAAGTTCCTGCTCGAGGCGGTCGCCAAGTTACGCACCGAGCGCCACATGGAACTCACGATCATCGGCAAGCGCCGCCCTGATTCTCACGCCAGCCAGACGATGACCGCCCTCGGTCTCGACGACTGCGTGAACTTCGTCAGCGGCGTCCCCGACGAGCGCATCGTCGAGCTCTACAGCGAAGCCGAGCTGGCCTGTGTGCCATCGCTCTACGAAGGCTTCTCGCTCCCCGCTATCGAGGCCATGTCGTGCGGCGTTCCGCTCGTGTGCACCACCGGCGGCGCCCTCCCCGAGGTGACCGGCACCCACGGCGAAACCTGCTTCCAGACCGAGCCGGGCAACTCCGACGCCCTAGCCGCCACCATCCGCGACGCGCTCGACAACCCCGAACTGCGAGCCAAGGTCGGTGCCGCCGGCCGTGAGCGGGTGAAGAGCCAGTGGTCATGGCGTCACACCGCCATCAAGACCGTCGACCAGTACCGCGCCGTGCTCGACGAGCACGCCGCTCGGGTCAACGGAGCGGGCTGATGCTCACGGTCGACTACGAGAAGTTCGAGCTTCGCGCCGGCGACCTCCTGCTCGACCTCGGTTGCGGCTTCGGTCGCCACACCTATGAGGCCCTTGTCCGAGGCGCCCATGTCGTCAGTTGCGACATGGCGATGCCCGAGCTCGAGGCGATCAAGAACACCGCTCCCATGCTGATCGACGACGGCCTCTTCGACGGTCAGCTGATGCACACCCAGGTACAGGGCGACGGCACCCGCCTGCCGTACCCAGACAACACCTTCGACAAGATCATCGCCAGCGAAGTCCTCGAGCACATCCCCGACGACGTCGCCGCCTACGACGAGTTCTTCCGCATCCTGAAGCCGGGAGGCATGCTCGCCGCCACCGTGCCCGCAACCTTCCCCGAGAAGATCTGCTGGAAGCTCAGCGACGAGTACTACGCCCCGAAGGCCGAGGGCGGCCACGTCCGCATCTATACCGAGAACGAGGTGCGCTCGAAGCTTGAAGGCGCCGGTTTCGACCCGGGCCTGTCGTACAAGGCCCACGCCCTGCACTCGCCGTACTGGTGGATCCGGTGCGCCGTCGGCGTGAACAACGAGGTCGACGACAACTGGACCGTGAAGCAGTACCACAAGCTGCTCGAGTGGGACATCGTCTCGCAGCCGTGGATCACCCGCACGGCCGAGAAACTCCTCAACCCGGTGCTCGGCAAGAGCCTCGTCGTCCAGGCGACGAAGTCGCCGCTTCGCACCGAGAAGTTGTCGCAGATCCGGGAGGCCGCCGATGCCAGCACCTGACCTCCCCGGCCTGATCACCGCCGACCAGATCCGCGCCACCGCAGCCCACATCGCCGACTGGCAGTTGCCGTCCGGCATGATCCCCTGGTTCCCCGGCGGGCACGCCGACCCATGGAACCACATCGAGGCCGCCATGGCACTCGCCATCGGCGAGCACCGGGCCGAAGCCGAAGCTGCCTACCAGTGGCTGGTCGACTGCCAGCGCCCGGACGGCTCGTGGCACCAGTACTACCTCGAACACGAGATCGAGCAGGACAAGCTCGACGCCAACGTCATCGCCTACATCGCGGCCGGGACCTGGCACCACTTCCTCCTCTACCGCGACCAAGGCTTCATCGAGTCGATGTGGCCGGTGGTCGACAACGCAATCGAGTTCGTGCTCGATCTCCAGCAGCCACGGGGCGAGATCCTCTGGGCCCGACATCCCGACGGCACACCCTGGTCGTTCGCCCTGCTGACCGGATCGTCGTCGATCGCCCATTCACTTCGCTGCGCTATTGCGATCGCCCAGGAGCTCGGACAAGAACGTCCAGACTGGGAGCTTTCACTCGGACAGCTTGCGTATGCGATCCGCCACGAGCGGGCCGAGGCGTTCTCACCGAAGCATCGTTGGGCGATGGACTGGTACTACCCGGTGTTGTCCGGCGTGATCTCCGGTGGGGCCGGGCGAGCCCACCTCGCCGATCGATTCGGCACCTTCATGCTCGAGGACAAAGGCATCCGTTGTGTCTCGGATCGTCCGTGGGTGACCGCCGCTGAGACGTGCGAGTGCGCCATGGCTCACTTGGGGGTTGGCGAACGCGAGATCGCCGAGCAGCTCTTCCGAGGTGCGCAGGCGATGCGCGAAGACGACGGCAAGTACATCACCGGCATCGTGCACCCCGACCTCGTGCTCTTCCCGCCCGACGAACGGTCGACCTACAGCGCAGCCGCCGTCGTGCTCTGTGCCGAGGCGCTCGAAGGCACCAGCCCGGCGGCTCGACTCTTCTCCGATCACTCGTTCCTGCCACCGATCATCGACATCGATCCGGTTGACAGCGAGGCTCCCGTCGCCGACTGATCAACGCAGCCGGGCAGCTTCGAACGGGCCGGGCGGGTCCGTAGTCAGATGCCGTCGGCGATGCGCTCGAGCCGGCGCAGCGAACCGGTGACATCGACTTCTCGGAATGCCCCTGATTCCATCGCCCGCAGGTAGATCTCGTAGGGGGGACGACCGCCGTCGGCCGGGTCCGGGAAGACGTCATGGATCAACAAGGTGCCGCCAACCTTCACATGTGGCACCCAGGTCTCGTAGTCCCGGTGGGCGGGCTCGTGGCCATGGCCACCATCGATGAAGAGCAAGGCAAGGGGGATGTCCCACACGGCGCCGACCGTCGGTGAATCACCGACCAGGGCGACGACCGTGCCTTCGAGGCCCGCATCGTGGATGGTGCGACGGAAGATCGGCAGCGTGTCCATCTTGCCGATCTCGTCGTCGACGAGATCCGGCTCGTGATGTTCCCAACCCGCCTGGTTCTCCTCGCTCCCCCGATGGTGGTCGAGCGCGAACAGAACCCGGCCCTGACGTTTGGCGATGCCGCCGAGGTAAATCGACGACTTTCCGCAATAGCTGCCGACCTCGAGGTACGGGCCGGGCACGGACACCGCCTCCGCAGCAGCCGCAAGGGCCACACCTTCGGCGGGCGGCATGAAGCCACGGGCCGCCTCGGCGTGGCGGAGGAGGTCGGGATCGAGGCTCATGTGGTGGCCGACGGCTCCGTCCGCCACATCACCTTGTCGAGAATGACGTACTTCGCGACCCACACGACGCCGAACGCTCCGAGGCTGGTCGCCATCAACACGAGCGGCTGATCGGTCACCCGTTCCATCGCGGCGATACACATCACGGCGAGCGCAAGGCCGAGGAGCGCCATGCCCCAGAACGGCAGGATTTCGTTGCGGAACGAGACCTCGCCGTCCTGCTTCCAGACCCAGTGCCGGCTCAGGATGTACGCCGGGATGGCCGAGATCACGACCGAAATGATCTGCGACACGACGCCGCCGAACTCCATGACGATCAGGCAGAAGGCCAAGACGCCCTGGCCGACGATGACGTTGATCGCCGACACGCCGCAATAGCGCATGATCTTCTCGCCGTGTTCGGTGAGAAGCGAACGCGGGCGCCGCAAAGTCGAGGTCACGGGAAGGGAGGCTACTGCCACCCCGCCCTGTCGACCCTCCACGGGCGCTCCGTCAACCCCGCTCCGCCCCCGACCGAGCCGCCCGAGCGGCCATGCTTGTGAAGATGTCCCAACACCACGTCAACGCGCTCATCGATCTCCTCGACCTCGAACCCATCGAGGTCAACATCTTCCGTGGGGTGAACCCCGACGAGGAGCGACAGCGGATCTTCGGTGGCCAGGTCGCCGGCCAGGCACTCGTCGCAGCGGCGCGCACCGTCGACGACGACCGGGCCGTGCACTCGCTCCACGCCTACTTCCTGCGGCCGGGCGACCCCAACGTGCCGGTGCTGTACGAGGTCGACCGGATCCGCGACGGCCGCTCGTTTACGACCCGCCGCGTGGCCGCCATCCAGCACGGACGGGCGATCTTCCACATGTCGGCGTCGTTCCACATCGCCGAACCCGGCTTCGACCATCTCGACGAGATGCCCGACGTCCCCGAACCCGACAGGCTGCCCACCCGCCCGGAGCGCTTTGCCGCTGCCGGTATCGAGGACACCTACGGGCCGAGCGCACTCGACGTCCGCTACATCACGAACGACCCGTTCAACCGACGAGAGCCGCTCCCGCCGACCCAACGAGTCTGGTTCCGGGCGAATGGCGACCTCCCTGACGGGCAGGTCCTGCACACCTGCCTCCTCACGTACGCCTCGGACATGACCCTGCTCGACACGACGCTCCTCCCCCACGGCTCGGGCGCTACCGACCGCTCGGTGATGATGGCGAGTCTCGATCACGCCATGTGGTTCCACGGCCCCTTCCGAGCCGACGAATGGCTGCTGTACGACCAGCACACGCCGGCCGCCTCAGGGGCCCGAGGACTCGCCACCGGCCGTGTGTTCACCCAGGACGGGCGTCTCGTCGCAAATGTCGTGCAGGAAGGCCTGATCCGGCGGGTGCAGTCGTGATCCCGCAGGCGGGAGATCCACGCCTCGACGACGTGAACCCCTAGCGTGGTCGCCATGGTCGAGATCACGATCGCCACCGAAGCCACGCCCGAACTCCACGCGGCGATGGAGCGACTCGTCCCCCAATTGTCGAAATCGAACCCGCCACCCTCGATGGAAGCACTTGACACCCTCTGCCGCTCTGAGGCTTCGACCATGTTCATCGCCACCGACGAAACCGGCATCCTCGGCACGCTGACGCTCGCCATGTTCCGCATCCCGACCGGCATCCGGGCGTGGATCGAAGACGTCATCGTCGACGACGCCGCTCGCGGCAAGGGGGTCGGCCGACTCCTCAACGAAGCAGCGATCGCCCACGCATTCGACGAGGGGGCGATCACCGTCGATCTGACCTCTCGCCCGTCGCGCGAGGCGGCCAACCGGCTCTACCAGCGCATCGGCTTCGTGCAGCGCGAGACCAACGTCTACCGCTACAGCAAGCCCGAGCAGCTCGAGAGCTGAGCCTCAGCAGCGCCGATAGCGTGACGGGGTGACCTCCTTCCCCGGCGACCACGACCTCGACTGGCATCGAGCGCTTCCCGAGCTCCGCGAGCCGGTCATCATCGCAGCGTTCGAAGGCTGGAACGACGCCGGCGACGCAGCCACCTCCGCGGCCCGCCACCTCGCCGATCGCCTCGACGCGACCCCCTTGGCGTCGATCGACCCCGAGCGCTATTTCGATTTCGGCACGACCCGTCCGCTCGTCCACCTCGACGAGGACCGCCGTCGCACCATCACCTGGCCCACGACCGAGGTGCTCGCCGCTCGAGTCCCCTCCGCCGACCGCGATGTCGTGATCGTCGTCGGGCTGGAACCCCAACTCCAGTGGCGCCGGTACTGCCGCCAAGTGCTCACGATCGCTGACGCCGTCGGCGCATCATCCGTCATCACGCTGGGCGCCTTGCTCGCCGACGTTCCCCACACCCGTCCGGTGGAGATCTACGGCGCCACCGACGATCCGGTCCTCATGGAGCGTCTCGATCTGTCCCCCTCCACCTACGAGGGGCCCACCGGCATCGTGGGGGTGCTCACCACCGAGTCGACCGCGGCCGGCCGACCCACCACGACCTACTGGGCCGCCGTGCCCTCCTACGTGCCCGGTGCCCCATCGCCGAAGGCGGCGCTCGCGCTCGTTCATCGCGTGTGCGAGACCCTCGGCATGTCCGTCTTCGTCACCGACCTCGAAATCGCCACGGCCAGCTATGAGCGCCAGGTCGACGAACTCGTCGCTGAAGACGAGGACACGGCGGCGTACGTCCGCGACCTCGAAACGGAGTGGGACGAGGCCGAGGACGACGACCTCGAGGACGACCCTGAGTTGCTGGTCGCCGAGGTCGAGGAATTTCTGCGCGACGTCGACTGAGCGGCGCCAGGCGGCTCAAAGACCCAGCGTCTGCTCGATCCAGGCGGCCATCTCGTCGGCGATGTCGAGGCCGACCGGCTCGTTGAGGATCTCATGACCGAGGCCGTCGTAGACCTTGCGGACGGCGGCGACCGACTCCAGCGGCTCCGAGGCCCAGACGGGCACGAGCCGGTCGACGTCGCCGTGACCGACCCATGTCGGCAACGCGAGGCCGGCGATGGCGCCCGTCACCCGGTCGATCTCACCGATCGTCTCAAGGGCGAGCGAGATCGTCATGAAATCGACCCGCAGTGGATCCTCGAAGAAGCGCTCACCGACCGTGATGTCCGAGGCGTAGTTGACCGGATCAAATTCGTCGCGAACCTCGAACCCAGGCCGGAAACGACGAATCAACGGGCCTGCCACCTTCAGGACCTTGTCCGAACCCTCAAGCTCGTAGCCGAGCGGCGGACCCGACAGCACGAGCGCATCGGGAAGCGGCCGACCGGTCGTGCAATACCCCACGGCGATCAGCCCGCCGAGTGAGTGCCCGAGCAGGACCGTCGGGAGCCCGAGCTCGCGGATCACCGCGAGTTGATCCTCGACATCGTCCTGGAACTGCGAGAAGGAATCGACATAGGCGCGCCGGCCGCCGGACGCACCGAAGCCGCGATTGTCGAGCATCACGACGTCGTACCCTCGTTCGGCGAAGCGAGCGCCGACATGCTCGTACCGGCCGGAGTGCTCACCGAGCCCGTGCACCATCAGCATCGCTGCCTTGGCGTCACCGGCAGGCCGCCAACGGCGACGGAGCTGGATCAGGCCGTCTCGGGTGGTGCCGTAGTCGACGGCTGCGTTCACGAGGACCCCTTGAGATGATCGGGGGTGCCTTTCCACGGCGGTGTTCGAGGCAGATCGAACAAAACCGGCACGTCTTCGCCCCGGATCGCCGCAAACGCGTGGGCGGCCCAGAGATCGGCCCCTGCTGTGGGGTCGGGCAGGGCGTCCTCGGCAAACCAGCCGACGTCGGTGCACTCAAGCGGATGGGCGGTGAGTTCGCCGCCGGTGGCCCTGCAGTGGAACACGAGCGAGACGAGCGGAATCCGGGTGAAGCCCCGGCGCTGCCCATCGAGCACAGCGATCGGCCGCACGACGTCGCAGTCGATCCCGGCCTCCTCCTTCACTTCCTTCACCACAACCTCGGCCGGCGAATAGCCGACATCGGCCCACCCGGTGGGATACAGCCACACTCCGCTGTCGGCCCGCTGCACCATCAGCAGCTCACCGCGATCGTTCCCGACGACCGCACCGACCGTGATCTTGGGCGTGACATAGCCGGCGACACCGACACCGATGCGGTCGAGCCACTCCTGTACCTGGCGCTGCGGGTCGAGACCACCGACCACATGGCTACGGATGTCGGCTGCGATCTCCAGGACCTCCTCGAACCGTTCACGCTCGTAGAGGTTGTCGGTGAAACCGAGACCGGTCATGGCGGTAGACGAGAGTGCCTCCGCCCAGCGCAGAAGTTCTCGTTCGGTTGCGGGACGGTCGCTCATGAAGTCCTAGGCGTCAGCACCGATCGCAGAAAGCACTGCGATCTCGATCTCGGCAAGGTATTCCGGATCGGTGATCTTCGCGCCGTCCGGACCGAGAACATAGAACGTATCGATCACATCGTCGCCGAGCGTGTGCACCTTCGCCCGGGCGATGTCGAGATCGAGTTCGACGAACGCACGGGTGACCCGGTAGAGGAACCCGATCGAGTCGGGGCCCCGCACCTCGAGCACGGTCGCCGACGACGACACCTCGTTGTCGACGATCACCGCTGGCTCGACGAGGCGTGCCGCAGCGGTGCGCTGGAAGCGGTACGACTTCGCCCGACGCAGGAGGCGAGCCGTGATGGCGAGCTGTCGCCGCAACGCCCGCTCGATGTCAGTGATGACGGCGTCAGGCCGGTCCGCAAGCGCCGAGCCGCCCGTGATGCGAATCTGATCGATCGCCATGCCGTCGGCCGTGCCGAGGTTCGCATCGACGATCTCGATGCCGTGCAATGCAAGCGCGCCGGCCACCCGGCTGAACACACCCGGACGGTCGGGAGCGACGACGGTGACGATTTGGCCGACGATCGACACGCGGGTCTCGCCCACCGCCGCAAGATCGAGCAGCTCAGGAGTCGGGAACTCGTCGGACTCGAGATCGGTGTGGCCCTGGAGGTACCGGACCGTGCGCTGCGCGAGTTCGTTGACGAGCCCTGCTTTCCAGCTGTTCCAGGCCGATTTCGACGTGGCGATGGAGTCGGCCTCGGTCAGCGCCGCGAGAAGCTCGATCGTTCCGGTCGACGGCACCGCATCGGCAACGAGCTTCACGGTGCCCTCGTCCTCGAGATCACGACGCGAGGCCACATCGGGGAGCAACAGGTGATGGCGCACGAGCGCCTCGAGCATCTCGATGTCGGCGGGCGGGTAGCCCATCCGCTCGGCGATCGTGTGCACGAGACCCACACCGACCTCACTGTGGTCGCCGGGGTAGCCCTTGCCGATGTCGTGGAACAGGCCGCCCAGGACGAGCAGGTCGGGTCGCTCGACCCGATCGACGAGCCGGGCGGCTTCGGCCGCAGCCTCGAGCAGGTGACGATCGACGGTGAACCGGTGATACGCGTTGCGCTGCGGGCGATGCCGGTTCGGGGCCCACTCAGGAATCAGGCGGGTGACGAGATCGACCTGGTCGAGCGCTTCGACCACCCGGATCATGTCGTGCCCCATCAACAACAAGTCAACGAAAAGCTCACGGGCTTCATCGGGCCACGGATTCGGGAGGGCGGTGCCTTCGGTCGCGATGCGATCCAGCACATCGCGGACGATGAAGGCGTCTTCGCGGGCGGCATGAACCGCCACTCGCAACGGCATGATCGGATCGCTGACAGGGGCATCGTCGGCAAGTGTGAGGGTTTCCTCGGCGAGGAGGATGCCGTGCCCGAGATCACGGGTGCGCGCCAGCCAGCGACGGCGACGACCCCGCTTGTGGATCCGATGCAGGACGGCATCCTCGATCCCGGTGACGGTGCGCGCTGCTTCGGCGACCGCAGCCATCAAGAGGTCGGCGTCGCCGTAGCCGAGGGCGTCGGCGACCTCGTCCTGCTCTTGCAACAGCAGCTGGTTGTTGGCGCGGCCGGTGGCGCGATGCAATTCGATGCGGGCCGACAGCAGCACACTGTGGGGCCCGTCGAGCGCGTCCCGCTCGGAATCCTCGAGCAGGCTCGGGTCGGCGAGGTCGATCCACTGGAGGCAGTGAAGATCTCGCAGGCCGCCCTGCGAAAGCTTGAGGTCTGGTTCGAGCAGGAAGGCGAGCTCACCCGCCTGCTCGTGGCGCTCGCGGATACGCACGTCGAGTTGGTCGAGCATCCGATCGGCGTTCTCGCGCCACTGATCGAGCGCCTTTCGCTGCAACTCGTCGACGAGCGCCCGACTCCCACCGAGAGATCGGACCCGCAACAGCGACGTCGCCGTATCGAGATCGCTCGAGGCAAGGTCGAGCGCCTCGTCGATCGTCCGGACGGCATGCCCGAGCTTCATCCCGGTGTCCCAGATCGGGTACCAGATGCGCTCGGCGACCTCGGCCGCCGACCCTTCGAACTGGTGGATCAGGAGCAGATCGAGATCAGAACCAGGGCTCAGGTCGCCACGGCCGTAGCCACCCACCGCCGCCAGCGCGAAGCCCGGAACATCGCCGACATCGTCGATGACCGAACCGAGCCAGGCATCGATCTCTGCGGTGTATGCGGCCGCCAGCGCCGTCCCGACCAGAGAACGGTCGGCCACGACGCCGGCGGCAGCGGGAATCGTCTTCATCGGACGTCGGGGGCACGTCGCATCATGAGCTGACCGTACCCCGCTTCAGGCTCAGTCGACGTAGGCCGTCTCGGCGTGCTGCGTCTGATCAAGGCCGGTGAGCTCCTCGTCGCTGCTGACGCGGAGACCCATGACGTTGTCGAGCAGCTTGGCGAGGCCGAACGTGACGATGCCGGAGTACGCGATGACCGACACGATGGCGACGACCTGGCTGATGACGAGGGCCCCATCACCGAAGAACAGGCCGTCAACACCACCCACGCTGGCGTCGGCGAAGAAGCCGAGCAGCACGCCGCCGACAATGCCACCGACCATGTGGATGCCGACGACGTCGAGGCTGTCGTCGTAACCGAACTTCGTCTTGAGCTGGATGGCGAAGTAGCAACAGACCGAGGCGACGACGCCGAAGACGATCGGCGCGAGCCCGCCGACGAAGCCGGCTGCAGGGGTGATGGCAACGAGACCGGCGACGACACCGGAGGCCCCACCGAGCGTCGTGGCGTGACCATCACGCTTCCATTCGATGCCAAGCCAGGCGACCATGCCCGCAGCGCCTGCCACGAACGTGTTGAGGACGGCCTGGGCGGCGACACCGTCGGCTGCGAAGGCCGAACCGCCGTTGAAGCCGAACCATCCGAACCAGAGGATGCCGGCACCGAGCATGACGAAGGGCAGGTTGTGGGGCGGCATGGCCTGGTCGGGCCAGCCGGCACGCTTGCCGAGAACCACGACAAGGGCGAGTGCCGCAACACCGGCATTGATGTGAATCGCTGTGCCGCCGGCGAAGTCGATGGCGGCGGGGTCGAGCTTGCTGTGGTGCCAGCCGACATAGACCCAGTAGAAGACCGGCGTGTAGACGATGAGGCTCCAGATCGGCACGAAGATCGCCCAGGCAGAGAACTTCATACGGTCAGCCACCGCACCTGCGATCAGCGCCGGTGTGATCGCAGCGAACGTCATCGAGAAGGCCACGGCGATGAGCGCATCCGTGCCTTTCACGTCCTTGAGGCCAAGGGCGTCCAAGTTGCCGATGAACGCCTCGATGCCGTCACCGTCGCCGCTGTTTCCCAGTGAGAAGGCGACGAGCACCCAGACCAGCGGCACGATGCCGAGGCAGTAGGTGTTCATGTTCAGCATGTTGAGCACATTCTTCGAGCGGACCATGCCGCCGTAGAACAGTGCGAGTCCGGGGACCATGAACAGCACCAGGGCGGTGCTGATCAACATCCAGGCGGTGTTGCCTTCCATTGCGGTGTTCCTCCTCGCGCCCTCCCGCTTCGGGAGCGCCACGAGGGAACCTAGGAACCCAGTGTTTCGTGCTTGTTTCGGGAGACTGATCCGTGTGTTACTCCCGGGCCGAAACCCGGTCAGAAACGGGTCAGGCTTGTGTTGCGGTGGCCGGCGACGAGATCAGGTGTCGTCGGCGGCGTTCCACTGACCGCTCGCCTTCCCGGCAGCGACCAGACGCCGCAGCCACACCACAAAGCCGACCCCGACGACAACCATCACAACGGCGGCGACGATCGCGCCAACCGTGCCGAAGAACCCGCTGGCGATGACGACGAAGAAGAAGAGGGCGAGCGATCCGGTGCGGACGCTGCGCTTCATCTTCGGCGTAATCGGCGATGACGGATCGGTCATGGGGGGCTCCTAGTACGGCCACTCGTCGATGTTGCGGTGGCCGAGCAGACGGGTGAGCGGCGCAAGCTTGGCGACGATCAGGACCTTGATCACGACGTTTCGCACAAACCACAGCAGCTGGAGTTCCTGACGCAACGCGTTGCGGAGCCGCTCGCCGAACGTCATATTCACCCGCCGATACTCGGCCATCGACTGCGACCGCCCGACATACTTCCAACGGCCGCCGTAGAAGGTGGTGGTCATGAGCGCAAGGGTGACACCGATCGAGCTGAAAGAGTCGTGGATCAGCATCGTGCCGCCACCGCTGACCCGCTCGCCCCACTGGACGATGTCGGCACGAGCGGGACCAAAGCGGTGGGCGCCGTCGATGTAGAGCAGGTCGATCTCGCCCTCCACATCATTGAGGGCGGCATCGCTCATCTTGCGGACATGGGTCACGCGCTCATCGACACCCGCAGCCGAGAGGTTGGCGTGGAAGAGGTCGTAGTCGTCGTCGCCGCGGGCCTGGTCGGCCTCGATTTCCTGCGGTCCACGATCGGAACCCATGTGCGGGTCGATCGCCGTGATCGCTACCCCATCGGCAGCCACTGACGCAAGGACGATCATCGACCGGCCACGGAAGCTTCCGATCTCGACAATCTGCGCGCCAGCGCCAAGTTCGGCAGCCCGGTCGTGGAGGCGTCGGGCCTGGTCGTCGGTCATCCAGCCCTCGACGTCAGCGACCGACGCAAGGATGTCGGAAAATGATGGGCGATCAGGCACGACGGTGAGGCTAGTCAGCGAGCAGCTCAGCAGCGCGCCGAAACACCTTCGATCTCGGCAGCGCGTCGGCGCACCCTGCGGCGATCGCCGACTGCAACGCCTCCTCATCGACATGGGAGCCGTAGGCGATCACCGTGCGATCGTCACCGACGAGTGCAGAGAGGTCGATACCGAGCGCAAGATCAACCAGCACGAGACGAGCGTCGGCGAGTTCGGGGGCGTTGACCGAGCGCACGATCGCCACGCCCGGCACCGCCGACCGGAAGCGGCTGCCGTCCATCAGATCTCGGGTGACGACGACATGGTCAGCCATGATCAGACTCCCGTCGACGGCGCAGATGCACGTGAGCACGCGCTGCGCCCCACACGAGCCCGGGCTCGTGGAGATCGTCGTCGACATCGGAGAAGGCCGCAGGGCCGAGCTGATAGGGATCACCGGGAAACTGACGCTCGAGGAACTCGTCGCGTGGGGGGCGTGCCGCTCCCCACCTGTCGAGGAGGTCGGTCATCGGCCCGACGGCACTCCGCAACGCTGCGAGCGGGCTGCCGGCGCCGGTATCCACATCGGCTCGAAGCACCCGCCGAATCTCTGACATGGCTGCAACTCGCGTCTGCTCGATCACCGGAGCGAGATCAGCTTCGACGACCTTCACTCCACCGGCACCCGCAGCGGCGAAAACCGAACGCCTGACCCAGCCACCGATCGACGTATCGACCTGCTCGATCAACTGCTCTGCGAACGCAGCCAGCTGCGCCTCGTCGTCGGCCAACGTCGGCTCAGGGTTCGCCTCCACCTCATCAGACTAGGAGGCGCAGACGTCACCGGGCATCCCGGCCCCACCGCTACGGTGACGCCATGCCTTTGACCCTCGACGCACGCGACCAGGCGCTTCTCGACGGCACGGCCGGGCCTGCGGCAGCCCTCGCCATGCGGGTCGTTGTCCGCACAGCCGAGTCGATGGAGGCCGAGCAGCTGCTCGACATCACCGGCGCCCACATCGATTCATGCCTCTACCACGGGCAGGCCGGACTCGACTTCGCACAGCGACTCGCCGACGACGGCGCCCAGGTCTCCGTCCCGACCACGCTCAACGTCAGCTCGCTCGACCTGCTCCACCCGGAGCTTTACCGCGGCGACGACCACACGCGCGACCAGGCACGGGCACTGATGAACGCCTACGAAGCGATGGGGTGCGAGCCGACCTGGACATGCGCTCCCTATCAAATGGACGCTCGACCCCGACTCGGTGAGCACGTCGCCTGGGCCGAATCGAACGCCATCGTCTTCGCCAACGCAGTGCTCGGTGCCCGCACCCACCGCTACGGAGATTTCCTCGACATCGCGGCGGCGATCACGGGGCGAGCCCCGGCTGCGGGCCTCCACCTCGACACGGCACGCCACGCCACGATCGTCTTCGACGTCTCGGCCGTGCCGGCGAAATTGCTCGACCTCGACGTGGCGTATCCGGTGATCGGGCACCACATCGGCAAACTCGTCGGCAGCGCCGTTCCCGTCATCGTCGGCGCACCGGCGGGATTGAGCGAAGATCGCCTCAAGGCGATCGGAAGCGCAGGGGCATCGTCGGGCTCGCTGGCCATGTTCCACGTCGTCGGCTCGACACCCGAAGCACCCGACCTCGAAACTGCGTGCGGCGGCCGAGTCCCGACCGACCGTCACATGATCACCGTCGCCGCTCTTCGTACCGCCCGGGATCAACTCACGACCTCAACCAACGCGAAACTCGGCGCGATCAGCCTGGGGACACCCCACTACTCGGTGCCCGAATTCGCTCGGCTGATCGAACTGCTTCGCGACCGGCGGATCCACCCTGACGTCCACGCCTACGTCAACACCGGCCGCAGTGTCGCCCACGAACTCGACCTTCGCGGGTGGAGCACCCGACTCGCTGACGCCGGCGTGCAACTCGTCACCGACACCTGCACCTACATCACGCCGGTCATGGCCGACATCCACGGCACGGCGATGACCGACTCCGCCAAGTGGGCCTACTACGCCCCTGGGAACCTCGGCCTGGATGTCACCTTCGGTTCGGTCGAGGACTGTGTCGAATCAGCGGTCCGCGGCGAGGTGGTCCGCGATGAAGGAGTCTGGGCCGATGCCTAAAGCCACGCGCACACTGATCGCCGGTGAAGCCCACGGCGAGATTCTCGAACTCGACGAGCCCCTCAGCTTCTGGGGTGGGTTCGAATCCGATACCGGCACGATCATCGATCAGGCCCACCCTCAGGTCGGTCAGTCCCTCGTCGGAAAGATCGTCATGATGACCGTCGGGCGCGGATCGAGCTCGGCGTCGTCGGTTCTCGCAGAGGCCATCCGCGACGGCACTGCCCCGGCGGCACTGATCCTGCAGGAATCCGACGAGATCATCGTGCTGGGAGCGATCGTCGCCGACGAGATCTACGGCACCGTGATGCCGATGCTCCT
>Ga0255780_10000333_pt1 | contig 45917 bp, 27 predicted proteins | sample 071ome_32_FD_179978 | JGI IMG/M metagenome (GOLD analysis project Ga0255780, IMG submission 179978) | Coastal salt marsh microbial communities from the Groves Creek Marsh, Skidaway Island, Georgia - 071405AT metaG (version 2) | ecosystem: Environmental > Aquatic > Marine > Intertidal zone >... | reverse complement strand
GCGGCGCTCACGCACGCGCGCTGCGACGTCGATACCGACCGCACGACGCCATCGACGACGACACGAGCCATCTCCCGCGTCGATCGTCGACGCATGAGCATCATCGCGTCGGTACCCCGGTGCGACGTGCGTCGTGCACTGAAGGAAATAAAAAAGATGGAGCATCACTTCACTTCAGCTTCACTCGTCGACGCACGCACGCACGCACACGCGCGCGCACGATGCATCCATCAACGACGACGACGATGCGTCGATGTCTCGCGCCCGTGTTCACTCGCGCGCACCGTTCGACGACGAGAACGACGACAACGGCGAGAGACGTAAAGAGTTTCGTGACGCATCGCATCGCATCGAAACCGACGCTGACGACGACGCGCGCGACGGCATCCGATGACGTTCAGGGCACCAACACCACCGCTATGATTCACGTCCCGACGCTCGTGCGACTGTGTCGATCGATTGCGAGCCGTGGGAACGCGATCATTCGCGAGGTTACCAAGGGTGGCGAACTCGGAGTAAAGGATAAAGGCGGAAGCGCGACTACGTCTGGAGAATACGTCGCGGACGCGCAAACAGAGGCGGACAGACGGGTGGAAGCGATGGCGATCGCGGAATTGAGAGCGTTTTGTCCGACGATGCAATTGGTGGCGGAGGAATCGTTTGAGAATGCGAGTTCGATCGACGTCGGGCGAGCCGACGGCGGATTGGCGGATTTGGCGAACGCAGAGGAGGATTTAATGTGGAGTCCAAAGCTTCAGAAACCGATCGAGGCGTCGCGAATCGCGGTGTATTGCGATCCATTAGATGGGACGAATGAGTATGCGGCTGGGGAGAGGGAAGCGATCACGATTTTGCTCGGTATCGCCGTGGACGGCGTTCCCGTCGCCGGCGTCATCGGTCAACCGTTTTACAAGTACGGCGTGTCGGATACCCTCGGTCGAGTCGTGTGGGGTGGTACAGGCGTTGGCGTCCACGGATTGGACGTCGCGGAAGACGCCGTCGCACCAGTGTTGCCACCCAAGGGTCCGCACGTCGTGGCGGTGAATCGTAACATTCGAGAAAACAGACAAGAGCCGGTGCTGACGGCGTTGCGTTCGCGCGTGGACATCATCATCAGCGCCACGGGGTATCATTACCTCATGCTCTTGGAGAGACGGGCGCACTCGGCGTTGCTCTTGCGCAAGGCGTCAAAGAAATGGGACACGTGCGCGGGCGAGGCGCTGTTGCGCGCGACGGGGGGTGTGGTGACGGATACGGTGGGTCGAAGGTACAACTATTCGTACAACTTGGACGCGTTGCCAAATTTGAGCGGAATGGCGGCGAGTCTCGACGTCGACATGCACGGGGAGCTCACCGGGATCATTCGGGACGTGATTAAACCCCTCGGTAATTATCCTTACGATATCGTCGATCCCTCGGTCAAGGTGGGAGTTCTCGATGGAGTGGATGCGCCGGAGGGCGGATGGAAGGCGGTGACGATTGACGTCGGCGGGTGTCTCATTGAATGTAGCGAACGCGTCTGTGACGTCTACGCGCGCATCGCGAGCGAGCTCGGAATGACTCACGTCACCCCGGACTCGGCTCAAAAGTATTTCAAGGAGGGTTTCGCAAAGTTTCGCGGTGACGAGGGTGCGGATGCGATGCGATATTACGGCGACGGCAAATCGTTTTGGCGTCTCGTCGTTGCCCACGTGTTGACCGCCGGCGGTCAAGTCTCCATCGATGACACCACCGCGGAAACCATGCTGGACAAACTGTACGAATATTACGAACGACCGACTTCGTGGTCCATCGCCCACGGCGCCGTGGACGCCATCGAACGTCTACGAAGCTGCGGTGTCAAGGTGGCCGTCGCGAGTAATTGGGATTCGCGATTACCAAAACTCCTCGACGTCCTCGGTCTCACCGAACACTTTGATTCCATCGTCGTCTCCGCCATTGTCGGCGCAGAAAAACCCTCACCGGATTTCTTCGCCAAATTACTCTCCGACGTCGACGTTCCCGCCGCGAACGTCCTCCACGTCGGCGACGACGCCGTCAACGACGTCTCTGGGGCCAAATCCGCTCGAATCGGCGCCGCCGTCCTTTGGGCGCCGACGCCGATTGATACCAACCTTCGCGCGTACGATTTCCACGAGCTCGCCGACGCGGTGTTGGCGTCCAACGACGCCCACCGCTCCCACCCCCGGTTCTTCGGCGTTTCATCGTGAGCGATCGGCGATGCACCGGATCGATTGCAACTATAATTTTACACATTTCAAACGCGTCCACACAATGTGCACGCGGCTCTCCCTCACACTACCACACGCACACTTTCGGAAGAGTCTCGCGGATTTGGACCGCGCGCGACTGCGTAGAAAACGCAAAGGAAAACGCACGCACGACTCGCACAGATACGACACCGCGCGACGCGACGCGCGTCCATCGCGTCGGTCGTTCCCGAAACCGTTGCTGAAACGTTGTCATCTCTGAAATGTCTCGCTCGCAGCGAGGCGTCTCACCGACCTCGCGACCGCCGCGAAACGCCCCGTTGGCGACGCAGAGCACCGACCTCGCGCGCGTCGATCCGTCGCACATGATACAGTTTGGATCGTCGCATCAGCCTCCGCTGCCGCCGATGCCACCACCGGATGTGAAGATGAGTGAGATGAAAATTCTTGGAAGACGACATCGAGAGCGTCGGCCGCCGGCGCGAACTTCGTCGACGCGAGAGGGAATCACGGATGATAACGGCGGCGAAACGGTCGAGCCGTCGACGCCGATCACGCCTACAAAGAAATCAGACCCGTCGCCGTCTTCGCCGTCCGACGCGTCGACACCACCGGGGATGTACGGCTCCGCGCCATCGATTACGATGGAGGACGCGTACGGACGACATCGAACCGGATCTGATCGATCGACGCCGAGAGAACGTACGCACGCGCCGCGAAGTAAAGCGATCGATCTCTCGGCTGAAATGACGGAGGAATCCACGCCTCACGTCTCGGTTTTGCACATTCCAAACTCAAAAGTTGGGCTCGTTATAGGCAAGGAGGGCCGACACGTGAGTCACGTGCAACATCGTACCGGAACGAGAATTTCAATCGCGAGAGATTCGTGGGACGGGGCGAAACGACGGGTAGAGATTGAGGGAACGCCCGAGCGGTGCGCCGAAGCGGTCGCGATGATTCGAAAAATGGTTGATTCCACGGAGAACAGGGAAGATCATCATCGACGCGTCGGTGTTGGGTTGATTGAACCTTCGTCGTCGTCGGTCGCGGACGTGGAAGCCAAACGCGCTCCGATTTCAATGGAAGCCGCGTCGTTGGGAGACGAAGCCGAAGGCGTGCGATACAACGAACACAACGGACACAACGGCGGCGAAGAAGAGCTCGATGGCCAAGGAATCGGTGGTCGGTCGTACGAGTCGCGTCACGGATCACCGACGGCGACGATGACTATTCCTCACACCAAGGTTGGCATGATCATCGGACGAGGCGGGGATAACGTCAAATTCATCCAGCAGCAAACGCGCGCGAGAATCCAAATACAAACAGACTCCGAAACCCCCGAGGGGGCGCCGAACCGAATGGTTTTCCTCCGCGGTCCCGTCGAGGCGTGTCGACACGCCGCGCGGTTGATCAACGACATGTGCATCGGTCGAGTGTTGATACATTCGCCGCAACATCCAGCCGCCATGGCGACGGTCGAGTCCCCTCCGACGACGGAAGGAAACAAACCCGGTGTGATGCCGATGCCGTACGCCGCCGCCACCGGCGCGCGTTCGTATCCACCGATGCCGATGGAATACTCGATGGCGACTTCGTATCCTTTTCCTTACTTTGGACAGCCTTACACGGGCTTGTACAATCCTCCGTACGCCGGACCGCAAGGCGCGCCGGCGTACATGCCTCCGCAAGGCGACGCCATGGGATACTGGACTCAATACGCTGGAATGTACATGTATGGACAGCCGATGATGCCCCCACCGTACGCGATGGACATGGGAAAACCAACGGACACCGTCTATTACGACCCCACGGGTGCGGCGTCGCAGGTGTACAAACCTGAAGGCGACAACGCCGCCGATTCGGCGCCGCGCGTCGCCGAGCCGCAACCGTCATCCTTTGACGCCTCGGTTGAACCTGATACCGAAGCGCGAGGTCCCAAAACGCCGTGAAACACGACGAATGAACAATGAAACGAAACGATACGCGAAATCATTAAACGACGTGATGACTACTGACAATTTTTTCCAAACAAAGCGCTCCTTCGCGGCGCCGCTTGCAATCAAACATTTCGAAAGTCTATTCTCTCTATTCAACAACATGGCAAACACAAAACTCCCCACTCTACTAAACTACTAGCGCGATAAAAATCTACGTAGACTCTTCCTCCCTCTCCCTCGATCACCACCCGGTGAACGCCTTACCCGCCCGTTTCTCGACCGTTTTCGCCACCTTGACGGTTTCCTTGGCCAACGCGTCCGTCGTGTACCTCGCCTTGGCCGAGCTCTCCCTCGCCAACACCACCAAGCATACGAAAAACAAACACACCAAGAGCATGATGACCGTTCTGCGCATCGCGAGAAGACATCATTCGTCAGTCTTTACGGTTCGTGCGCGCGCGCGCGCGTTCGGATCCAATCCGTCTTGAACTTTGAACTTTGACGCGTCCAGCCCTATCCAAACGACTCGTCCGCCGGCGAAGACGCGAACGAAACCAGCGCGCACCCATCCTCTCGCACCACCGCCCCGACGAACAACGCGCGACGCGTACCTATGTTTCCGACGCAACCACCTCCCGGTGTGCGGTAAATCCAACCCGCGTCCTCGTAAAGACTTCACCGAGCTCATCGCGCTCTCCACGTGTGACAACGAATCGCTTCTTCGCATGCCCATGACTGATTAGAGACGATTTATCGATCCTTTCCGTTTCGCCCCGCCCCTGTGTCGCCCGCGCGAACGCACGAACGCGTCGTCGGGATCGTGAGCTCTCGCACCACGTTCGGCCTCGGCGCGTCGTTCCCGGACGAACGAACGCGAGGCGCGGACTGAGGGATGGACGACCGCGGTTTGCCAGCTGGCATCTTTCTGAAACGCCTCATAGCGACGCGCGACGCGACGCGTGCGCGCCGGCGACGATGGGTGACGCCGCGAAAGACGCGTCGTCGTCGTTACCGGCGCGAACGCTGTTTAAACGCGGACAAAAAGCGACGAACGCGCCGCCGTCGTTCGATGATGTTGACGAAAGTGCGAAACCTGCGCTGCTGGCGCAGCACCGGGCCAAGGTTGAAGAGAAACTGCGGGCGTCGATCGAGGCGTGGAGCGCGAAGCGTGGGTCGAACGCGAATAGTTTACCGTGCGCCATCTGGCGAGACGCCGTCGGGAGGGCGGAGGTGGTGCAGGTGCGAGGACGACACTTTCATCGGTTTGGGTGCGCGCGCGCCGGGTCGACGTGGTTGCTTCCAGAGGAGTGCGCTTTTTTGGTTGAGACGGAACGGTTGGCGTTGTTTTGGAGCGAAGACGACGAGGACGTGGCGAGCGTGCGGAGTGTGTACGCGTTGCTGGCGAGATGTGGGATTGAGTGGGAGGATTACGCGGCGTATAGTCATTTGTGTCGGTTGGGGTACGTGACGCTGCGGTACGGGGCGAGTTGGACGGTGGACGCGCGAGAGGGAGTTTGGAAGTCTACGATTGGGAAAGGGAAGTGGGCGAGGCGGACATCGGCTGGGAGTGGCGATGACGATGAAGCAGGAAACGGCGATGGTGATACCGATCCCGAACGCGCGTCGAAGCGACGGAGGTTGATGGCGGAGTCGTCAAGGCTTGTGGACGAAGCGTCGGCGCTCGACGAACTACAAAGCGAAACGGTAAAATCAACGAGTAGACGCTGGTGGCCGTGGTCTGGAAGCGCGACGCACGCATGGCTCGGTCCGAGCATAGAGGCTGCGGTGGACCGAGCCGTATCCACGGGTGTCGATAAACCCGTGAAGATTTGGCCAACGTTTCAGATTTACCAACCGAATAGAAATTTTAGCAAAAAGTCTCCCGACCCAGTGAGCTTTTACGTCTACGTCGGGTCGGATCGACCGCTCGACGGAAGAGAGGCGCAGGCTTTGCTCGATAAGGCTGAGGGTAAACCTGTGCGCGTGGCGAGCTGTAGACAATCTACCGTGGTGATGTTCACGATTGCGGGAAAAGACGTGTATTGATGACGTAGGTAGAATGTTGATGATACAAAAGTAGTAGCAGTTCTAGTACCTAGCGCGGCGGTCTTCGAATCAAAGCGGAACGAATCGAGGGCCGTCTCGTTCGGACTCGGCGTCGTTTTTGCGTTCTTCACGCGAGCCTGCAAACACGTACAATTTACCCAGCGAATTGCGCGCGTGCGAAGTAATCGGGCCCTTGTACCAAAAGACCCATCCTTTTCTCTCGCCGCGAGCGCTCGCGGCGGCTATTTCCTCGGCGTCGTCGGTGTAAGTCACCTTCAAAGACTTCATCTCTCGTTGGACGGATTTGTGCGCGTCGTCTCGCGTGGACGCTGGCGCGGCTCCACCAAAAGTCCGCAATACGCCGTCGCCTCGCCGCCGCGATTGAAAACCTCCTTGAATGAATTCGTGCGTTTCTTCGGCGAGAAATATTAAACGACTGGGTACACCACGCTCGATCATGGCTTTGCGTCCAGTTGGATCGATGGCTCGAGAGAAGTCGCTCGCTTTAGCGTCAATCAAATCGTAAACGCGTTGACCAATTCGAAGCACGGCGCGCAGACCCACCTCCAATTTTTCATTCACAATTTCTCCCGCGTGAAACCCGGCGTAAAACGTTTCGACGAGCTCGTCATCTGAAACGATTTTCTTCTTCCAAAGTTCGACGATAAAATCGCCCAAGTCTAAGAGCGATTGACTGGACGATTCGTTCAAGAGCTCAAATGCATATCTTCGTGCGGATGATTGAAAAGTCTCGGGTAAACCCGCGCAACACTCGGCAAACGTCGCGTGATAACTCGTCTGCGGGGTCGCGATATCGATAAACTTTTTCGAACACTTTTCAACGTCAATTCCATCGCTCGAGAGCGTCTCTTTTAAAGTTGCGACCACGCGTTGGAGGTTATCCGGCGATGCGCGATTGAGCGCGGCGGTGAAATCAGAAAGTGGATTGGATTTCTTCCGAATCGACAAGCCGAGTGCCATTGTCGACGACTTCGGTTTCGACTCGTCGCCTTTCGCCCTCGTCCAGTTTGAGTAGTCGCGATCGTCATTGTCGTCGTTCTTCCAGCGATCCATCGGCTTTTGATGATGATCGTCGAGCCGCGGTAACACTACGGAATGCTTGGCGCCTCTACGCTTGGCAACGCCTCGCGCGGATGGATCCTTGACGCGCTCGAAAGTCAACAGCTCGCAGCTTTGGAAACTCGTGACGACGGATTCCTTTGCAGTTTTGATCCGAACGGGTAAACCCAAGGAGTGAAACGCTTCACACGGCGCTCGGAGTAATAATTCCTTGACCCCGCGTCGACGATGTTGCGGCGTCACACACAACCGGTCCACTTGCGCCGTGGTGAAGACGGTGTCTGGAGAAGAGAATGGGTATTGCGACAACGCGGTGACTTGATCACCGCTCTGTAACGCGCTAAACGCGACGTACCCAATTCTTTCCTTTGATGTATCCGCGAGTTCAAGCTCGTAATACACTCCGTGCGGACCCGGTGGAGAGGCGACGTAGTGCAGTCGAGCATAGCCGCCATCTGTCCAACGTTCCGCCGTCGATTCGATGAGATTCACGAGAGCACCGTCGCGAAGGGACTGCCCTGGAGTGATGGAATCTCGTACGTGCGCTCTCACTTTATCGCTCACGTCGTCCAGCTGTTCCGCCATGGTTAAAGAGAGACGCTGAATCGCGTCCTCGTCTGTTCTCCATCTCCTCGAGGAAGACGCAAAGAGACCGTTGTCGTCAACGGTAACCTCATCCGCGACAACCTCGATCGCCCGTGCATGTTCTTCGAGCCACACTCTCGATGCGTACGCGTCCACGTCGTCGTCTTCGTTGCCAGTCTCCGCTCGAGCGCGACGACTAGGGAAGAGCCTTCGCGCCGGACATTTCGCCGTGACGAAATTGAAGAGTAAATTCGCGTTTAAACACGACGTCCGCTTCGGCGCGTCTCCTCTCCCGAGCGCAATCGACACCGCGATACCATCCTCAAACACTGCTCTAAATGCGAGAAAAAGCTGCGTCGCGCGCGTTATCTCACTACTATTTAAAATTTCCGAGCGCGCGACGACGACCACGCGCTCGCAATGCGTCCCTCGCGCCTCCTTCGCGACGGCGTCCCTCAAAATCCTCATCTCCTTGGCGCTCTTCACATCCGCGTACCAATTGTACGCGTCATCTGCATCTTGGACACTCCTCTCACTTCGACCTCGCGCGCTCTTCGGTAACACTCGTATCACTCGACTCTTTGATTTCGATTCGGCGTTTACGACGCTTCGCGCGTCATTCGCGCTCGTCCTTCCAAAACACACAATAATCATCATCACCCGTCCCAATCGTCCTCTCCCGCAATTTTTCTCAAAGTCTCTTCCTTCTTCTTCTCTTCTTCTTCCGGTATCGACGAAGACCCAGTAGAGCCGTCGTCCTCGTCCTTTCGATACTCGACGCGATAACACGCCGCCAGTCGCTCGGCGCCAATCTTCTTAAACTCTGCTCGCCACTCCGAACGCAACGCCTCGCGTTCCGATTCCGTCAAACCCGACGATGATTGCTTCTTTTCCTTGCGTCGCTTTTCCGCCTCGGCAAAGAGTTGTCGCTGCGGCGGCGTCGCGTCTTCGTCCTCTTCCTCTTCGTAACGACCTGAAGAATTTGATGATGAGTCCGACGCTCGCACGACGACACCGACGCTCGCGCGAAGCCTCAACCCACGACGAAACGAAGAAGGATAATACCCACACCGACGGACGCGCGTCGTCGTCGTCGTAGACGTCGATGCGCGCATCGATCGATCGAGTCGTCGTCGTCGTCTGTCGTCCAAACTAGGTCCGAACAAACAACTCCTGCTTCTCCAAATGTCCGACTTACGTATTATAAATAAAACAAGACCAAATATGTGTATTTATCGAAAGTACCGGTACGCAAACGTGAACACCATGCACAGGTGCACTCGCACTCCTCGACGCGCGTGACGCGTAACGACGGATCGATCGAGCGCGTAAGGCGGTCGAGCGTCGTCGAACCCGTCTTCTTCTCTTCGCTCGCGCTCGCAAGAAGGCACCATCGGGAGCGTAATACAGAGTAATGACGGCGGAAAAGCATCGAGGCGATGGTGATGCAGTTGAACTCGACGTCGATTCCGGTGACGATTCGTTGCGCGCATTCATCCGGGATTGCGATCGACACGTCGCGTTGGCGGAAAAATGCCAACCAGAGTGCGCAGAACGACGTCGGGGAATGGCCCGGGCAAAGGTGAAACTCGAGGAGGCGTCACGAGGGGCGGTTTTGGGGTGTTCGGCGACGCTCGGCGACGCCGAGGACGCCGACGAAGCGACGGTTTCTATTGAGACGTGCGTTCGCGAGGCAACGCTGCGAGCGTGCGAAATATCCATGGAAAAGATGAGCGAACGGTGCGCGCGAACGGGGACGCGATTGTGGCGGACATCGGATGCGATTCTGTTTGTCGTGTGTTGCGAGACGCGGGCAAAGTCAGATAACGTCAATGACGACGACGAAGACAAAGACGCGTTCGAAGACGTCTTTGAGGACGCGATGGATAACGAAGAGGAGAAATCGACGCCGTCAAAGACAGTCTCTACGCAATGGCCGGAGATGCGAGCCGGGTTCAAGACGGATGCGAAGAATATCACCGCATTGAAGGCGCTCAAGGGAACGGCGGCGCTCGGACGCGTAGACGAAATCACTCGAGCGACGCGAACGATGGAGGAGGATAACGTCTTTGTCGTGTGCGAAAACGTCGGTGAAAACGACCAGGTTCGCGCGGCAAAAATACGAGACGCGTTCGTGAAGCTCAGCGGGGTGCGCGAGAAGCACGTGTTTTGCGTTCCAAACCGTGCGGGTGACGGTTTGAGACTTTTGGCGTCTTTGGAATCCGCGAGTAACAAAGGCGGCGGTTGGTTTTCATCCGTCAGCGCCGCGAGTCCAAAGAGAACCACGGCGAGCGAGTTTGCGCAATGTTTGAAGGATTGGCACCGCGGCTGGCGGGAGAAGCGGTTACTAAAGTTTCGAGACGAAGAGTATTTAAAGTGGAGAGCCGAAGTGCAATTTTGGGCTGCGTTTCTGCGCGAGGACGACGAGTGGCGCGAGGCAGAAAAGGAAAGATTGGCGAAGGACGAAAAGACGACGACGACGACGGCGAAGGATGACGACGACAACGATGGATCATCGTCGCCGGAAAAGCCAGTTGAGGATAAACAAACCTTGGCGCGTTTACACGAAACGGCTTCGTTGACGACGATTCATAAATTCCTCGCTACGGCTATCGAAGGCGTTCCCATGGCGGGCATCGACGGCGCCCCCGAAATGGCGTGGAAACACTTTCAAAACTACCCCGAACCCGAACGCGCGCCGTTAATGAAGGCGGTGTACTCACACAATGTCATTCAGTACGCCGCGGCGCTCATGTTTGCTTGGCTCACACCGGGTCCGATCGGAGCGCACGCGACGCACTTTATGAATCGGTTTCGAATTTGTCTCTTTTTTGCCTGTCTCAGCGGGGCGTCTCCGTTGGATCCCACCGTCGTGGCGACCGCGATCGGACTCGCGGCGGGTACGAGTAGGGAGAATTTGGAAATGTCGCCCGTCATCGCGTACGTCAAGGATGATTCGTGCCACTCGGATGATGAAGACGACGTACTCGACTTCGGCGCCGAATCGGCTGAAGAGAACTCGAAGTCAAACGCAACGATGGATATCGATGGCGAAAAGACGACAGCCGAGGATGAAGACAATTCGTGGATGGCATCGTTCGATTCGTTGTCAACGATGATGCAAGACGCGCTGAACCGGGCGATTTCTGAAGGGAACGATTTGAAGAAGCGCGCGTCTGGTTTGCTCGCCGACTTTTTAAATTCTGGCAATCGAGTCGTTCTCAAAAGCCGTCGTCGGGCGATGAAGCGCGCGTGCGACGCCAAAGCAGAGGCGTTGACAGCGAAGAAAATGTCGTACGAAGACGCAGAAAAAATGGCAAAGGATGTATTCAACGCGACGTTTTCGCGAGAGGTGGCGAGGAACGTCACGTCGCTCATTTGCGGACCGAAATTTTTAGTCGCCGTGCAAGCAGATTTGACGCAAGTCATCAATTCTTCCTTTACGACATACATTGCCGCGTCTTCGATGGATATCTTTTTGCCCATGGTGGAAGAGCACGAGGCTAAAATGCAAGAAAAACGGGATGAAGCTGCGAAAGAAGCGGCGGCTGCGGCTGCGGCTGCGGCGGCTGCCGCGACGGCGGCATTGACGGTGAAGGATGGATTCATCAAAGTCGATGTGTATTACGATGAGGATGAGGATTCTAAAGGCGACGTACGCGTCCGGTGTCAGCTCACGCCGACGCCGAAACCAAAAATGGTGGATCAGCTGTTATCAACGTCCAGGTTGATTGGAGAGAAGACGGCGGCGTTGACTTCGAGCACCGCCACCGCAGTGACTTCGAGCGCGGAAGCCGTAACTTCGTGGGCCACCAAGACGTCGGACTCAATCGCAAAGGAAACCAATCGCAGCATCGAGCGCGCGCAGGAGAGCGCAAAAGTCGGATTTGAGAAGACCAGACACAGCCTCGAGCACGTCGGCGCGTTCTTTGATCGAACAAAGAGTTCGTTGAATGAGACCATTGCTTCAAGCGCGACGTCGCTCTCGAGCGCGCTTTCATCGTCGTTTTTGTCCTCCGCCACGGTGGGATCCGTCTCCATCGACGTTAGGTCCTTGCCCGTGCAGCGAGTCGCGGCGGCGCTAGAAAACGAAGAAGTCGACAGGGTGATCGTCGACTCCAAGCTCGTGCTCAAAATGCCGCCGGATCTCGTCCTGTCCAAGGGTCTCACCGAAATTTACAAGGAGGTTCGCGAAGATTCATCCGCCTTTTGCAAGTACAAGGATGACGAAACTGTTCTCCGCGCCATTCAGCGACTTCTCGAGCTCGTCGTGGAGAGCGGTGATGAAGAAGCGATCAACGCCCTCATCAAGCTCGGCGTCGTTCCTCGACCGAAATCTCAAGCCCAGGTCAAATTGGAGGCGCTCCGCGAACGATTTCGCCAAAACGGTTCCGCCGAAGCCGACAATCCACAAAACGCAGAATCCAACTCCGCCGCCACCGAGACCGAGACGCCGCCACCATCGTCTTCATCCATCCCATCACCCTCAGAAATCGCATCCAAAGTCACCTCTAGGCTCTCATCCATCAGTTTCTCCGCCCCAACGCTCAACTTTTTTGGCTCCAACAAGCCAAAATCCGAACACGCTGCTCGGGCCGAGTCCCCCGCACGTCAAGACGACGACGTCCCAGCCTCCGACGCCGCGTGAGCCAAGTGTACATTTGATTGTGGCTCCTTTGTTGTAACACCCCTTTGAAATCACATCACTAAAGAATCCGTCGTTGGAGCGCCGTCATGATTGCGATATTACTCCGTCGGTACCGATCCAACGCTCAACCCTCAACCTCTAGGGTTGGACGCGGTGTTTTGTCACCTCTGTCGTCACACGCGGACGGACGGACGAACGCGATCGAACGACACTCCTCGTCGACGCGCGCGTTGGTTGTTTAAACCATGCCCACGGTGAACGTGAACCGCGATGAACTCCACGCCGCGCTCGGAAAGGTGTACACGGAGGAAGAGTTTGATGAACTCTGCTTTGAGTTTGGGATCGAGCTGGACGAAGTGACGTCGGCGGCTCAGATGAACTCGAAGTTTTTAGGACTCTCCTCGGACGACGCGGCGATGAAAACGGACGGACCGGGCTCGGCGGACGACGACGTGATATACAAGATTGATATTCCGGCGAACCGATACGATTTGTTGTGCGTGGAGGGCATCTCTCGGGCGTTGAATGTCTTTCGGGGCGTCTCGCCGACGCCGACTTTCCGATTGAAAGAACCGGCGAATGGGAATGCGAGACAAAAGATGACGGTGAAGCCGAGCGCGATGCTCGTGAGACCCTTTGTCGTGTGCGCGGTGTTGCGTGGGGTGAAGTTTACGCAGGAGCGGTACGATTCGTTTATCGATCTTCAGGACAAGTTGCACCAAAACATCTGTAGAAGACGGAGTCTCGTGGCGATCGGTACGCACGATCTCGGGAAGATTAAGGGGCCGTTCGTGTACGAGGCAAAACTTCCAGAAGAGATTGAGTTTGTGCCGCTCAAGCAGCAAAAGTCATTCAATGCGCGGGAGTTGATGGAATTTTACAAGGGGGATCAAAAGTTGAAGCACTTTTTGCACATCATCGAAGACAGCGCCGTGTTTCCGGTTGTGAAGGATTCGGAGGATACCGTCCTGTCCTTGCCGCCGATCATCAACGGAGCCAAGTCGGCGATTTCGTTGGAGACGACGGACGTCTTCATCGAATGCACGGCGACTGATTTGCACAAGGCGAAGATTGTGTTGAACACCATGGTGACAATGTTTAGCGAGTATTGCGCTGAGCCCTTCACTGTGGAACCGGTTGATGTCGTCGATTGCACCGGCAAGGAAACGACGTACCCGGATTTCATGACTCGATTCGTTGATGCGGACGTGGATTACATCAACAAGCGCATCGGAACGTCTATTGATCGCCAAACCATGGCAGCTTTGCTCTGCCGCATGCAGCTGCCGACAAAGCTCGGGGCGGATGAGAAGATGCTCCGAGTCGAGGTCCCGCCGACGCGATCGGACATTCTTCACCCGTGCGATATCGCCGAAGACGTGGCGATCGCTCACGGTTACAACAATATTGCCCGCACCGTGCCCAAGGCGTACACCATCGCTTCCGAGCAGCCAATCAACAAGTTTTCAGACGCCGTTCGCGGCGAGGTGGCGAGAAGCGGTTTCAGCGAGGTGTTGACTTGGATTCTCTGCTCGCACGATGATAACTTTGCCAACGTGCTGAGAGAAGATGATGGAAATAGCGCGGCGATTGTAGCAAACCCGTCGAGCTTGGATGTGCAAGTGGCGAGGAGTAGCCTACTGCCGGGAGCGCTCAAGGCGTTGGGGGCAAACAAGGATGCGCCGCTTCCGGCGAAATTGTTCGAGGTTGGCGATGTTGTTGTCCTCGATCCGGAAGCGGATGTCGGCGCGCGTAACTCTCGACGATTGCTGGTTCTTTACAGCAACGTCTCCAGCGGTTTCGAGGTGGTGCAAGGCGTACTCGATCGCGTGATGCAAGTCGTCGGTATCGCCAAGTTTGACGGTTCCGATTTCGGCTACGGGCTCGAAGAGTCCAACGAACCAACGTACTTCCCAGGTAGACAAGCCTACATTATGCGCGAGGGCAAGAAGATTGGCGTGTTTGGCATCGTTCACCCGGATGTGTGCGCAAAGTTTGACATCGTCAGCCCGACGTCCGTGCTCGAGCTTGAGCTCGAGCCTCTCATGGCTTCCGCTGCAACCAAGTAAACGGATGGAGCGTGAACAAAAAATCAACTAGCAAGCGACGACAACAGAGGATGTGATATCATGTGATTCTTTTCTACTAAAATAATTGTGATTGACGCGTTCGTTCTATTTTTTGCTGCTACTTCTTTCGTGTCGCCTTTTTCTTCATCGTCGTCGTGCGCTTGGTAGCGGTAGTACCGCCGCGACCGAGGTTGTATGAGCCCGGCGCCAACGCGGGAGATTTACTCCCCGTCGCCGGCATCGCGCCCGCCACGCCACTGAGCTGCATGGCGCTCCCGCCTGCACCCGGAGAGAAAGTTCCCATCGATTGTAATTGAGCGACGTTCCTGATGTCCTTGTGTCTGCCCGGGGTGGCCATCTTACCCTTGGCCGAGCTCGGCGCCGAGCCTGGAACGGACATGGGCATGCTCGATCGAGGAAGAACGTTACCCATGGAGTGCATCGGACTGATTCGCTGTCCGGGCATGATGTTCGAAGGCGCCATCATGCCACTGACGTTACCCATGACACCATTAGAGGCTTGTATCATGAGCACTTGTTCGGCGAAATCAACCGGAGTTGCAACCGGACCGCAAATCGTCTGAACTTCGCGCCAAGAGCGGTGCGGCGCGTGACGGCGGTTCTTCTCCATCCCCAAGCGTTCCGCCTTGGCTGATTTACGGATTTTCATGTGCTTAGCCATGACGGTGCACGCGCGATCGTAATGAATGCGCACCGTTTCGTCTTCGACGGGCAAGGCGCGAGCCATGAGCATGCGCGCGCTCCCCTTGTTGAGGTTGAGCGCGGCGATTGCATTTTGATCTTGCTCTTGCTCAGCCATTTGCGTGAGATGCGAAAATCTCCAGCGGCAGTGCTCGACGCGGTGGTAAGTACCCTTGATTGGCGTGCTCGCCGCAAACGCATCCGTGATGAGAGCCCAGTTTGAACCAAACTCGTGCACGATGGCGCACAAGAGTTGATCCTCCATCGGAGACCAGGGACGCATGGAACCCATCTTGCGCTTCTTCTTTTCCGCCTTGGCCCGACGCTTGTCCTCGGTGGGAACGACCGGGCGCTTGGGAATGGGCACGCCAAAGTCCATCTCCACCTCGTGACCGGGGACGCCGAATTGGATGAATTCGCCGCGCTTGTTCTTCTTCCTTCGGCCCTTGATATCCACCATGTAACCCTCCTCGTCGAAATAATTGCCTCTCGCGGCGGCGGCAGCCAAGAAGGCGCGGCGTGTCTCCATGATTTCCTTGTTTGCCTCCTCCTCGGCTTGGAAACGCGCCACCTCCACCAGAGCGCGAGCGCGCTTGCGCTCGTTCTCTTCCCAGGCGCGCAGGCTTCGCTCGTACTCGGCAAACTTGTGCGCTTCGACTTGCATGGTCTCGCGGTACGCGCGCTCGTTCAACGCGGGAATGGCGTCGTAAAGGATGGGCATGAACTCTTCCACGACGGGCGGAGTCATGGGCGCCAACAGGCCCATGTCCATGTCCATGCCTTCCAATTCGAGCTCCTCTGCCATGGCCACCCGTGGGTGACGATCCCCCTTGCCCGGGCTGTCTTCGTCGTCGTCATCCTTACCCTCGTCCTCGTCTGGCTCCTCCTTCTTCTTGGTACCGCGACCGCGCGTCGATTTGCTCGGCTTTTGCTTCTTCGCAGCCTTCTTCGCCTCCTTTTCGCGCTCCTTCTGCTCTTTTTGCTCCTTGATTTCAATCGCGTCGCGAACGAGATCGCGCTTCATCTCCACCATGGCCAAAAAGAGCTTGTTCGACGCCCAAGAGTTGATCATCTTCATCCCCGGAGGAGGTGGCGGTGTCGTCGCGAGTTTGATCATCGATGACGGCGCCATCGACACCGCCGGAGGCGTCTCAGACTTCTTCTCACTCGCCTCGGTGTCGGCATCTCCATCCTTGCCCTCAGCTGTGTCAGCTTTTGAATCATCATTCTCATTCTTGGTAGCCCCAGTGGCGGCTTCAGAGTCCTCTTCCTCCTCCTCCTGCTCTTCCAGCTCGACCAACTCACCCGCGTTCGGTAGCGGTTTCTCCTTGGCTCGCTCCCACGCCTCGGCCCAAAACTCGGCAATGTCCGCCGCAACCATCGCACACCTCACCTTGCGTCGACCAATCTCCGCCTCTTCCCGATCCATCGGCGTCCCTTCACACGACGCCGCGAGGTGCGATACCTGTCTCGACGTCTCCATCTTCCAATCCCGCTCGCTCGCGAAATCCTTAGCCAACCACCGCATCTCTGTCAACACGTACTCCCACTGACACTTTCTCCCGCCCTCCTCCCCCGTCTTCGCGCTCGCGCGCGCATCCAACGCCCGAATCTTCTCCCTAATCGCCTTGGCTCGCGCAATGAGCATATCTTCATCCCTCAACCGTCTCGCTCGCGCCTCTTCGCTCTCTTTCCCGCCATCACTCGACGTCGAAGCGTCGTTCGCCGCTCCGCGATCTCGCGCCATGACTGCGTTTTCGACTCACAAAAATCGCCTCACGCCCCCCCGCACGTCCCAAAGACGCCCTTCCGCGCACCGCACCGAGTTCACAACCCCTACACGTCCGGTGCGGTGTCCCAAACAACGCGAGCGACGACGACCCGCTTCGCGTGGGAGAGAGACAACAGACGGAACACGGATGGATCAAACAAACCTTCAAGCAAACCTCCTCGTTGGTTTTTTTTTTCGGGTCACGAATCGTCAATTCGAGAGGGACTCTTTGGTTCGGCTCGCGTCCTCGCGTTCGAAAATTCTCAATTCCCCTAGGGAATTCTCACCCGGCCCAAGTTCGGTGTCCGGTATCCCGGCGCGTTCGTCGCTCGGAGTTCCCGCGAAGGGTGCGCCCGCGAACGATCGGCGTCTCCGATCCGCGTCTGCCGCGCGCGCTCGATGCGAACCGCGACGTCACGGACCGGACCGCGGCGTCGTGCGCGTCGATCTCGCGAGAACGCCCCAGAAATGAATGCCGCGTTGCCCGACTGCGTGCATTTTGTATGTGTTTTTAGTATTGTTCATACAATGTCATTTTATTGGAGTATCTGGGCACTGGTTGAGGACAATCTTTGCCACAGCTTTGGGCACACACGGGCGGTTTCTATGTTTAGTATTGAGCGCGTCGTCTGGTGTTCGGTGTCCGTGCCTCAGTCGTCGTCGTCGTGGTGAGACGACGAGCGGTGGACGGGTGACGACGGATCGTTTTAGACGCGTCCGGTTCGGTCGGTTCGTTCGCGTGGGCGCGATCGGCCCTCGGGTGCTTGCGTCCGTCGAGGTTGATTGATTGACTGATTTGATTTTAAGATGTCCGCGTTGACTGTTGTTGAAACGTCGTCATCTGCGACGCGAACGTTGATTGCGCGCGCGAACGACGCGACGACGCACGCGCGCGCGAGCGAAAAAGCCACCGTCAACGCGGTGCGCGCGTGCGCGGACGCGGCGACGCGCGTGCGTGAGGTACACGAGGAATCAACGCAGGATTTACTCGCCGCGAGTCGACGCGTGTTGGACGCGAGCGGACGCATCGAGGCGCTAGAAAAGACGCTCGAGCGGGCGAAAGCGCTCGCGACGCGGGCGAAAGCGATCGAGGCTTCGGCGGTACGCGTCGCGAAATCGTCGTCGTCGTCGCGCCAGCTGGATGATTAGATTTTATTTGTATTCACTTGTATTTGTACTCCTCTGCTGTCGACGTTTGACTTCACTTTGAGACTCGGCGCGAATGCGTTCGGTCGGCGCGCCGCGCGCGCCGGCGACGTCGCGAACACGACGAACGCCGCGCGCGTCCGCGTCGAGACGACAGACGGATAAACCGAACGCCTCGGTGACGCGACCGAAACCAAAAAGGAACGACGACGATGAAGCCGTCGTCGTCTCGGCCGCCAGCAGAGAAACTGGGAAAAAGTCGGCGCGGGTAACTGTCGTCGATGACGCGTCGTCCTCGCCCGCTGGCTCGCCGAGGCGGCCGAGAGTCTCTATCGCGGTGTCCACCCTCGTCGGGGGGCCGTCGTCGCTGTTACGCGCGGCTGAGTCGTACGCGGAGGACGCGCCAGAGGTTGCGGCGACGCTTGCAAGGTTGGCGTTGGATGCGTTTGAGACGACTTCTTCGTCGTGTGACGTCGATGCGCTGCGGAGGGTGGCCGCGATAGAGAGAGAATACGCGGCATGGTTTATGGAGGAGGAGTACTACGCGTCCATTTCGCGCGCGGCGAGGGGGCAGAGGTATAGGGATAGAGCCAAACCGAAGACGCGAGCGAGAGATAGGGCGTGTAACCAGCCAAAGGCGAGGCAGGGATGGGCGAAACGGGAGATGCGCGTGGCGAAGACGAGAGTGTGCGTGGCGTGTGAAAAGTTGAGCGCGCAAGAGTCGATGTTTCGGGTAATTCGGGTGAAAAAGAAGGCTGGCGGCCAAGATGCGGCGGCTACGACGGAGGTGCTGTGCGGAGAGGAAGCGTTGGGCGCGCACGGAAGAAGCGCGTACGTGTGTAAGACGAGGGCGTGCGTGTTGAGAGCGACGAAAAACAAATCTCTGTCCCGTGGACTCCGGTGTCCGGTGCCGAACGCGGTGTACGACGACTTGTCTAGCCGCGCACGGGCGCTGGAAGAGCGCGCTGGAACGGACACGACAGGACTCGCATACGTTCGGCCGGAAGGAATCTCCGCGCGCTGGCTCGAGCCACCGACTTGGGTGGATCAAACGCCTTCCTAGTTCATTCATTAGTTTTCTCATTAGAGTTTGTCGTCAAGAGTACGGTTGTAGAGTGTCATTTCACTTCAATTTCAATCTATTCAAACTAAAACTATCAGTCAAGCATCAAAAGACCATTCGGTTAGCACGCGCGAAACGGAGTCTGCCACTTGCTCGGGTACAATTTCTTCGCCGTGTTGTACAGCGCAGTCTGGTAACGCAGTCGAGCTCGTATGGTTTTCATCTGCTCTCCGTCATTGACCATTGTCATGTAAAACGCCTCCGCTTTGGCGTCGAGATCTGGCGTCGCGTTCATGTTCGTCGACTCGCTCAGAGCCGTTTCGTCCAGTGAAGCAAAATCTGGAAGATACTTCTTCAAGCGTCGCAATCCATCTTCGAACTCTTCATTCAGTATGTAGACGAAACAGCGACTTTTCAAGTTTTTGATCGCCACAGAAAGCTGGTTATCTTGTTGACTTCCCAACCCGGGAGCCAGGAGATGGATCCAGTCATCACCACCGAGGTAATCGTACCATTCGATCAGCGTCATTCTACATTCGCCCACTCGCTTCATGTCCGCGTTCCAAATCTTCCTGTCTTCCGCGCCGGCAAGACACGAATACTTGTAGTGACTGAGAAAACGTTCCAGCGGATCTCTCAACACTGTCAAGTACAGGCACGGCGCATCCACGAGTTCACACAAACCCATACCGTACGATCCCTTGGCGAACATTCTACCACCGGCTTCGTATAGCACTTTCAGCCTGTCGGTACCAAACCATTCAGGCGGGTTTTGATTCTCAAAATGCCTCCGCGTCGAGACGAAATTGTTTCGCGTCGTATCGATGATGGGATACGCTGCCCACTCGCTAAACGGCGATCGCGATCGATCGAACAATTTCTCGTGTCCCCCCCCCTCTCGAACCGTGGGTAAGCCTCTATTGACGTTACGCTCCACCTGTCGCAAAACACCGGTGAAATACGTCCCTCCCGTTTTCGGCACGTGAATAAAGTTGTACAAAAACGCCTCATTCGGCTTTGCGCCCCCCACGCCTTTGCTCAACGCCGTCGGAATCTGGTAAAACTCCCCATCATACCCACCCACCAATTTCTGAAAATCAGCCGCCGTATCCAAGTCCTCTTCATACAGCTTATCCGTGAAATAATCCATCTTTACTCTGTACGCCAGGCGCGCCGCGACGCAACACCCCGCGAGCGTGAGCAACGCGCTTCGCATCGTCAACAAACTTTGACCGCCCCCCATCCCCGCATCATCGTCCTCCTCCCCACCGCGCGACCGCGACCGTCTTCGATGACGCGAGGACTTCTTCTCCCGTTTAGCCTCACCCCGTTCGGCATCGCGCAAAAGCGCCGAGGACTCTTCCTCCTCTGTCCGTCGACCCATGTTGGTCGTCGCGGCGTTCGAACGAAGGAATCAACCGAAGAGGACACGTCACCGTCCCACCGTTCGGGCTGAGACGAAACCGATCCGAAAACGTTTCCGTCTTCTTACGTTCCGTTCCCCTCGTCGACCCAAGAGCCGTCGACGCGACGACGCGACGCGACGCGCACTGACGGACGGTGCGATCGATGGTGTTGCGTTCTGCACTCGAGGCAGGAAATGGTTGAACCATTATGGTTCGATTAGGCGATCTATTGCTACAGTACGTGTGTCATGCAAACTCTGCCGTCAGTTTTGAACGCGCCGCACCGACGCCTCCCGCGACGACATGCGCGTTCGAGCGACGACGTGGAACCTCGCGGCGATTAATAACAACCCGTTCGAGTATTACTCGTCGTCGGTCGCGCCACCGACGACCGCGTCGTCGACGCGAGGCGGGAGTGATGACGACGGCAACGGTGGTAACGTGACGTATGATGGATTCATGATTGGCGTCGAGAAACGCCTGGTTGGTGACGCGGAATCGCCGAGCATGGCGTCGGTGATGACGGAAAAAATGCTCGATGATTTGGAGGGACGCGTCGGGGCGATGGATGGGGTGTCGGTGGAGTTGGCGAGAAGGTGTCGGGAGTATTATGCGAAACGCGTGGACGGGAAGACGTGCGCCGAGTTTTTGAGAGACGTCGAACTCGGGGCGAAGAGGTTGTGTTCGATGCCGGATAGGGTGACGAATACGGTTTTTGGGGAAATCGTCGGTGGTGGGAAAGGTGAGAGCGGTGGTCGGGTGTGTAGGCCGACGGTGAGTAACTGTTACGAGGGGACGTTTAGAGACGAGATGGAGTGGTGGGCGGCTTGGATGGTGCGCTTCTTTGACGTGCGCGTGCGATCGGTAGATGGTACCGAGGCGACGATGGCGGAGAGGTTGGTTCCGATTAAGCGTGCAAAGTATCCAGCCATCAGTGAGGAGGAGGAGAGCCTCGGCGTTGGATTACAAGTGTTCTTTTTGGCTGGATTTGACGCGGCGCTCATTTGCGTCGCGACACTCGCGGCGGGATCTTTTGAAGCCTGGCAGCGCATTCGGGCGCAAGTCGTCGATGATTTAGTGAAACACAAGCAGTCTAGAACGCTGGATATTCTCGATGAGTGTCTTCTCGGTGGTAAAGTTGAAGATGATGAGGTTGTCGTGTGTTGTCTTCAAGAGGTGGGTGCGTCCTTCGTGGACTCTGCACGACGACGCAAGGGTATCAGCGCCGCTTTCGAGGTGTGCTGTCCCGCAGAGATGGATGCGAAGCGCGATCAAAACTCGGTGATTTTGGTTTCAAAGTCACTCGTCGGGAACTCCTCTCCGGTTGTCGAGGTAACCAAGGAAATTTTGGACTCTCTCGGCCAAGCCAAGTTGTCCTTCGCCTGCGGCGACTTTTGTGCCTTTTTAGTTGGCAGTCAATCGGAAACTGACACGAATTCGTCACGAACCTCGGGCAAATTTCTGTTGTGTTCTTTTCACGGCGATACTGATGGCTTGCAAACGAAGACGATCACATCCGCCGTGAACACGTACGTCGCGTCTCATGCCGATTTGACTGTCTGCGTTTTCGGCATGGACGCCAACACCCACGTCGCGCATAAGGATGGCAAAAAGCAGGGCGTCGCCGATTTCATAGATTTCGTTTCTGAATCGACATCGTTTCGCTGCTGCTGGTCCATGTGCGGCGTCGACGTCGAAAAGGATGCCTTCACCACGTTTAGCGCGAGAACGTTTCTGCAAGCCCAGCTGAACAAAGCTGTGCCCATGGCTGAGGCGACCTCGAGTCCACTCACGGATCGCCATCCCAAGGATCACATTCTCATCAGCACTCCATCGCTCGAACCATTCGACGCGCGCGTCGAGCGCATCAACGCTGTTGAATTCCGCGACGGCGAGGCTCCAAAGCCTTTGGCTTTCGATCCGGCGTCCATGTTTCCAAACGCCCGCTTTCCCAGCGACCACGCCGCGGTGACCTGTCGCTTCACCCTGTGATTCCGTGATTCCAACCTCCATCTAGCAAATCACATTAGACCTTCGTTCTCCCGTTCGCTTCGCTTCCCGCGTACGTTTTGTATTGACCATTCGTCGACGTCGACGTTCCAACGCTGGCGCTCGCGCACTTCCCCCCTGGTCGCCTCCTCGAGGCCGTCACTCTTCGTCGCGCTGGGGACACCAAACCCGACCCCGCTCCATCACGCGAAGGGAAAACCTTTCTTCATGCGCGTCCCAGACTTCCGACGCGTCACCCAAGAGGAACCGCCGACGCCCGCGTCCGCGTCTGGTTTCCAGCTCGGTCCAATCCGCGTCGCGCTTCCATCAGCGCTCGTCCGTCACGACGACCCGCGATCCAAGGATGGCAAGAAGTACGCCGCCCGCGTCAACCGGGGTAGAAGAAACAATGGCGATGACGGAGGCGGGATCTTTCAAAAGCTCGGTTCGGGCATCGGAAGCGTCGGCGGGGCGATCAAGGGTGTCGGGAATTTCCAACAGAATTTGATGACAAACATGGCTGTTAAAGTGATCGCGGGCGTTTCCGGTACGTTATCCGGTCTTTTGCTCGCTGGGTTGGCGTATAAAGTCGTCGGTGGGTATCAAGATGAGATGAAGGAGGCGCGGAGGGAGGTGCAGAAACAACACGCGGAGAGAAAGGCGAGACTGGCGAGCGTACGGAGATTATTGAGCGGACCACTGCGAGCGGCGGCGAGAGACTTGAGGAATCGATTGAAGAGCATTCTTCAAACGGCTCCGAGAAGACGCGCGGGTGAACCGCCGAAAATTCGCGCGAATTATTTCGCCGCGCATTATCCGGACAATCCAAACGAAGCGGTCAACTCGACGCTGTTTCGTCTGTGTCGATACTTGCACTGGGTGGAGCAGTTTCAGAGAGGCGTGCAGTTGGAAGGCGTGAGCGAACAAGACACGTGGCAGTACGCTCTGGACGTCCAGCTCGATCGAGTGGCGACGGCGTTCGAGGCGAGTATCGATCGATACGACGCCACGATACCGACGGAGAGATTGGTTGAGGTGCTCGCGCACGCGCACATGAGGGAAGTTGAGCAAGGCGATGAAAACGCTGACGGTAAACAATCCATCTTCCGCCGGATAGATGGTTGCGTGAATGAGACTTCTGATCTCTCCGATGGCACGATGAAAAATAAAAAGACACAGCGTAGACTGCACGGATTGGAATGCGCCGAACCGCAAGAGCGCCTTAGTAGATTCCCGATGCGACTTTTCCGCGATACGCAAGTTGCGGTGGCTGAAGTCTTTGGAAAATTGGACGGGCACATGGATCCCAGTAGCAGCGGTCTGTCTGAAGGCAACAAGGTTAATCATCACATGTTATACACTGAATTCGTCATGAAACTCGAAGAGGCGCAGTTGACGTATGAGCGTTTCTTGGAGCAAGAAATAGCGGAAAGCGGAGGCATGACCGGAGAAACTGTATTGGCTGCCCAACAAGACTCTATTCAAGCTGATCCCTGGTTCAGATGGATGCTACCTTTGCAGTTACAAATTCGACGTTTGGCCATGTTACAATCACAAACATCGAAATTATTGACGAGGAAAGAATCCCGGGAACTACTCGCAGCTCGAGCGCGTCTCCGGGGCGTGCTTCAAGGACTGGATGGTTTGTTGGATGTGCTGGACAAGCGCTTGGATGATCCCATGTTCAACAAACCAAAAACAGTCGTCAAGGGCTATTTCAGCGCAAAGTCTGAAAGCAAAAAACATCGCATGAACGCGATAAAAAGCGCGAAAGCGCTCAAGCGATGGTATAAAATACGGCAATGTGTACCGTACGTCGCCAGGTACCAGAGAATGCCTCCTCCTCCAGTAAGGAAGGGCTATCTCGACTTGTTATCGGGTAAGCGGTTCATGGCGATGGCGCGTCGTTACAAGCAGAGAGCGATTGCCGGGGTCATATCTGCCGTTAGCACTGCCGTATTCACCGCACTCCTGAGTCACGAGATCGATAAAAAGTCGCACAAGGAGTTGGCTGGTACACACGACGAAGACGACGGCGAAGATGATGACGCGGCAGAGGAGTATCCGCAGCCGAAACCGGAGAGGGTTGTCATCCCTCGAGTCGATTCTTCTCTCCCCCCTGATTCTCTTTGATCACGAAGTTCATTTTACTTGTACCGGTAGTAAAGAAGATGTAAAACATAAATGCACGATATGATATTACAAGCAGCAAGCGACGACTCATCACGTCTCATCGTCGATAGATCTTGACGACTCTTCCCCAGATGCAACCAGTGCTCTATTAATAGCGCGCGCAGCGTAGTACCACTCTGCCCATTGAATCACACCATCACCATTGAGGTCTGCAGCTTTCGCAATCGACTTTACCGAGGCTGATTGCGATGACAAGTTGATTGCTTCGGGGAAGATGGAGTTGATGAAGGCGTCACTGGCTGCAGTAAACTGTTCCCTGTTGAGATACGGAAACGGAAAGTTATCGTCCGGATCGGTCGCGTTCTTCTCAAACAACTCGTAGATTTGTTTGTCCAAGTCTATCTCGCGCGAGTCCCTCTTCTCGGCGGAACCTCCTCGGTTGGTTTGTGCGCGACTGCTGATGGCAAAGACATCCTGAGCGAACGCTTCGATGGCTTGCACGAGCGGGTCGTCCAAAGTATCCGCCGCCGCAGCTTTAGCAAGCAGTAGAGCGTCAGCCTTTCGACTCAAACTAGTTCTAAATCGATGACCGACCACAATCATCTCGAAATCAGAGGCGACTTGCGCGATAAAGGCGAGGACAAACGCATACACGTTACACATGATTTCTCGCACCGCTGGGATCTCGGCAAACTCTTTCGTGTACTCATCAAGCGCCCTGCTATCCGGACGGAATCTCGCAAACTGCTTTGGACCTCTTTTCGGGGCAGCGCGCACTTGCATTCGAATGCGTCTCCCAAGCATATCGAGCTCAAAATCAGAAAGCAAAGTCGACATGATGTCCAAAAGGAGCTCGAAGCAGTTGATGTAAAGCGCTCGCTCGATGTTATCTGGTATCGCCTTTACGTTATACATGGGATCCTCGAGTAAGTAGTCCACGAACTCTCCGACTTCTTCGTAACTACGCTTCTTCTGAGCCTTCTTCTTAGCGGTGTCAGGATCTTCATCACCACTGATCCTGATGCCCAGGAGTTCTCGACTGGAACTACCGATGTTGCCAAAGTCGCCTCTTCGAAGATCATCAGCCATCTGTTCAAACAACTCTCTCGCCGTCTTCCGTTTTTCTGGTTGATCAGACAGCTTTGAATCCAAGTCCTGAACAGTGGATGTCGTCGTTGCGGACGTCGTCGCCGGTCGTTGACGTTGTCGGGTGATGCGCATGGCCACCGTGAAACCCAAATTGTTGAGAATAGGACCGCCGCCAATCTCCCCGAAAAGTCCCTTGAGTACGTTAACATACGTCTCGCGCTCAAGCTTTGCCGGTAAGAAGATGGAAGAGATGGCGACTGGGCGTGACCTCATAAAGTCGTCCACACACACTGTGATGAGTTCAGCCACCGCCGCTTTCGTCTCCACGTTGTCTTTTTCGCTGAAAGAAATGTTTGAAAAAGCCTCCTTAGATTCTTCATCGTAAGGCTCGAGCGCGAATTCAACTGCAAATCCCTTAATCTTTGCCTCCATCGTGCACGCCTCCGAGAGCATGCCCACGGCGAGCTTTGCAGCGTTCTCTTCGAGCTTTGGAAAGATGCGCGTTGTCGGCGGCAGTTCGAGTTCGTTGTGCGCAATCTTTAGGAGCGTTTTCGTGCTCAGATTTGGAACGATATCCAACTGTCCACCATCGTCAGATACTTGTTTCGCTCTTCTATCTGCAGTCTCATCCATATCCTCGTCTTCGATAACGAAACCAAACTCCTTGTCAAAGAGCCTCACCTTGAACGAACTCAGCGTGTCCTCCATCACCGTCCAACCGGTGAGAACGGCGTTTGTGTACAACTCCTGCTCGAGTTTTGCGGAAAGGAAGGGCATACCGCGGTTCGTACCCAAAACCTCGGCGATAAAACGCTGAAGCTCCTTTTCCTTGATTCCAGATTTCTTCGGCATGTGTCCCGCCGCGATAACGTTTGACAATACGATGGGATGGCCGAGAACCGCCGCGCTCGCCAAGTTTTCCTCGAGATTCTTCACTGCCGACTCGTAAGCCGCATTGGCCACTTCTCGATACACCTGATCCTCAAGAAAATCAGGAATGAGCGGAATGTCGTACGTTTCCGTGATGAGCTTGGCGTAACGCAAGAGTACAACGTCCGCGTTGCTCATTTTCTTCTTCTTCTTTGCAGACATGGCCGCCGCGCCGCCGACGACGGCGACGCTCGCCGCAGCGGCACCCATCACCGGCGGCGAAGGTTTGGGCAATTTTGAAAAGCCCACTTCCACCCGTTCGCTTAACGTCACTGCCGCACCCTTCCCTTTACCAGACGTCGCCTTTGTCGCCTTTGTAGAAATTTGAGCCAACTCTCTCGGCGCCAGCGTGGCCGCGTCCCGCGGCTTTACCCCTTCGTCCGCGCAAGCTTCCACCCCTCCACGCGCGTCGTCCATCCCCGCGTTCGCTGATTCACCCTCAAAAAATCCATCCTCCTTGGCGCGCGCCCGCACCGCACGTCTCGACCTCGTCGTCGTCCCGTCAGGTTTCGCGTCCGCGTTCGCGTTTGTCAACGCCCGTCGGCTGTCCCGGCGTCGCCCGACCGCGCTTCTTACTCTCCTCGTCGACATCGATCCGGGGACAACCGTCGCCGTCATCGTCGTCGTCGTCATCGTCGTCGTCGTCGTCGCGCGCATCATCATCGCGCGTCTCTTCACCGTTCACGACTGTTCAACGCGCGCAGTGCGCAGTCGGTTAGACGGATGGATTACCAGTCGTGAATTCGACAGCGATTCCGACGACGACACGCAGACACCCACGGAACGCGCGCGCGCGTTTACGTATACGTATAACGGAAAGTCTCCGCCCCTCCGTGCGCGCGCGAACGGCGAAAGGCGACGAGAAACCGCGGCGCTTCCTCGCGACGCGCGTAATGGCGCGTCGTTCCGCGATGGCGCGATCGATCGCGCGTCGTCCCCCCTCGAGTGATATTAAAACTGTTTACCCATACAACAAGAAGACCCACACGCGCATTGTGTTTCCTCTCCGTTCGATCGGCTCGATTCATCGATCGATCGTTTTCACGCTTCGAACGCGCGCGTCGAAAGCGGGTTTTCATCGAGTGCGCGTCGACGTGTACCTGGTGCATTTATTTATGACGTATGGGTAAGTAGTAGTAATGGTGATTAAAAAGCTCGGACGCGCCGAGACCCCGGTGACGGCAGAGCGCGACCGACGGGACGATCGATGACGACGTAAAAGAAGGTACGGGCGCGCGTTCACGGGACACCATCGGTGGCGCATGACCGCGCCGCATGCCCGTCGCTGTCTTCGACGCGCGCGACGTCGCGAAGAGCGCGTAGCTCGGCGTCGTTCGCGCGCAATTTAAAGTTGAAGACGAATTCCAACGACGGATGCGTGCGCGGGTTTTTCAACTTGACGTTGGGATTCGAGGAACACCGGGCGAAAATCCCCGGGCGCTGAGGCAGAGAGTGTCGAGTCGACGAAGACTAGGACCTCGGGGAGGACCGAGAGATCGGATACCGCCCGAGCAACTCGCCGAAGCACAGTCATGTGTCCAACGCGGATGCAACGCGCGAACACAACGGGGTTTACTCGAACGCTGACGCCCGCCCCCAGAGGTTCTTTTTTACATTCGTCGTCGCGAAACAGGAGGATGGACCCGGGCGGAACGGCCCGCAATTGTTCCTTTCATTGGCGTGATTCCACGCCGTAAAAGATGAAGAAGAGATTGTTTGTTTACGAGCGTTTTTCGCGCAACTTTTTCGCCGTTACAAAAAATCATAAAAATTCACTCGTCGTCGGAACGAATGGCGCCGTCTTCCTCATCCGCCACGTCCTCATTTTCATCCTTGACGACGACTTCGTGTCTCGCTAATATCTCAATCGCGCACTTGTTCCAAATCTTGCGCTTATCCTCATCTGGTGTGACGACAAAGAGGACGTCGTCGATGAGCTCAAAGTCGTCCTGCGCCGCGCGCGCGTACGCCAACGCGCCGTCAAAGGCGGCATCGAGCGAAATTGACGACGCCCGTCGCGCGATGGACGCATTCACGCCGTCACTCATCGCCTGAACCACTAATCTATCTAGTATTCTCCTCGCGAGTTTATCAAACTCCGTCTTGAGCGTCGCTTCGACGCCCGCTCGATGCGCCTCGTACAACTCTCTCGCGCGTCTCTCGCCGAGCGTCGACACGTCATCCCGACCCATCGGATCCCCGGCGAGGTCGCGTTCGTACGCCTCATCGTACGACCTCGAATATGTCTTCACCCTCTCCGCACAAAGCGCTTTGAACGCCTCTTCAGCCTCCTTGATACGCAACTCTGTCTTTCTTCGCCGAGCGTCTCTCTCGTCTCGCTCGCGACGCATCGCCGTCTCCCGTTCCCTCGCTCGAATCGCCTCCTCCCGCCGCTTTCTCCCGGCGTCATCATCACCACGTTCACCACCATCCCTCTTACGTTTCTTCTCCGCCTCTCGCGCCGCTTTCGCCTCCCGAACGAACGCCTCGAACGCCGTTCTTCGTTCCGAGTGCGTCTTCAACGCCTTGAATCGCGCGTCTCTCTGAATCTTCATCAGCGACCGTTCCCACCGCGCATCCGCCGCAGACCCCCCGAGTTTTTCACGCAACATTTCTCGAAACTTTTCCACATCCATCGATCGCGATTTCATCGCCGTCACCACCGCCGCGTACCCGACATCGACGTCCGAAGCGTCCGTGTTCTTTCGTTTCGCATTCGAGTCAACAATTTCGTCGTCATCATCATCGACATCATCATCGCGGTGTTCTCCTCGTTCACCGACCGTCCCATCGTCGTCATCGAGCCCGTACGCGTCCGGGTCGAAATCCACGTCGTCAACACCGTCGTCGTCGTCGTCCATGCGCGCGTCGATCAGTGCGCGAACGGCATTGAGAATCATCATCAATCGAAAACGCAAAAAAATCGTGAAAAACCAAAACATACGTATACAATAAACTATAAGCCGATTTAAATATTTTAGTCAGGAACGTACCCGAAGACCAAACCGAAGACACGCGTCACACCCCGACGGACGGACATGGCGGCGCCGTCGACGGCGATTCCGGCGACGCCGGCGACGCGCATGCGCATCGCGACGATGTATACCGGCGCGGGAGCGATGGACTACGGGTACGCGCGACGACGACGACGCGAGACGACGACGCGAGACGACGACGACGAAGAGAGAGAGGGAAAAAGCGCACGTCGCAAACCAACCTCCTCTTCGTCGCGCGCGACGGACGACGGACGCACGCGACGACGGACGCGCGATGGAAAAGGTCGCGCGATGCGCGCGCGCGAAACGTTCGAGTTGGGTTTTCGAGCGCGCGTTCGCGGTGGACGCGCGGTGGACGCGCGCGGTGGACGCGCGGTCGGTTCGGTGAACCGAGTCCCGAACGCCCTCGACGACGACGACCGGGACGCAAAAGGCGTTTGACCGACGACTGACGAACGATGCGGCGACGGGGGATGGGATCGCGCCGATGTAGGTTGACGCAATCGGGACACGATATCGTCATGCAGTGCGAACGGAACGAATCGGCGCGGGGGGTGCTCGCGGCGAGGTTCCAGGGCGTGCGGTTGGCGAGGGAAGCGTCCGACGTGGGCGAACTGCCGAGAGACGCGGACGCGCTCGTGGTTGGACTGATGGCGTGCGAGTATGAAGGGTCGTGGAGGGAGTCTTGGACGAGGAATTCAGCGGCGGGGGCGCTGAAACACGCGTTGAGGTTAACGGCGTCGTCGCGGGTGCCGTGGTTGGTGATTGAGGCGAGAGGGAGGATGTTGCAGAGAGGACCAGACGCGCAAGAGCCGCCGTTGATTCACGAGTTTACGGCTGAATTGGAGCGTATGGGGTATAAATGGGCGCACAGAACGGTGGCATCGGCGTGTTTTGGGATTCCAGACGTTGCGGCGAGGGTGATTCTGGTGGCGAGCCGACACGCGGATCCGAGAGATGTGTTGTTTACGGAGGACGCGGGCGAGGCGGGGGTGCCGAGGAGAAGCGCCGAGGAAACGGAGCATACTTTTATATTCAATCAACACGTAGAGCGTGGTTTTAGCGTGTACGCGGACGTGTGCGAAGGATTTTGTCCCGAACCGAACGCGTGCGTGCTCACTGCTGCTGGTGGTTTGATGCCACTCGCCGTGCACGACGGCGAACGTTTGCAAGGGTTGCCTCCAGGATGGACCATGACGACCCGACCGAGCATTCATGGAAGTCAAGGCCCCGAGCTTCTCGCGCGGTGGGAAGCGTTAGCGGTGACATACGGTTGCGTTCAGTGTTCGTATTGGTTGGGGAATCGGTTGGCGGATTCTTGCGCGCTCAAGTACTTGAAGGGTGGGACTCCGTTTCGAGAAGCGGTGCCGCCAAACTGGCCAGGCTCGGCGTACAACGTCGGTCAGGGACGAGTCATCGCGCCGTGCTCGCCGATTGTCTACGCTATTAGCGAATTACCGACGATAGGAACCTTCATCTCGACGGCATTTTTCGAAGGAGGTCCGCTCGTGCCGGAGGAAGTTGCGATTGAGTGCACGCGCGCGATGAAGGCGGCGGGGTGGGAACCGCCGCCGCAGCTCTTGGCTTTGGAACACGGAGGATCGGCTGGGGTGAAGAACGAAGCCGTGAATGAAGGAGAAATGGCAACGCCCGCGGCTACTATACCACTTGTCCAGCGGACTCTACCGCTAATCAGAACGAAGAGTGGTAATTTACAAGTGGAATCCGACGAGATGAGACCAATGACGGGAGACGTGAGCGAAGCGAAACGACTCAAGCGTGAACGCACGCCGACATCGCCCGATACTGGTTCTCCCGGATCATCCACACCGACGCATATGTCGTACATAGCCGGTGTTGGCTTGGCGAGCAGGCGAAAGAACCAGCTCGTGTGGGCAAAGCTTCCAGGACATCCCTTTTGGCCGGGTATGCGCGTCAATCTAGAGACGGATTTCATTCCCGATGACGCTCGAAAAATGGCCCGCGATCAAGAAGTCCTCGTCGTATTTTTTGGTGAAAATTCGTTCGGTTGGGTCAGGGAGGAGCACTGTTTAGATTTCAAGGAGCACTACTCTTCAAAGAGTCGCGATCCATCTAGGAATAAGGCGAGATTTCAAGCGGCGGTCAAGCAAGCAAACGATGAGCAGACGATGCGCGAGACGCTTCAAGAGCGAGACAAGCTTCGAAAACAAGCGGCTCAGGCGCATATACACAAATTTGCGAGCTCGCGTGCGCGCGGAAGATCGCCGATCCCTGAACTGAAGGGTTGCGCATGCAGGTCCTGCACGAGCGTCCCGACGGATGGTTCCGCTGCTCCGAAGTGCATCCGGCTCCAAGCTGCTGACAAAGCTTCCAAGGGTCACATTGGCGCTAAACTGACCATTCAAGGAAAAACAATCATTGGAAAGCGAATTTTCGTGTTTTGGCCTCTTGACAAGGCTTCATACCCAGGAACTGTAGTTGACTACGATCCCTACGAGCTGCGGCACAAGGTGGAGTATGCGGAGGACGGCGTTAAAGAATTCTTATCGCTATGGAAGGAGGATGTGACTATCCCCGCCGGCGAGACGCTTGGTCCGACGCACCCCGAGGCAGACGAGGCAGGGGCGGATCTCTTGATGGGTTTGATGACCGGCGCTTGACTGATTCGAACATACAAAAACATTTGATACACTATTGTGAACATACATGCTCCCTATTTTGCTACGTGCTCCTCCTTTTCCTTTTCCTCTTCATCGTCTTCTTCCGATAGCAGCTCATCGAGCATTGAGCTGTTTGATTCACCTCCGCGTCTGCTGCTGGTTTGCAGCGTCGTGTGGATGATGTTTGAGTCTTCGCTGAGCTCGAGCGAATCGAGTCGCGACAAGAATGTCTGAGAAACGTCGTCAGATGTGTCCGCCGACGGCGAAAGAGCGCTCCGCGGTAGAACTGGCTCTTGATCCCCGCTACGTGCCTTGCGCACGCGATCCATCGTGTCTATAATTTTCTGCGCGACAACTCTCCCTTCCTCAGTCGAAATATCAACGGCGTTGAACACCTCCATGTTGTTCTCTGATAAAACGGTTTTGCTCATGACGTCTGCTATTTGCGATTGGAGCAACTTGAGCTCCGAGTCGAACTTTCGAACCATTTTCACGCGCTCTTCGTGCTCGAGAGCGAGTTGTTCCGTCAAATCTCGAACTTTCATCTCCAGAATGCGCGTGGCGCGAGGGGATGATTCGCGAAGTTTCTCCAAATCTCGCTCTCGTTCCTCCAACGCCTCCTTCGTCTTCTCGAGCTCCCACCTAATCTCAGTGATGGACTCCCACTGATCTATGCTCATAGAACTGCCTTCTGACTGCGCGCTATCGCCATTCAGAGTTCGTTTGCTCTCGACCACCGCAGGCGGAGCGTTTTCCAACTCCATAGCTTCTTCGACATCCTCTTCGACGGCAACATCCTTCTTCTCCTCACTCTGCGCCTCGTCACTCACGCTCGGCGGCGGTTTCGGCTCGTCAACAATCAAGACGGTAGGTTTCGGTGACTTGACCATCGCAGCTCTGCGAACGAGCCTGAGCGTGCGCTCTTGAGTCTCCCTTGATTTACAGTACGCCGCCAAGGCGGGATCGAGCTTGCGAGAAAAGCTCACCACAAAATTCTCACGCCCGGCATCTCTCGTCCGCATCGAGTACTGCCAATACAACACCGCGAACGCATCGTGTAAAGACTGAAAATCTGTTCCGAGCGCCATCTTCTCGAACGACATGGATGCCGTTGGTACTTTTTCCCTCGCAAAAATCCGCCGAACAGTATCCCAGGGCGCGCGCGCCGCCTTCACGAACCGCTCGTCCCGCGTCGCCTCATCCGCGTGTTTCGATCCACTCACCCCAGCGATCACCGCGCACGCATCGAACGATTCTGGATACGCCCATCGAGCGCACGCGAGCGCGGCAACGCCTGTTTTCAACGCCGACCACTCGCTCGCGTTCGCGCTCGCATTCGCCGCTTTTCCCGTCGCCTCGCATCGCTCCCTCGCAAACGTCAAGAGTTCCGCTTTTCCAACCAGCGCGTCATCGACGTTCGCTCGCGCACCGCGCACACCGATCGATGTCGAGCGTCCGCGGGACATCAATCTATCGAGCGTCGGCGTGGTCGGCGTCCGCATGATTGGATGAATCGATGACAGTTGCCGCGATCGGACCGATCGATCCCAGTCGTCCTCGTCGTCGTCGTGTGGCCCTCTGGAGCGCTCAGACGACGAGAAGCGCGCTCCCGCGACGAGCGGGAATCGACGACGAATCGGGCGCGCCCTCCGCGCGGTCTGACGTCGCCCGGCGCGCTGGCGACGCGCGGTCTGAGGGAAACAACCCATCTAATCTTAAATATATAGATCTAAAATACACATAATATGATGGGAGCCAAAAGTTTGAACTTGGGCAAAGACGAGATGTAGATTACTCTTCTCTGCGTCAAAACGGCGCCGCCCGCGCGCGCGCGACCGCCGATCCCCCGCGAAAAAACCGCGGACGCGACGCGTGCGCACACTCGCGTCCGCCGCGACCGATGGCGTCCATCACGTACGCCTCGGTCGATGAAGCGCACGCGCTCCTTCGCGCCGGTGCGAGGGCCATCGATGCGAGCTGGACAACCACGAGCGACGCCGTGAGCGCCGCGGACGAGGACGCAAAAGATGGATTCCGCGAGGAAAGGCTTCCCGGAGCGGTGTTTTACGATCACAACGCGTTCGCGGATCTGAGCTCGCCGTTACCGCAGGCGTTTCCGGCGGCGAGCGAACTCGGAGGAGCGCTTGGGAAGACGCTCGGGCTGTCGAGAAAGGACGACGTGGTCGTGTACGCGAGAACGTCTCGGTCGTTCGCGGCTGAGGTGTGTGCCGACGTGTTGTTGGAACATGGGCACGAAGGCGCGGTGCGAGTCCTTCGAGGCGGGTTGGAAGCGTGGGTGGAGGCGCGTCCGGATGACGTGGAGCGCGGAGCGGATGGAGCGAAAAAGTACCCGGCGGTTGAATACGGGGAGAGCGAAGGGAAACAACGCGCCACGACGCACGTTACCGCGAAAGATTTGTTGCAAAATCTCAGCACGCAGCGATTGCAAGTGTTGGATTGCAGACAGAAGGAGGTGTTTGAGGGTGCGATGAGAGACTCGGCGTACCTGAGGATTCAAGGACGCGTCAAGGCTTTCGATGGCTTTCGTGAGGGACACATTCCTGGTGCGAAGAACTTGCACTACGCCAAGCTCTTCGGAGTTGCTGATGGAGATCTCGTCGAGATCTTCACGGGTGCTGGGCTCGACTTGTCCATGCCGGTGGCGGTGGTGTGCTCTGGGGGCGTGGACGCGTCGCCGATGGTGGCGGCGGCGCTCGCTCGTGTCGGATGCTCGGCCTTGGTTCTCAGAAACGGCATGTGCGCGTGGTGCACCGCTCAAGGTAGCACATATCCAATGTCAGTGTCGCTGTCGTCGCCGCATGCGTCTCACACGCAGAGCCGACTCATCGTGTGGGCTGTGACTCGTTCGCGATCTACCGCCCTCGAGCGCTCGTTGTCGCAGCACTCGGAGGCAATGGTGATGCACGAACTACTCACTGAGCCGTACCTCAAGGAATACAACCGCGAAAACTTTGAAAAGATTGTCCATGGACAATCCGAACAGTCGATTGCGAGCAGCGGCTGCAGTTATGCGACGATGCTTGAAGTTATGACGGCGGACTACACGGCTCAAGGCAGACCGTTCTTCTTCTCAAAGGAGCTGTCTTGCTATTTCGACCTCAACCAAATCAAGTCATCGTGGCTTAGTCGATTCAACCACGTCGTCTTGATTCGACCGCCAAAGAAGACGCTCGAGTCGTTCTACCGCGTGTCTGTCGAATATCCGGAGAACAGCACGTACTACGATCCATCCGAGGCTGGTTTCCAAGAGGCGTTTGGCATTGTCAATGCGTTGAAGGCGATCAACGCAAAGGTGATGGTTATTGACGCCGATAGAGACCTTTTGGAGCGCCCGGAGGAGACTATGAAAGAAATCTGTTCGTTTGCTTCCGTCAAGTTTGAGAGCTCCATGCTATCATGGAAGCCAGATGAGCTGTCGACGTGGATCAAGTTTCGCGGATGGCATGAGGACGTCGCCAAGTCCACGGGCTTCAAGGCTGTTGAAAAGCCCCCGCTCGCCAACATACCGCCTGAAGTTTACGAGCAAGCTGCGCATTGGCACCCTTACTATGAAGCTGTTCTTTGGGAATCGAAGCCTACTGCTAAGCAGTGGCCGATTCTGCGTCAGGTGTCAACGAGTGCTCACCGCTTCTCTGTCATCGTGTGCGCATCCGACGACGGGGCAAAAGATATGCTCCCGCGCTTGGCGGCGGCGCGATTGCAAGACGTGAACGTGTACGAGTTCAGATCGACGGAAATTAAGGAAGCACACAAGCAGTGCTCGTACATCTTCGATGAGCCGCTCGTTTTGATCGGTACTCACTCGACAACTTTACACATGGCTGAGGCTATGCGTGAGAGCAAAAACGCCGGTGAGTTGTCCATTGTACAAATCATCAGCGTGGATGACGCCGACAGATCTGTACGACCGGAAGGATTCAAGTGTACTCGAGTCAGCGAAGAATACCTCAAGGATGAACAGACGATGAACGACATTTTGCAAGATATTTTGTCAGATTTGTCTGACGCTAGGGCGACCAGTTCCGCGGAGATGGAAGAAGTGAACGCTCTCGCCGGTACCACCGCGCCGACCGTACATTGGCGCTCTGGTTTGGCCGAAGCACTCCAAGATGTTCGATCAGATAAGCCTTGCGTCACCGATATGTCGAACACGTACACGATGCGTGAGATTTATTCGCGGGCATACCACGTCGCAAACAAGTTGGAAGAAAAAGGTGCCGTCAACGGCCGTGTCGGTTTGTTTGTGCAAGCGTCTGCGGTATCCGTGTACGCAGCCATGGGTTCGCTTCTCGCTGAATCCGTCTTCTGTGAAATTCCTGCGTGGTACAGAGGCTCTGATCTCGAGCGTGTTCTCCGCTTGAACGAGTCCAAGGTGGTCATCACGTCGCGAGAGCTCGTTCAGTTCGTTCCGGATCAGTACAAGGACTTGATCATCGTGGCTGAGGATATCCCCACCACACCAGATCTCGGCGGGGAAATGCACCCAGCGCTCGCTCGCCCGGACACACCGGATGCCCCTGGATTTTCTGTGCTCACGAGCGGTACGACGGGTGTGAGTAAAATCTTGTGTTGCCCTCAATCGGCGCTCACGGATTCGCACTCTGTCATCACCCCGCACATGAGAGGCGACGATGTCATGGGTAGCTTCTGGGTATACTACTACTTTTTCATCCCTCTACTCTCAGGAAGAACTCTGAGCATCATACCGAACGACTACTTCCTCAAACCTCGGGAGTTGATCTGGTACGTCAAGAAACAAAAGATGAGCATGCTCTACCTCAGCCCGAGTATTCTCGAAAGCTGTTTGCTGCACACGTCGCCGCAAGAGTTTTCAGAATGCATGAAGGATGTGCACACCATTCTCCTGACGGGCGAACGCGTGCGTCGCGAGATGCGCATGCTTCTCGCCGAGCGGGTGTCTCAAACCCGTTTGATTGACGTGTACAGCACAAATGAAACTGGCGACTTGGCTATTTCTGATTACGGTGGAAACTTTTTCCTTCGCGAGGGTACGCAAGCGAGAGTTCTCAATGACGCTGGCGAACCGGTTCTTCGCGGCACCGTTGGTCAACTTCACGTCCGCAAGAGCGGTCTTCTCGTCGGTTTCTACGCCGACGCTGGATTTACCAAGATTGAGGGCGGTTGGTACCCGACGGGCGATCTCGTACGCTGGCTCGGTCGTAACAGACTCACGTTTGAATCGAGACAAAAGTCGGCATACGTAAAGATTCGCGGTTTCAAAGTGTCGCCGTCAATGGTGCAAGAAGTCTTTCTCAGAAGCCAGTTCATTCAGCAAGCCATTGTGAGTACCGTCGGCAAAACGGACGTCGATCAACAGTTAGTCGCCGCCGTTTCGTTCAACAATGGCTCCAGACTCAAGGAGAGCGAACTTCGAGCATTCATGGCGAGTCAAGTGCCGCACTACATGATTCCCTCCGCGTTCTACGATCTCGGAAACAAGGTTTCAACGGCGACGTCTGGTAAGATTGCGAAGCTTGACGTCGCCAGCTTGCAGCAAATCACCGATTCTAGCACTGCTGATCTCACCGAAAAGGAGGCTGAAGTTCAAGACGTCTGGCGCGCCGTGCTGGATCAACCGTCAAAGAACTTTTCGCCGACTGAGAGCTTTTTCGATTACGGTGGAAGCTTAAAGTTTGTTGAGCTCGCATCTGCACTGTCGAAAAAGTGGGGCATCACCTTGACGGTTCCAGAAGTCATCGCAAAGCCCACTTTATCAGAGATGGCTGTCCTCTCTGAGGATTACGCGGATTCTCACTTTGAGCCAGATGTCGAGGTTGCCAAGTATGACTTTGCCGAATTCGCCAAGCCGGTGAAAAAAGCGAGAAAGACGTCCGACTTGAACGTTTTACTCACCGGTGCGACCGGCTACCTCGGAGCTTACTTGCTTCAAGAGCTCGCATCGAACTCTGGCGTGAAGACCATTTACGCCGTGGTGCGCGCAAAGGATAAGTTTGAGGCACAGAACCGCGTCATGGATGTTTACCGCAAGAGAGGTCTCACCTTCAACAAAGAAATTGAAGAAAAGACGACCTTCATCTGCGGTGACATGGCGAAGAAGTTGTACAATATCCCGGAAGAAAAGCTCAATAATTTCCTACCAGACATTGACGTCGTCATCAGCGGAGGTGCCGAGGTGAACATGGTCAAATCGTACTCGGCGCTCGAGCCTGTCAACGTTGGCGGAACCTTCAACGGTCTCGAACTCGCTGCTCGCGCAGGTGCGTCGCACATTCTCATCTCCACGCAGCTTCCGCTTCCTGGTGAAACGCCGACTGGTTACCGACGAAGCAAGGAGGTTGCCGAAATGCTGTGCGCTCGCGCTCAAAAGGAAATGGGCATCGAGTCGTCTGTGCTCCAATTCGGTGACATTAACATCTCAAGAGAGCCTGGTTCGCTCGCGCCGGATGACGACTACATTGTCATCTTCCTTCGCGCGTGCCTCGCGACTGGCTTCTTCCCTGAAACGGACTGGGCTGTGAGCATTCTTTGCATTGACGACTGCGTCGAAATGCTGACGTCTCTCTCTTTGAGTGGATCTGTCGGACAGTACTCCTTTGACGGCGTCGCTCGTGAAGTCAAGGGCAAACTCATGCCCTTCTCCAAGCTCTACGAATGGCTCTCCGCGGAATACTCGTTGCGTTTATGCAGCTACCAAGGTTGGCTGAACGCCGTCAAGGCGGGCGCGGACGAGGGCAACAAGATTCTTCAACGCGTCTTGCTCACCATCGATTCGATGGAGGTTGAGCTCAAGGCTGAGGGCGAGCACTTGCGCTCGGGCGGCGCTCCCGATGCCTTGTACGCCGTCGACGACGCCTGGGGTAAGAACCTCACGGCTGCCTTGTTGCTCGAGCTTTACAGTGAGATTAAAAAGGATGAGAGCGATGAGACGATTGGTTACGCCGCCTTGGCGCAAGGAGAAGACTTGGTGCCGTTCAAGTACAAACTGCCAGAGATGACCCCGACGTCCGTCGAAGTCCAGGTGGAATACTGCGGTTTGTGTGGTAGCGATGACCACCTCATCGTCGGTGACTACGGGGAATACGCCGTCTGGCCGCAAGTGTGCGGCCACGAAGTCGTGGGCACCGTCACGCAGGTTGGACCGGCGGTGACGACGCTCAAACCCGGTCAACGCGTCGGCGTCGGTTGGCAGAGCGCCTCGTGCCACGATTGCGAATGGTGCGCGAGAGGTGATGAACAGCTTTGCTCTGCGGTAGGGTGCACGTGCTGCGAGGGTAACAAGGGTGGTTTCGCCGATCGCATGCGCATCAGCGACTCTGCGTTTTGTTACAAAATTCCAGATTCGTTACCATCCGCCGAGGTCGCTCCGTTACTCTGCGGCGGACAAACGGTGTGGACTCCGCTCAGCGAGCAAACCAAATCGAGCGATCGCATCGGTATTCTCGGTCTCGGCGGTCTCGGTCACATGGCTATCAAGTTTGCCAAGGCTTTGGGTAGAGAAGTGACGGCTATTTCCTCTTCGGCGTCCAAGCGTTCCGACGCCCTCTCCCACGGCGCGTCTCGTTTCCTCGTGCACACCAACGACGAAGACATGCAAGCCGCCGCCGCTTCCCTCGATTTTATCCTCGTCACCATCGCCACGAACAAAGAGGTTGACTTTGCCAAGTTTTTCCCCTTACTTCGTCCGCGAGGCACCATTTGTTTCGTCGGCATGTGTCCGCCCATCACCGCCGACGTCTTCACCCTCGGTTTCACCATGAACAACATCACCACCAGCAACACGGGTGGCAAAAAGGACATGGTTGCCATGCTCGACTTTTGCGCCCGACACAAGATCGGCGCTTCCGTCGCCATCACCCCACTCAGTGAGATTAACACCGCGATGACGGCGCTCAGATCTGGCGACTCGCACTTTCGTCACGTTTTGAGCAACGACATTGGCCGTCGCGCCGCCGTCTCTCGCAAATCCCTCGCCGCTTCGTCATCCTAAACGGACGGACGGCGCGCGCAGTACTTTAACAACCCCCACGATGACTATCGATCAATCCTTACGTAGCAGCCTTTATTATTAATCACCAACGACACCGTCCTTGACTTCGTCCAAACGAATCGACTCGCGTCCGTCGCAACAACCTCTTTCCAACTCGAATGCAATTTTGGATTGATTATAGCGGTAAACTCTTCGTCACAACGTCCCGCGATGGCGACGACGACGACGAACGCGGCGAACGCCGAGACACCGGTGACGACGAAACCACCGCCGGAGTCGTCCGCGAAGAGTCGGGCGCGTCGAAGCGTCGCAAAGATGGATAAACAATTGAAAGCATTGGTTCGATCCACCGGTGAAGACGTCGCGAACGCCGTCGATGACGTCTCCGTCGCGATGCAGCGCGGGTTTTCCTTCACCCGGAAACAGTTTGCGAGACAGTTTAGGCGTTTGCGCGTCGAGAGCGACGGGCGAGACGACGGCGACGGAGCGGAAACGGGCGGTGCGGGTGGGAAAAAGTCCAACAGGAAGCGACGCCGAGGCAAGAGGCGAGCGCAGCGAATATGGACGCGGGTGCACCGGGGGAACCGCATGGGGTCGTCGGCGACGGTGGGTGGGGATTTAGTGACGAATCATTTGGGGTTGTGTTTACAGTTGGCGTTCACGGCGCAGATGAGCCGGGCGAAGGAGGAGGAGATCGTGTCGGGTTCGGTGGCGCACGCGAGGGAAAACGTGACGCGGGAGGTGTACGCCGTAGAGTCGTTGGCTTTGACGGAGGAGGAACGGTTGCCGAGCTTTGCGTACGTCGTTGAAAACCCGACAGAGTTTGCCGAGGCGAGAATGTTGTGGGGATTGGATGAGAACTCGTACGTCGAGTCGTTTCGAGTGTTGGGGTTTCGCCCGAAGTTCGCGCAGGTTTCGGTGGAGGACGACATCAAGTGCGGCAAGTTGGTCACGGACGGGCCAGACGCGGCGATGTTAGGAACGACGGAGACGTCGTTGAGGGTGATTGGGAAATCAGTGGCGAGCGGTAAATCGAGAAGTTGGTTCTTTTGCAGCGAGGATGGTTCGTTTCTCGTCAAGACGTGCAATAAGAGCGAAAAGAAGACGCTGTTGAAAATGATGCCGGCGTACCTCGAGTACGTTCGAAGGCACAGTCGGACGAGCATGTTGCCGCAGTTTTACGGCTTGTACACGATAAAGTTTGACCGAGGCAGACCGCTGAGCTTTATCGTGATGAATTATTGGTTTGCGTCGTCGAAAATCATCGACAAGCGTTTCGATCTCAAGGGGAGCACCGTCGGGAGGTTCGCGAGCTCCAAGGAACTCGCCAAGGGTACGGCGTGCGTGTACAAGGATAACGACTTTGAGGACGACGACGTGGCGAGGACGAAACACGCGGCTGAGATTTGTGAAATGCTGAAAATGGATGCAGATTTCCTCGCCAGTCAAAACGTGTTGGATTTCTCCCTCGTCTACGGGAAGTATCAAGCCTCGACGGATGAGGAAAAGCTCGAGGCGCGGGTGTGCTTTGAGGAATCCGAAGGCGCGAATTGGAAGATTAAAATCGATCGAGGGTCTCGCGCCGGCGAAGAAAGCGCCGAGGATGCGTACCAAGCGCTCGCGGAGTTCGAGAGCGCGTCCGACACGAGCTCGATGGATTACGAGGGTGAGATTGTTCTCCTAAAAAAGCCATCCATATTCGCTCCGTTTATGAATGACATTACGCGAATGAATCAGCTTCGCGTCGTAAACACGGAGGACGGCGCCATCTTCTGCGGCATCATCGACGTCCTCACCCCGTGGAGCGGTTGGAAATGGGTTGAAAATAAAGTATTCAGCGGAACGTGCTGCGGACGCGACATTTCTTGTCAGCCTCCGCAGCGGTATGCCGATAGATTTTCCGAGTTTATGAAGCAAGTCTTCGTAAAGCGCGACGACGAAGACGCCGTCGCCCTCGCGAAATCAAACGATAGTACCGAGGCTGAAAATATTTAATATCGAGCGAGAGGTGTGACACATCGACAAAACTCAACGACGCATTAATCATGCGTCTCACGCATTCGAACGCGTTCGTCCTCGCGTTCGTCCTCGCCCTCTCGCGCTCGAATTTTTGTCGAGCGACGCGACCGCTCCTCTTCGCTCCGCTCGCGACGCCGTTGGTCAATCCGAGGTTCGTACTGGATTGGCAACCGACGACGTGGACCTACGCCCCACCGCCGGACGCGTCTCCAGAAGACTACGACGAGTACGACGACCGGGAAAACCGTCGTCATCATCACGACGTGGATGATTCCTTTGCTCTATCCGACATTGCGCATCATTTGGACGCGAGCGCTTTGTCGGATTGGCGTCGATGGTACGCCGCCGACGCGTCCATTCAGTTCGTCCCAGTCACCGGCGAAATCACCACCAAACGCGAGGGTTGGACCGGGCGTTCGTTTGAAACCGCCGCAACGATCGACGTCGTCGCCTCTCGGTGAAGTTCGCGTCCTCGAGGTCCGACGGGCGCGTCGTCGTGGAATCGAAGACAGTTGACAGTTGTAAAAGACACGAAGGCTCCCTCCCGCACATCTTGACGCGTCGATCGAAACCTACCCGGCAGACGGAGGGGTTTGTCTGACAAACATGCGTCGATCGTCCGGCGTTCGCGCCGCGCGCGACGTTTTAGAGAAACACTTGCCGAGAGAGACGCGCCAATCTGAAGGCGCGACCGATTCCATGGAAGATTCCATTCTCGATTCGATCGCACAAGACGACGTCATCCGCGCGTTCACGACGGCGGAGGACGCGGCGCGCGCGCGAACGGCGGTGGTGCTCGGTGGGACGTACCTCATCGTCGGCGTCGGGTTCTTCGGGGTGTGGTGTTCGAGTCTTTGGTCGACGCTCGGCGGGTTGGACTTTTGGGCGCGGTCAAAGTTGCACGGCGAGCTCTACGTCGCGAACGCGGCGGAGAACGCGGCGACGATGCGCGCGATGACGGTAGTGAATGCGATGACGGCGATTGGGTACGCGTGCGGTGCGGCTGCGTGCGCTTTGCTTCGAGGCGGGAGAGACAACGCGGCGACGACGACGGCGAACGCGGCTGTGGCGGCTGGAGTTTGCGCTTCCGTTCTATGGCGCGTCGCGGTGAGAAGAGTCGGGGTGGAATCTCGCGCGTGGGTGATTCCAATTTTAGGCGTCGCCGTGGTGCGCTACGTTGTCGGCGCGCACGTTGATCACGGGCGTGGGATTTCGCGCTTGAAGGCTTCAAAATACGCGCACAAGACGCTTTAGCGCGCCGAGGGAGTCTCGTCTTTCTCGAGCGCTTTGATTTTACTACATCAACGCGAGCGAGGAAACGAACGATTGGTCGTTTGTTGCTTGTGTCAATCCGTGTAGATTCTAGTAGATTGGTTGTATCGATAGTAGGAAGATTAGAAATTCAATCACCACGCGCCGCCCATCGCGTTTGCGCCGCCTCCGCCTGAAAGCAATCTTTCGACCGCCGCGTGTACGTTGCCGCCGGTGGCTTGGAGCGCACGGATGTTTTCCGCGGCGTCAAAAAATCCCATATCGTTCAACTGGCTCAGCTGCGTCGCGTAAACCTCTTCTGGCGGGCCCTGCGGCGCGGGAGGCGCAAACGTGCTCGCCATGTTGCCCAAACCGGCGCCGCCCATCGCGTTCGCGCCGAGCACGCCATTGTTTTGCAACGTGCTAAACGCCTGTTGCATCTGCGCCATGGCCCGAATGTTTTCGGGGTTCATCATCGTTCGCACCGCTTCCGGGTTCGAGATCGTCTCTCGCATGCGCGGATCCGCGTCCATCATGCGACGCATTTCCGGGTCCATTGAAAGCATCGTCTCAAACGCTTGGGGATCAGACATGACCCGCTCCATCATGGTTTGCATTCGCGGATCGCTCATCAAGCTCGCAATCTCTTCCATCCGCGCGCTAGGATTACCACCGCCCATACCTCCCACGCCGCCGAGTCCGCCGAGTCCGCCGAGACCACCGAGACCTCCAAAGGGAGACTCCCCGCCGCCGGCGGGTGCACCGGACCCAGCCGCGGGCGCCGCGCCGCCTCCCGCAGCCCATGGATTCGGAAGCGGACCATCAGCGGGAGCTGGAGGAATCGGAGAGTTACCAGACGCATTTCTTTGTCTCTCGGCGTTGCTCTCGCGCTCGGCTCGATCCATCGGTTCGACGACGTCTGTGTGCCAACGTCTCAACGCCTCAAACCCGCCGGGCATGCTCGAAATGTTTGACATTGCGCGGTCGTTGCTTCGCATCTGTTCTTGCATGAGCGACGGATTCGTCGCGAGGTTAAACGCCTGACGCAACGCCTCCGGATTACTCAACGCCTGTCTGAGCTCTGGGTTTGCCTCAATAGCCGCGGAGAGCCCTGGATGCGAATCAATCATAGACTGCATCGCCTCGGGGTCGCTAAAAATCTGATCCAACGATTGCCTAACGAACGGATTGCTAAGCATCGCTCGCATAGCCTCTTCACTCGGTGGCTCATCACCCATACCGAGCCCACCAAGCCCACCGAGCCCGCCGAGCCCGCCGAATCCTCCTCCTCCAAACGGCGAACCCGCCGGCGCGTTCGCGTTCGCATTCGGACTCTGCGTCGTCGTCACCCCGACTACCGGACTCCCACTCCCCGTCGTCGTCCCACCAGAAGTCGTCTTCGAAACCACCACGTGCACCACGCTCTCGTCCCCGACCCCGTACTCGTCCAAAGCCTTTTCATCCTTGAGCACCCGTCCCTTAAAAATCAGTCGCGTCGCTCGCGCGGTTTCCTCCTTTTCATCCTCGCTCGTCGTCGCGTCCTCCTTTGCCAACCGTTCCTTCACCTCCCGAACCGTCGCGCTCTTCACATCGATGTTTTCCAGCGTCACTTTTTCCCCGTTCGCCCGTTTCAGGTGTATCTTAATCATCGTTCCGGTCGTCGTCGATATTCGATTCGATGATTCGACCGGGCTTCTGATTCGATTCGAGCGCGTGATTGATTCTCGCTTTCTTCCCTCGTCCCGAGCGGTGCCGTTCAGAGGATACGATCGAACGAAGAAGAACGTTTGGTTTGTTTTCCTCACCACCCTCGACCGGGTTCCGCGCGTTTTCGCGCGCGACGCCGACGCGTGTCACCGAGTGCAGCGTCGAGCACAGCCAAAAGGCGCGCTTGAGCGACGACGACGAGACGAGACCAAAACACACAAAAATCCCCAATGTACATACTAAAACTAATATTAACAGTAACAATGATATTTTTGGTAATTTTCCAATAAAACACACCAGACTCAAAGTCATATGTCTAAACAGTAGAACTAGGGTTTTGTACACCTGTTCCAGAGTCTTTCCGAGGCGCGCTGCCGCCGGTGCCATGGCCGTCACTTCTCGTTGGAGCGACACCACCAGGATGGCGTTCACGATGACGACGGTACGTGCGACGACGAGTATTATTTCTCCTTATTTTTTTCTCTCGCCCCGTTCGCGTGCGTCTTCG
>Ga0255780_10000330_pt1 | contig 46107 bp, 21 predicted proteins | sample 071ome_32_FD_179978 | JGI IMG/M metagenome (GOLD analysis project Ga0255780, IMG submission 179978) | Coastal salt marsh microbial communities from the Groves Creek Marsh, Skidaway Island, Georgia - 071405AT metaG (version 2) | ecosystem: Environmental > Aquatic > Marine > Intertidal zone >... | reverse complement strand
CTGCAGCGTTACATTTGCATTTGCCTCGCCAACCCATTCCTCATCGATAATGTGAGTTACAGTAATTGTTAATCCATTGTCCTCGATATCAATTGAAAAATGTGATGAATCATTTCCCTCGACATTTGCTAAGATCGCTCGGACGGTTTGACCATCCGGGTCGGTTGCTATGGCGGACGTATCGACTGAAATTTCCCCTCGTTGTGGTACTCTGAACTCGACGAGAGGTTGATTGAGTTCTAGCGGAGTATTCGTTCGTTGTACCTCAAAAAAGGCAACACCTGGAGTCTTGTTCACATAGACTCGCAAGTATGATATGTGTTCACCTGGTGAAATATTCATCATTGGCAGTGTGCAAGAGACCGATGAATTGTCGTGGACTGTACCGAAGCCAAGTTCGGTTGAATCCAGCCACCCGCATTCAACATCGACTTCCCATTCACTCGGAATTTCAGATAGATTCCTTCCATCGCGTAAACTAACGTTCGACATCATCGTCAAATTATCCCAACCTTCCAATTGAGTTGTATTCCTGGGTTGAGTTGAGGATTGGTCGAGTCGAATAAAGGAACTCCGCATCATATCCTCACTGATATATGCCGATGCATCGGCGGGTGTGTCTCTGCTTTCTTCCCGATTAAAGGCAACTTGAAATCGTTCGACATCTGCTCGCAAGGTAGCATCGAGATAGGCAACAACATGGTTTGCTGAAATTGAAATCTGTTCTTCTTGTGTGATGCCAGGATTGTTGTCGGTTTCGAAGATCGATGTGGAATCTTGGAATTGATAATGATCAGCGCCCAGTATATGCATCCAATGCCAAGCAATTCGTCCATTCGATTGCACCCAATCTCGATGTTCTGCTGAGGGAGCGATAGAATCCACCGTTCCAGTGATGAACAGTGCTGTAGTTGGTTTCGGAATTTCTGCTTGTGAATTTTCCGTCAGTTCAAACCAATCTTTAGATTCCACCCAATCCTCATTGTCGATAGCTAGGCCGAACAAAGCACGAGGTGGTTGAATCGTCTCATTGACTTCAGTGTGTTTCCAATACGGATATACCCCATAGCCAACAAGGGCGCCTTTTCCATGACCACCAATCGCCCAGTGTTGTGCATCGATGTTTCCGATTGAACCGACGATGAGTTCTCCAGTCTCATTTTGCTCCACCATGATGCTTGCCAAGGCTTCTGCTTCCATGATTGAGTCATCAATATCCTGTATGTCAGCAGGTTCGGGTGCGACAAGCACGATATATCCTCGTTGAACAAGTGCTGAAGAAAAGAGATTGTATCCCGACCGAATTTCATTATAATCCCCCCAAAAAAGAACCCAAGGGAAGGGTCCATTCCCAGCCATTTCAGCCCCGTCACCTTCGGTCATTGCGGGATAGAGGAGCCTGTATGCTTTGGTTTCGAATCCGAAGTTGATTTGAAAGTCTTCAGTACCAACAGGGTAATCTGTTCCTTCATGTGATGGTTGAAAAGTCGTATCTTCTTCGATCTCTGCCATCACAAAAAGTGAGGGTAGAAGCATCGTGCAACAAATCAGCATCACCGCCAATCGCATAATACCCACCTCAACACACTACGGGCCGTACTCATATTATGTTCTTCTCATCGTTTGAAAGACCGAAGGACCTTTTCGCATTCAATAAGTTGTTTGAGAAGGAGTTCAACTGATGGAAGGTCAGCAGATTGGTGCGGTGCCCAAAGAAATTCCCATGCCTTCAAGTGTTGTGCAACGAGAAGCCAACGGCCGTCGTAATGTGCATGAGGTGGCTCCAAAACAACATCCAAGTCGGCATCTACATCGTACTTTGCGTGGAATGTAGGAAGTGGTTCCAATTCGTAATCATGAGGTTCAAAAACGGCAATACCCACATACTGAGCCGGAGAAAGTGCAAATTCATTTTCGTCGAGTTCTCTCTTCCCACCAATAAAATGAATTTGGCCTCCTTGTTGTATCCATGCATGTGCAAAGGACCTTGCAGCACTTCCGCCTCCAATCACACCGACGCAACTTTCAGAGGGAATTCCACGATGGAGCATGACTGTGGCCATGCCGACGCCGTCGGTACTCATGCACCACCAACCTTGTCCATCCCATCGTAACGAATTCACAGATTGAAAGGATGCGGAACCATCAAGATTTGTTACCGCCATCGTCTGTAATTGATGTTTGAGTGGTGTTGTCAAGTTCATCCAAATTTCATCATCTTCAAATTGGTATAGTTGACGATGATCTTCGACGAAAACTTGTGAATTTAATCGGTATCTCGGGGTGAGCGACGATGGCACGGATTGAACCTCAGTAACGCTTTGAATTGCTTTCCCGAGCAATGTTTTGGAACGGAATTTACTCATAGGAGCATCTGTATGATACCACTCAATTTCTTCAGGTGTGACACCTGCATAACCCCAAGCAAGAGCATTTTCTATGGACGACGCCGGTACAATTGATGGATGAGAGGCATTTTTCAAACCAAGATGTTCGGTAACAAGACAAAACAGTAACGGGGATAGGCTCTTCTCAATTGGGTCGCCAGCAACAGCGTACCGAATCGAGCCCATGATTTTACCAAGAATCAATGCTTTTTGAAGCCACCTCCTTCCTTTCACACATTTGAAAGGGCGGAAAAATTGGGGTAATTTTGAAGAAGGACCATGATGTAACGTCAATCATGGCAGAGTGGGCACAAGCGGAAAAGTCCGAAAACAAACTGGCTTCGACCATGACCAACTTGTTGGGAATTTATTTTTCTTTTGCTATGTGGCAAAAATTTGAACTTGCATTGACTGACTTTGTCGGAGCCTCTCTTGCGGTTATTATTGCAACACTCGTTTTTTTGTGTTATCAAATTATCAAAATTGACAACGAGAACGAAGCGGATGCAGGATATCAAAAGAACCCATACATATCATACATCAAAGACGATAACGGCGTTTATCAAGCCCTTAACACAAACACTGCGGACAACAATAAATCGACATTCATGACGATTGCAACGTTCGTGTTCATCATTTGGCTTTGCGAAATGACCTGGTCGAATGTTTTCTTATGAACGATGAACGATGCCAGAATTTCATGATGTCATTCTGCTCAAATCGAGGGCGGAAGCTGATAATGAAGATGCAAATCCATATTGGATTATTCTTGAAAAAGGGTCCATTCTCATTTCACTCTTTCTTGTCATGGCCATAGGAATAGGCCTTGAGTTGCCGGTTTGGGGTGTAGCTCTCCTCGTCGGTCTATCCCTTGGTCCAATCGTGTATCTCCACGTGTATTTCATCTACATACGGCCACACAAGAAAAAACAAAACAATCAAAATGAAACACATGGCAGGGGGGACTGAGGCGAATGGAAATTCTTGACTTTTTTTTGGAGCCGTTCGGCTTGGACGGGCTATCCGGCGTTGATGTCCTCTTTGCAGCGTGTGCTATCATAGGTACCGTTTTGTTCCTCATCTACTTCATTCTCGTCGTCATTACGGGCGCTGCAGATGGTGTGATCGAAGGCTTTGGCGTCGACCTTGAACTCGATGCAACAGGATTCTTCCACATGTTAACCCTTCAAGGCCTCCTCAGTTTCGTTATGATGTTTGGTATCTTTGGTCTTGCTGTAAGCACTGAAGGACAATCTGATAATGCAGTTCTCGCAATTGTCGTGGGTACGATTGCTGGACTGACTTCCATGTACATCATCGGAAAAGTGTTTGATATTCTCCGTGGGCTTGAATCTGATGGAAATGTTATTCATTCAAATGCCATCGGTTCAAAAGGACGCGTCTACCTCAAAATACCAAAAGGAAAAGACGGCCAAGTCCAAGTCGAATTCCAAGGTGCGTTACGAACTATGACAGCCCGTGCATCAGATAGCGAAATTGAAATCTCAACTGGATCATTGATTCAAGTCGTCGATACAATTGGAGATTTACTCATTGTTCAACCAATGAATGAAGATAAAAAAGAGATAAAGGAAAGTGAATAAAATGGAATTAGTGTTAATTGGAATTGGATTGTTTATTTTTGTACTGCTTGCAACAATTTACATTGCTGTAAATCGATACAAAGTTGCTCCTTCGGACAAAATTTTGGTTGTCTATGGTCGGGTCAAAGGAAAATCTGCCGCAGCATGTTATCACGGCGGTGGGAGAATTGTGTGGCCACTCATCCAAAACTACGGTTGGCTCAACCTTCAACCAATGACAATCGCAATCGACCTCAAGCACGCTCTTTCGCAAGAGAACATTCGTATCAACGTACCTTCATCATTTACGATTGGTATTTCGACTGAACCTTCAATTATGCAGAACGCTGCTGAACGTCTTCTTGGCCTTGAGGCTCCAGCAATTGATAAGATGGCAGAAGAAATCATCTTTGGTCAACTTCGATTAACCGTTGCTTCGCTCTCCATTCAAGAAATCAACAGCGACAGAGAAGCATTCCTGAGTCGAGTTTCTGAAAACGTCGATACTGAATTACACAAGATAGGTCTCTACCTCATCAACGTCAACATCACAGATATTACAGATGAAGCAGACTTCATCAAATCTCTCGGTGCAAAGGCTGCTGCTGAAGCCATTGCTGAGGCGAACATTGCACGTGCTGAAGCACTACGACGTGGTGAAACTGGTCAAGCAGAAGCCGACAGAGACAGAGAAGTGGCTGTTGCTACCAACCGTGCTGCATCCGATAAAGGACAAAAGCAGGCTGACACCGACCGCCGTGTCTATGTCAACCAACAAGAAGCTGAAGCGGTCAAGGGTGAAAACGAATCACAAGCTGAAATTGCGTCTTACAATGCTGAACTTGCTGAGAAAGAAGCAGAGGCAAAGCGACGAACTGAAGTTGCTCGAAGAATGGCTGATGTTGAAATCGAGAAGGCACAGTACGAACTTGAGGGACAACGTCTCCGTGCTGAAGAAATCGCTCGTGAAGAGATTTCAAAGCAACAAATCGAAATCGCTGCTGAAGCAGAAGCTGAGCGACAACGAAGAATTGCAAGAGGGCAAGCGGATGCAATCCTTGCCGCCTATACTGCTGAAGCAGAAGGTCAGAAGGCTGTACTTGAAGCCAAAGCAACTGGTTATGCACAACTCGTCAAGAGTGCTGGCGGCGACCCCAAAGCTGCTGCAACATTGCTCATGGTTGAAAAGATCGAAGAACTCGTTGCTCGACAAACTGAAGCAATTGCGAACCTTAAGATTGACAAGATTACCGTATGGGACTCAGGACAATCTGAAAACGGTTCAACCGCAAACTTCGTCTCATCGCTCATCAAGAGTCTGCCACCAGTTCACGATGTGGCAAAGATGGCTGGAGTCGATCTACCAGACTACCTAGGCAACATGAAAGATGAATGATGGCTCAAATCAAGAGCGTTTAAAATAAGCCTTCATGGCTAATTTTATGCGAGGGGTTCAAAGCCTGATTGTACTCGAAGGCTCATCTAATGAAGTCCGATTTGGAAATTGCTAGAGATGCCACAATGGAGCCGATTGAATCAATTGCTTGGAAAATCGGGATTCCTGCTCATGAATTAATGCTACACGGCAAAGGACTTGCAAAAATCAGTTGGGAGGGAGTTAAGCGTCGAATGAACGAAGCACAAGGAAGCCTCGTTCTCGTCACCTCAGTCAATCCAACGCCATTTGGTGAAGGTAAAACAGTGACGACGATAGGTTTGACGCAAGCACTCATGGCCATTGGTAAAAATGCAACATGCGTCATACGTGAGCCCTCGATGGGCCCTGTCTTCGGCATCAAAGGTGGTGCTGCAGGAGGTGGAAATTCCCAAGTCTTGCCGATGGAAGAAATAAACTTGCACATGACGGGCGACCTTCACGCCGTAACTTCGGCACACAATCTCCTCTCAGCACTCATCGATAATCACATCAAACATGGTAATGAGTGCAAACTTGACCTCACGAGAATCGCTTGGCCTCGTGTTATTGACATGAACGATCGTGCTCTCAGAGATTGTGTTGTAGGCCTCGGCGGTCCTGCAAATGGCGTACCACGCTCAGAAAGATTTGACATCACGGCGGCCAGTGAAATCATGGCCATCCTCGTCTTGGCTTCGGATTACAAGGATTTGCGTTTTAGACTCGGTGAAATTATCATTGGTTCTTCCATGGATGGTAATCCTGTCAAAGCAAAACATATCGGGGCTTCTGGAGCCATGGCACTTCTTCTCCGCCAGGCATTCTTGCCAAACTTAGCACAAACCCTCGAGGGTGGACCTGCGTTTATTCATGGTGGACCATTTGCGAACATCGCTCATGGAAATTCGAGTATTATCGCTGACAAAGTCGCCTTAGCATGTAGCGATATTGTCGTCACTGAAGCAGGTTTTGGCTCCGACATGGGTGCTGAAAAATTCATGCACATCAAATCACATTATTCCGGAAAGCGACCAGATTGTGTGGTCATGAATGTCACGGTTCGGTCAATGAAACTCCACGGTGGTGCTTTTGGTCCGAAGGGTGGCGTTCGCCCTCCAAAAGAAGTTCTCGAAGCCGAAGATGTCCCTGCAGTCCGAACTGGTGCTGAATCAAATCTTGACCGTCACATTCGAAATATGGCGGCATTTGGTGTACCTGTTGTTGTTTCAATCAATCGATTTGCATCGGACACCGATGCTGAAATCAAAACCATCTCCGACTGTGCTCTCGCCAGCGGGGCGAGCAAGGTGTGTGTAACAGAAGTCTTTGCAAACGGGGGTAAAGGAGGAGAAGATTTAGCAAAAGCGGTTGTTAAATCAATTCAACAACATGTAGCAGATGGTCGAAATTTCGTACCACTTTTCACTCCTGAAACACACTTCACAGAAAAATTGGAGCACATCGCAAAGCGAATGTACCATGCTGGTGATGTTATGATTGAACCTTCAGCACAAAAAATGGCAGACCAAATCACAGCATGGGGGTATGGACATTTACCAATATGTATGGCTAAGACGCAATATTCATTCTCGCATGATGCAACATTGCTTGGGGCACCAACAGGATTTACGCTTCCAGTGAAGGAGTTTAGACTCAACGCTGGTGCTGGATTCGTTGTCGCAATTCTTGGGAATATGATGACGATGCCCGGTCTTCCAAAAGTTCCAGCTGCAAACAACATGGACATGGATGATGATGGAAACCTCATCGGCGTCTTTGGTTGACTTCAATCAACGCATGAGTGATAACTTGCAGGACAAGTTTTGCAACTTCTACTCTCATGTTCAACTTGACTCGATATGAACAAGTAGAATCGAACATGACAAGATGGAAAGAAAGAAGGTGAGGGGCCTCGTCAGGAGACTGCAAGCATCATTGGTGGACGTATGAAATTAAAGAGCAGGGATGTGAATCATTGGAAGCTTTTCATCGATTCAGAGGATGATTTGTGGGTTCTTGCTCGCCTATGTGCCACCGGCATTCACTTTTCTATGCTTGGAGAACGCCGTGATCAAACCACGGCTGGTGGAGAAGGCGAGAGAGCAAAACAGGCTGAGCGGAAAAAAATGATGATCACACTCGCTGTTGAAAATGTCGAACATCAATCGTTCTCAGATACATTGAGGGTTCATGGTATCATTCGTCAAGCCCCAATCGATATCGGCTCCCATCACACACATATCGTCACGAAAGGTGATGAAGTTACGCTCACAAATGAAAAAGGGTTTTCTTCGCTCGACGAAGCGTTACTCAACGATGCGATACGCGCATCAAACGCACCACAAGTGGCTCTTTTGGTCGTTGAACAAGACGAGATGATCCTTTACTTTGTGACCAATCGTGGATTAAGGGAAAGTGCCCAGTGGACGATGAGAGGTGGTGGAAAAAGAATCACCTCGAAGGAAGCGGGTTCAGTCCTCAATCAGTTTCAAACCAATGTTGTTGAAAAGATTCTACAACAACTTGAGGATACAATGCCCTTGATTCTTTGTGGTCCTGGGCATTTTCGTGAAAATGTTGCGAAGTTATTCAATTCCCAAGGACATCAGCGTACGATAAAATCAGTGGCGACGAGTATGGGTGGTCGAGCGGCGGCAAATGAAGTCTTGAGCCAAGGCTTAGCGTCTTCAATTCTCTCAGAGCATCAAATGAGTCGAGAGATTCTTCTTCTTGAAGAAGTTTGGACAAGGATGGCCACAAACAATCTTGTTGCAATTGGTGAAGTTGAACTTGAAGATGCACTACAAAGGGGAGCAATTGAAACATTGCTCATTATTGCCGATACTCTACGAGAGGAGGAAATTCGTTCATTTGGGTCCACGTGGTTAGAGTGGACTGAACAACTCAGTGAAATTGGTGCTGATATTGTACAATGTTCTGCAGACCATGACGCTGGTCAACAATTGGCAAACTTTGGCGGCGTTGCTGCTTTACTTCGATATTAGGTGAGCCGATGATGTATATTCACTTTCATCAGTTATCTCAACACGACATGCGATCTGATTTGAGTCAGCACAGGTGGTTGATTATTCAAGGGAATGAAATGGACGATGCACAAACTGCATTGATGTTATCCGAACTTGAAGATGTTCTTGTAGCGGTCGACCTTCGAGGCCATCGATTTACCCCAGGCATCTGGGAAAGAGCAACACATTTGTGCATTCTCGATTCAAAGGAAAATTTGGAAGAGATTCAAAGCAATTCAAGCATTTCTAAACTCCTCAAAGGCGATGATATCGACATCATTGAAGAGTTATGGTAAGAGTGGGTCCGGAGGGAATTGAACCCTCGATCTTCGCCTTGTAAGGGCGACGTCATAAACCCCTAGACCACAGACCCATACCTTGCTGTTGGCTCGACTTTTTCAAGAATGCGCTCTTTCCAATAACCTCAAATCATGTCATGAGCAGGCCCATGCATGGATGCTGATGTCCACGGGACTGCAGCGCGACTGGCACGAAGATTGCGTGCTGGGGGCCACACCATCACACTCGCAGAATCATGCACTGGTGGATTACTTGCGAGCACGCTCACAGATATTGCGGGTTCGAGCGAGTGGTTTAATCAATCTTGGATCACCTATGCAAACGAAGCCAAAATCAAGGAACTCGGCGTCAAACAATCAACATTGGAGAAACATGGTGCAGTTTCCGCACACGTCGCCATTGAAATGGCCATGGGAGCGTTGGCAAGAGCAAACGCTGATTATGCGATTTCAATCACTGGAATCGCCGGACCAACGGCCGATTTAACCTCAAAGAAGGTTGGTGGCGTGTACGTTGGTATCGCATCACATTCTTGGACAAATGCTGAACATACTGAAATTGGAGGAACGCGTTCCGAAAATAAGGAAGGGTTCGTATATTTCGCACTCTTGAAGGCTATCGAACATTTTGACCAAGCGATGGAAAATGCAAAGAAGGCAAAAGAGGATGCTCTAAAGAAAGAAGAAGAGATACGTCAAGAAGCAATTCGGTTTGAAGAGCAACGAATGGCTCGTGAACAAGCTGCCCGAGAATCGGCACCATGGCAAGATGAGGCTTGGAGTGCTGAGGGCAAAAAAGAACAAGATATCGCTTCCGAAATCACTTGGCAGGATGCTGAAGAATAAGGCAACCAACTGCATCATTTCGTTTTTAGAGTGTAAACATTCTAGGTCGTTCATGGGTGATGATTGGTCTCAAATTTTCGCCCTTTTGCGGAGCAACTCGCTTGCTGCAACCAGAGATGCACGTGCTCGAATATTAGCACAACCAAACCCGCTTGAATACGCACGGAAGATTGTGTCTCAACACAAAGAACCGGGATTACTCACGGAATCAACACTTCATCAATTGGAATCAACAATTCCAGATGAAAAGCCTGTAGATGTTCCTTCAAAAAAGCAAGAGCATGTTTTGCAAACACAACCAAAAGACCTCGCGAGGATTGTTGCCCCAATTCATGAGCCTGAACCATTGGATCTCGAATTCAGAAACAATCTTCCGGATTGGAAAGTCGAAGATTTCACAACATTAGCAAGTGATGTCGAAACGGATTTGACAGTTCATTTCGACATCACAGGTCAATCATTAACCGAGGGAAAACTCACAGATATCACGGCTTGTTTCAACGATCGCCTCACGAGAATTCGTAAAATGATCGAAGCAAATTCTAATCTTCCAAGAAAATCCCAAGAAATATCGAAATTGCTTCAAGAAACCTACCGCTATCAAGGCTACGAGAATATCGCTGTTGCAATAGGCCTAGTCAATGAGCCACGGTACACAAAAAATGGTCACTTGTTGTTTAGTATTGAAGATGAAACGGGTGAATTACCTTGTCTGTTGACTCGCAGAACAGGGGACGACAGAGATAGAGAACAAGAGGCTGTCCTTGAGGCCGGTCTCATGCCAGATGATGTTTTGGGCGTGTCGGGGACATTTAGTCAATCAGGGGATATTTTCTATGTCAATGACCTTCATTTCCCACTTGAAACCAAACACGAAAAAGTTTCATCGGAGGTTGGTGTGAGTGTAGCATTTCTTTCAGATATCCATGTTGGCTCGAAAACCTTCCTCGAGGCCCAGTGGCACAAGATGGTTCGATGGTTTCATGCCGACCCCCTTGCAAAGACGATTAAATATCTCATTCTTTCAGGGGACTGTGTCGATGGCGTAGGCATTTATCCAGACCAAAACAAAGAATTAGCCATCCCTGATTTGTTCAAGCAATATTCAGAGTTTGCACGACTTCTTTCTCTCCTACCAGACTGGGTTGAATGTCTCATGCTTCCAGGAAATCACGATGCTGTCCGTCCTGCAGAACCACAACCTACCTTTGAGAAAGATATACAACTCGATTATAATTCCACGACGTTTGTTGGTAATCCATGCGATTTTTCGCTTCACGGCGTTCGATTGCTCTCGTACCATGGAAAATCAATTGACGACTTCGTGGCTGGTTTGCGAACGGTGAGTTATAGTGACCCTGTAGAAGCAATGCGAGAAATGCTTCGACGCAGACATCTAGCACCTCAATGGGGGGGTAAAACGCCTTTATCTCCTGAACCGGAGGATGGGCTCGTCATTCAAACAGTACCAGATATTTTTGTAACCGGCCACGTTCATGGCCACGCTTGTGTTGATTTCCGTGGAACTACCTTGGTATGTTCGAGCACATGGCAAGACCAAACTTCGTATCAACGAATGCTCGGTTTCCAACCAAAGCCGTGTATGTTGACGGTGATCAACTTACAAAGTCACAAATCAGTTTCCATTCCATTTGCGTGAACATTACTGCCATGGGTCGTCGTTCTTCGGTCCATTGCGAACTCGGAGGAAAGCAAGGAGTACGAGGAGAATGACCACAAGGGCCACCAACTGGATAGATGAGCTCGAACCGCTTGAAGCATCGTCGCGACCGTCATCAGACGGAGGTCCATCGTCGATAATCGGGTTGTCAACTGTCGCTCCAGCCGAGACCGTGAATGTCAAACGACTGCTGTTGCTATTACCGCTTGCGTCTGCGCTGGAGATCTCAATTTCGTAGGTTCCATCTGGTAAAACATCGGTGGTAAAGACATGGTTCTTTTTCGTCGCAAAATCATCGTTATGAATCGATTGACCATTAAGAAGAATAGATTCGGTTGCACTCTCTGATGTGTACCATGTAACGGTCACCCGCCCATCTTCAAGAACCTCTGCTGCTAAATTTAGGACATCAGGAGGCGTTTCATCAACGACATTTCCAGTCGTAAAGGTGATGTTAACAGTCTCTGTATCGTTGGCACCAATGGAGGCCACATATGTGGTGTTGATTTCCAGGTTGGTGAGTGTTACAGCGTGATTGGTTGCCGGTGCAGTCCAAATCCCACCTTCAGTTTGGTCAACTGTTTCCCCTTGGGCTGCGTAATGAATCGATGTGGCATCAGCAACAGTGGTGGACCATGTGATGACGGCAGAGGTCGCAGTCACGGTGTCCACCGATGCACCGAAGATTTGCTGTGGCACCTCAGGCATTTCAAAACCTGTAAGTTGAGCATAGGTGTGACCAGCGACGTCGTAACTTGAAAGCATGGTTGTTTGGCCTTCACCGTCTAGAATGACATCGATAATGTTCGGGTCGTAATCAATACCGTCATCTGGTGCAGGATTGGCACCCCCTCCGAGAGTCCAAGTCGCAGCATTTTCCATCACATCACGCCATTTTCCAGTTCCAAACCCGTCTTGGCTACCGATGACGATGATGTACCGATAATTTGGAATGTCTGAGCCAATAACATCCTTGCTCACAGTGAATGTGATGGTCTTGGCGTCAACATCGCCGGTGACGTCAATACCTCGGGCGGAGGCACTGCCGGTTTCAGCCTGCACTGCTTGTACCGCACCTGGTTCACCTGTTCCGCTGATAGCGACTTCCCAAGCCCAATCGGGATGCACTTCGGCGTTCGCTCCAGTTAACATGGAGGTTCGACCGAAAGTTGTCTCCCCTTGGTCAACATAAATCTGGACAATCTGATGGCTAAATCCATTGGCTAGCCCCCAAATATCAGTCATTTCACTCATCGTGAGGATGAACTGTGCGTTCCACGCACTCTGTCGTATGGTAAGGTGTGTAGCATCCCAAAGTCCGCCTCCGGAGGGGGTATTGAAATCGGTGGCAAGCGGATAGACGTAATCACCATCACCTGTTTCGTCACCAACAGCATCATCCAACTCGAGTAAGGTCACCCACTCCTCAAGGTCTGGGAGCACCATCTCTGCGGGTGCAGGTGGGGCCATTTCAGCATCGAATCCGTCACCGTAAGATAACGAATCTCTCCAAGACGTAACGACTTTGACTCGTGTGGAGTAACGAGGTGCAAGACCGATATCGGCCCATGGAATGGCAAATTCATACACATCATCGACAGCACAGCCACCGAGGTTTGAACTGCCAGAAAGCACCCAGCGCTCTTGTTCACCGACTTTACCTTGAGCACTAAACAAGTTCCATTTCGCACGGCCATCTTCACGAACCGTTTCAAAGTCAAATGCCACCATGTACTTTGAAGGGAAGCCGAGAATTTGGTTACCATAATACGTACGGAAATTGGTTTCTGCCTCATTGAAATTTACGGCATTGGGTTGCATGAAGTAGATGGCTAAATCAGGTGAATCAAACGAACCATCGCCGGAGGCATTGGCAAGTTCTTCTGTTGTACTTGCATCCACTCGTATGAAGACGTTAGAAGCGTCGTAACCGAAGTAGAAAGAATCAATGTCAAACTCTCCACCTGAAACTGGAGCGTCATACCTCGCTGCCCCGTCCCATTCGCCAGGAAGAGCTACCCCGTCAATCATGGGCTCAATGATGCCACTAGCGGCAGGTTCTGCAATTGCTGGATTGGTCCACAAATCCTGAAGATAGGGTGGAAGGTCGAGGTTTATAGCACGGTAAATATTGGACAAATGCACTTTGAAAAGCACATCCCAATTCTCGTCGTAACCGCTATCTTGGTCGAGGCCATACCACCAATACCAGTCACTTCCTTCAGCGATATACAACGATTCCCAGGCTGCTGGAAGACCCGGGTCGTTAGGATTGTTTTCTTCAAACGCCACCAAGGCCTGGCGTGCTTCGACAAGGCGTTGCCAAGCAAGGCTCTCTTCTTCTTCTCCAGCCCATGTTCGAAGGGTTCCATCGATCCACGACCCAGTGCCGATGGTCTCAATAGCTGGCAAAGTAGTGCCTTTGGTCAAAAATTCAGATGGCGTCGTGGTAACAATTGTGGGGTGGTCAGCCAAACGTCCGTACCATTCTGCCATAAATGGGCGGGCGTTGTCTTGATGTTGAAATTCGGACATGAACATCCAATTCTCACCGTCCAAAGCAACGGTAAGCAGATGTTCAGAAGGGTCTTCACCTGCATCGAGAAGTTGTTGACGCACATTGTCGATGTAGGCGATAAAATCAGAGACTGCTGCTTCAGGAGTCATAGTCCCGTACTGGAAGGCAATACGGTCTGAAATGACACGGTCACGGAACACTACGGCCACTTCTCCACCTTCAGCCCCTGTCACAGTCCAAGGCGTAGCCAAGTTGGCCGCATCTTCAACATCGATAAGTTGGCCATTGATGTCGGTGGACTGCTTCAGGATTTCTTCATCTGTGACCATCCATTCTATGCCCACATCACTCACTGGCTCAACCATTGGAGGTGATACCGCTTCTTCGCTTGGCCACATGCCAGTTGGGCGGAAACCGAGTTCGGCCTCAAACAAGTCCATACCCGTGACGAGATGATTCTGAACATCTTCAGGCCAAGCTTCCTTATTCACACGAATACCATCTTCCATAGTCCATCCATCCATCATTAACAAGGGCATAATGGGGTGGTAGTATGGCGTCGTGGTAAGTTCGACCTGCCCTTGAGCTGCTAATTCACTATACATTGGCAGGACGTTTCCCATGTGAGCATGTTGTGCGTCCAAAACATAGGTGAGGTCAGACAAGTCGTATTGCCCATTTTGCATGAACAGGGCGATCAGGCCTTCGTCACGGTGGCTAGCATTGTAATCGCCTAACACATAATCAGGAGAGAACTGGTAAAGGTACCAAAGAACTTGTAAATCGAGGAAGTCTTGTGGTGCAAGCAATTCGTCATCCATGATGGTGGCAGGTTTCAAGTTGTGCAGCGTCATGTCGTAGAGTTCTTTGTAGCGGGCGCTGGACGGATAAAGCCAACCCAATTTTTCATCACTCTGGGATACGTTGTAAATCCAACCACTGTTCCAAAACGACTGAAATTGCATTGTGTGAAGTTCGAGTTCTGTTGCGTTGGGATACCCACCTTCACTCCAAGAACGCTTGGCAATATCAGTGTGAACATCCAGAGTTTCCTCAGTGTGATAGTCGACCAGTTGTTCAATGAAAGAGGGAACAAGGTTGTATGTCACTTTGGTTTCGGTATCGGCGAGGATGCCTGGTGAATCAACATATTCTGTCATGGCATGAACACGAACCCAAGGCATCTCATACATTCCAGTGAGTTTGTTTTTGTAATATGGTTGATGTTGATGAAAAATTATCGCTAAGTTGAGTGCATCGTCGACCTTGTCAACGCCTCCTGTTTCGATGATGGGGAGGTTTTGAGGCGAGGTGACGTTGCTGATATTGTCAACATGCCACGCATGAGTAAAAGTTTCAGCCCCGTTGTTTGAAGATGGGTTTTGCAAGGGGAACGACGTCCAAACGTTTCCTTCATCCTGCCACTGAGCATAAACGAGAATCTCAAACCCTTGTGGTGAACCAAGAGCCTCCCATGGCAAAGCGAACTCCGTTACGGTGTTATCGGCCCAACCTGCATAGAGGTCAACATCGGTTGACATGTCCTGCCATGAACTGCCATCGTGAGCGATGTGCTGGAAGTAGGTATCGTCCTCCAAGACGAATCCATGGTCGGCTGCGAACGGCAATGTGTGGGCAAAGCCCCAATCTCGTGTAAGGACAGAACCTCCCGCAGAGGTGTTCAGATAAACGAATAAATCTGCACCGGACGTCGTCGACTTCCAATCTGTTCCCTCCCAACCAATGAAGAGCATAGTCTCATTCCATGTCAACCGTAAGTCGATGCCGTTTGTGTCTGTAGACATGAGTGTATCCGTTGCCCAGTCGGTCAACGAACCATCAACAGTGACATCTTCAGGAGTCGTCCCTTGTAGGTTTGGTGCAAAAAGAGATGTAAAAAATAACAGCACCAGAAACACTGCCTTAAGTCGCATATGGAGGGACGATGAGTGATAATTTGAAAGGCTTTATCGCTTTCATCAATGCATGGGACCTAAAGGTGTGCTTTGTCACCTCACATCCCTCCCGTCTTCAGGAACTGAAGGGACACGACGCTTTCTCAATTGGATGAATGGAGTAGGTTTCTCGGTTTGGCAAATGCTGCCCATCACACCACCAGATGAACACGGTTCACCTTATGCTTCACCCTCAGCCTTTGCCGGTTGGCCCGAACTTATGCAAGGTGAACGTATCGAAGTAAAGGAAGAGGACGAATATTGGATAGAGGATTGGGCCCTTTACGCTGCTATCAAGGAGGCACATCAAGGCAGACCGTGGTTTGAATGGCCAGAACCTTTACGAAACAGGGATGATGAAGCGTTGGAAACATTTCGAAAAGACACCAAACACCATCTCGATCAGCAAGGACGATTCAATGCAGCTTGGTCCGAATTCAAACACTATGCTGAAAGCCAAGGTATCCAACTCATTGGTGATCTCCCAATTTTTGTCTCTCATGATTCTGCTGATGTATGGGCTCATCGGCATCTCTTCCAACTGGATGAGCATGGGATGCCTACGTATGTTGCCGGCGTACCACCGGATTATTTTAGCGAGGATGGACAGCGTTGGGGAACAGTGCTCTATGATTGGGAAGCACACCGTCGTGACAATTGGCGATGGTGGAAGGAACGATTAAAGCGCATGTTCAGACTATTTCATTCAGTAAGGATTGACCATTTTCGAGGTATTCATTCCAATTGGGCGATACCAGTGGACGATGAACATGCGAAGAACGGCCACTGGCAGACTGGTCCCGGCGAAGAATGGTTGCAGGCGATGGTTGCCCTAGCGCCTAGCCCAGACAACATCCTTGCTGAAGATTTAGGGATTATTCCACAAGAGGTGGTTGACCTTCGCCGAAAATTTGAGCTTCCCGGCATGGCAGTCTTGCATTTTGGCTTCAACGGTGACATCGCTAAGAATCCCCACCATCCTGAGAACATTCAACTCGACCAAGTGGTCTACACGGGGACACATGACAACGACACGACATTGGGATGGTGGGCCTCGCTCGACACAGAAACGAAATCGTCTCTCTCACCCCTCATGAGGCCAAATGAAACGCCGCCACAGGCACTCATCAGAATGGCCCAAACATGCAATGCCATGATGAGTATCGTACCATTGCAAGACGTGCTTGAATTGGATACGTCCACACGAATGAACACACCCGGAACTGCACATGGGAATTGGAAATGGTCATTTTCTTGGGACGATTTGTAACATCCTCAAACATCAGAACCGTGAATCTCTTAACCCGCTCTTTCTTGGAAAACTTCAATGCCTGCAATTGGTTACTTCACGGCGGAAATTGGACTTTGGTCTGAACTCCACACCTATTCCGGCGGTCTGGGTGTATTGGCAGGCGACCATGTCAAATCAGCAGCCGATGCTGAGGTTCCACTGGTAGCGATGAGTTTACTCTACAGAGAAGGATATGGCAAACAGCATCTTGATGCTAACGGGGAGCAAACAGAATCGTATGCCCCCATAGACCCTGCAGACCATTTAGTCGACACTGGTCTTGTCATCCAACTTCCTCTTGACGATGAGACCCTATACGCTAATATATGGAAAACCAATGTCAAGGGAGTCAGCGGCCATGTGGTTCCAGTGTACTTCCTTGACACCCACCACCCCAACAATTCGACTTCTTTTATCGGACTCGGTTCCCGCTTGTACGGAGGCGACGACGAAACACGAATTCGCCAAGAGTACTTGTTGGGTGTAGGGGGTGTTCGTGCCCTCCAAATGCTCGGTCACGACTTGACTGGCATGCACTTGAACGAGGGACACTGCACATTTGCGATGTTGGAAATGCTCAACCAAGGCTGGACGAGAGAGAATCTCGCACAACGGACCTTGTTCACCACTCACACCCCTGTTCCCGCAGGGCACGACAGATTTAACTGGACATCGGTTGAATCTGTAATTGGATCACTCTTGCCTGCAGACGCACGTGAATTGGTCAAGGGAGCTGGCGATCCGGAAAACGGTGAACGATGTTCAATGTCTCATTTGGCCGTGGCTTTGGCCACCTCGGTTAATGCAGTGTCAAACCTCAATGCTCATGTAGCATCGTCGATGTTTGCTAACGCTCATATTGCCCCAATCACCAACGGCGTTCATCACATCACTTGGACTTCGCCCACCATGAGTCAATTGTTTGATCAACAACTCCCTGGTTGGAGAGAAGACCCGAGTCAATTGGGCTATGCAGGAAGCATCCCTGATGGCGCGTTACTCGAAGCAAGAGCGACAAACCGCCGAATTCTGAGAGAATTGGTAAAACTCTCGACCGGTGTTGAATTGGAAGAACACCGTTTGACCATTGGATTTGCTCGGCGATTTGCTACCTACAAAAGGGCTAATTTAGTGTTCAGCGATCTTGAAAGGCTGCGCTCCATTGGATCTGGAAACATTCAATTCGTCTTCTCTGGAAAAGCACATCCAAAGGATGAAGGTGGCAAACAGTTGATTCGAGACATCTTCGCATCCGCCAGTGAGGTCGAACACGATATTCCGGTAGCCTTCATTGAGAATTACGATATGGCCACAGGTTTAGCGATGACCAGTGGGGTTGATATTTGGCTCAACAACCCTATCAGACCCTTGGAAGCTTCCGGTACTTCAGGCATGAAGGCTGCGATGAACGGTGTTCCGAATTGTTCGATTCTTGATGGATGGTGGCCTGAAGCCTGTGAACACGGTGTGAACGGTTGGCAAATCGGCCATGCAGAAGACGATCGAAATGATGAGCGGGACGCAGATAATATCTATACCGTCCTCGAAAACGATGTTCTCCCTATTTGGAAAGAGGGCGGTGCCCGATGGGCCAAAATGATGCGAGCGAGTATTGCAACCTCCGCCCGATTTACCGGGGCAAGAATGATTTCTGATTATCTCCACTTCTACGATACGTTCTCGTCGTGAAGTGTATCTTGCTCAATGTTCGTATCCAATTCTTCAGGCGGTCGTCGAGCACCGAACAAAAGGAAGATGCCCACCACGACGATGATGCCTACAAGCACATTTCGGACAACCGTCGCAGAAGATACCTCGTCTAAGGCGGTTTTATCGCACGGTTCACATGAGACCATCGGACACATCTCATCGCTTGGAACCTCGAATGTGTTGCCGCAACATCCCTGACAGGTTTGCATGGTGGCGTTAGCGTTGGTTTCGTTACCATCGATTGAGCCATTGGTGTTCGTGGAATTACCCGTGGAGTTGCTGGTGGTGTTTGTTTTGTCTGTACCGTTGTGTACAGAACCGGTTGAGTTCGAGCTCTGGTTGGTTCCCGTTTCATTGGCGTCTGGTTCAGTTTCGTATTCACATCCATCATTCACCGTAGCCAGTGGGTCATAATTCGTAGCATTTTGATCAGTACAACCCAGGACAGGATCAGGTGGGTACTCACACGAGCCATCATCAACGGTCGCTTCGCTGTTAAAATTGGTAGCCGACGAGTCGGTGCAACCAGAAACAGGAGGCGGAGGATATTGGCAGGTGCCGTCATCATCGGTTGCTTCACTGTTGAAATTGATGGCTGAAGGGTCGGTACACCCGAACACCGTGAAGTTCTGCTCATTGCTTACGTTCAATTCAATCACGGTCACCGAGTGTGCTGGAACAGTGAGGGTTGAGTTTTCTAGGGAACCTTGTCCAAAACGAACGATATCTTTAGCATCGAACTCAGCAACGGTGGCCGGCCCACCTCGATTGAGCACGACAGCCATGGACTCGTCTTCATGTCTCATTTCATAGACCAAGAGGTTCGCCATGGCTAGCCTCGTTGAGTACGTTCCACGTCGAAGTGCATCGGATTCTGCCCTTAGTTGCCCAAGTTGCGAGAGGTTCTCGAAAAGAGAGGCTTCGTTCTCACTCCACGAGGTGTTATTTCTGTACATGTGGCGGTTGTCCGGGTCAGCACCACCGTATTCGCCGTATTCATCACCGTAGTACATCATAGGCGCACCTGGTGTGGTCAACAACCAACCATAGGCTTGTAGTGCGGCATTGTATGCCGAGATATCACCTGGCTGACCTGGCAATCCATCTTCTACCCACTGATTATTGGCATCGTTGGTTCCGGTATCGGCTCTGCTGGTTAGCCTGGGAACATCGTGACTGCCTACGTAGGGCACCATCAATGAGCCCGGCGTATACTGGTCTTGACTGCGATTGGTCCAATAGTCAAGATGTTGGTAGTTTTCCTGACCGCTGACAAAGACGTTGTTCACCACAGCATGATAGAGAACAAAGTCGGCTTGACCGTCTAAGCCTTCTGGACCCATGTAGGCGTTGATTGCGGCGTACTGTTCTTGGTTGGCTTCAAGGGAATGACCCGACCATCCCATGGCGGTTTCACCTTTGAGGTAAATGTCAGTGCCCACGGTTTCAAAGCGCTGATTGATCTGCGAAACGAGATTGGTCACTGCAAGGTTCTCAACGTGCTTCACAGCATCGATTCGTGCTCCATCAAGGTCAAAGGTCTCAATCCACCACAATGCATCAGCAATGAATTGTTCTGAAGCGTTTCGGTTTTTCCAGTTTACATCGGGCATGTAGGATGTGAACTGACAGTCTAAGCGATGCTCGGTCCAATCGCAGTTTGGTTGACCGCAAATACAACCGGTGTTGAACCACTCTGGATTCTCTTGGAAGTAGGTGTGCTGCTCATGGACATGATTCACCACGAAATCCATCATCACGCGAATTCCAGCATCGTGTGCTGCGTCAATCATGGCTTCTAACTCTTCAGGAGTGCCTAAACGCGGGTCAACTTCTCGTGCTTCGACGGGCCAATACCCGTGGAAAGCTGAGACATCGTGAACACCATCAGCGGCTTTTCCTGTTCCATTTGCTGCCGTGTTGAACGGCGTTAGCCATAGAGCGTTAACACCTAGTTCAGCAAAATATCCAGAGGTAATCATCGAGGTGACACCAGAAAAATCCCCACCTTGCCAATCTGCACCTTGTGCAGCACCTGTTGTTGCACCGTCGTTGCTTATATTTCCATTGACGAATCGGTCGGTCATGATCATGTAAATGAGCGCGTCATCCCATTGGAAATCTGAGTGCGGCCCTCGCCAAAAAGGAATCAAGAGGTCGTAGGCAAGATTTCCTTCAAGGTCACGACCTTCGACATGTATGGTGTGTTTTCCATCACCGAGTACTGAGACATCGTAAACCCATGCAGATGCATTAGCTAACCAAGTTGCTCCTTCTAATCCAGACGGTGTTCCATCATGCGCTGAACCCGAGGAACCAGGGTGGTATGTGACGAGCAATTCCTCCCCGTTCAATTCAGCAGAATATGACGGCCGAGTGTGATTACGAACTCTAAGCAAGGAGTTTTCGTAATCCCCGCAATAACTGCGTTCAGGATTTGTCGGGTCAAAGATATAGGTACCGTCTACAATGAATTTGTAACAGTAAAGACCTTCATCCAATTCAATAGAAGTCTGCCACACACCGTCTGTTTCAACCATAGCGATGGGTTGAGCCCAATTATCCCATTCACCTGTAACCTCGACCGTTTGAGCCGACCCGATGTATTCGAGAACCGTTGCGGTTGAGGTGCGAGCTCTCGTGGCTTCAGCATCATGAGACATCATGGGTATAGCTGCTACGGTAAGCATCAAGAAAAGTACACAAAAGGTCGTTTGGCGCATCATTTCAATCTTCCTTTGGAGAATGAGCAGGCCTGAGCAGAGTGTTGGCCGTCTCAACTAAGTCGTCGAGGTGGCGACATAAAAAGGACTTGACAAAAGCGTTGGCTGGTTTGTTGTAAGCGATAAGTGGGGCGTCGTGTTGTTGCAATTCACCTTGGTCGAGGATGGCCACACGGTCGGCAAGCGTCATCGCTTCAATTTGGTCGTGGGTGACATAGATAGTGGTCGTCCCCAATTCATCGTGCAGACGACGAATTTCTGTTCGCATTTGATGGCGGAGTTCTGCATCCAAATTCGACAGGGGCTCGTCCATCAGGAGCACATTCGGTCGACGAATCAATGCTCGACCTAATGCAACACGCTGACGTTGACCACCGCTCAATTCCTTTGGCTTCTTGTCGAGGTGTTCTGCCAATTCCAACATAGATGAGGTTTCTTTGACACGTTCGCTCATTTCTTGGTCGCTTAAACGGTGTTCTCCTTTTACCATACGCAATCCAAAGGTGAGATTATCTTGGACACTCATGTGAGGATAAAGGGCATAAGATTGGAACACCATGCCAAGACCACGAGCACCTGCAGGGAGATGATTGACCTTTACTCCATCGATGAGGATTTCACCATCTGTCACTTCCTCGAGACCTGCGAGCATCCGCAGTGTCGTGGATTTACCACATCCCGACGGTCCAAGGAGGACTAAGAATTCACCATCGTTGATCTCAAGATTCAACCCTCGAACAGCCTCAAAACCATCTTCATATTGTTTGTACACATTTCGAAATTCTACGCCTACCATGTCATCACCCTTTTACTCCACCTGCTGAAAGTCCTTCGATGAGGAATTTCTGGAAAAACAAGAACAACAAGGCCACCGGCAAACTCACCAGCAAACTTGCTGCTGCAAAATCGCCCCATGCCTGACCTGTACTGGAAATCATCGATGCAAGACCAACTGGTAACGTGTACATATCGTTGGATGTGTTGAAGGTTAATGCGAGCAAAAATTCGTTCCATGCTGCGAGGAAACTGAACAAGGCCGTGACGGCGACAGCGGGAAGGGATAATGGCAACACCACCTTGGTAAAGACTTGGAATTGATTGCAACCATCAAGCACCGCCGCTTCCTCTAGTTCGCGTGGAACCGTATCAAAGAAGCCTTTGAGCATCCAAACACACAATGGCAGGGCTGTGACACAATAGGCGAGGATAAGGCCCAAATGGGAATTCAATAAACCGAGTGTTTTCATGACCAAGAAATAAGGAACAAGGATGATGATTCCTGGAAACATTTGCACCAATAAAAAGGCAAACATCGAGATATCACGCCCTGTGAATTTGTACCGACTGAACGCATAACCTGCCGGAATTGCGACGACAAGACCAAGCAATGTTGTTCCTAAACTAACGATAAGAGAATTACGCATCCATGTCCAAAAAGAATCACTACCCATGATTTTGGAGAAATGCTCCCCTGTCATCGGACCACCAAGCGAACCTCCTAACGCATTACCTGGTGAAAGAGCGATATCAAGAATCCATACGAGAGGCAGGAGAGTAAGGAAAACGAAATGCAACAACACAATATGAGCACCTAAAGACCTCAAACGTTGTTCAAGTCGTTGATTACGTTCAAGACCAAATTCAATGGCTGATAGTGACAGCGTTTGAGTGGACCATGCCGAAACCGGCCGCCCCGACACCCAGATCAACGCAATTGCACCCGGTCCAATCAACCACCCTTGCATCCAAATGTCAAATGCCGTGCGTGGCGAGGCGAGCAGACGAAGCAAGCCGACCAACAAAAGCCCACCACTTAGCACCAATGTGATGTTTCGAGATGTGGTTGATGCCTCTTCAGGTAACGTGTTCAACATCAGACCAATCAACAAAAGGCCACACAAGCCAAGTCCAAGCGTGCCTCCGCCCCTAAGAACATCGACGGAAAGAAGGAACATGTTGACCAAAAAACTCACGATAAGCCAACGACGTAGGGTGCTCACCTCGACCGGTGTGTACCATGAACGGACTGTGGACTCTTCGATCATGCTGCCGCCTCCGTTGCGTTAGTTCGCTTCATATAATTCCAAGAGAATGTGAGAAGCATCAGAAAAATCACGACAGACCATGCCGCAGCCACACCGTATGCACCGTCACGGAAGGCCACATCATACACATACGTGATGAGAATATCCGTTTGACCTGGCTCGCCAAAATAAAGGTCTGGACCTCCGTCGGTAAGAAGGTAAATCACGTTGAACATGTTGAATGTCCAAATGAATCCGAGCAGTGAAAGTGGAACAAGGGCACTTTTTAGATTGGGCAACGTCAAATGCCGAAACGAGTCCAAGGCACCCACTCCGTCTAACGCCGCTGCTTCATACATTTCTCGAGGCAGTGCTTGAAGAGCACCGCTCAAGGACATCATCATGAATGGAACACCGAGCCAGATATTGACAAAAATCACCACGATTTGAGCACCTGTCGGTTCAGCGAGGAAGTGAATATTGGTACCAAGAAGCTCGTTGACCAATCCTTCTGGTTGAAACATACCTTTCCAAACCAACACGGAAATGTAAGAAGGAATTGCCCAAGGTAGAAGCAGAATTGTACGGTAGGCTGTTTTACCCCTAATGTTCGCACGATGAAGAATCAACGCAAGGAAGAGTCCAAGTCCGATGTGGGCCGTGACATTCACCACGGTCCACACCAACGTAAACAACGTCACACGAAGGAATCCTGATGACGTAAAGACGTCGATAAAATTCGCTAATCCAATGAAGGCTTGGTCACCTAGATGTGTTGCATCAGCATCGGTAAAGGATAGCCAAAAACCATACAAGACTGGATAAAACGTCAACATCGCCAATGCAAACATTGCGGGAGCGATGTAGATATGTGCTGATTTCGCATGCAATCGTCCTGCTTTAACATCCATTGCACGCCCATATCCAAGAAGCGCAACGAGTGAAAGAAGGATCGCTCCCAACGCAAACATCACAGGCGATGTGTCACCGGCAGAAGGAAGTACATCCCCTACGTTCGTACTCAATGTCGTGTTCAACAGTACACCGTTTTCACCAAGAACTTCAACAGTATGCTCGACGTTTGGCATCATGCCAGTCAATTGGCATTCGATTTGTGCTGTGCCAGACGGTATGAACCGGGTGGATGAGGTTCCAGTCATCTCGACGCCGTTCGCACGACATGAATCATAGACAGGAAGAGAAGTCGGTACATTCGTTTCGGAAAAAAGGGATGTGTGCAGGACATTGTCTACATACACCTCGTAAAAAGATGAATTATCAGTCGTGAAATTGAGTGAGACCGTTCGATACCCTTCGTTCGAAGGTGGTGGTGCTGCTCGTTGAAGATCATCCATCAAGGACTTCAATTCAGAATTCGCACCCTCAAGGGCAACCTCTGCAGTAGCCACTCCAGTATAGGCCTGTTCAAACGCCGTAACCAGAGGGCCATACACCATCGCCATCCCTCGAGTCGTCGGTGCTGGGGTGCCGACCTCAATTTGTTCGAGGAAACCTGAGAGAACCTCGTCGTTGTTGATGTCAACATCATCGGTCAAAGAAACATGGGTCGGCAAGGTGTAGGTTTCCAACGCAAAGGACTTCTGAACGTCGCTGCTAGAGAGGTATTGAGCCAGCTCTACCGCTGCGATTTTATGAGCACTTTGTTTACTCACTGTCCATCCTTTGTAGGTAACCAAAGGTGCAACACGTTCCCCAGTTTCCTCAATCGTAGGAAGGATGGCTTGGCCAATATCTAATCGACTGGCTTCGTAGGTTGCCCAATTCCATGGGCCATCGACAATCATAGCGGCTTTTGAGCCGATAAACTGATTCTTCATGCCTTCTGTTTGTGTCCCTGTAGCCACCACTTGATGTTCGAGTTCAAGATTTAGCAACCAATCAAGAGCAGCAGCCGAGCCGTTTGAATCAAGGGATGGCTCTCCTGCCGCATCGAAGAGAGAGCCGTTGTAACCAGCTTGGAATCCAAACCACCAGTACGCAGACTTCACTGGTAAGGCAAGACCTTGTACATCTTGATATGTAAGTGCTTGAGCGGCTTGAAGAAGGTCTTGTTGTGTCCAAGTGTTGTCTGGATATGAAACGCCACGTGCATCAAAAAGGGCCTTGTTGTAAATCAGCGATAGGGCGTCCTGGCTTGCAGGAACACCATAGAGGGCGTCGCCGTACCTCATAGCATGAAGAGCTCGTTCGTCGTACGCACCTCGTTCGGCTGGAGTTAGATGAGGGCGTAAATCTTCGAGGAGTGGAAAACCATTGACCCGAACTTCACCGATAGCACCCAATTGATCGCTTGACAAGCGCATTAAATCTGGAGCTTCCCCACCTTGTGCTGCGGTCATGAAGAGATTATCAGCGTCGCCGAACGGAACCAGGGCAACCTCAACGGTGATGTTTGGATGCAGGGCCTCATACGCACGGATGCTTTGCATGAAGACATTTTCTTCCTTGCTTTCGGCAGCGAAGGTGTGCCACACCTCGAGAGTAATAGGACCGCCATCACCGGTTCTGAGGTCGTTTGATTCATCATTGCCACTTCCGAGACAACCTGCAACGATGAGATTGGACAAGAGAAGGAGTCCAAGAATCCCACGAACCCACCGATAGGATGGACCACGAGACATATTACGCCGCTGTTATTCCACAACTTAAAGGTCTTGAGCGATGCATTCAGTCCCGTTGTTCAAAGGTATTCTGTGGCCATAACCAAGGGTGCCGATGGTCATCAAGGGATAATTCTGAAATCGCTTTCAGTTCCCTTCACTTGAGCCAAGGCCCAAGAATGGAAGTATTCCAGTAAGGTTCTTTTCTGTCACGATGGGAATATTCGCCGATTCAAATGCCTTCGATGACGACTCTCGTGTTGGGAAGAATCCAATGAAACGGCTTCCCTCAACCATCATTGATAGATCCATTTCAGAGTCGCCAACCGATACACAATCGCTTGCATCAAACCCATTCATCTTCAGCAATTTATCGATAATACGCCCCTTTTTTGAAGCGTGAAGCCGACAAATGCCATCACTTGTGAGATAGTCATTTGAATCGAACTCAAGACCGTTCGCAATCCAATCATCTACTTTGAGCATTCCAGCAATGGATTGAACAAATATGTCGACGCCAGCACTCACGATAGCAATAAAGATACCATGTTCTCTTAGGGCAGATATTGTTTCACGTGCACCAGGCATGAGTTTTATCCCAGCATATGCTCGAAACAAATCATCTCTGTGAATATCTTTCTGCACGGATTTCCAGAGCTGAATATCGAGTTGCATGAATTCAACATCACTAATCTCACCGCGGATAAAACGCTGTAAATTTACATCGTTGTCCGTGCCGAAATGATCGTGTAATGTTTTCCATGAACTCACGGAATCGACCAACACTCCGTCGCAATCGAATACGACAATTCGAGGTGTCGAATACTCCATGAGTCGTGCCACTCGTTCAACCTTCAAAGCATTCACGCTAAGGGAGCTTGGCTCCCAAAGCGTCCGCACTTTGCATCGTCCTCAAGTCTGTTGACCTGAGGGTTCAGTGTTCTACTTCAAGCTCTAGGGTGCTTTGTTGTAGGACAAGTCTTCGTATGTCTTCAAGACAGTCGTTGATTGTCCAGCAATAGCAGGAGCATAGGTGATCGACACAGTAGCCTTCTCAAGAGGAGTACCCTCTGGGTCGTGTGTTCGCACAAAGATTGTATCACCGGCACTGAAGGTTGACTTGTAGTTCGTTCCTTCCTTACGCAGTGTTGAATCAACGAACATCACAAAGGCATCGCTGTTCTCTGGGTTGTATCCGTAAACACCGTTGCTGTCTGAAAGACTGAATGTCTTGGTGACCGTTGAACCAGAGGCATTGGTGTAGATGATTCGAACTTGAACTGCTTGAGTTGCAAGGTCGGTCTCTGATTGACCAATGGTGATTCTCCAGTGACCTGTTTCAGGGTCAGTTGCGTCGTATTCTTCAATCTTGAAGGTCACTCTTGGTGTTCCCTTCACGTCAGTATCTGCGAGGCTTGAAGCCCAGACATAGATGACACCAGAAAGAACCACAGTGATTGCGACCATGAGAATGGTTGCGATTACCGGGCTCACAGCACCTTCATCGTCAGCCATTGATTGCTTCTGAACTTCTTCTTCGTCTTCATCACGTCGTGATGTGAAGGAGAGGGCGGTAACAAACAATCCAGCGAGGGCGACTGCCATCATGCTTGGAGCAAACGATGGTACCGCAGATGCACCAATTTGTCCTACAATGATCGGTAGGGTTTGGTTTGTTGCGATGAATTCGCTTGCTGGTTGGTTCGCATGGTTACAGATGTCAGCAGTTGCGGAACTTGACATGACGTTGTTACACCAGTTGCTGTCTTCGAGGAGCGGTCGTCGCTGTGAGGTCGTTGTTCCGTTGGAACCGTATTGACCTGGTTTGGACCACATATCACCTTGAAGGCCGCTGTTCGTTGCTCTGTGTGAACCTGGCTGGTCGATTTGGAATCTCTGTGTGACAGTTGTTGTCAAATCACATGGGTTTGTCAAACAAGTCAACACATCCATTTCAACCCAAACTTCTGTTGTGTCTCGTGTGATGTAGACATTGTCAGTGATTGAAATTTCTCCACCGTAATCAGGAACTGTGTAGTAGCGAGCAATTTCTGGTTGTGAGTGACCATCAGTGTGGAAAGTCACCTTGAGCATGTGATCGTAGGTGTATGGACCTTCGTCACCGCCACCGCCAACCTTCACAGTGACTGGTAGGTACGAACCAGTCATGAGTGAAGTTACGCCGTTCCAGCTGAACTTGGTCGAGTCATCGAAGTAATAGTCTGGCACAAGTTCTCTGACGTTATCAACACGAACACCAATTTCCTTGGTCACCATACCTTGTTGGTAGTTAGCGATAGGCATAATCGATGTGTCATAGTTTGGCACATACGATGGTGCGTTTAGTGTGTCACGGAGAACCAATCGGATTTGACAGAACTCTGAACCGACTGGTGGAATTTGGTGAATACCGTTGTCGTTAAGGTAATCAATTTCCCAAATTCTTGCGTTGGTTGTTGCGTCTGGAACGAGTTCAAAGATGAGATCGTCACCAGAGATGGTCGTTGTGAAGTAGTTTTGATACTCACATTGATCAGTTGCTTCAACTGTCCAGTAAAGGTCATCCAATTCATGGTCGATATCATACTTTATCGCTGACAAATCGTAGGTCAAGTTGTCCAAGTTTGTATCATCTTCCATCAAGGTGAGCATCCAAGGCACGTTTGGTATCGAACCATTGTTTGCTTGCATGACAACCTCATTCTGTCGGTCCCAATCGAGAATAACTGGAGCGTCATTGACTGGTGAGACAGAGAAGGTCACATCGAGTGGATCTGAGTCTTGGTTCTCTGAACCGTTGTCTGTCACGACGAGGGTGACATCACAAGCACCACCAAGTTCGTTGCTGGTGTTTTCAGTGATAACGAGTTCATAACCATCGATTTCAACTTCGAACGCTGTACATGTCGATGGAACTGAAGCAGCCCATGAGTACGATTGTCGGTATGGAACTTGCTCGTTCGCCTTGTCTCTGATGTAGGATTGTGATTGGTTTGCAAGAGCACCGAGGTACTTCTTGTGGACGCCAAATCCTTCTGGGAGGATGTTATCGAATCCATCGTCAGATGAGAAGATTGGTGTACAATCAATTTCGTTGACGTTACAAATCTCTGGAGCGTCGTTGACATTCTCAATGGTGAAGACAATGGTCTTCTCGTCCATGAGTCCGTTGCTGTCAGTTACATTGAATGTAAATTCAATGGTTCCGAATGCATCTTCGACAGGTACGATTGAGAATGTTTGTCCGCTAAGTGTGTATCCTAACAAGATGTTGTCGTATGCGTCAAGGTTTGAATCGATAACCTGCCATGTAAGCGTTGATTCTTCATCTTGCACATCATCAGCAAGGTCAGTCAAACTGAACGAGTAGGTATCGATTGAACCATCTGCATCAGTATCATAATCTTCAAGGATCGATATATCCGTGAGTGTTGATTGAATAACTGGACATGCACGTGCGATGTCTACAACACCAGTGCCTGACGATGTCATGTACACATTGTTAGCAAGTGAAACATCTTCAACAACGGTCCAATCAATTTCACAGTCAGCATCGGTCATTACCATGACGTTGTAATCTGTTGCACCAGATGGTGTCGTTGTACCCTTGTAGGAACGGTACACGAGTACTTCGTCATAGAGGGAACCGCTGCTGAGGTCACCGTGCTTGAGTTCAAGGCTCACATACTTCTCAAACGATTGAGCCACTTGCATGGAATCGATTGTTTGTGTTGGGTGAACCGTTGTGACGGTTGCTGTGGTTTCTTCTTGAACAAGTGTGATGATGTCAACTGCATCTGGTGTTCCACCAATTCGGCTGAATGGAATCTCAAATTCGAGAACATCAGTTCCTTGAGCAAGGCCGATGGATTCAGTGCTGAGTGAGCTTGGTCCCCATCCTAAGAATCCGTAACTGTACAGGTCGTAGGATGATGTGCTGTCTGCCCAGAGGACGTAGTTTGCACTAAATGGCAAGTCATGTGCACCACCCATTCCGTTGTAGCCAGTGCTTGAGCCACTGCCGTCAACGCTGAGGTAGATGAGCACGTCACCATTTGTGAGGTCAACACCAGTCAAACCAACATAGAGGCTGTCAGCAACGTTGTACGTGATGTACATGTTGTCTGTACCGTCACCACTCATGTTACCTGGCATAGCGTATCCGGCAGGGTTGAGTTCATTGCCACCGAACCAGTCGTCTGTCGAACCATCCATGTTCATGACTTCTGGTTGGAAGGATGTTGAGACATAGGATGCCCGGCTGTTATCGCTTGACATAATCATGAGAGCAACATCATTTGTTGGAGCAGCTCCAAGGTGAGTTGTCTCAATGTTGAACAGATTTGCCTCATCGATGACTGCAGTTGAATCCACAAGCAACTCACTTGGGTTGAGTGTGTGTCCGATTGAAGTCACATGAGAACTGCTACCGGCATCGATTTGGTATGTTGTCGAACTTCCGAAGGTCATGTTCTCAATTGAACCGGTTGAATCTTCGGTCTTCAGTGCGGTTGTTGCATCTGAAACGCCTGTACCGAGGTTATCCCATCGGAACACAGAGTTGTTTGCAAACACACCAACGTTTCCTTCGACATCAAGTGGGTAGATCCACGTGTCATCACTGTTGAGCAGGTAGAGACCAACACCATCTGTGGTGTCAGCTGCAACACTTGCTCCGAGCGAGTAGACCTCAACATCGTCAGTGTAGATACCGTAGGCATCACCAGTGATATCCGCATCGCCTGTTAGGCTGAGAACACCAAGTTCCTTGTGCACACCTGTGTCATATCCTGAGATTGTCGTACCGTTGAGGGTAAGGCCATTGAATGCAGAGTCAGAGAAGACACCTGTTGTGCCGCTCGCACCAACACCTGTGAAGGTTGAACCAACATCATTGACATCACAATCATCGATGACCATGGCGTTGTCTTCGAGCGTAATTGTGTTTGAACTCGAAGAGATGCCTATTGCATCACAGTCAGCGTATGTCACACCAACTGCTGAAGGTGCAGTTCGGCCAACTGACAATCCAATGGTGTTGCCAGAGACAAGTGCATCGGAGGATGATGTCGAACCTGTTGAAGATTCAGTCACCTCAATTGTTGCACCACCATCACCGTATGAATCATTCACGTACAACTTGTAATAACCTGGTGTGGTGTAAGTTGCAAGCGGGTGGTAACCAGCGTTGTTGTTGAAGGTGTATGTTGACCAGGAGTTGACGGTAGTTGTGTTGTTGAGAACAACGGAGATGCTGATCTCATATCCCCAACTATCTGTGTCTAGGTCAAGGGTAGCCTTCTTGCCACTTCCAAGGTTCCAATCACAAGTGTCACTGGAACGGTAGTCATTTCGGCCGATTGAGCAGAGTGAGGTTCCGCTCGCTGGAGGCGTAGTGATTTGTTCCATGTAGATACCAGAGTATTCTGTGTCAGTAATTGTGTTATCAGTGATAGCACCGCTACCTTGGTAGGTGTAGATACCAGTGGTATCTGCCTGTTGTGTCACACCAGTAATTTGGTTTCCGCTGATGTTGAAATTGTGGGTCTGATAGATGAAGAGGAGGTCCTCGTCTCCACCGTAAATTTCGTTGTTTGTAATGTCAACATCTTTTGTGTTACCTGGATAGATAGCAACCGCAGAACCACCACTGGAGGTGTGGAACACGTTGTTATCAATCTCTACACCTTGAATTTCATTCGAGTTGTACAACCAAATGTCTGCAATTTCTCCACCATCGTTGAAGGTATTTCCATTGATAGTGAGGTTATCAGATCCAACTTCACTTGAACTGTGCGTATAATAGTAGCCAGAACGTTGTGAGAAGACACCAGCGCCACAATTGTTGAATGTGTTGCCAGAGATGTCTGTTCCTTCGACACCGTTCAAGATAATACACATGTCACTGTTTTGAATAGCATTGTTCAATGGCGTGTAACCCTTGTAGTGAGTAATCGTACTGTTTGTGACATCGAAGAAGTCCGGCATGTAGTACGTGTAGTATCCATACCCAACACCTGAAGTCAATGTTTGAATTCCGTCGAAAGTTGTGTTGTTTGCTTGGAAATTCCATGCATAATACGTATTTCCAAGGCTGACACCATTTAGCACACCTTCATCGTTAACCGCTGCTGCAGTCACTGATGCATCGTTCATGTAAACCTCAATTTCTCCATAATAATAGTAAGGATACATGTAATTTGCTAGGTTACTACCATAGGAAGCGGTAAAGATGAAATCTGTTCCGTTCCAGTCGTGTTCTCCGCTTTCAATATACCAGTAAGGTGCGTCCATCATAACAGTTTTACCAGACAAGTCGCTTCCGTCGTGTGATCGATAGTAGCTCCATTCCTTGAATCCGGATGGTGAACTGTATGTGGTACTGCCGTATGAACTAATGTACGAGCGGCAAGAGGCCACTTGAATGAAAGACGTACTTTGGGAGTTGTAACAAATTCGAGCATCGAATTGGTCGACCAAATCTATTGTTTCTTCATTGTTATATGAATCATCGACGAGGGAAAGGGTTTCTTTCGTGTACCTGAAGTCGGCAGTTGACGATGTGTATTCGACTTGAGCAACTGTTGATGCAGTGTAACCGTTCAATGACGGACTGACTGTACCAGTGCTTGATACGACATCGGTGATGAATGTGATTCCTGATGCTTTACCATTGGAATCAGTTATCTGAACACCTTGTATGTTGCCATCTCCATCACGAACGACCACAGAGGTGTCTGAAACAGCCGAAGAACTGGCAGTTACTGTGATGTTAGCAATTCGCATTCTGTTCAGTTTACCAGAACCTGTCACATCAACTGTCGATAATCCAAGGTCGCCTTCAATGAAGTCGATAACTGACGAACCTGTGATGACAAAGTCATTGTTCGAGTTGCTAAATGTCGAGTCTTGGATAGTGATTTTACCTGATCCGGCAGTTTCGATACCCACATCATTACCCATAATGGTAAGATCTGAGAATTCGAGATCTGCTGACGTCGATGAACCATATTCTATGGCAGGACCTGCAATATTTGCAAAGGAACCTGTGAGTTCACCTGACATGTCCTTTGCATAGTACACACCAGCCTTTGCTTGACCATCAAGGTCGAGGTTCTTCAAATCCAATGAACCTGAACCAGAGGTTGAAACAAGAACACCATAATCACCGTTTGTAACATTGACTGATTCTGCAGAACCTGTGCTTTGACCTGTGACAATCATTCCAGCATTTGTTGGACTTGTGATATCGATGTTGAGGAAGTCTGCTGCTGCAAAGTTTCCGCCGATATCGATACCGTTGTTTGCACCTGTGATCTCTCCGTTCTTGAACATTGGAGTACCAGATTCACGAACATAGGCTTCATCAACAAGGTCTGAAGCATCCGAGGATGCTCGAGCGACGAAATCCAATCTGTCTTGATAGTTGTCAGCACCGTTGTGAAGGAAATCCATGTAAATGGTAACCTTAGACAAGTTGCTTGCTGAGATATCAACGACCGGGAAGGTCATTCGAGCTCCAGAACCACTGCTCATGTAATATGTGTAAGCGTATGCCATACAGAGACCGTAGTTTGTTGGGTAACCATTTGCAGCATAGCTTGGTGGGTTACCAACGTTACCCGGCCACGAGCCTTGACCGTTCGAGCCTTCAGGTGGTGAGTTGACACCACTGAACATGAATGAAGGTGAGTAGTATCCCCACCACATGTATGGGTAGTAAGCGTATGAACCAGTAGGCGTCACACCTGGGATGTTTTCCCAGTCAAATCCGAATTGATTAGGAGCCTCGTAGTATCCTGGGTAACTTACACCTTGTCCAAGCCAATAGTAGTACATGTAGTAGAAATATCCGTCATTCCAGTTGTAGTTTGGACCGTAATTGTATCCGTAGTAGTTACAATGCCAGGATGGAGCACCACCGTTTCCGCCGTCGTAGTTACCGACGTGAGAGTATGTGTTGATCGCTGGGTCAGAACTGCTGTATGGATAATATCCTACATGTCCTGGGTTTGTAACGTTCCACTTGTTACCTGCATTATCGGTTAACTCGATGTTGAGTCGGTCAAAGATGAGGTACCACTTCGAAGTGGAGTAGGAATAGTATGGATGCGCATCTCCGCCACCGTAAATTGCGTTGGCACCGATTTGGAGGTAGTTGTTTCCACCGCCAAGGAATGTCGATGCATCAATTGCATATGTCTTCCAACCAGCATTCTGTCCTGAGAGCAATGTGCTTCGGTACACAGTAGGCAAGGACATACCACCATAGACACCGATTCCAACATCGTTGTCAGTGAGGGTGAATCCATCGACTTGAGGAGCACCGTTGTACGATTGAATACCAACAGCAGCGTTCTTTACGACGATATTGTTGATTGAACCACCTGATGCTTCAACCCAAAGAGCTGTACCTGTTTGTCCAGTGTTTTGAATGGTTGATGAATCAATATCGATTGTACCACCGTTAACTTTGACGGTTGCCATGTCATCCGATGATGCTTGAGCTCCGAAAATTGTAGCACTGTTGCTCATCTTCAATGTTGAGCCATCACCGATGAGGAGTGCACTGTCGGTTGAACCGTCTTGGTACAAATCTTTGATTTGGGAACCGTTTGTGACGTTAATCATACCACCTTGTAGATCGAATCGCAATGGATTCGCTGAAGATGATGCTCGAACAATTGTTCCATCAAGTCCAGTAATATCTGGTGAATCGGTCAATCGGAGTTCACCGCCTTGTGAAATGGTGATCACAGGTTGTGTTGTTGAGGTACTTGTCACACGTAGCACACCACCCTCGATGATGATGGTACAACCATCAATCTCGAATGATTCAAGAACAGAAATCGTAGTTTCTTGGAATCTGAATGTGTTCGTGTTTGAGTTGTAGTTTGGTGCAAGCGTCAAGTTTGACGCAAGAGTACCACAGTCAAGAGTTGGGTCCTCGAAGGTGAGTGGAGCAGGGTACAATCGCAGTGCTGCACTGTCACCAACTCCGAATGAACCAGAGTTGGTCGTTGCTGAGTACCATGAATCGCCAACAAGTGTCTCGTTGACACCGGCAGGACCTGATGCACGCAAGTTGTGCTTGGTGTATTGTGTTCCATCGCCGTCTTCACTAATGACCCAAACTTGTGCTGAACCATTATTGGTATCGGTCACCTTTTGGTAAAGGTTGACTGCCATTTCGTTGTTACTGCTATCAACAAGTGTTGCCGAAACGGTGTGACCTGACTTGTTTGACTGACTCGAACCTACAATCTTGTATGCTCGAATCCAAGCGAGCCCACCGTAGTAAATCTGTGAAGGGTTGCTTGATGAACCGCTGATTGAAACTGGACAGTTTCCTGTTGATCCACTGGAATCAGAACAGTCATTTGAGTTCAAACTTGCTTCAACAAGAACGAAGTCAGTACCAGTTCGTGCTTCGACAACATATGGACCACTGCCTGAGACAGTCGTACTTGAAATCGAAACTTCACCGACGCTGAAATCAGTGTATCGGCCATCGAAGACGGATTGCGAGGAACTGCTGTGGGAGAATGTACCTCCGTCAACAATGAATGTGTTTCGACTTCCAGAGGATGCACTCGATTTGATGCTTGCAGCTGAAACCGCTTCAAAGACGATATTCCAACCGCCACCCTGCAAGTTGAAGGCGTCAATGTCGGTGTTGGTGATTTTCACAGGCTTACCAGTGATATCATTCGCAGCCCAATCAACGTCTCCACCAGTGATGTCATTGAAAACGCCAGGGTGAACTCTTCGGAGGGTAATCTTGTCGGATGTTAATCCGTCAAGCACCATGTTGTCTCCTGAAGGTCCGTTACCAGTCTGTGACCAGCCACCTGGAATAATCCAGAGATCAGCTGAACCAAGGTCAACATCGATCATTTTCAGACTACTCATGGCATTGATGCCAGAGTTAGCGTATGAATCAGCATCAACATTGTAGATGTAGACATCGGAGTTTGTTCCGTGCATAGAATCAATAGCCACACCAGTTTGAGCTGATGGGTTGGTCACTGTGATGTTTGAAAGAGTAACATCTTGCAAATCAACATCGATGAAGTTCACATACGAGTTCGTCACAGTCAAATTCTCTGCATGGAGAGAACCTGAGGAGGAACCTGGATAGTTCACGATGGCTCCACCCCAAGTGGTACCGTCGGTATTACAGTCTTCGAGTGTACCTTCTATCAAGACGACATTCGCATCTTCTGGGAAGTTCAAACAAGCTTCATCTGCTCCATCGATGGAGAAATCGGTCATGTATACACCGGTGCCAGCACCACTTCCGTGACTGATAGCGGTTTCGACATTCGAAAATGTGACGTCGCTCAGTGTGAAGTTACCTGCGTTGTTGTTGGTGTAACAGGATCGGGGGCTACCAGTTGATGTATCGATACATGTCACCGAATGGTCTCCGTGTCGGCTACCTGCTGAAATTGCTGCACTGGATGTGTTTGCAATATCAACAAATGAGAACTGATGTCGGTCATCTGTTGATGAACAGTCGTCAGTGAAGGAGAGACCCTTCCACTCTGCACCGCCTGAACCTTCAAACCTGATATGATTGCTTGAGTTACCAATAAACTTGGCTTTCGAGCATTGACCGTCGATGGATATACCCTTGCCGCTGTCAACTTGAACCACAACACCAGGGTTGATCGTAAAGTCGGAACTTATCGATACATAGTCAGATGTTGGGTGTAGTCGAATTGGGCTATCGGTGATATCCCATTGTGGATCGGTCGTGATGGTGTTTGTGTAAATGTCTGTACCCTTACCTTCGTATGGCATGACTCTGTAGTAAACACCACAATCGAGGCTTGAAGTTTGGAAACAGTAGTAACTCGAGTAGATGGACGACCATGGTGAAATCAAACCTGGTCGAGCATATGTCGAGCCACTGTACGGCCATGATGGATAGTGCCATGTCCATTGGCTTCGTAGAGCACTGGTACCTGATGTAGCAAACCACATGTGACCTTGACGTGCAACGTTCACTCTGTGGTTCGTGTTGTTTCCATCGTAGGTTGTTCCAAAGTAGTCGAATTCGAAACCGTCCGGCATGTCGAAGTTCTTGTTACAGTAGGAGGAGTATGAGCTCCAGTAGTAGAAACAGTAGTATGAGTAAGGGAATCCATTAGATGAACCCTGTAGTGCAGTATCATAGTTCACAATTTCAACAAGACCCTTGTCGAATTCTTCCCATCCGTGTGAGGTTGAGTTTGTGTGAATTCGGTAGTTGCTTGTTGTTGGTATGTGACCTGGGTTAGCATACGATGTCGACGAGGACGACGAAATATCTGCACCCTTGTTACGTGCTTGGTTCATGTAACCGATTGACCAAGAGTTGTAGGTTGCTCGGCAACCGTTGTTGTACTTGAATTCAATTTCGTTGGTTACGTCATAGAACACTGCTTGAACGGTACATTGGTCGTATGTGTAGTATCCAATGTCACGCCATTCAACGATAAACATCTTGTTTGGATCGCCTCTGCTGAACGAGTATGTACTTGAGTTGTTGTAGTTAATACCAGTTGTAGCAGTACTTGTGTCTCGGGAAGTGAATTTGTATTCAACTTCATCGTTGACTTCAAGGTCTTCAATGTCTGCTGACCAAGTACATGATGCCGATGCACAAGCAGTTCGGTCTAAACTACCGCCAGGAGGACTCAAAAGTTTCGAAGTCCAACTGCCAGTACCACTTGAATTTGTGATTCTGTAATACAGTGTTGGGCCAACGCCTGTGGTTGCAGTTGTGTTCACACCTGATGGTGGGTCTCCACCGTCACTAATGGTAACCGAGACACGTCGGTCCTTTGCGTGTGAGTCAGCCATAGGTGTGTGATCCATGTCTGGTGCGGTTTGGTCTGGTAGTGGCTTGATGCTGGAAACCTTGTAAGTGATGTCACCAGTGCTTGCCATTCGTCCGTAGTAACCTGCAGCGAGAGCGAATCCTGACCATCGGTAGGTCGAACTTGACGCTGGGTTGTTGTAAATGTAGTAGTATGCCGGAGTACAGCGGCTACCAGCACCTGAACCAGTGTATCGAACGAAGTAGTAGAAACCATTTGTTCCAACACAGAGTTGATTCGCTTGTCCGGAACCACCTGAAGCATTGAATTCCCATGTTGCGAAATCACCTGTGATGTCGCCTGGAATCATGATTCGGTATCCTGCGGAGTATCCGTAACTGTAAGAGTACGTTGCGGAAGAGCCGCCGGAGAGTTTCTGGTCGATGTCCGGGGAAGTACCTATTCCAACCATTGCCCAGTCGTTTGCAGTAGAATCGTAAACCATCATGATGTTCATGCCTGGTCCGTTAACAGCGTTTAGACCTGGGAGGTATCCGCCGTCGTAGGAGTGGAGTGCAGTTGTTCCTCTGGCACCGCTTGATCCCCAACTACCGCCAGTTCCGTAACTTGTTGTGGATGAAGTGGAATATGGAACAGTGTTCCATCGGACATACCAGTTGTTGTAGAAGTAGTTTGAACTGGCTGAACTTGTGTACCAGCAGGTTTGGCTGCCTGTTCCACAGTTGGAGACGTCGAACTCAAAGTAGTACTCTGCGTTTCCTTCGTAGTACGTCATTTGTCGGTCGAGGAAACCTTGAGGCGAGTAATAACTTCCTGCGTGGACATCGGTTGTCAAAACAGTGAGCTTGGTGTCTCCTGTTGGTGCATTTGCTGGGTCGATAACCCAGTAATCGTACGCACCTGCTGAACCTGCAGATGGCGTGGTAGCGTTGTTTGGTCCGTTGCTACCTTGGTTCAAATCTTGATAACTCCAGTAGTATTCCATGTAGTCACCGTAAGATGCATCCGCAGTGGTAGCCTTGAATTTACAACTGTTTGATGTTGACGAACATGTGCCGATGGTTGTAGCACTTGTTGATGTCCAGGTTGTAGCGTTGTTCTTTCGGTAGTTGAGTTTGACACCGTTGGATGATGTTGTGTCAATACCACTCAAATCAGTCAAGGTGATGAAGAATGTTCGCTCACCCTCAACATATGATGCTTGTCCGTCATACTTCGGGAAGTCTGCTGTTGGAGCGTCTGCATCAGTACCACCTGTGTAGGTGATTGCGATGTATGAGTTTGTTGTACCTGAAGCGTAGGCGTATGTGTACACATATGCACTCGTGTTCGTTCTCTCACCAATACCAACGGTTGCGGTGTTTGTTTGTGCACTCGTGATGTGACTCACACCACCGGATGTTGCTGCACAAGCAGTTGCAGAGTTACAGAATGTGACGGTCTTCCAACCAGTTCCTGAACTGCTAACGGTACCTGCTGATGGTGAGTTACCTATCGCTGCCACCATACTTCTCGAAGCGGTACCGCCATAATTGCTCGTGAGATAACTAGCACTAATCGGATTCCCGTTACAAGAGTTTGTGGAAATACCATAATTGTATCTTGCATCAAGTCCACAGCCTTCAAGGACGCTTACGGTGAATGTGACTGATGATCCATAAGCATAGGACATGTATTTCTTCCACTGGATTTGGGAAATATTTGCTCCAGATGGAAGTGCATTGGATGATGTAAATGTGTACTTGTGCCATGGCACGTAGTAGTAGGTGCTGTAGTATCGGTAATGGTACCTGTATGTGCTCGAGTAACAGTACACATAGTAGATGTAACAATATCCACCTGCAGCACTTGAAACTTGGATTGTTGGATCAATACCAAGTGGGAAAACTCTGTCATCACTGAGAATCCAATCTGCTTCAACCATTGTTTGAAGGATGACGTGGTTTCCATGTACTTGCACGAAGAATGTTGCTATGTAAGCCTCAGTGGAGTAAGGCTCAATGATTGTTGGGACTGGAATCTCAACAAAGAGTTCGCCAGTTTCGATGTTTCGAACTTGGAGAGCATCTTGTGTTTGGTAGACTTCAGTTCCTATCTCGACGTCACCGGAGTAGAGAGCGTAGCCTGCAGGTAGTCGGAGACCTTCTGCAAGACCGAACCACTCTTGACCGTCCAAGAGGTGAGGCTTCTCTCGAACGACGAGGATTTGCTTGACCTGGGTTTGCTCAACGAGGTAATCGAGATCAAATCCTTGTCCGATAGAGTATCGGATTGAATTTCCGCTCACTGTCACTCCACCAGTTGCTTCACCCGCATCGTAAGGGGTTGGTGCAATTCCAGCTTCATCGAGTGTGATGAGCATAGGTGCGATACCAGTGACGATTGGGTCAACGAATTCGTTCGGTTGAACGATAACGCCACCGCCGGCCTCTGGTGCGAAGGCTGTGAAGAAAGTGTTCTCTGACACTTCATATCCACTCGCAGTTGCCTTCACATTTGTGTCGATGTCGTGCCAAACACCGTAGCTGTCCATGTAGTGAACTGGCTCATTGGCAATCAATTGCACAATTTCGCCGTCCTCTGTCAAAAACGCCTTTGTGTTAGCATCACGGAAACCTTTCAGTTCCATGTCGGCATCGTATTCATATTCTAAATCCTGAATGGTTTCAGGGAGTTTGAAGTAATCGTTATCGTTTTCGCTTGGTTCAGCGGCAACGAGTCCGGATTCTTCAGAGTTGTTCTGTACGTAACTGCTCATTGGCATTAAAACCATGATCAAGCACAGAAACAGTGCCACTCCGATTCCACTCAGGACGGTTGTTTTCTTGTTTTTCTTTATTGTTCCCAACATTGTCATTCACCTCATACATACTGTATGCAGAGCATAGGAGGATTTACACTACTTATATGCATTGGGGTACAAAATCTTTGAAACCGTTGGTCGTAATCAACAAACATCGTGTAAGTTTTTCAAAATTATGATATGTATTCAAAGTTAAAAATCTCAAAAAAATATCATTACCAAAATAACTTGAATTTGAATGAATCACACATTCTTTTCTAACAATGAAAAATCTCATCTGTTGACAGAGGACCCCCAACCCTTACTCAACCGCAACAATTGACGTTCGAAGGTAACAAATTTCAGTCCAAAAATAGACTTGTTCCAACAACTAAATCTTCTTTAGATACGAAACCTTCGTCACGACATCAAATGATCTTCGAAGTGGATTTGAGGTTGTCCAGTGTCGAGTACGGTTGTTCTCGTTTCCTGATGAGAATCTATCGCTGATACAATCAAGATTACCAGTGTTGAAATCAACCACGGCACTACTAGGTCTAGTCCATTTCAAGCAACCATGTTGCTTTCAAGGTAGCCCTCTGACCTCAACCGAGGCCAAAGGCTCCTCTTAGGCATTTAGGAATCAGTAATCCCAGTCTTTGCCTTCGTCGCCGCCACCATCACCACGAGATAGGATGAATCCACCAGCAACGAGTGCAATCAAGACGATACCGCCGATGACGCCCCATGTCCAACCAGGTACACCTGAAGCAGTTTCATCGGTTTCTCCAACTGTGTTGTTGGTGTCGGTACCACCATCTTCGCCTTCACGGAAGTAGTCGATGCTGTTGAGTGAATCGCCAGTCTGGATGTTTCCAAGTTCATCGACAGGTACGACAGCGAAATGGTATGTAGCAGAGCCGACGATTGTAGGCTTTGTCCACATGAATTCGGTCGAATCAGCAGATGTTGTTTGGCAGTTTTCGAGAGGCATGTTGATTGCATTGAAATTTGATCGGTCTGCACAGATCATCCATTGTGCGACATCGGAAGTGTCGCCAGCAGGCGTCCATGTGATTTGCCATTGTTCACCGATTTCGACGATTTGAACGCCAGAAACACTTGCGTCACCACCGACTTTGCTGTCTGCGACGACATCGGCTGTTTCGCCTGGTGAACAGACTGTCTTGTCAGATTGCTGACAGACTGCGAGAGATACTGTGTATGTCGTTCCGTGGGTTGTTTCACCGTTTGCACCAAAGGTTGCAGAGCGTTCTGCACTGGTTGGTTGTGAGACGACCATGTCATTGCACTCTGCTCCAACCACTTCACAAATTTCTAGAACGAATAATTCTCCTTCATTCGGAGGGACATCAACTTCCCAAATGATTCTGATTTGACCACCTTGTGCTGCACTTGCATTGAATCCTGTCAAGGTTGATGCAGGTGGTTCCAATTTGACAGCCTCGTTGCCAAAGAAGACGAGTTGGCCGGATGGGAGGATACCTTGTGTTGGGTCGAATGTGTAAGTAAATACATCAACAGTTGCATCTGTATCATCATCTGATGGTGCATCGTCGAACATGATGTATCGTCCTTGAGCGTCATAATACCACATGTTCTTTGCCCCAACCGTCTTTGGAACTTGCACATTGAGTGTTTGTGAAAGAATATCTCCTGAACTAAACGTTGCACTTGGCGAGTATTGGAGGGCAGCCACAGCGTCGAATGTGCCACTGAGGTCATCGCCGTCAATATCTGTCAAATCTGAAATGCCTTGGTGAGCCTCAAGAGATCCGTCTGTTACGGTCACTTCGAATGTGCTTGCGAGGAAGTATGTGACATTGTAGAACACGTTGACGCCAGAGGTTGTTGTTGCCGTACCAGTTTGAGAATTCCAGATTTCAAGGACAATTTCTTGGCTGTCTTGTCCTCCGAATTCGTCCTCGACAACGATGCTCACAGCGAGTGTTGGTACGTAGTCTTGGATGATTGGTACGTTACATTCGTTCGAGGTACATCCCGGAAGCGTTCCACCAGGAGTACTCCACACGTAAGTAAGCGAAGTACCAGTCGGGTCATCAACATCGAATGCTTGTGCACTCATTTGTAGAAGATCAGCTTGTCCGATGACCAAGTCACCATCGTTGAGAAGTTCAAGAGAAGTAATGAACGGTTCATTGTTTTGGACACGAACATCGTATGAGACATCGTTGTTTGACTGTCGCATGTCGTTACCATTTGCATCAGTGTATTTTGAATCGGTCAGCGATAGACTCAAACTGAATTCCCATTCACCAGGTGTGAGGTCGAGTTCGACACATACAGATGCAGGTTGAGCACCTGATACTGGCATGTACATGGGTGAGCCTGGCTCAACAGCCAAACAGGTGTTCGCAGTGCCGCTTGTCACTTGGACACCATCGACGGATACTGTGTAGGCCAGTTCCCATTCATATGAAGTCGCTGGGTCTGTACCCCTGTGCTCAACCTCCGCATAGAGTTGGGAACATCCGACATTGAGGGAACCAACATCACCTACCCCGAGGAATGAGGTAGCGGAGCCGCTACAATCGGAACTGTATCCTTGATACACACCGACTCGGTTGAGGCGGATATCGTGAACATTCGTTGCACTACCCACAATCTCGTCGAAGTTTGTGCGAGAATAACCGTCAGTTGTTTCTTCTATTTCACAGAAATCCTGGAAGATCGTGACGTTTTCAGAGTCGCCAGTCGCATTCCATGTGCGTTCGCAATCTGGGAATTGTCCGTAGACAGTGTAACTAACAAGTTCCGCGGACAATGTCCAGAGGGCATCTTGAGCCGCTGTTGATGCAGTAACAACGCCCGTAATCGATGCGTCGTTACCAAGAGAAATCACATTTCGAGTGCCGTTCATGTAATCTGAAACGTTGCTGCCATTTTCCCAGGTTCGCACGGTACTTGAGGAACCACTGGATGCAAGAGTTACTGTCTTGCCAGCACTCGTAAGGTCGTTGGTTGTGTCTGCACCAACAATCCATCCTGCGTCGTCAAGAACTGCTGAATCTACATCACCACCTGCTGTGAGGTGGATTACAACATCACGGATTTCTGCACCAGTTTGGCTTCCGTCGAGGCCAACTGTAAGAGTGAAAGATGCAGGGCTTGATGTTGTTGAATCGCTTGGCTCGCCGTCGAGAGGAGTCCATGCAAGGTCGACTTGAACGTCGACCCAATCGACGACCTTCACGTAGGTTTGGTAAGCGTTGTTCCCTGGGTCGTCGTCTGTTGGGGATGAAACGGTAACATCAATGATGTATTCTCCGACAGTGGGCGTCCAAACGATATCGCTGCCGCCTTGGGCTTGCATGATGTGCTTTCCTCCACCGAGGAATTGACCTACGGCGAGAGAGCCGCCATTTGTTGAGTCAAATGGACAAATCGTTCCATCGTCACAAATCACATCGGGGTTGTCCCATTGTAGGTCAGAACCCGATGCATCCTTAGCGATGAGACCTGGGTTACCGCTGGCGTCAGTGAGGTAAATTGTGGTTGTATATCCCAGTTCTTCGATGACACCTGAACCATCGTTCTTGATGAATGCTTCAATTTTGATGGATTCTCCAGCAAGGAGTTCATCACGACATCCCAAATCATTGCAAGAAGATTCCTTGGGTGAAGCGATAGCTGAAACAGTTGGGTCGCCAACTGTTCGTCCGTTTGCTTCAGAAACCTCTTGTCCTAGGTTCATTTCTGTTAAATCCATACTTGCTAGGAAACTTGTCACAAACAAGAGCACTAGCGTTATTGATGTTACTTTCTTCATTTCAATTCCTCCGACGTCTCGGTATCCTTATCCACGTTATGAATCCTATTTAATCTCTAAGGAGCAAAAAATTTCAACCACATTATAAGTAGATTGCCTTTTCGATTATTTAGAGTGCCGAGCAGCATAGTGAAATTGACAATCGTGTTGATGAAGATATAGTCTCTACATGAGATTTAATCGTTTTGAGCATCAATTGGGGATATTTTTGTTGCGTTTCGGATGGGTATCATTGTCGTTAAAATAACAAGTGCCCACGAAGATGCAAGAATGAAGAATGATCTTGTGTGCGGGAAGGTAAAATCAACCCCTTGATCAGACCATATCGTTTCATAGAGAGAAGAATGGAAAAGATAGGCAATGACAAAACCATTGAGCAAACCAAGAACTGCAATCCAAGATACTTCGACAACAAACAACAAACCTACTTCGTTTCTTCGTAAACCTAAGGCCCTCATCATGCCAATAGAGGACCTTCTTTCGCTTACATTTCGATAGGTTACGACACCAATCCCTGTTACGCCTACAAATAATCCGATGCTGAGATACCCTTCGAACAAGCCAAGGAGTGACTGAACGAGTTGCTGCAGCGTTTGAATATCCTCATAGATGAGCGTGACCTGTACACCTTCAGAAGAGAATTTTTGATTGAGTTCTTCTGACAACATTTCGGCTCGTTGGCGCTCTATCTTTGATTTTCCTTGGATGATACGATCATCGGTTGATTCCTCGGAAACGCTGATGTACATTCTCGTAGCTTTCGCGTCAAATTGTTCCACAGCGACATCTGAATTAATCCAAATCCCAGCAGAATAGAGATACGAGGATTGCGCCAAAAAACCTCCAACTCGAACATAACGACGATTTTCAGGGTTTGAAAAATCAATTAGAGAAATTAAATCTCCAATTGATAATTTTATTTGATTTAGACCCGTACCGTCTGTTGCTAATTCAAGTCCAAAAGATGCATCAACGAAAACAATATCATCGTATTTTTCAATTGAAATCCATGCTTCTTCCGCAGTTTCTCCGAGTTGTTCATCCCATATGTGCAATGGTAGACCGCCATGGTTGGAAAAATTCTCATCAAATCCACGGATAATGTATGGCATTCGCTCTCCTGAATCATCTTCAATGTGAGCAGGAGCACGATAAATTCGAGCAACAGAATCAATTGAATCTCCTGTTGTTTCCGTTAAATTCCATTCAAGAACATCAGGCGGTAGATCAAGTGGTCTTGCTCTTGATGAAGTCAACAGAATCTCATAATCGCCTTCAGCTTCCTCGACAAATTGGGTTGAAAAGTTATCAAATTGTGATGTGTATCCTGCGAGTACAATGACTGAAAACATTGTTAATGAAAACATACCAACAACAGCGGCAGTACGTACAGGGTGTGCGAGTGGATGTGAGAGTGCTACTTTGGACAATAGCCGCTTCCGTGGAGATAGAGGGGCAAATCTGAGAAGTGCATTGAGAGCAAGAGGGGCTAAACTTGAGAGCAGCAAAACACCTGCGATGACTTGAACCAATCCACGTAGAATGAGTGCCAACTCATCAGAGTCAGCATTTCCGGAAAGATTCAATTGTACATAGAGTATTGAC